>Ga0187892_10011522_pt1 | contig 10809 bp, 7 predicted proteins | sample MA1701073metaG_FD_139345 | JGI IMG/M metagenome (GOLD analysis project Ga0187892, IMG submission 139345) | Bio-ooze microbial communities from a basaltic lava cave in the Kipuka Kanohina Cave System on the Island of Hawaii, USA - MA170107-3 metaG ... | reverse complement strand
GGGACCGCGCGGCTCGCGGCGCTCGAAGGACACCGGCCCGGGCATGGAGAGGCGGAGCTGGTCCGCCGCGCCCGGAGCATCCACCAATGGCGACGGGAGATGATCGATGGAAGCACAGGGCGTACGGGACCTGGCCGACCGGCTGCGCCTTGAGGTCCACCGCGTCGTGGTCGGCCAGGACGCGGCGCTCGATCTCCTCTTGACGGCGCTCCTGGTCCAGGGCCACGTCCTGATCGAGGGCGTCCCGGGCACGGCGAAGACGCTGCTCGCGCGGTCGTTTGCCGCGTGCCTCGGGCTCGGGTTCAACCGCATCCAGTTCACGCCGGATCTCATGCCCGGGGACGTGATCGGGACCAACCTGTTCAACTTCCAGACGAACCAGTTCACGCTCACGCGCGGGCCGGTCTTCACCGAGGTCCTGCTCGCCGACGAGATCAACCGGACCCCGCCCAAGACGCAGGCCGCGCTCCTCCAGGCGATGCAGGAGCGCGCCGTGACCATCGACGGGACCACGCACCCGCTCGGCGCGACCTTCCTCGTGCTCGCCACCCAGAACCCGATCGAGCAGGAGGGGACCTACCCGCTGCCCGAGGCGCAGCTCGACCGTTTCCTGTTCAAGGCGGCGCTCGGCTACCCGGAGCTCGAGCAGGAGCGTGAGATGGTCCGCCGCCACGGGCACCGCACCGCGCTTCCGCCGCTCTCGGAGTTCCGGCTCCAGGCGGTGGCGGACGCGCCGGCGCTCGCCGAGGCGCGGGACGTGGTGGCGGGCCTCCGGCTCTCGGAGGAGATCGTCGCCTACATCGTGGACCTCGTGCGGGCCACCAGGGACGCACCGGCGCTCCTCTGCGGCGCCTCGCCGCGGGCGGCGAACGTGCTGGCGGCCGCGTCCCGGGCGCGGGCGGCGCTCGAGGGGCGGGACTTCGTGATCCCCGACGACGTGAAGGCGCTCGCGGTCCCGGCGCTCCAGCACCGCGTGGTGCTCGCGCCGGGCGCGGAGATCGAGGGGCTGAGCGCCGAGACCGTGATCCGCCAGACCATCGATCGCGTGCCGGTGCCCCGGTGATGGCGCCGACGCGGCGCGCGCTCGTGCTCGCGGCGGGCCTCGTGCCGGTCGGGGCGCTCCCGGCCTTCTTCGGCGGCGCGCTCTGGACCGTCTGGGCGGGGGCCGGGCTCGCGCTCCTCCTCGGCGGCGCGCTGGACCGGGCGCTGGCGCTCCCGCCGCGGCGCCTCCGGGCGGCGGTGACGGTCCCGGACGCGCTGTTCATCGGGGAGAGCGACCCGTGCGCGGTGGAGCTCGGCGCTCCGGGCCGGCGGCGGCCGACGACCGTCGAGGCGCTTCTGGACCTCTCGCCGGACCTCTCGCCGGCGCCTGCGCGGACGGTCGAGGTGCGCGGCGTCGGACGCACGGAGTTCCGCCTCGAGCCGCGGCGCCGCGGGACCGCGCGCGTGGGAGCGCTCTGGCTCCGCTGGCGGGGTCCGCTCGGCCTCGTCGAGCTCCGGCGCCGGGATGCGGTGGACCGGCCGGTGTCCGTGCTCCCGAACGTGCGCGCGGTCCGGCGCACGGCGCTCCGTTTCCGGAGCGAGCGGGAGTTCCGCTTGGGGCTCAAGGTCGAGCGCTACCTCGGGGACGGCTCCGAGTTCGACGCGCTTCACGAGTACGCGCCGGGCTGGGACCCGCGGGCGCTGGACTGGAAGGCCTCGGCGCGGCACCGGAAGCTGCTCGTCCAGGAGTTCCGCGCCGAGCGGAACCACCAGGTGGTGGTCGCGATCGACACGGGACACCGGATGAGCGAGCCGATCGAGGGGCTGCCGCGCCTCGACCACGCGGTGAACGCCGCGCTCCAGCTCGTCTGGTGCACGCTGAAGAGCGGGGACCGCGTCGGCTTCTACGCCTTCGACGCGCGGCCGGGCGCGTGGCTCCCGCCGGAGGCGGGGGTGCGTGCGTTCGGGCGGGTGCAGCGGGCGACGGCGGCGCTCGCCTACGGCACGGCCGAGACCAACTTCACGCTGGGCCTGCTCGAGCTGACCCGGAGCCTCCGGCGGCGCGCGTTGGTGGTGCTCTTCACCGACTTCGTGGACGTGGCCGCGGCCGACCTCATGCTCGAGAACGTCGGCCGCCTCGCGCGGCGGCACCGCGTGCTGTTCGTCACGCTCCGCGATCCGGAGCTGGCGGCGCTCGCGGGCGCCGAGCCCCGCTCGCTGCTCGACCTGCACCGCGCCGTGGTGGCGGCCGACCTGGAGCGCGAGCGGGAGGTCGTGCTCGCGCGCCTCCGGCGGCTGGGGATCTCGATCGTGGACGCCGCGCCGGCCGCGTTCGCGCCGCGGCTCGTGCAGCGCTACCTCGAGATCAAGCGGCGGGAGCTGGTGGGGTGAGAGCGGGGCTCCGGAGCGCGGACTTCCGCCGCGAGCGGGAGGCGTCGTGGCGCCGGCTCGAGGGGCTGGTCGCGCGGGTCGAGCGGGGGGGGCTCCGCGCGCTCGGCGGCGACGAGCTGGCGCGGCTGCCGGCGCTCTACCGGGCGGCGCTCTCGTCGCTGAGCGTGGCGCGGGCGATCTCGCTCGACCGGAACGTCGTCGAGTACCTCGAGGCGCTGTGCGCGCGCGCCTACTGCTGCGTCTACGGGACCAAGCGGCATCTCCGGGAGGTGGCGCGGGAGTTCGTGGCGGAGCGCTTCCCGCGGACGGTGCGCCGGTACTGGCGGGAGGTCGCGCTCGCGGTGGCGCTCCTGGTCGCCGGGACCGGCCTGGGCCTGGCGCTCGTGACGCGGGACCCGGAGCTGTACTGGTCGCTGGTGCCGGACTCGATCGCGCAGAGCCGGGACCCGGCCTCGACGACCGAGGAGCTGCGCGACATCCTCTACGACCGCGTCGGCTGGAAGCAGGCGCTCGTGACCTTCGCGACCTTCCTCTTCACCCACAACGCCCAGGTCGGGATCTTCTCTTTCGCGCTCGGTTTCCTGGCGGGGGTGCCGGTCGTGCTGCTCGCGCTCTGGAACGGCGTGATCCTGGGGGCGATGGGGGCGGTCCATCACGAGCGCGGGCTCGGGGCCGACTTCTGGGGCTGGGTGCTGCCGCACGGCGTGCCCGAGCTGAGCGCGATCGCGCTCTGCGGGGGCGCCGGGTTCGTGATCGCGCGGAGCCTCGTGTTCCCGGGGCGGCACGGGCGGCTCGAGAGCCTGGCGCTCCGGGGCCGGGACGCGGGGGTGCTGGTCGTGGGCGCGATCGGGATGCTGTTCGTGGCGGGGCTCATCGAGGGGATCTTCCGCCAGACCGTGCACTCGATGGGGGCACGCTACGCGCTCGTGGCGGCCGGCACGCTGGCCGAGGTCCTCTATTTCGGTTGGGCCGGGAGGGGGCGGTGAAGGCACTCCGGGACCCCTTCGAAGGCAACGTCGGGGCGGCGCTCCAGCGGGAGGTGGTGACTCCCGAGGGGGTGCCGCTCCTCTGGTCGGTGGCGACCGTGGGCGACCGGGCGGTGGCCTTCGTGATCGACCTCGCGCTCGTGATCGCGTCGTTCGCGGGGCTGTGGCTGGTCGCGGTCGCGGCGGTGTTCGCGGGCTCGACGGACTGGTGGCTCCCCTTCGTGCTGCTGGGCCTGTTCCTGATCCGGAACACCTACTTCACGTTCTTCGAGCTGCGCTGGCAGGGGGCGACGCCCGGGAAGCGGATCGTGGGGCTCCGGGTGCTCGACCGGCGGGGCGGGCCGCTCCGGGCGGACGCCGTGGTCGCGCGCAACCTGACGCGGGAGCTCGAGACCTTCCTGCCCCTGACCGTGCTGCTCGCGCCGGCGCAGGTCTGGTCCGACGCCGTCCCCGGCTGGGTGAAGGGCCTGACCGGGCTCTGGCTCGCCGTCGCGGCGCTGCTCCCGCTCTTCAGCCGCGACCGGCTCCGGATCGGGGACCTGGTGGCGGGAACGCTGGTGGTGACGCGGCCGCGGGTGGCGCTCCTGGCCGACCTCGCCGAGAGCCGCCCGGCGCGCCACGAGTTCACCGCCGGACAGCTCCGGGCCTATGGCGAATACGAGCTGCACGTGCTCGAGGACGTGCTGCGCGCCGAGCGGACGCCGGAGCACCGCCGGACGATCGCGGCGGTCGCGGCCAAGGTGCGCGAGAAGATCGGATGGGGGGAGTCGGTCGCGGACGACGAGGTTTTCCTGGCGGACTTCTACGCGGCCGAGCGCGCGCACCTCGAGCGGGGGATGCTGCTCGGGAAGCGGCGGGCCGACAAGCACGCCTGAAGCGCCGCGCCCCGGCGCAGCCGGGCGCGGAATCACGCGAAGACCCCGGCGGCGGCCTCCGGCGAGGGACGCGGGCGGAGGCGGTCCCAGGCCACGGCGGATGGGAGCGTGTGCCCGACCCGGGGACCGAGGAAGACGACGAGGCTCTTGAGGTGGAGCGGGTGGGCGTATGGGTTCGCGTCCGGGCCGGAATCGATCCGCGGGAGGAACGGCACGAGCAGCCAGACGACGGCGAGGTACGTCGCCTCCAACGCGAAGACGAGGAGCGCGAGCGCGTCCCATGCGCCAGCTCGACCGGAGGGTGGGCATGGGCGCTTCCCCGCCGCCGAGCGCGGCCGGCAGCGCCGGGAGGAGCGGTGAGGGGAGCAGCGCCTGGACCAGGAACACGGCGAACGCCTGGGGCATCGAGCGGGAGGGCAGGAGGAGGTTCACCAGCAGTTGGATGCCGGCGTACTCCGAGAGCGGCACGATGCCGGCGACGGCGGGGAGCGATCGGGCGATGCCCGCGAGGCCCCCGGCCCCCGGGCGCCGCGGTCCCGCGAGGAAGCGGAGGGCCACGCCGAGGACGCGGAGGCGCGCCAGGAGCTGGACGGCCCAGAGGATCGCCGGCACCCACGAAGCCCATCCGTCAGGCGCGCGCGAGAACGGGCTCGTCGGGCCGGTTCACTCGAAGACCCGGAGCAGCTCGTCCGTGCCCACCCCCTCCTTGGCGACCCGGAGGTCGTGGTAGGTGACGGCGTTGGCGACGGGATAGAAGGCGCCGAGCAGTGCGTGCACGAGGCCGGCGACGATGGTCCGGCGCTCTTCCGCGGCCGGGTCCGTGAGGCTCCCTCCAAAGACGATCTGGGTGGCCAGGGAAACAGTGCCCAGGCACGAGACGATGAGCAGGACGAGGCCCAGGATCGGGAAGCGTGCTCCCCGCGTGAGATCGATGCTCCGTTGCAGCGTGTTGAAGAGACCCTGCCGCTCGACCACCGAGACCGGAACCGTGACCCAGAGCGCGGCCAGCGCGATGAGTCCGGGAACGCAGAAGAGGATGCACCCGCCGATCAGGGCCAAGAGCGTGAGCAGGCTGACCCCCAGCATCGGGAGCAGCCGGGAGACCGCGATGGACACGCAACGCGAGAGGCCGGCCGGCTGGCCCCGCAACTGTCGGAAGACCGCGTAGGTGAAGGCTCCCGTCAGCAGAAAGCCCTCGATCGTCAGTTGGGTCATCTGCAGGAGCGAGACGAGCAGGCGGGTCTGGTCGTCGCCCGGCGCCGTCCGGCGGAGATAGATCGAGAACAGGAGGAACGGAGCCGCCAGGACCACGCTGAGCGCCGTGAACGGGACGTAGTTCCGGAACCAGATCCGGAAGCTCCGGCGGAGCACGTCGCCCACGCGGAAATCGACGCGCGGCACCGGCGCCACACCCGGCAGCGCGGGGGCGCCGGTCGGCGGAGGACCGGGAGGCGGCGGAGACGGCGCGGGTTCCTGGGGCATTCCCTTTCTCCGGGGCCGGAACCGAAGCGAAGGTCGCGCCGGTGTACCACACGCCCGCCCGCGAGGCCAGTGGACGGCACGCCCGCGCGCGCGACGGCAATCCGGAAAACCGCGACAGATCCGACGGCTCACGCCCAATCTCCAGGTAGCCGGCCGTGCCGCGGTGACCGGTAGCCGGGTTCGAGAAGTCGACATGCCCGCACCCCGCCGCGCACCGGGACCCGGCCCTGTGGAGACCACGACCATGACCCGACGGACCTGGACCCTCCTCTCGACGGCTGCGCTGGCCGGCCTGGCGCTCGCCCAGGGCGGCGCGCGACCGGGAGCCGGAAGCACGCTCATGACGCCCGTCCCGCAGTTCTCGACGCTCGGATCCACCGGCATGGCGGACGACCCGGCGCGGGGCGTGATCTGGGTCGGCGCCACGCGCCCGTCGTTCACGATCCCGGGCGTCTTCCTGTGGCCGGCGAACCGGACCACGCTGGGTCAGGCCGTCGCCCCGCCGCCGGTCGTGACCGACGAGCTGGACGGCGGCGGCCCGGCCGGCGCCGACCTCGACGGCCCGGTCAGCGAAGTCGCCGTGCTCTCCGACGGGACGCTTCTCCTCACCGACCACAACGGCGACCGGCAGCGCTTCGACGACACGCTGTTCCACCTCGACCCCACGGCCGGCGCGCTCCTGGGCTTCTGGTACACGGACGACCAGACCTGCATCGGCGCCGCCTGCCGCGCCAACACGAACACCGACGTGCCCCGCAACCGGATCGACGAGCTCCAGGGGATCGATGCCTCGGACGGGAACGTGACCGGCCCGGGGCCGATCTTCGTCGGGTCCCACCAGGCGGGCGGACAGGGCATCGTGCAGGTCGCGCTGGTCCCGGGGCGGCCGGGGTCCTGGACCCGGGTCGCGGCCTTCGCCTCCCCGACGGGGGGTCCGGTGAACTCCATCGACTTCGACCCGGACCAGGCCCTGGCCCACGGGCTGCCCAACGTCTACTGGATGACCGGGGGCGCCACCACGGCGACCTCGACCCAACCCTCCGGCCTGGTCTACGAGACGACGTTCACCGGAACCGCGTTCGTGGTGAACCAGGTGTTCCTGGCGCCGCCGGTCCCCGGCGATCCGCTCACCCGCATCGGGGGGAGCGTGACGGCGCTCCGGGGGACCTCGGCCCCGCATGCGCTCGCGCTCTGGCACGAGATCGCCTCGACGACCCTGCCCGCGGCGGTCCGCGTGGACGCGGGGAGCGGCGCCGTCCCGGGCCCCATGGCGATGGAGGGCGACCTCTTCCATTCGCTCCTGGACAACGCGCTCTCCTCGACCTGGGACGCGAGCTTCCTGGACGAGGAGCTCGGACTCTGGAGCGCGGGCCGGTTGAACGCCCGGACGCACACCGCGCGCGAGGAGCTGCAGGTGCTCCTCGGGACGATCCCCGCGAGCTTCGACATCGACGGGATCTCGATCGATCCCTCCTTCGCCGGGACCGACCCTTCGATCCTCGACTTCCACCTCTCGGTGGACGTGAACGCCAGCTTCGGCGCCACGCCGGTCGCCCGGCAGGAGGTCTTTCGCGTGCGGGCGGACGGCTCGGTGGCGAAGCTCTTCACCGCGGCCCAGCTCGGCCAGGCCGTCGGCGCGGACCTGACCGTCCACGACCTCGACGCCTTCGAGGTGCTGCCGGGCGGGAGCCTCCTGGCGTCCTTCGACTCGAACATCGCCGGGAGCGCGAACCCGAACCTGGGCTCTCCCATCGACCGGGGGGACGTGCTCCTGATCCCGGCCGGAGGCGGGCCCAACTCCGCGGTCTACGCGTGGAAGCGAGGGGAGCTCGCCGCCCTCGCCGCGTCCCTCGGGCACACGCTGGAGGGCGACATCGATGCCGTGGCTCTGGACTCCCTGGGGAGCCCCTCGCGGCCCAATCCGCATCCCGGCGGATCGACGCGCCCGGACATCCTGTTCAACGACGGGCTCAATGCCTGGACCAGCCACATCTTCTCCACGAGGGGCGGGAGCGGCGCGGTGGCCCGCGACCGCCGCTCGTTCGGCTACGGGGTCCGCATCCTGGGCGTGGACGCCCTGACCGCGGTCCCGGGCGCCACGGTGTCGCCGACGATGGACGCCACGAGCCGCCTCACCGGCACGGCCCCGAACCGGATCAACGAGCTCCGGCTCTTCGGCCGCAACCTGGGCGCGGGCGCGACGGGATTCTGGGCGCTCGGTCCGCGGCTCTCTCCCGCGGTCGACCTCCGGCCCACGCTCACGCACAACCCGCTCATGGTCCTTCCGTCGGCGCTGATCCCGTTCCTGGCCGACGGGGAGGGCAACGCGGAGCTGCGCGTGGACGTCCCGGAGCTGGGCGCCCCGGCCACGTTCCACCTCCAGGCGGTCTCCCTGGCGCGCTCGGCGCTGACGCCCGGGACGATCCTCACGGTGAGGTGAGGTCCGGCCCCGATTCTCGCGCGCCCCGAGTCCGTCGTCCTTGTCCCTCCGGGGCCGCCCCCGGAGAATGCGCCCGTGACCGCGCACCTCCTGCTCCTCCTCGCGCTCGCGGATTCCCCCGAGGAGTTCGGCCGGGCCGAGCTGGCGCGGGAGCTGGCGCGGCGCGGCCTCGCGGCCGACGTGCGGGTCTCGGGCGCGGGTCCGGCCGAGGGGTTCCAGGTCCGCTACGACGGCAACCGCGCGGTCATCGAGGGCGGCGACGCCCGCGGCGCGATGTACGGTGCGCTCGCGCTGGCCGAGCGCGTCCGGAGCCAGGGGGACTGGCGGGGCGGGCCGGGCTCGGGGAAGCCGTGGCTCGCCGACCGCGGCCTCAACGTCTTCCTCACGCTGCCGTGGGACTACGAGCGGAACGACACCGACTACCGTCCCGGGTCGCTGACCGACCCCGGGCGCTGGTGGTTCCAGAACGAGCACTACTGGCGGACGCTCCTCGACACGATGGCGCGGAGCCGGCTCAACTGGCTCGACCTCCACGGGATGTGGGACATCTCGGTCACCGACGCGCCGAACCTCTACGCCTACTTCGTCCCGAGCGCGCGCTTCCCCGAGGTCGGGGTCGCGCCCGAGGTCCAGGCGGCGAACCTCCGCCGGCTGAACCGCGTGATCGAGCTGGCGCACGCGCGCGGCGTGCGCGTGAGCCTCATGGCCTACGAGGCGCGGCTCGCGACCCCGCACCGGAAGCGGCCGCCCTATCCCGACACCGAGGCGGTGGCCTACGAGTACACGCGGGAGGTCGTGGAGAAGCTGATCCGCGGCGCGCCCGGCCTCGACGCGATCGGCTTCCGGATCGGCGAGAGCGGGCGCGGCGAGGCCTTCTTCCGCTGCTACCTCGAGGCCGTGGAGCGGAGCGGCCGCCGGATCCCGCTGATCACCCGGAGCTGGATCACGCGCAAGGCGCGCGTGGTCCCGCTGGCGCGCGCGTCGGCCGACTTCACGGTCGAGATCAAGTACAACGGCGAGCAGTGGGGGCCGCCCTATCACGTCGCCGGCGGGCGCATGGCCGGGTGGCACAGCTACTCGTTCGAGGACTACCTGAGCGATTCCGGCCCGGGGCCGGCTGCGCGCCTCTGGCCGGGGAACGCGATCCCCGGGGGCGGGCGCTGGCCCGACCAGCCCTACAAGGTCGTCTGGCAGGTCCGCGCGAACGGCACGCACCGGATCTTCCCGTTCTACGAGCCGTCCTGGGTGCGGCGCACGATCCGGACGATGCCCATCGGCACCGCGACCGGCTTCACGGTCGAGCCGCTCAACGCGTACTACCCGGCGTCGCCGCGTTACTACCTCGCGGACCCGAAGGACCGGACCCACGACTGGATCCACCAGCGCGACGAGCCGTTCCTCCGGCTCTGGGGGAGGCTCGGCTACGACCCCGACACGCCCGACGAAGTCCTCGACGGCGAGGACGCCGGCGTGGAGCTCGAACGATGGAAGGCCGCGAGCCGCATCGTCCCGACGGCGTTCACGGCGTACGGCCTGGGCCCGGACCACCGGAGCCACGCGCCCGAGCTGGAGTGGGGGGGCGACACGGACGACTTCATCACCCGCGAGCCGTTCGACGCCCACGTGTTCCGTTCGATCAAGGAGGACCTCGCGTACGCGGCGACCGGGGGACGGGACGGGCGCCGGTCGCTGCTCCAGGCGTCGATGGACCTCCGGCGCTACGCGGATCTCGCCGAGGCCTGGCCACCGCCGGTCGGCCCGTCGGAAACGAACCGGATCGCCCGCATGCTCGGCGCGATCGGCCGCTATTACGAAGGGCGTTTCACCGCCGCGGTCGCCGAGGCCTTCGAGGACGACCTGAAGGCGCGCGTGTGGATGGCCCGGGCGCGGAAGGCGTGGGACGACGTCACGGACCAAGGCGCGTGGATCCGGCCCTTCACCGAGCGCCTCCGGATGCGCGCGAACGCCTTCCACTGGCGCGACGAGCAGAAGAAAGTCGATGCCCTGACCCTGAAGGAGCAGGGGAAGCCGCTTCCCGTCATCGCGGACCGGGCCTCTCCGCTCTCGAGGCGCCGCCGGCGGCTGCCGGAGACCGTCTATCGCCCGGTGGCCTTCTCGTGGGAGGAGCGGGAGGGACGCGTGTGCGTCTCGCTCGCGATTCCGGAGGCGCAGCAGGCCTGGCTGCTCGTGAAGCCCCTCCCCAGCGCCGCCTTCTTCCACAAGACCCCGATGCGCCGGAGCGGCGAGCGCTTCGAGGCGGACTTCCCGCGGGAGAACTGGGGGCACCTGATCGCCGCCGAGGTCGAGGACCGGGAGGGGTTCTATCGGGTCCCGTTCTGGGAGGACGAGGCTCCGTACCGGGTGGTCCCGGCGCGCGCGGGACCGACGCCGCCGCTCTACTCGAGCCGGGAGGCGCTGACGTACCTGAAGCCGGAGACGCTGCTTCCCGGGAAGCACGGGCTCCTGCTCGTCTGCCCGCGCGCCTGGGACTTCCACCGGCGCTTCGACGTGCGCGCGCAGCGGAAGCTCCTCGACGCCGTCTCGCGCGGGATGAAGCTCCTCGTGCTCCAGCAGGACTACGCGTCCGGGCGCTACCCGATCGACTGGCTTCCCGGGAAGCCGCGCGTCGAGAACCACGCGGACCGCGTGTTCG
>Ga0187892_10011521_pt1 | contig 10810 bp, 7 predicted proteins | sample MA1701073metaG_FD_139345 | JGI IMG/M metagenome (GOLD analysis project Ga0187892, IMG submission 139345) | Bio-ooze microbial communities from a basaltic lava cave in the Kipuka Kanohina Cave System on the Island of Hawaii, USA - MA170107-3 metaG ... | reverse complement strand
GGAGACTGAGGAAGGACACGGAGCTGTTCAGCTCTGGATCGGAAGGAGACGGCGGAAGGACACTGCAACGGAGCGCGAGCCTTCCGCCTCAGCAACTGCAAGGAAGAATGCGCGCCGATACGGCTCGGGACCCTGCGAGCCGAGATTCGTACGGTCTCCGACCTCGCGGGTCGGGATCGATTCGGCCCTCCCGCGGAGATCCGACCGCGCCTGGGACAGGGGAGCTTCCGGTTCGCCGTCCTCGACGCTTACGGTCGCGAGTGCGCCGTCACGACGGAGCATTCGCTTCCCGTCCTCGAGGCGGCCCACATCCGGCCTTACGCCGAGGGCGGCGAGCATTCCCTTTCGAACGGCATCCTCCTTCGCAGCGATCTCCATCGTCTGTTCGACAAGGGATTCGTGACCGTGACTCCGGACCTCCGCTTTCGGGTCAGCCGGCGACTGCGCGACCTCTGGGACAACGGTCGCGGTTACTACGATCTGGAGAAGACTCTGGCGGGCCGACGGATTCATGTTCCCGACCCCCCCGACGCTCGGCCGGACCCGGAGCACCTCGAGTGGCATGTCGACACAGTCTTCCGGGGATAGAAGGTCCCCCGATCTTGATGAAACGAGGCGCGGTTCTCTTTTCGGCACTCATCACCGCATGCGCGCCGGGGATTCGCGAGCCGACCGGCGCGGCGGACCTCGTTTTGCGCGGAGGCGCGGTGTACACGGTGGATGCCGCGAGGCCGTGGGCGGAGGCGGTCGCGGTGCGCGGCGGAAAGATCGCCGCCGTCGGATCGGATCGGGAGGTCGAGGAGTGGATCGGCCCTCGGACCACCGTGATCGATCTCGAGGGGAGGATGGTGCTGCCCGGATTCCACGACTCGCACGTTCATCCCGTGACGGGCGGCATCGAGCGCAAGGAGTGCGATCTGAACGGGATCGGCGACGTCGAGGGGATCCTCGCGGCGATCCGCCGGTATGTCGAGGCGCATCCTGCCGCTCACTGGGTTCGCGGCGGCGGATGGGAGCTGACGCTTTTCAGAGACGGCAACCCGCACAAGGCGCTCCTCGACGGCGTGGTCTCGGACCGACCCGTCGCGCTGACGGCCGCCGACGGCCACAGCCTGTGGGTGAACTCGCGTGCGCTCTCGACCGCCGGCATCGACCGGGACACCCCCGACCCGCCGAAAGGCCGGATCGAGCGCGACCCGGAGACGGGGGAGCCGAGCGGGACGCTTCGCGAGAGCGCGATGGATCTCGTCGAGCTTCCCCCCCATTCGCAGGAGGAGTTCCTCGCCGGAGCGCGGGAGGGGCTCCGGCTCGCGGCGCAGTTCGGGATCACGTCCCTCTTCGAGGCGAGCGCGAGCCAGGAGATTCTCGAGGCGTACTTCGTCCTCGACCTCTACGGGGAGCTGACCGCTCGCGTGCGGGCTGCGATCACGATCGACCCGGAGAACCCCGCCGAGGAGGTCCGCGCCATCGAGCTGCGAAGGCGGCTCCGATGCGGGCGGCTGCGGCCCGAGGCCGTGAAGATCTTCGCCGACGGCGTCATCGAGGCGCGCACCGCGGCGATGGTCGAGCCCTACGCCGACCGCGCCGGCGACCGCGGCCCCGAGGAGCCCGACGCGGAAACGCTCGCTCGGGCGGCGGCGGCGTTCGATCGGGCGGGTTTCCAGATCCACGTCCACGCGATCGGCGACCGGGCCGTTCGCTCGACCCTCGACGCCTTCGAACGGGCGCGGGCGGCGAACGGCCCCCGCGACGCGCGCCCCGTCCTCGCGCACATCCAGGTGATCCACCCCGACGATCGCCCGAGGTTCCGGGCGCTCGGCGCGATCGCGTGCTTCCAGCCGTTCTGGGCCTACCCCGACGCGTACATCACGGAGCTGACCGAGCCCGGCCTCGGCCCCGAGCGCTCGCGCTGGATCTATCCGATCGGGAGCGTCGCGAGGACGGGCGCGGCGCTCGCTTTCGGGAGCGACTGGTCCGTCTCCTCGATGAATCCCCTCGACGGGATCCAGGTCGCCGTCACGCGCCGCGATCCCGCCTCATCCGAGGGACCCGCCTGGCTCCCCGACGAGCGGATCGACCTCGCCGCGGCGCTGCGCGCCGCCACGCTCGGCGGGGCGTTCGCCGCCTTCCAGGAGTCGACGACGGGATCCCTCGAGGTCGGCAAGGCGGCCGACCTCGTCGTGCTCGATCGGAACCTCTTCGAGATCCCTCCTTCCGAGATCGGCCGCGCGCGGGTCCTCCTCACGCTGCTCGAGGGGGAAGTCGTGTGGCGCGACCCCTCCTTCGAAGCGACGACGAGCGCCTACGGCGCCCAGAGGGACGCGGCGCGCCGACGGGCCTCGAGGTCGCCGTCGGGGTCGTAGCCGCGGTCCTCGCCGTAGCGCTCGACGAGGGCGCCGATCGCGAGCTGGCGCGCGTAGGGATCGTCCGAGAGGAGCATCCCGACGAGAACGCCGCGGGCGGAGTCGTCGCCGAGGGTGAAGCGAGAGCGCGCCGCCTGGGCGAGGAGGCGGTCGGCGGGGCCTGCGGTCGCGGGAACCCTCCCGGCCGCCGTGAGCGATCGCAGGCGCTGCTCGTAGCGGCGGAGCGCGGGAACCGTCTCCGGATCCCGCGTCCGCTCGAGGGCCCACGCGGCCCAGGCCGCGACCGCGACGACGGGATCGCGGAGCGTCGACGCGAGCGCGGGAGCGCCTCGCGCGTCGCCGATCTGGCCGAGCACGCGGCACATCGCCGCGCGCTTCTCCGCGAATCCGGGAGCCCACTTGAGGCCGTGGAGGAGCGCGGGGAGGGCCGCCTCGCCGAGCGCGACCAACTCCTCCTCCGCCCGCGCGTCCGTCTCGGCCGTCGAGCCGGCGATGTCGTTCCCGCCGATGTCGCCGACGAGCTTGCGCGCTCGCTCGGCGGCCTTGCGGTCGACGGGCCGTCCCGGCGGCCGGAGCGCCTCCGCGCCGCCGCTCGTCGCCCACCACCGCCGCAACGCCGCGACCCCCTCGAGGCGCAGCGGGCGGGGCTCGAGCGGGTCGTAGCCGAGGTGGATGCCGGTGATCGCGAGGAACTCCTCGAAGACGCTCTCGCGGATCAGGTCGTCCGGGTGATCGAGGCCGTCGAGGAGGAGGGACATGCCGTCGGCGGAGCCGAGGCGCGCCAGCGCGACCGCGAGATCGCGGCGCGTCTCGACGAAGGGCGCGCGCGCCATCGCCTCGCGCAGCGCCGGAACCGCCGCGGCGTGACGGAGATTGGCGAGCGCCTGCGCGGCGGCCCGCACGACATCGGGATCGGCATCGCCGAGGAGCCGCACGAGAGTCTTCTCGTGCCCCGAGAGCCCGAGATCCCCGATCGTCGCCGCGGCGCTCGCGCGGTCGAGCGCGGCCGGGGCGGCGAGCGCCCCGCCGAGCGAGGCGTCCACGTCGGGCCCCTTCCACCCGGCGCGGGCGACGACCGCGCGCGCGTGGAGACGGACGTAGAGCTCGGCATGCTCGAGGGCCTTCGCCACTCCGTCCCGCGCGGGCTCTCCGATCGCCTCGAGGACCGCCTTCGCCTGGTTCCAGGTCTTGTTGTCCCAGGATCCCATCGCGGCGACGAGGGCCGGCACCGCCGGCGCGCCGATCTCGACGAGTAGCGCCCGGGCCTTCACGTTCGCCTCGGGGACGGGGAACTGGAAGAGCTCGATCAGGCGCTCGATGTCCTCCGCCGTGGACCCTCCGGGGATCTCGACCGCCACCTCTCCGATCGGAGGGCGCGCGTAGTCGACGAGATTCGCGGGGCCCGCCGCCTCGGGCCCGATCCCCTCCGGCGTCGTCGCGACGACTTCGGGCTCGCTCACGATCGGCTCCGTCGAGGGAGCGATCCCTTCGAACGGGATCCTCCGCGTCTCGAGGACGCGGGAGAGATCGGGATGCCCGTCCTCGATCGGGTAGTAGAGCTTGTAGAAGAGGACGCACTCGACGGTCCCCTCCGCGACCGGGAGGGGAACCCGGTGCTCGCGCTCCTCCCCGCCGGGGATCTGCGTGTTCACCGGCAGCTCGAGGCCGTAGGGGCGCTTGTAGGGGTCGCGGAAGACCATCCGCGAGCGCGCGACCTCCTTCCCCCCGAGGCTGCGGACCACGACGAGCGACTCGACGGACCGCTGCTTCAGCTCCGTCGGGAAGTTGTGCCCCGCCCCGCTGTTGCGGATCGTGACGAGGACGGCGTTCCCCTCGAGGCGCGCGTCGTACTCGTAGGCGCGGGCGAGCTGGCTCGCGCTGCGGGAGGCCGGGAAGAGATGGGACCGCACGAGGCGGACGGGCCCGCCGACCGCGACTTCCCGGAAGACCGTCGGCATGTGGCAGTCCATGCAGATCCGCCCGCTCGCCTTGCCGTTGGGGTTCCGCTCCCACTGGTAGGGAGTTCCGTGATTGCGGTGGCAGGAGGCGCAGGCCTCGACCGTCCCGACCTCCGGCGCGAAGGCCTCCCGGCACTCGGCGCCTCCCCGGAAGACCGAGTAGTCGACGCCCGGCCTCCAGTGGCAGGTCATGCAGGTGTTCCCCTCCTCGAGCCCGTAGTGCCGCCGGATCGGGTTCATCCCGACGCCGGTCTCGAAGATCGGGCGCGGGGTGTGGCAGATGATGCAGTCCTGGTGGCTGAACCGAGCGGTCGCGAGCCGCACCTCCTCGTCCGTGAACGCCCGGCCGTGCGTCGTCTGCTCGTGCTCGGCGTACTCGACGGGGTGACAGGACTTGCAGAAGACGCTCTCCATCACGTGCGGGCGGGAGGGCGGAGGGGGATCCCCGAGGCCGCGGGCGGCGACGGCGGTGCGAGACGGGAACCGGGCCGCGCAGGCGGCGAACGCGAGGGCGAGACCTGCCGCGGCCGCGGCGGCGAGGGAGAGCGCGGGGATGGGGATCCGTTTCACGAGGGAAGCCTAGAAAAACGCCGGCTCCCTAGATAGTCGGCGGGATCCGGCACGTCACCGGCGCGGAAAAACCGTCAGAAGCGGTGCCCGAGGATCACGAGCGGACAGGTCGTCTCGCGCGCGAGGCGGGCCGCGAAATCCCCCAGCGCCCGGCGCTTCCGTCCGAGGTCGTGGAGGCCCAGGACGAGGAGATCGCACTCCGACGCGCGCCGGGCGATTTCCGCGCCCGGATCCCCCCCTCGGACCACCACGGTCTCCGCCTCTCCTCCCATTTCGTCCTCCACGCGAGCCCGCAGGACGCGTCCGACGCGCCGCTCCTCCTCCGCGGCGGCGCCGGCGGGGAGCACGCAGAGGTAGGTCGTCTCGAGGGGGGCGAGTCGGCGCAGGTTCCCGAGGAGCCGGGCGCGCAGCGGACTGTGTCGCCCCCGACCGCCGATCGCGACGAGGACGCGCTTCGTCTTCGCGAGGTTCCAGCCGCGGGGCGCCCGGAGGATGACGACGTCGCACGGGACTCGGGCCAGGAGCCGGTCGAACTGGGGGTCCGCGGTCTGCTCCGTCACGCTCCGCAGCCCGAGGACGAGAACCTCGCACCGGTGGATGCGCGCCACGCGGGCCATCTCCCCCCAGTGGTCCCCCGAGACGGTGAGCAGCGCCTCCGGCGCGAGGCCCGCCGCGAAGGAGGCCGTCAGCGCTTCCCTCACCACGGCCTCCATGTTCAGGAGGGAGGGAGGCGGCTCGCCCGGCTTCCACTCCGCGGGCGGGCGGACCACCGTGAGCAGCATCACCCGGCTGAATCCCGGCGGGCTGACGGCGTGGGCCAGGGTGACGAGGGAGGCCGCGTTCGCGGCGTTGCTCACGGGCACGACCACGAGCGGATTCCTCCCCCGGAAACGCATCAGCTCGGGGTCCGATCCCTCGGTCGACGCGTCGAACGCCTTGGCGCGCGGCGCGAACCGCACGGCGTAGAGCCATCCCCCCACGGCCAGCCAGCCCGCGGCGATCGCCCCCGCGACAGGCACCGCGACGCCCTGGTAGATCCCGAGCGCGAGGCAGCACCCCCCGCCCACGAGCGGCACGGCGGGGAACCACGGCGCCCGGAACGGCATCCGCGCCGCGTCCATCCTCCGGTGAAGGAGCAGGTTGACCCCGTGCGCGACGAAGAACGTGATCAGGAAGATCAGGCTCGACGCCGCCCCGGCCGTCGCGACGTCGGGAACGACGACAAGGACGAGGACGACGAGCCCCGTCACCGTCCCCACCGCGAGCCGGGGGATCCCGCGCTTCGGATCGAGGTTGCCGAGGACCGGCGAGAGGGTGCGGTCCCGGGCCATCGCGAAGGCGACGCGCGACGCCGCGAAGAGGTTCGCCTGGAGCGCGGACAGCATCGAGAGGACGCCCGCCCCGATCACGAGCCAGTACCCGAACGACCCGAGGAACCGTCGCGCGGCCACCGCGATGACCCCCTCGGGCTGCTCGCGGCCCAACGCGACGATCGACTCGCCCGGCGAGACGCCGACGGACGCCACGACGAAGAGGAGCGGGAGATAGATCCCGAGCGCGATGCCGAGCGAGAGGATCATCGCGCGCGGGATGTTCCGCGCCGGGTCCTTGATCTCCCCCCCGACGGCGGCGATCAGGTCGAATCCCTGGAGCGCGATGAAGGTGAACCCCATCGCCTGGAAGAGACCTCCGGCGCCGCCCGCGAAGAACGGCTTCAGCGACGCGAACGACTCCTTGCCCGGAGTGCGCGCGAACAGCCAGAGCCCGCCGGCGATGACGAGGGCGAAGACGGCCGTCTTCGCCACGTTGATCCACGGGCCGCCTCCGCCGCCCTTGCGCAGGAGCCCCTGCGCGAACCAGAGCGTCGCCAGCACGGCGAGCGCGCTCGCCGACCAGCGAGAGGCGAGCCACGCCGGCACCTCGCTCCCCCGCGCCTCCATCGCCGTGCGGATCGCGAGGAGGGCGAAGGCCCCGAACCCGAGCGCGTAGAGCACGGCGGCGACGAGGGAGGCGAACCACACGATCCACCCCACGCCGAAGGCGACGCGCACGTCGAGGAACTTCCTCGCGAAGGTGTAGGTCCCCCCCGATTCCGGGAAGACGGCGGACATCTCCGCGAAGCTGAGCGCGGTGAGCAGCGCGATGACGCCGTTCAGCGCGAAGGCGACGAGCGCGCTCGGTCCCGTCGAGGAGAACGCGACTCCGGCAAGCGCGAGGATGCCCCCGCCGACGATCGCTCCCACCCCCACGCCGGTCGCCCCGAAGAGGCCGATCGTCCGCTCGATCTTCGCGCCCCTCGTCTCGGACATGCCGGAGGCGGCTTCAGACCTCGAGGGACACGTCGCCCGCGTTGTAGACGAGGATCACGTCGCCCGGCAGGTGGACGATCCGACCGAGGTCGGCCACGAAGTCCCACTCCTCTCCCTCCTCGGGCGGCTCGAAGTCGGCAAAGAGGAGGGCCGAGTCGCGCACTTCGCCGGCGACGGCCTCCATCGGCTCGTCCGTCTCGAGGACGACGACCTCGGCGTCGATCCGCGCGAGGTCGAGCGTCTCGTTCAGCTCCCGCCGGACGTTCTCCGCGTCCGCCTTGAGGGGGACGGGGCAGAGGAGCCGCAGAGGGTGGTTCCGCCACTCCCGGTTCTGCTTGAGGAGATGCGCGAGGAGGAGCATCAATCCGCTCTTCTTTCCCCGCCACCAGACGTGGATCGGCCCGACCGGCGCGACCCACCGGTCTTGGTCCTCCTCGCATGCCACGATGAGGACGTTCCGGCGGAGTCCCTGGGCCAGCCGCAAGGCGTCGCCGAAGATCTCGATCTTCGCGGGATCCTCGCTCCATCCCAGGAGGATCGTGTTCGGCCGCAGCCCGCCGATGCCATGGCACTGGAGGAGCGCCTTGATTCCCTCGCGAAGATCGTCCTCGATCACGACCACCGGGAACGCGGAGAGCTCCTCCTCGCGGATGAACTGGCGCAGCAGCGCCTCCGCGCGCTCCCGCCGCACGAGCCGGTCCTCGACCTCCCCCGCGATCACCTGGCCCAGCGTGACGACGCCGCGCCCCGCGCCGAGCCAGTAGGCGTACTCCGCGAGGTAGTACCGGTTCCAGGCGCCCCCGCTGAGCGCGAGGATCGCCGGTCGCCAGTTCTTCGGGTGGTATCGTTCGTCCTCGAGCTTGAGGAGGGCCTTCCGCGCGCGCTCGAACGCGACGCCGCTCCCGACGTCGCCCCAGCGGGAGATGATCTCCGCGCGACTGATGAGGGCGTAGAGGGCGCTCATGCTCGCGATCGCCACGACCGCCCAGGCCGGATCGATCAGGAACATGACGACGAGGCAGCCTCCGGCCCCCAAGAGCGACATGGACCAGTGGGTGAAGCGGAACTTCGGCCGGTAGCTGGGGTTGCGGGTGAAGGCCTCGTAGAAGCACGCGAGGTTCAGCGTGCCGTACGTGATCATGAAGAACATCGTGATGATCGGCGCGACCGCGTCGAGATCGCCCAAGAGGATGCTCGCCTGGGCGATGAAGAACGTGACGACGATCGCGCGCCGGGGCTCCCCGGCCTTGCCGCTCCCCCGACCGAAGAAGCGCAGCGAGGCGAAGATGTCGTCCCTCGCGAACGCCTGGAGGATTCGAGGCGCCCCCATCATGCTCCCGAGCGCGGAGGAGAGCGTCGCGGCGAAGACCCCTCCGTTGATGAGCAGGGAAGACCACGCGATCTCCTTGACGACGAACGGGTCTCCGATCAGCTCCTCCTGGGGACGGGAGGACGCCAGGAGGAAGGCCATCCCCCCGTACACCAATCCCGTGACCGCGATCGCGGAGAGCGTGCCCGACGGGATCGAGCGGCCCGGGTCCCGGAGGTCGCCCGACATGTTCGCCCCGGCCATGATCCCCGTGACCGCGGGGAAGAAGAGCGCGAACATCGTGAAGAAGGACTCTCCCTCGAGATAGGCGGGGTGGACGTTGCCCAGGAAGGTCTCCATCGAGAGATCCGGCCAAGCTCCCGCCACGAAGGACCCGATCGACGCGACCAGGATGGCGAGGATCCCGTACTGCACCTTGATGGTCCATCCCGCCCCGATGGAGACGCAGGCGAAGCATGCGACGTTGACCAAGGTGGCCACCGCTCGGAAGGACAATCCGAGTTGCGGAAAGGCAGCCCGGAACGCCTCGGTGAAGCCGATCACGTACATCGCGACCGAGATCGCCTGCGCCAGGAAGAAGAAGACGCCGATCGCTCCCCCGTACTCGACGCCGAGGCTCCGGCTGATGAGGTAGTAGGCGCCTCCCCCTTTGACCCTCGTGTTCGTCGCGATGGCGGAGAGCGAGAATCCGGTGAGCGTCGTGATCGCCTTCGCGCCGGCCACGATGAGGAGCGCAAACCACGCCCCGGACTGTCCCACCACCTGCCCGAACCGCAGGAACATGATCACCCCGAGAATCGTGAGCGTGCACGGGGTGAACACGCCGCCGAAGGTCCCGAACTGGTTCCTCCCGGCGGAGGGGGACTTCGTACGGACTTCGCTCACGAGGGGCGCTCTCGCCACGCCTCGGAGCCGACCCGGTAGAAGACGTGGGGAAGGCCGTGGAAGAGACCGTCGCGCTCGTGGACGAACCCGCACTTCTCCATCACGCGCTTCGACGCGTGATTCGCCGGCTGGGTCCAGCACCCGATCGACGAGAGGCCGAGCCGCTCGAATCCCGCGCGCAGGCACGCGCGCGCGATCTCGGTCGCGAATCCCTTCCCCCATGCCTCGGCGACGACGTGGTAGAGCAGGCCGACCACATCCTTCCCCTCGAGGGAGTACCGCACCAACCCGCCCCGTCCGACGAGCCGGCCCGTCCCCTTCTCCCGGAACACCCACAGGCCGAAGCCGTGGCGGTCCCACTGCGCGAGGTGGCGCGCGATCGCGGCGCGGGACTCCTCCTCGGTGAGGAGGCGTCCGCCCAGCGTCGCCATCACCCGGGGATCCGTGTCGAGCGCGGCGCGGAGCTCGTCGAGGTGATCCTCGCGGAGGCGCTCCGCGCGCAAGCGCTCCGATTCGAGCACGTCGAGGGAGGTCACGTCGCCGCCGGTCGCGATCGCGTCGAGCGAGGGTTCTTCCAGACGACGATCGCCCGGGTCATCGGCCTTGCGGGCGGCCGGACCGAGTCGCGGCGCGGGCGCTTCCAGGAGGGCTCGCGCACGTGGCGCTGCCCTCCGATCTCGTAGGCCTCGCCGAGGTAGCGCCGCAGCTCGCGATCGAGATCCGCCTCGCGCCGGAGCCGGAACTCGTGGCCGAAGGTCCCCGGGGCGTAGCAGACGATCCGATCGAAGCACCGGGCCCGCGCCGGACGCACGAGGAGGAGCGCGCCTCGCAACCCGTCGGACCGGACCGTGCATCCGGCGAAGCGCATCCGCGTCATGAACGCGATCCGCGTCTTGCTCGAGACGACGCGCACCGGCCCGAACTCCTCGATCGCCCTCCGGAGAGCGGCGAAGAGGGCGCGCGCGCGCGGCCGGCCGGCGAAGTGGTGGGAGAGCGGCCAGCGCCCGCAGGAGTGCCACTGGTTGCGGTTGACGAACGCGTTGCCGCAAGTTGGGCACGTCCAGAGCGGACGGTCGCCGCCTCTCCCCCGTCGGAGCCCCGGCACGCGCGTGCTATCCGAGCCGCTTGTAGGTCCCCTCGAGGAAGGGCTTCCACTCCCGCCCGTTCCGCGAGTGCTCGAGCCGGAAGCGCAGCTCGTCGTCGGTCGCGTCGTACACCTGCCGGCCGAGGCCCTGTTTCCTCGATTCCCGCTCGAGGCTCAGCACGTTCCCCTCCCAGGTCCCCGTGGCGGGGGAGCCCTCGACCGCGCCGTGCGAGTCGAACCAGTGGAGCGTGTACTTCTTCTCGTCCGGATCCCAGCCGAGGACGCCGTGCCCCTCGAACGTCGTCTTGCCG
>Ga0187892_10011520_pt1 | contig 10811 bp, 9 predicted proteins | sample MA1701073metaG_FD_139345 | JGI IMG/M metagenome (GOLD analysis project Ga0187892, IMG submission 139345) | Bio-ooze microbial communities from a basaltic lava cave in the Kipuka Kanohina Cave System on the Island of Hawaii, USA - MA170107-3 metaG ... | reverse complement strand
GTTTTGTTCATGGAATACGCGCTCGACCTGCCGAAACAGCCCCCGATCGCCGGCCGCAGGGGCGGCGGACGCGAAGGGCGCCGCGCCATGCGCGCCGCTCCGGTCGCTTCCTTCTCCACACTGGTGCGCAACATACCCGTTTACCAGATGGTGCCGGACGAGGCGGTGGAATTGATCCACGAGGAGTCGCTCAAAATCCTCGAAGAGGTGGGCTGCGAATTCCGCGACGACGAGGCGGTGGCCATGTGGAAGGCGGCGGGTGCCGACGTGAAGGGCACAAGGGTGCACATAGACCGCGCGCTGCTCATGTCGCTCGTCGCGCAAGTCCCGCCCGAGTTCACACTAAATGCCCGCAACCCGGAGCGTACCGTGAAGGTGGGCGGCAAGAACACCGTGTTCGTGCCCACGTATGGCCCGCCCTATGTGCGCGGCCTCGACAACAAGCGCCGCTCCGGTTCGCTCGCGGATCTCAATAATTTCCACAGGCTCGCCTACATGTCGCCGGCGCTGCATTCCTCAAGTTCCATTATCTGCGAACCCATGGAAATACCCGTGCCGAAACGGCACTTGCATATTATTCATTCCGCGCTGAAGCATTCGGACAAGCCGTTCATGGGTATCGTCACCTCGAAGGAACGGGCCGAGGACGTGATGAAAATGGCCGGCATCGCGTTCGGCGAAAACTATGTGAAGGACAACACCGTGCTCGTTGCCGTCACCAACTGCAATTCGCCGCTGGTATGGGATGCGACCATGCTGGACGCCATGAAGGTTTACGCCAAGCATAACCAGCCTTTGATATTGGCGCCCTTCGCGCTGTGCGGGGCTTCGACGTCGGCATCCGCCGTGGGCGCTGTCGCCCAAGTCAACGCCGAAGCGCTCGCGGGAGTGGCCTTCACCCAACTGATTCGTCCCGGCAGCCCCCAGCTCTACGGTCAGTTCATGCTGGCCATCGATATGAGAACGGGCGCTCCCATGGGTGGCACCCCGGAAGCGGCCCAGATGATGTTCCTGATGGGAGCGCTCGCCCGCAAGTACAAGCTGCCGTGGCGCACCTCCGGTTCCCATGTGGGCTCCAAACTCAACGATGCCCAGGCAGGCTATGAAGCCAACATGCTGATGCATGCGGCGATCCTGGCGGGCGCCAACTACATCTGGCACGCGGCCGGCTGGCTGGAGGCGGGCCTGTGCTGCGGCTATTCCAAGTTCGTTACCGATGCCGAACAGCTCGCCGGCTGGTACAAATATGCGCAAGGGCCTTCCTTTGACGACTTCAAGGACGCCATGGCGGCGATCCGTGAAGTGGGTCCAGCGGGACATTTTCTCGGCACCAAACACACGCTTGAGCATTTCGAGAGCGCCTTCTTCATGCCCACGATCATGGATTTCAACGGCTTCGAACAATGGTCGGCAGAGGGGTCCAAGGACCACGACACGCGCGGCCGCGAGAAGGCCGCCGCCATGCTCGCCGCCTACGAGGAGCCGAAGCTGGACGAGGGCGTGGCCGAGGGCCTTCGCGATTTCATCGCCAAGCGCGAGGCGGAACTGCCGGACAATGTGAGCTGACGCCGCCATTTCTCTTGCAGCATCGCCTGAAGCGGTTTGAACGGAAAGAAACACATGACGAAGTTTGTTACTGGAACTGCCACCGTTGTCGCAGCGATGCAACGTCGAGTTTTTCTTGGCGCGGCGGCCGGATTCTCCGCTGTTGCGATTGCAGTGTTAACGGCAAAAAGGAGTGAAGCCATGGACGACAAATCGAAGGCCACCCTCGATACCGCATTCGCTTTCATGACCGCCATGGGCTCGGGCGACACTGCGGCGATGGAGAAGCTGATGGCCGACGGCATGGTGTGGGAGAACGAGGGTGACAAAGAAGTCCCCTGGATCGGCATCTGGAAGGGCAAGAAGGAAATCTTCGCCTTTCTCAAGACCTTCGGCCAAGGTGCCAAGCCGACGATGTGGGAGAACGGCGCGGCTTTCGCGGACGGCGGGCATGCCGCCGTCTTTGGCCGCATGGCGCTCGAACTGACGAAATCCGGGAAAAACACCGGACCGTTCAACTTTGCGGTCCATGTCGAGGTCGCGGAGGGCAAGATCAAGCGATGGACGTGGTTTGAGGATAGCCACTTGCTGTCCCGGACATATCACGCCGGGCAATAACCTTCGCCGCCATGCTCAGCCTATTGCCTTCCAAGTTGAAGAAACAAGGACCAGCGAACGACCAAGCGCTACAGCTTTGTGCCGCCGAAGGGTGGCCGCAACTACGAGTGGTCAGACCATACGTTCGTGAAGGTATCGGCAGCGGACACCGGCGGTGCCTACGTGCTGATGGAAGACAATTTGAAGCCGGGTTTCAAGCTGGGCCTTCATCTCCACCGCCAACATGCGGAGACCTTCTACATCCTCGAAGGCGAGATGAACTTCCACATCGATGGCGACTGGATGCTCGCACAACCTGGCGCCTGTATCCATATACCGCCAGGGGTGCCCCACGCAGTTGACTTACCTGAGAGCGGTACGGCGCGGATGCTGATGATCTTTCAGCCGTCGGGCTTCGACCAATTTCTGGCGGAACTGGGGACCATGACCGATGCCGATTTCGAGGATCGGGTCAAGATGGACGCGCTGAATGACAAGTATGACATCATCAATCTGGGCGACGTGCCCGCCCGGAACATCTGATCGGAAAAACGCTACTCCCGTTTGCGGTGAAGGCGCGCTAGCATGGTTGCCCCATGCCGCCCTCGCATCCCAGAGAGATCAAACCCGCCCGCCGCTATTTGATAGGTAGTGCTGAGTTCGAGCCGGGTGCATTGGCTCCCGGTCTCTATATCGTCGCGACCCCCATTGGCAACCTTGGCGACATTACCGTTCGCGCCCTAACGACGCTGGCGGCGGCCGACATCATCCTTTGCGAGGATACGCGCACGACGGCGAAACTTCTAAGCCGTTATGGAATTCGCACCAGACTTGCACCTTATCACGAACACAATGCCGCAAAAGTCCGCCCCGGCATCATCAGGCAACTTAAGGAGCAGGCGGCGATGGCGCTGGTGAGCGATGCCGGCATGCCACTGGTGTCGGACCCCGGATACCGCCTCGCCGTGGAAGTGGCGGCGGAAGGAATCGCTGTCACCTGCTGCCCTGGCCCTTCGTCAGTGCTCACGGCATTGGTGCTGTCGGGCCTTCCAACCAACCGGTTCGGCTTCTTCGGTTTCGTGCCGCAAAAGCAAGGCGAGCGCCGCGCCGTGTTTCTGGAACTCGCGAATCTCAGATCGACTTTAGTCTTTTTCGAAAGCCCACACCGCATCGTCACCACCTTGCGCGACATTGCAACGATCTTGCCGGGCCGCGCCGTTACGGTGGCGCGTGAACTGACCAAGCTGCATGAGGAAATATTGCGTGGGGCACCGTGCGCGATTGCCGAAGCGCTTGCGGGACGGCCTTCCATCAAGGGGGAGATCACTTTGCTCATCGGCCCGCCGGATGGCTCCACACAAACCGCATCGGAGGAAGAGATAGGTGTTGCGATCGCCGAAGCAGTAACGTCCATGCCGGCCAGTAAAGCGGCATCGGAACTGGCCAAGCGATTCAAAATCGGCAGGAAGGAAATCTATGCCCGCATCCTCGCGGCCAAGGGCAATGCCGATGGCTGATTCCAGGTGGGGTGCGGAACGGCGGGGCAGGCTCGCGGAGATCGCGGCACTGTGGTGCCTGAGACTCAAGGGCTACCGCCTGCTGGCGCATCGCTATAAAAGCCCCGTGGGCGAAGTCGACCTTATTATGCGGCGCGGCCAGGTGACGGCCTTCATTGAGGTGAAGCGGCGCTTCAATACCGATGCTTCGATCGAGTCGGTAACGGGCTTCCAGGCACGGCGCATCTCGGCGGCGGCGCGGAGCTGGATGGGCAGGGACCCCATCGCGGCGCGCCAGTTCTGCCGTTTTGACATCATAGCCGTCAGTCCTTACCACTGGCCGCGACACATCGAGAACGCATTCTACGGAGACGATTGAGCCATGCCGTTGAAGGTCGCCGTGCAGATGGACCCCATCGAGGGCATCAACATCAAGGGCGATTCCACCTTCGCCATGATGCTGGAGGCCCAGGCACGCGGCCACCACCTTTTTTACTATCAAACGCGAACGCTGGCGCTTGGCGAGGGTAAACTTTCGGCGTCGGGACAGGGTGTGAAGCTTCGTGACGAGGCAGGTAATCATGCCTCGCTGGAGGAGATGGAGCGCGTCGATCTTGGGTCCTATGACGTGGTGCTGATGCGCCAGGATCCGCCGTTCGACATGAACTATATCACGGCCACCCATCTCCTCGAACACATTCACCCAAAAACTCTGGTCGTGAACGATCCAGCGGAAGTCCGCAACGCACCGGAAAAGCTTTATGTGTTGCAGTATCGCCAATTCATGCCGGCGACGCTGGTCAGCCGGGATCCAATCGAAATCGCCGCTTTCCGGCGCCAGCACGGAGACATTATCCTGAAGCCGCTCTACGGAAATGGCGGTGCGGGAGTGTTTCGCCTCGGCGAAGGTGACCAGAATTTCTCGGCCCTTCTGGAACTTTTTGAACAGGCTTTTCGGGAGCCATTCATCGCCCAAAAATATCTCAGCGACGTGCGGAAGGGCGACAAGCGGATCATTCTCGTCGATGGCAAGGCGGTGGGGGCCATCAACCGCATACCCTCGGCGACCGAGAACCGCTCCAACATGCATGTGGGCGGCAGACCGGAACCGGCGACAATGACCAAACGTGAGCATGAAATCTGCGAGGCGTTGGGACCCGACCTTAAGAAACGCGGCTTGATTTTCGTGGGGCTGGATGTGATCGGAGATTATCTTACCGAAATCAATGTGACCTCTCCCACCGGCATACGAGAAGTAAAACGCTTCGGCGGCGAAGACATCGCCGCACTGATTTGGGATGCGATCGAGGCGCGACGGTGAACCCGGGCACAGCTGTCATCGTCAATCTCCTGGGCGGCGTTGCGTTGCTGCTGTGGGGCGTCCGAATGGTCCGCACCGGAGTGATGCGCGCCTGGGGCGACCGGCTGAAGTCGTTCATCGAACACCGCCTGGGCAATCGGGGCTCCGCTTTCCTGGCGGGTGGCATCGCTACCACAATCCTCGGTAGCGGCACGGCCATGGCGTTGATCGTTGCTGGAATTGCCGGATCCGGGTCCATTAAAACCGCGCTGGGACTTGCCGTGCTCCTCGGCGCCGATGTGGGTTCGGCCATTGTATCCTCGATTTTCGCTTCGGGGAGCAACTTCGCGCTTTGGACCTCTCCCCTTCTTTTGTTCGCCGGCTCGGTAATTTTCTCCAATACGCTGGAGTTTCGGCCCCGCAATGTGGGACGCATCCTCATCGGCCTGGGCTTGGTGCTGCTCTCGCTACAGCTCATCAAGACAGCCAGCACGCCACTCAGCACGGCGAGCCTTTTCCACGAGGTGCTGGCCACCCTTGGGCGCGAGCCGCTCCTGGCCTTCATCGTGGGTTCGCTGTTAGCGTGGGCGTTTCATTCGACCCTTGCCGCCATCCTTCTTGTCGTTTCCTTCCTCGCCAACGGCAGCCTTGAGGTGGCGGGCGCGCTGAGCGTTATTCTCGGCATCAATTTCGGCGGCGGGCTCCCCGCGGTTTTCTCGACGCTGGCGCTTCCCGCCCCGGCGCGTCGCCTGCCGCTCGCAAACCTGTTCTGCCGCGGCTTGACGGCGATAGTGGCAGTGGCCTTCATCAGCCGCCTGACGCCATTGGTCGCGCAACTGCCATTGCGGCCCGTCGAAACGGCGGTTGTATTTCATGCGCTCTTCAACATCACCACCGCGGTGTTGTTTCTTCCGCTGACGCGACTGGTCGAAAAACTCATGCTAAAGCTTGTGCCGGATGAGAAACGGGAGGCCGACAGTTTGGCTTCGCCTCGCTATCTCGATGTCCTGGCTTTATCGTCACCGCCGGTGGCACTTTCAAACGCGTTGTTGGAAACGGTGCGCATGAGCGAAGTGCTGGACCGCATGTTCGACACGGCGCTGACGGCCTTGCGCTCGGGAAGCCTCGAAACCCTCAAGCTGCTGAGGGGGCTCGATGAGCGTCTCAATGCTTATCAAACCGCCTTGCAGTCCTATCTCGGCGATCTTGCCCAAAGCGAGCTGTCGCCGGAGGAATCGCGCCGCGCCTTGGAGATCACCCTTTATACCAGCAACCTCGAACATGCAGGCGACGTCATTCATCTCAACCTGGCCGACCGCATCAGGGCAAAGGCGAAGGAAAGTATCGCCTTCACGGTGGACGAACAAGCCTCGCTCGACGATCTCTGTCTCATCATCCACGACAATCTGCGGATGGCCACCGGCGTATTGTCATCCGGCGACATTCAGGGCGCCAAGCGGCTGATAGCGCAGAAGGACGCCTTCAGGGCACTCGAAAACAAGGTGCTAGACGAGCATTTTCGCATCGGCAGGCGCGGCAAGGGCGGTGCACTCCGCCGCAGCGCGCTCTATGTGGACATGATCCGCGACCTCCACCGTATTAATTCGCATATCGTTTCGGCAGGATATCCGATCGTCGATGCGGCTGGACTTCTGCGGGGGTCGCGCCTGAGAAAAGAGCAGGCAAAGGCCGAGTGATTTAATTGAAACCCGCCGCGGCCAGAACCTGTTTCACCGACTTGGCCATTTTGGAAATGATTTCGTCCAACTCGGCATCGGACGCATTGTAGGGGGGCGCCAAAATCACCACGTCGCCGTTGATCCCGTCCACATTGCCGCCAACTGGATAGCAGATGAGGCCGTTGGCCAATGCTTGCTGGCGGACGCGCATGAAAAGCTTGTGTTCGGCGGGAAACGGCGCCTTTGTCCTACGGTCGGCGACAAGCTCCGCCGCGATGAAATAGCCGCGCCCGCGAATATCGCCAACCGCCTCGACGCCATGCAAGGCCTCCGCGATCATGCTCTTTAATTTTGCTTCCTTGGCGTGAACGCGCTCCACGAGTCTTTCACGTGCCACGATCTTTTGCACCGCTACCCCCGCCGCACAGCATGCCGTATGGCCCGTGAAAGTATGGCCTGTCATGGGTGCGCCATGGGCTTCGTGGATGACGTCCGCTATCTTATTCGAGTAGATCGCCGCCCCCAGCGGCAGATAACCGGCGGCGAGACCCTTGGTGACGGCCATGATATCGGGTTGGGCACCGTCGGTTTCCAGCGCGCGCCATGTGCCACAGCGCCCTGCTCCGGACATGACCTCGTCCGCAATCATCAACACGCCATAACGGTCGCAAATTTCGCGCACCCGCCTGGCATAGCCGGGGGGTGCGGGCACGCAGCCTCCCGCCGCCCCAACCACCGGCTCGAAGATGAAAGCCGCGAACCTTTCAGGGCCGACACGGAGAATTTCCTCTTCCAATTCGCGCGCGCCAGCTTCACCTGCGTTTTCGGATGTGGCGCCCCTGATTGGACGGTAGGCATTGACGGGCGAGATGCGCGAGACGTCGAGCAACGATCCCTCGAAAGGTTGCTTGCGCTCGAGGAATCCAGAGACTGAAAGCGCGCCCAGCGTATTGCCGTGCCAAGAGCGTTCGCGCGCGATGAAACGCCTTCGGCCCGTATCACCGCGGGCCGCATGATATTGCAGCGCGAGTTTGAGACAGGATTCGACGGCTTCCGAGCCTCCGGTGACATAAACCATATGCTGGAGAGCGCCGCCGCAACGGGCGCGAATAATGCCGGTGAGTTCCTCCAATGCATCGGAGGTAAAATTATAGCGGTAGCCGTGGGCGACGCGGTCGAGTTGTGCTTTTATCGCATCGTTCACTTCGCTGTTGCCATGGCCAATGCAATAGACCGCCGGACCGCCGGACCCGTCGATATATTGTTTGCCGTCCGTGTCGTAGATATAACAACCCTTGCCCCACGCCACTTTTGGCAAATTGTCGGTTGAACTGATATTCGGAGGAAGTTTGGCCGCGCCGGACATTGCGTTAATCGCCTCGTATTTGAATTCATCGCCAGCACTAGCAGAGAGATTTAGGCCGAAGCAAACCGATGGTCGCGCAACCGTGCTGAAGGAATTGGCCGCATGAGTCCCATGGTGAGAGAAATGCGCCCGGGCGAGGCGGAGCAAGTTGTCAATATGGTGCGGGGCCTTGCACGGCACATCGGCGCGAACGTGGTTCCCAACTTGACGGTTCAGTCCCTCAACAGCAACAGGGATCTCATCGATGTGGTCGTAGCCGACGATCAAGGCAGGCTCATCGGCGCCTGTCTGGCGCTGATGACATTTTCCACCTGGCGCGGCGCCAAGGGGCTTTATGTTGTCGACCTCTTTGTCGAGCCGGAAGCGCGCGGCAATAAAACCGGGCTTCAGCTTCTGAAACTCGCCGCCACGCGCGGCGTGTCGCGAGGCGCATGTTTCATCAAACTCGAGGTAGATCACACCAACGAAGGCGCAGCCCGATTCTATGAACGTTTGGGCTTTCTCCGCAAGGATGAGGACCGGATCTTTGTGCTGGAGAGAGAAAAACTTTATGTCTTCATCGAGTGATCAAGCCCTTAAATAGCGGTCACGTTTTGTTCCCTTAAGCTTTGCATCGGTTCTCGCAATCCTGCGCGAGAACCCCTATCATTCCGCCACATTTTGTTCGGGTTCCGCCCCTACAGCCGAACCTCACGGGAAACTATTCAAGGATGAACAAGAAGATGCCCATGATCGCCCTGGTGGATGACGACCGGAACATTCTGACCTCCGTGGGCATGGCCCTGGAGACGGAAGGTTACAGCGTGCAGAAATATAATGACGGCGCAGCCGCTTTGCAGGGATTGCAGGATAATCCGCCGGATATGGCTATCTTCGATATCAAGATGCCGCGTATGGACGGGATGGAATTGTTGCGCCGCATCCGCCAGAAAACCGATCTTCCGGTGATTTTTCTCACTTCGAAGGACGATGAAATCGACGAGCTCTTCGGCCTGAAAATGGGGGCTGACGATTTCATCAAGAAACCCTTTTCACAGCGCCTGCTGGTCGAACGGGTAAAGGCGGTGCTGCGCCGCGCCGGGGCGCGCGATCCAGCGGTGCCGCAGGATACCGCGAAAATCATCGAACGCGGGAAGCTTGCGATGGACCCAGATCGCCACTCCTGCACCTGGGACGGCAAGCCCGTAACGCTTACCGTCACCGAATTCCTGATCCTCCAGTCGCTGGCGCAACGGCCCGGCATCGTGAAGAGCCGCGATGCCCTCATGGACGCGGCCTACGACGATCAAGTGTACGTGGACGACCGTACCATCGACAGTCATATCAAGCGGCTGCGCAAGAAATTCAATCAGGTCGATCCCGTCTTCGACGGCATCGAAACGCTTTACGGCGTAGGTTACCGTTTCAAGGAGCAATAGAACTGGCGGCAGGTCCGGGCCATGCTCGACAAGGTCAAGACGGCAGAACCACCGGATCGTGTTCAAAACGATGATAATCCGGAATTGGATGGAGTCGATACCCCGCCCAAGCGCGGCAGCGGCCTGGTACGCCGGTTTGCGCCCCAGCGGCTTACCAGTCGCATCGTGTTGCTCAATTTACTTGGTCTTGTAATTCTTGTTACCGGAATTCTCTATTTCAATCAGTTCCGGCAAGGGCTGATCGACGCCCGGGTGCAGAGTCTGACGACGCAGGCGCACATCATTTCCGCCGCAATCGCAGGTTCCGCCACCATTGACACGGGCTCAATCGTTATCGACCCGGAATCCCTCGACGACACATTCGATGACGGTTTGGCCGACGCCAATCAGCTAAGTGGTCTCGATTTTCCCATCAATCCGGAAACCGCCGGCCCCATTCTGAAGCGGCTCCTGGCCAATACAACGGTCCGGGCCCGGATCATCGACGCTGAAGGAAATATGGTGGTCGACAGCCGCTTCCTCTACGGCCGCAGCGACATCATCCAGACCGACCTGCCGCCCATAGGGGCCGGCCAGGGCAATATGTTTTCGCGCTGGTGGGATCGCTTCATTAATCGGGTGTTTGCCTATGATTATCCGTTGCAGGTTGATTATGGCCTCGACAACGGCAAGGACTTTCCGGAGGTCGCCGCGGCAATTAATGGCGCCTCGGTCAGCGTCGTCCGCCTCAACGAGAATCGGCAGATCATCGTTCTCGTTTCCGTACCGGTGCAAAGGTTCAAGGCGGTTCTAGGCGCTCTGATACTGTCGACGACCGGCGGCGAGATTGACAATGTCCTCAAGGCCGAACGCCAGGTTGTACTTTACACATTCGGTTTTGTCGCGCTGGTGACGATCCTTTTGTCGGTGTTCCTTGCTGGTACAATTGCCGAGCCGATCCGCCGGCTGGCGGCGTCCGCCGAGCGCGTGCGCCGCGGCATTAACAAGCGTGTTGAAATCCCCGACTTCACTTCGCGGCGCGATGAGATCGGCCATCTCTCCGGCGCCATTCGCGACATGACAAATGCGCTCTATAATCGGATCGATGCGATCGAGGCCTTTGCCGCTGATGTTAGCCACGAACTCAAGAATCCCCTCACTTCGCTCAGGAGCGCCGTCGAAACGCTGGCCTTCGTCAAAACCAGTGAACAGCGTGCCAGGCTCATCGAGATCGTCAAGCATGATGTCAGGCGCCTCGACCGGTTGATCAGCGATATTTCGGATGCATCGCGCCTCGATGCCGAGCTAGCCCGTACCGAACAAAAGCCGGTCGACATCGCCAAACTCCTGCAAGCCATCGTGGGGCTGGCGGCTGAAACGCGAAAGGAAGATCAGGCGGAAATTATCCTTCAGATAGCGAAGCTGCCCGCC
>Ga0187892_10011518_pt1 | contig 10811 bp, 10 predicted proteins | sample MA1701073metaG_FD_139345 | JGI IMG/M metagenome (GOLD analysis project Ga0187892, IMG submission 139345) | Bio-ooze microbial communities from a basaltic lava cave in the Kipuka Kanohina Cave System on the Island of Hawaii, USA - MA170107-3 metaG ... | reverse complement strand
TATTGAAATACATGAGGATTCCGAGCACCGCCGGAACGCGAGATCCCGAGCGCAGCAGATTCACAAGCTTTCAGGCTCTCAGTCCGAAAATCTATCCACCAGTTCCCTGAGCCTGTCCTTCGCCCCCTGGATAATGGATGCGCCGTCTCCCACGAGGAGCGTATCGAAGTCTAGGTCAAGCAATTTCCGCACGCTTCGCCTCAACCCCACCGCGTCAGCCATGACCTGCTCTCGGAGCAGGCCACAGCGGCCGGGCGGACTGCCGATCACCGCGTCTCCGACGATGAGGAGCCGACGCGCCCGCCAATAGAATGCGACCTCACCCGGCGACTTGCCCGGAACGCCGATCACCTCGAGCGGACCGATTTGTTCGCCAACCCGCAACGCCTCATCGATCTCGGCCCCCTGGCTGCGGGCGTGGTGCGCATCATCCGGGTGGATGGCCGTTTTTGCCCCGCTGCGCAGCCGAACCAGGTTGGCGGCACGCGAGTGGTTGCGGTTGGTGAGCAGGATCCGGCCCACTCCGAGCCCAACGATCGACTCCAGGTCTTCTTCGCTCGGCTTAACCGGGTCGATGCAAAGGTTACCCCCCGGGTGGCGAATCAGATGGCCGTTGAAATCGTAGCCGTGGGGCTCGGAAAACCAGGACCAGATGAGGATGTCGCTCGCGATTTCTTGCATGGCAAATCTCCTTTCCGAGATGCTTTATTTGATAAGAATTCCTGGGTTGGCGATCGGTTCCACGGATCCTTACTCGCTGAACTGCTCTTCGTTCAGAAGAGTCTATTCGATCGCTTAGCTCACTCTAGAAAGCGGGTATTGCGTCCGCTGCCGACCAGTGGTGACGAGCAAAGGATTATGGCAGAGAGCTCTCACGCTTGAATAAGACGCCTTGCCGCCTACCGGTTATCGATATCCACCCGTTGAGCGCGCCCAACGAGGACCGAGACCGCGTGGCCGCCCAGATCGGGCAAGCCTGCCGGGAGCAGGGGTTCTTCTATATCATCGGCCATGGAATAGACGGATCGCTGCAGCAGTGCTTGGAGCGATTGAGCCGAGAATTCTTCGCGCAAGATATCGAGAAGAAACTTGAGATCCGCATGGCCTTGGGCGGCCGGGCGTGGAGAGGGTACTTCCCTGTGGGCGGGGAGCTGACCTCGGGCCAGCCCGATCGCAAGGAGGGTCTCTACTTCGGCGCCGAGCTTGAGGACGATCATCCGCTCGTCGTGGCCGGCACGCCGATGCACGGCCGCAACCTCTTTCCCGCCCAGATCCCGCTCTTACGCCAGACCGTGCTCGACTATATGGCGGCTATGACAGCCCTCGGCCATCGCCTCATGGAGGGCATCGCCTTGAGCCTGGGCCTTTCGGCGCATTACTTTGCCGATCGCCACACCCAAGACCCGCTGATCCTGTTTCGCATCTTCCACTACCCCGCGATGACCCCACCGCCTGCAGATAAACCACGCTGGGGGGTGGGCGAACACACGGACTACGGGGTCCTCACCATCCTGAAGCAGGACGATGCGGGGGGCTTGGAAGTAAAATCGCCATTCGGCTGGATAGCGGCGCCACCCATTCCGGGCACCTTTCTCTGCAACATCGGGGACATGCTGGATCGGATAACGGGAGGGCGCTACCGATCGACCCTCCACCGGGTCCAAAGCCCAACACGGCGCGACCGGCTCTCATTCCCGTTTTTCTTCGATCCCAACTTCAACGCCGAAGTGCAGCCCATCGAACCGAGTGGGATAGCAGGAGACGACAAGCACGAGCGCTGGGATGGGATGAGCCTGCACGAGCTCTCCGGGACCTACGGCGAGTACCTGCTCGCCAAGGTATCCAAGGTCTTCCCGCAGCTGCGGCGGGCGGTAGCCGGCAGCAGCCCAGGTGGCGCAGCATAGCGATCGCCTTCTTCAGTGCCCAAGCGGGCGGAACGATTGCCTCTGTGCTCCACCGAGTTGGTGCCTCGTCGTTCTCGCCGTAAGATCCTAAAAGCACGCTCTCATCGCTTGGGTAATGGCAGAACACATTCTCTTTCTCACCGGGAAGCTCGCCGAGAAAAGCCTGCACCGCGTGCTGGCCGGGATGCAAGTGCTGGAGTTTACCTACGAGGTGAGGCAGCTGGGGTTGAGCGTCGCGGCGCTCATGACCGCGGATCTCATCCGGCGCAGGCTTGACGATGTGGGACAAGCGAACCGCATCGTGCTGCCAGGACGCTGTCGAGGGGATATCGATGCGTTGAGCCATCACTTCGGGGTACGCTTCGAACGGGGACCGGAGGAGCTCAAGGATTTGCCTGGCTATTTTGGCAAAGAAAACAAGCAAAGGGATCTGAGCCTGCATGATGTCACCCTCTTCGCCGAGATCGTCGATGCCCCGCGCATAGGTATAGAGGCCATCATCGAGCGCGCCACCCGATACGCCAAAGACGGGGCGGATGTGATCGATGTCGGCTGCCTTCCGGATACCCCTTTTCCGCACCTTGAAGAAACGGTGCGAGCCCTGAAGCAGGCGGGATTCCAGGTGAGCCTGGACTCGACCCAAGAAGAGGAGCTGCTGCGTGGGGGCAGGGCGGGCGCGGATTATTTGCTCAGCCTGAACGAAGAGACGCTTTGGATCGCGGATGAAGTCGCTGCCACCCCGGTGCTGATCAGCGCCGCGCCCGCTGAAATCGAGACCCTGTACCGCAACATCGAGGCAATGGAAAAGAAGGGCCGCGCGTACTATGCCGACCCCATCTTGGAGCCCATCCACTTTGGGTTCACCGATTCCCTGCTGCGCTATCATGCGCTGCGGGCGCGGTTCCCTCAAGCTGCCATCATGATGGGCGTGGGTAACCTCACCGAGCTTACCCACGCGGATACCGCGGGCATCAACGCGATCCTGATGGGCATCGTCTCGGAGCTGCGGGTAACCAGCATCCTCACCACCGAGGTGAGTGAGCATTGCCGCAGCGCCGTCCGCGAGGCCGAGCTCGCGCGGCGCATCCTGTACGCCGCGCGCGACGAAAACATGCCCCCCCAACATATCGATCCAGGTCTGATGGCCTTGCACGAGCGAAAGCCCTTCCCCTATGAGCCCGATGAGATCCAGGAGATGGCGCAAGCGATCAAGGACAAGAACTTCCGCATCCAGGTGAGCCGGGCCGGGATCCACATTTACAACAGTGAAGGATTGCACACGGCCCAAGATCCCTACGATCTCTTTTCCCACCTCGATGTGGAGGAGGATGGCCCGCATGCGTTTTATCTGGGGCTCGAGCTTGCGCGCGCGCAGATCGCCTGGCAGCTCGGCAAACGCTACCAACAGGACGAAGAGCTCGAGTGGGGGTGCATGGTAGAAAAAACCGAGCGGGATCTGAGCCGCTTCGCCCTCGAACGGAGCACCTTGAAAGCGCGCCGCCGGTTCCGGCATCGCCCCTCGGGGAAGTAGACACGTGAGCAGCATCGTCGCGGAGCCCTAGTAATGGCACTCCTTCCCGTTGTGAGCGAAGAGGAAATCATCCGGCTAGCGGTAGAGTTGGGCACGCGGCTTAAGGAGCGGCAGCTTAAGCTCGCCACGGCCGAATCCTGCACCGGTGGCTGGCTGGGACAGGCCATCACCTCTGTGAGCGGAAGCTCGCAATGGTATGAACGAGGCTTTATCACCTATTCCAACGCAGCCAAGCAGGAGATGCTGGGGGTGCGGATTGAGACCATCACAAGAGCTGGCGCGGTAAGCGAGCAGGCGGCACGCGAGATGGCCGAAGGGGCGCTCGCCCGCAGCCGTGCGGATATCGGGATCGCCGTAACCGGGATCGCCGGGCCAGAGGGTGGCAGTGCAACGAAACCTATCGGCACGGTGTGGTTCGCCATGGCGCAAAAACAACAGCTGACGCTGGCCGCGAAAAAACACTTTGGTGGCGACCGGGCGCAGATCCGCTCGCAATGCGTGATATACGCTTTGGCGATGTTAAACAAACGGCTGCTATCGTAGGAGACCGCTCGCCAAGGGCACCGATCGCACGCTCTACCGATGGCACGCGATGTCACCCAGCGGATGTTTTTCGCCCTGTGGCCGGATCAGGAGGTGCGAGCGGCCATCACTTCATTCGCCTCGGCATTACCCCTGCACGGCGCGCGGCCGATCCCCCCTCAGAATCTTCATGCCACCTTGGTTTTTCTCGGCGGCATCACCCGTGAGACCCGCCATGCCCTCGAGTGTGCCGTCGATGGCTTGTGTAGGCGGCCGTTTGCACTGGCATTAGACGCCCACGGCTGGTGGCGCAGACCCCAGGTGCTCTGGGTAGGCGCCTCAACGGTGCCCCCAGAGCTGGTGCAACTGGTCGCTGGTCTTAACTCGGCCGCCGCGGAGCTGGGCTTGAAAACCGATCCCAGACCCTATCAACCGCATGTAACCATCGCCCGTAAGGCGAGACAACCCGCCGAAATGAGCGCTTTCCAGCCTATCGCTTGGACGGTGGCGGATTTTTGTCTCGTCGAGTCCGTTGCCGGCGCGGGCGGTGTGGCCTATTGCGTGCGCCGGAGCTGGTCCCTCACCACCTGATGCGGACATGCCTCTGTAGCGCTAAGCTTTGTGGTAACCTTTGGCTATTTCTCGGAATGGGGGATGCTAAGCGAATTATATAGTTGAGGGGAAACAAGATGCATGAGGAAAAAGACGGGCGTTAAGCGCGGCGCTGAGCCAGATCGAACGACAGTTTGGTAAAGGCTCAGTGATGCGCATGGGCGATGTGGGGGCGGTCCGGGATGTGGACACCATCCCCTCCGGCTCTCTCGCCCTGGATATCGCGCTTGGGGTGGGGGGGCTGCCGCGCGGGCGCGTGATGGAGATCTACGGTCCGGAGTCATCGGGCAAGACCACCATGGCATTGCACGCGATCGCGGAGATGCAAAAGGCTGGCGGCACCGGTGCTTTTATCGATGCCGAACATGCGTTGGATCCGGTATATGCGGCGAAGCTTGGGGTCAACGTAGACGAGCTACTACTGTCGCAACCCGATACCGGTGAACAGGCCCTCGAAATCACCGATATGCTGGTTCGTTCCGGGGCGGTCGATGTGATCGTCATCGACTCGGTCGCAGCTTTAACGCCAAAAGCGGAGATCGAAGGCGAGATGGGAGACACCCACATGGGATTGCAGGCGCGTTTGATGTCGCCGGCGCTGCGCAAGCTCACAGCCAACATCAAGCGTGTCAACGCCCTGATGATATTTATCAATCAGATCCGCATGAGGATCGGCGTGATGTTCGGAAACCCCGAAACCACCCCGGGGGGCAATGCTTTGAAATTCTACGCCTCGGTGCGGCTAGACATACGGCGCATCGGTGCCATCAAGAGCGGGGAGGAGGTCATCGGCAACGAAACACGTGTGAAAGTGCTAAAGAACAAGGTGGCGCCTCCGTTCAAAGAAGCGCTGTTCGATATTTTGTATGGTGAAGGCGTCTCGCGCGAGAGCGAGCTTATTAATCTCGGGATCCAGTACAGTGTGATCGAGAAGACCGGGGCTTGGTATAGCTACCAGGGGAATCGCTTGGGCCAGGGCAAAGATAACGTGCGTACGTTTTTGAAGGCTAACCCCAGCGTGCGCAACGCCCTAGAGGCCGAGATCCGTGCCAAAGCGTTGCCTAGCCCAAAGCAAGCGACGTCCGGGGAGACCCGGGAGGCCGGAGCCTGAGCGAGATCTACCGCGCTTGCTTCCGGGCCGCCCTTGCACTCCTGGCCCAGCGCGAGCACTCCCGCCTCGAGGTCCAGAGCAAGCTCTTGGCACGAGGATTCGCCCACGAGATCGCCGTCCAAGTAGTGGCGCAGCTTGAAGAGCAAGGCATTTTGAGTGAGAAACGCTATGTGGAGACCTTTGTCTATCAACGGGTCAACAAGGGGCAAGGACCGTTGAAGATCATTCAGCAACTGCGCGAGCGTGGTCTGAAAGAAGGCATGGTCGCCGAGTATGTGGCGATCGGTTCCCGCGAATGGTTGCAGCGGGCCGCCGAGGTGCGCGCCAAGCGTTTTGGCGCAGAGCTGCCCCACGAGGCGCGGGAAAGAGCGCGCCAATCCCGGTTTTTGCAATCTCGCGGCTTCACCACAGAGCAGATAAAGCGGGTGCTGCGTCCCAGCGACGAATTGCTATGAGCAGCAGCGCAGAGCTTCGCGAGCTCTTCCTCGATTTTTTTAAGAAGCACGATCACCGGCTCGTGCCGAGTAGCCCGCTGGTCCCGGCGAATGATCCAACCCTGCTCTTTACCAACGCCGGTATGGTGCAATTCAAAGACGTCTTTCTCGGCAACGAAGACCGGCCATACAAACGGGCGGCCTCCAGCCAATGTTGTGTGCGGGCAGGCGGTAAACATAATGACCTCGAGAACGTGGGCTATACCGCACGTCACCATACCTTCTTCGAGATGCTGGGCAATTTCAGTTTCGGGGATTACTTCAAACGGGAAACCATAGGCTATGCCTGGGAGTTTCTAACGGACACCCTTGAGTTGCCCCGGGATCGACTTTGGGTGTCGGTATTCAAAGACGACCATGAGACCGCCTCTATTTGGCGCGAGAAGATCGGCGTGGCGGTGGATCGCATCGCACGTTGCGGGGAGGCGGACAACTTTTGGACCATGGGGGCCACGGGCCCTTGTGGACCGTGCACCGAGATCTACTACGATCACGGCCCACAACTGCCGGGTAGTCCGCCCGGCGGCAGGGGACAGCAAGGCGATCGCTACGTGGAGATCTGGAACCTCGTGTTCACCCAGTATGACCGGGACGCCGAGGGTAAGTTGACACCCATACCCCGGCCTGGCGTCGACACAGGGATGGGTCTAGAGCGCATCGCCGCCGTCATGCAGGGCGTGCACAACAACTATGAGATCGACAGCTTTCAGCATTTGATCAAGACGATCGCGGCTTTTTGCGGCGGCAAAGACTTAAACCAAACCTCGCTACAGGTGATCGCCGATCACATTCGATCTTGCGCATTCATCATCGCGGAAGGTGTCATGCCTTCGAACGAAGGCCGCGGTTATGTGTTGCGGCGCATTATCCGCCGGGCCATTCGCCACGGACATAAGCTGGGCTTAGGTGAGCCTTTTTTCTATCGGCTCGTCGCTGTGCTAGGCCATGACATGGGACAGGCCTATCCGCACCTCGTGCGGGCGCAAGCGATGGTGGAGCGGGTGCTGCGGCAAGAAGAAGTGCGATTCGCAGAGACCCTGGATCAGGGGCTGAAGGTTTTGGATCAGGCGATAGGCAAACTAAGCGGCCGCACCATTCCTGGACAAATCGTGTTTCAGCTATACGACACCTTTGGCTTTCCAGTCGATCTCACGGCGGACATCGCACGCGAGCGCGCGCTTAACCTCGACATGCCAGGGTTTGAACAAGCGATGCAAGAACAACGCGCGCGCGCGCGTGCGGCAAGCCAGTTTCATGTGGCGGTGGGCGCCGCGTCGTTGCCCAAGCTCTCGCAAAAAGACGCGCCAGAGAAAACAGCGTTCTGCGGCTATGATTCCTTGAAAAAACGAACGCTCATCACCCATTTGTTCATCGACGGAGAGGCGGTCGATGTCGTTGAGACAGGGCAGAGCGGGGTTCTGGTGTTACGCGAAACCCCATTCTATGCAGAGTCCGGTGGCCAGGTAGGCGACATAGGAATCATTCGAGCACGGAAAGGTGCCTTTGTGGTGAGTGATACCCAGAAGCGTGCAGGCGTGCATCTGCACCTGGGGATGGCTACGATGGGGGAGCTGCGCGCCGGGGACCCGGTGCAAGCCATGGTTGACGGTGAAGTTCGCGCGGCGACGGTGTTGAACCACTCGGCAACGCATCTCCTGCACGCCGCCCTACGGCGCGTGTTGGGTGGGCACGTCGTGCAAAAGGGCTCATTGGTGGCTCCCGACCGATTGCGTTTCGACTTCTCCCATGGCGAACCGGTGTCGCCCCAACAACTGCGGGAAATCGAGTCTTTGGTGAATCAGGAGATCCGGGGAAATCACCCGGCTAGAGCCCAAACCATGCCCATGGAGAACGCGCTTCAGAGCGGCGCGTTGGCGCTGTTCGGCGAAAAATACGAGGAGTCGGTGCGGGTGTTGCGCCTGGGGGATTTTTCCATAGAACTTTGTGGTGGCACGCATGTCAAGCGCACCGGTGACATCGGCTTGTTTAAGATCCTATCGGAGTCCGGCGTCGCATCGGGGATCCGCCGCATTGAAGCGCTCACGGGGAAAGCGGGGCTCGAATGGATGGAACAAGCGGAGATCCGACTCGGGGATATCGCCGCTCACGTGAAGGCCTCGCGCGAGGAGGTCGCAGAAAAAGTGCGCCAGCTTGTGCAACGTGCGCGCTTACAAGAGAAAGAACTACAAATGCTCAAGAGCAAGCTTTCCAGTCAAAAAGGAACCGATCTCTGTGAGCAGGCGGTCGAGATCGGGGGTGTCAAGGTGCTCGCCGCCCGGATTGAACGAGCCGATGTGGGAGAGTTGCGGAACACCGTCGATCAACTGCGGGACAAACTCGGCACCGCAGCGGTCGTACTAGCGACAGTCGATGATTCCAAAGTGCGGCTCATCGCTGGGGTCACGAAAAACGCAACGACCAAACTTAGCGCGAGCGAGCTGGTAAACTACGTCGCGGCCCAAGTGGGTGGCAAAGGAGGAGGCCGGGAAGATCTGGCACAAGCCGGAGGCACTGATCCCAGCAAGCTCACGAGCGCTTTGGCTGGGGTTGCGGATTGGGTCAAGCACCGACTCGAGAGTTAGCTCTGGATGCTAATGCCGAGTCCCTTTCAACGCTTCTATCGCTACCTAACGTAGTCGCTTCTCATCGTTCTCACATGGCGCTTCTGGTGCAAAAGTATGGGGGCACATCGGTGGGCAGCGTTGAGCGCATCAAAGCCGTTGCCCAACGGCTGTTAAAAACCCGCCACGGTGGCCACCAGCTGGTGGTGGTGGTATCGGCCATGAGCGGGGAAACGGACCGCCTGCTGAGTTTGGCCAGAGGGATAAGCGCACATCCCAATGGGCGCGAGCTAGATGTGCTGCTGGCAACGGGGGAGCAGGTGACGATTGCGCTATTGTGCATGGCTTTGGAGACTCTTGGATGTCCGGCGCGGTCCTATCTGGCTTCGCAAGTTAAGATCAGCACCGACGGCACGTATAACAAAGCACGCATCCTAAGCATTGACAGTGGCCCTATCCGCGAAGCTCTCCAGGCCGGCAAAGTCGTGGTAGTCGCTGGCTTTCAGGGGGTCGATGTCGAGGGCAATATCACAACGCTGGGTCGCGGAGGCTCTGACACTACAGCGGTCGCTCTCGCTGCGGCGCTGAAAGCCGAGGAGTGCCAAATTTATACGGACGTGGACGGGGTTTATACCACCGATCCGAAGATCGTTCCCGAGGCCCGTCGGCTCGCTCAGATCACCTACGAAGAGATGCTGGAGATGGCAAGCCTTGGCGCTAAAGTGCTTCAGATCCGATCGGTGGAATTTGCCAGTAAGTACGGGGTTCCAGTGAGGGTGCTGTCTTCCTTCGCAGAGGGCGAAGGCACACTGATAAAACCTGAGGACGATACCATGGAACAAGTTCTAATTTCGGGGGTTACCGCCAACCGCGATGAAGCCAAGGTCACGCTAGTCGGCGTCCCGGACAAGCCGGGCATTGCCAGCGCGATCCTTGGCCCGATAGCGCAGTGCAACATCGAAGTCGATATGATCGTGCAGAACATCGGCTCCGATGGAACGACGGACTTCACGTTCACGGTACACCGTAACGACTACCAGCGGACGATGGAAATTCTTAAGGATGTGGCCAGCCAAATGAATGCTCGGCAGATCGAAGGTGATAATAGGATCGCCAAGATTTCAGTCATCGGTGTGGGCATGCGCTCGCATGCGGGTATAGCGGTCCAAATGTTCGGGGCATTGGCAGCGGAGGGAATAAATATCCGCATGATCTCCACATCGGAAATCAAAATCTCTGTGGTGGTGGACGAGAAGTACTTGGAGCTAGCCGTACGCACCTTGCATTGTGCATTTGGGCTAGAACGGGAGCCGCAAATTTCTTGAGCTTTGGAAAGCACATGACGGTCTTGGTCTTCGCATGGTAACGCGCCGCGGTACAAAGTCTGGTCCCGCACTGATGCGGCACAGTTTCACCACCCATGCTAGCGAGCATCGATCACCTCATCGCGCACCTCAACATGGGACATCAAGGTGAATCGAAACTTCTCGGCGGTCTCTTCCAGGCTCACGCTGGCGGCGGTGCTGACCACTCGGACATAACGGGCGGTGCGTTCCAAAGCATCGGGCAAGCTTTGACTGGCCATCCAGGCATAGCCCAACGCATGCATCGTCGTGGGATGCCAGAACTCAATGACCCGCAGACCGAAACAAGGATCCTGTGTAGCCTGCATGGCGTGGGTCCACAGCCGCTGCATCCCCGCCACGGGCTAGCGGGCACTGGCATCGTAGAGCCTGTCCGGATCAAGACCCGGCTGTCGTGTCCCTGGCTGTCCAGCGCCTCAATCCGGCAACTTGGCCAGTAACCTTCTCAGAAATCGGCAGAGCTTCCTTTTTCTTCTGAGGGCTCCGCCGCGAAGCTCAATGTCAGTAATTGCGCCCAGCCGGTGGCCAAGCGATCTCCGTTTGATTTGGCCTTAGCTCCGTTTGCACCCTCTGCTTTAAGCTTTAGGTGAGGGCGTCTTACAGGTCCCTCTGGTTATCGCGTTATACTACCCTAGTTTCTTGTCCCCAGAGGTACTAATCGAAGTGCCCAGTGTTACAATAAGTCTCGATGCATCGGGCAAAAGGGGGGGGG
>Ga0187892_10011517_pt1 | contig 10811 bp, 9 predicted proteins | sample MA1701073metaG_FD_139345 | JGI IMG/M metagenome (GOLD analysis project Ga0187892, IMG submission 139345) | Bio-ooze microbial communities from a basaltic lava cave in the Kipuka Kanohina Cave System on the Island of Hawaii, USA - MA170107-3 metaG ... | reverse complement strand
CTCGAGGCGCGCCAATCCGTTGTCGTAATACGCCGCCGCCCGCTCTGCTTTCTGCTGAGCCCGGATGACGCGTTCGTGTCGCAGAATCAGCGCGATGAACGCAGCGATGGGCACAGCGGTCCACCACGGTGAAAACATCTCTGCGTCGAAACCGACCCACGCCGTGAGCACGATGAGCGCGAAGACGACGAACCGTGCGGTGGTGATGCGTTCACCCAGCGCCTGCTGCCTCGTTGCGATCTCGCGCCAATGGTCGAGTCGGCGTGTGTACTCGGCGCCGGGATTCTGTTCGACGTCTTGCATGCACTCCAATGTGAGAGAGCGTCTCTATTTGCACGGCGCGGTGAGGTCAACGGCGGCTCCGTGTCCTGGTCGTTGCAGCATTTTGAGGACCTGGATAAGGTTCGTGGTGGCGTGGACTTGCCTTACATGTTCAGAGTTTCGTTCGAAGCTGAGTCGGAGCGACCCAACGGGGAGCGGTCGACGTTGGAGACGCTGGGCGCGGCCCACCAGGTTACCTGCATGGCCGATCCGAGAAGGGGCAGCGAATGCTGACCAAAGCCGACGACTATCCAATCCACCAGACGCCGGAGCCGATCGCGTACTCCGGCTCGGATCGCAACTTCTACGATCGCTACTTCTTCAATGGCTACACCCGCGACGGCGCGTATTTCTTCGCGGCGGCGATGGGGGTTTATCCCAATCTCAACATCATCGATGCCGCCTTCAGCGTCGTCAGCGACAATGTTCAACACAATCTGCACGCTTCGCGCATTCTCGCGATGGAGCGCTTCGACACCCGCGTTGGCCCGATCTCGGTGGAGGTCGTCGAGCCACTGGAGCGGCTGCGCCTGCGCATCGACGACGAGCAAAAGCGCATCCGCGCCGACATCCTTTTCTCTCGACGCGCCCGCGCCATCGAGGAGCCGCGCTTCGTCCGTCGAATCGGGCCGCGCACGATGATGGACTATACGCGTCTGACGCAGAATGGTTCCTACGAAGGCTGGATCGAGGTCCATGGCAAGCGCATCGACGTCAAGCCGGATTCATTCGTCGGCACGCGCGATCGTTCGTGGGGTATTCGCCCGGTGGGGGCGAGCGATAGCCAGCCGATGGTGCCGCCGGCGCTGCCGCAGTTCTACTGGCTGTGGGCACCGATGAACTTCGACGATTCCATCACGCTCTACCACGACAACGCCGACGGCGGCGGTGTGTCGTGGAACACCCGCGGCGTCATCGCCGGCATTGGTGATTCAGATCCGCAGGAGATCGACGACGTCAGCTCGAAGGTGAAGTTCCGCTCCGGCACGCGACGCGTTGCGAAAGCGTCGATCACCATGCGCTCGGCCGGCGGCCCGATCACCGTCGACGTCGAACCGCAGTTCCACTTCTATATGGCCGGTATTGGATACATGAATGCCGAGTGGGGCCACGGTTACTTCAAGGGGGAGTCCGCCGCCGGCTACGACACCTACGATTTGAGGACGGTCGACGACAATACACCGGCGATGATGCACATCCAGGCGTTCAGCAAGGCCAGGCTGACAATGCCGAACGGCGTGACACAGGACGGAGCCGGTGTGCTCGAGCAGCTGATCATCGGGCCGCACGCGCCGTCGGGATTCAAAGAGATCTTCGACCCGGCGCCATGATGACCCCCTCCCTGACCGTCCCCCGTTGCCGGAATTGGCAACGAGGGAGGGAAGTAAGCCAGCACCGCAGTGCCCTCCCCGGTGCGCAACTCCGCGCCCGGGGTTGGGCTAGGCAGGGGGTATGACCGATCTCGCCCAACGCTTCGCGCGCTTTCTCGAGGCCAACATCAACGATGCGTCCGACGTCGTCGTCGAGCACATGGATCGCATCCATGGTGGCGCTTCGCGCGAGACGTATCGCTGCAAGGTGCGCTGGCACGAGGGCGGACGCGAAGTGGAACGTGGGCTGATTCTGCGGCGCGATCCGCCCAGCAGCCTGATCGAGACCAAGCGCGAGATCGAATACGGCGCCTACCGGGCCTTTCAGGATACCGACGTGCCGGTGCCGGCGGCCTTGTTCCTCGAAACCGATTCGCAATGGCTCGAGCGGCCCTTCTTCGTCATGGAGGAAGTCGCCGGTTCACCCGCGAATCCGTTTCAGCCCGAGCCGTACGGGCAACATGCCGAGCGCATCGGTGAGCAGTTCTGGACGATCCTGGGTCAGATCGCGGCTGCCGATTGGCGGACAAACGGCCTCGTTGACGTCCTCGAGGCGCCGAAGCCGGAGGATTGTTGGCGCCGCGAGCTGGGGTATTGGGAAGGCGTCATCGACCAGGACGAGCTGGAGCCGCAGCCGATCGCGCGCGCGGCGATCCGTTGGTTGCGGCGCAACCCGCCGCCGCCGGCGCAGCGCATCGTGGTCGTGCACGGCGATTATCGTTCGGGCAACTTCCTGTTCGACAATACCGGCGACGTCCGTGCCATCCTCGATTGGGAGATGTGTCACCTCGGCGATCCGCTCGAGGATCTGGCGTGGGCGTTCGATCCCCTCTGGGCGGCGGGCGACACACAGCGGCCGGCGCAACTGGTCGACCGTGCCGCGGCGGTCGACCTTTGGAAACGAAGCTCCGGCCTGCAAGTCGATCCCGTTGCCTTCGAATGGTGGCAAATCTTTGCGCACGTGAAGGGCCTGGCGATCTGGATCTCGTCGAGCAAGGAATACGCGACCGGAGCCAATTCGGATCCTCTGTTTCTGGTCAGCGGTTGGCTGTGTACCGATCGACACAACCGGATTCTGGTCGAGAAACTGGCCGCCAAAGCGGAGGAGCAATGATTCCTGAGCCGAATCAAGCGTTGCAGGTCATGATGGGGACGCTGGCGATGGAGATCGCGGTGAGCATGGGCGACGACTACCGTCAGGCAAACGTCAACTTGCTCGCCTTCGCAGCGATGCTCATTGCCCAGGAGTACGACCGTGCCGCCGAGGTTCGCAGTGTCGAGAACTGCGAGATGCGAGCTCTGTTCGGACGTGCCGCGGGCGCCGTTCACGATGTGGAGCTGCGTGCCCGACTGACAGCCGCTGCCGGCGGCTCCGATCCCGATCTGCGCGTCAGTCAGCTGACGGCGACGAACAACGAATTGCGACGACTATTGATCGAGCTTCACGCCGCCGTGGAGGAGCATGAAGCCGCGGGAGTTGCGCGCTGGGTCTGGGCCTTCTTGCGCCGTGCGGCGGAACGGCGGGCCATCCAACTCGGGTAGCCCTGGTTACGGCTCCCATACCTCCCGCGTTCCCGTCTCCAGATCCAACATCACCCCGTAGCCCTGGGCGCCGATGTAGGTCGTGCGGCCGTTGTACTGTGTCTGCGACCACGGGTTGTCGTAGCGGAAGAAACCGGAGATCGGGATCGGTTCGCCGAAGACTGTAGGCTGATCGTCCCAGTTGAAATGAATCAGTCCCTGGCTGGGTGATTCGTAGACGACGTCGAATGGCGTACCGGGGCTGTCGACGCTGCCCAACGGCGTAACGGTCACGGGCGCCGCCGCGATCGCTTCACGGAATCCTTCGAACGACGACCAGCGTTCGCTGTTGCCGCACTCGGCAATCCAGACGTTGTTGGCGCCGCCGTTGGCGCGCAGGTCGAAGGGCAGAACCATTCCCTTGGTGGCGTATTCGTTGGGATCGTAGATGATCCACTCCACCGGCCGGTAGGAATACAGCGCGACGTAACCGTCCCCGAGCTTGCCGAAGGTCCACGTGCCGACCGGATTCGCCGGTGCCTGGACGACCTCGTCGAAATGATCCTGCGGGAAATACGCGTGGGTGTAGGGTTCGTAGCGGAAGAAGTCGAAGGGCGCCGGCGACCGCTGTGCGTAGCGCGGCGAGTACATGTGGATCGCCACGTTCTCGTGCTGCATCGAACGCGGCATCGAAGCCTCGCCCGTCCAGTAGCTGCCGGTCTCGGTGTCGTCGCTCCATACGGTGGACTTGAGCGGCGGTCTGAAGGCGTGTGTCGTGAACACGACGGCGTTGGCATCGAGCGTCGCCTGCCACGAGTGCGCCTGCGCCAGGAACCAGCCTTTGCGGTAGTCGATGGCGCTCGAGAGCATGTAGTCGGCGGTGCGGTAGGTGTAGGTGTTCACCTCTTTGAGCAAACCGAAACCGAGAATGCGAGCGTTCTGCGCCGCCAGGTTCTGCGCCAGACGTGGGTCGCTGGTAAAGGTTCGCAAGGCGATGAAGGGTGCGAAGTTCGTCGTCTCCCACAGACCGTATTGCTCGAGGGTGGCGATCGTCAGCGGCACAACCGGCCACGCGGTGAGCGCTCCCATGCCCCACCAGACGACGAGATCATTCGGATCGCTGTAGGAGAACTCGTAGGGCGCCTGGACATCGCTGACCACCGGTCCGAGCTCGGGCATCGGCAAGCTCATGCGCTCACGGTCGACGAATGGCTCCTTGGACTTGGCGACGTTCAGAATGACCTGCGGCATGCGGTAATGCCGCGCCCGCGCCAGCAACGTGGCATCGGCGGCACTCTGCGAAGTGTAGTCGTAGTTCGATTCGTCGAACAGCAGCTTGACGCCATTCCAGGTGTCGTCGTCGAGCGAGCCCATCTTATCCTTCTTATAGGACCGGCCGTGGGTGACACCGAAGGCGCCGCGCAGGGTGTGGAGGGCCATGTCGAACAGGACGATGTCGAGGATCGATGCTGCCTTCGTGCGAATCTCTTCATCATTGGCGTACTCGACGAGCGTCAGCAGCGGTGTGACGTCCTTTTGGTAGTAAACATTCGAGTGCCACTCGGTGAAACCGAAGCGGATGCGGTGATCGAGCCACCGCAGGATGAGGTTGCGAGCGTGTTCGTAGTGTTCGCTACCCGGCCGTTGGTCGGTGCTCAACAGTCGATCGGGGTATTCCTGCCCCATCAACAACTCGATGGTGTGGTACAGGATCTGATGATTCTCGGTCCAGTAGTAGCTGTTGTCTGTAAGACCTTCGGGGGTCGGTTCGGTGTACCAGTACTTGAATGAGATCAGCGCTTCTTCGGTTTTCGTCCATAGCTCCGCCGGTATGGCGGGGTGGCCGCGGTATCCGAGCAGGAGGTTGAGCAAGTAGAGACCATCGAAGTCGCGTGTGTCGTCAAGCCGCGCCAATTTGGCGAACATGCCGTCCCACTCATCCGCGGGAACGCTGCCGGTAACGTTGAAAGACGGGTCGATGCGTTCGCGTTCGAGGTTGCAGAGGACGTTCAAGGGGCTGCCGGGCGCAAAGGTCTGCGTCGCGAAGCGGTAGTAGTCGAGAGCGCGTTCCTGAAAATACTCTTCCGAGATGAAGCCGGGTTTCCCGGCGTCGCCGATGGCGATTTTTCCGCCACCGTCATCGGAGCCGCAGGACGTAAGCCCGAGAGCCACGCAGACCAGCGCCCCAAAGCGTAACGAGCTCGAAATTGAACGCATGGTCAGCATGTGTCGCATGCTTCTATGGTTTGGTCCAGCCGGCATTTGGAGCCGGAGTGGTAGCCGGTACCCGGTAACCGGTATCCGGCGCAGTGGGAGTGGTAGCCGGTAACCGGTACCCGGTAACCGGTATCGGTTTGGTCGATGGGGCAAAATCTTTTGAACCGGCTACCGGCTACCGATTACGGGCTACCATTAGAACTAGAAGTCAGGCCAGCCGCCCCAAATCCTCACGCCGAATCGCGTAGCGAAACGCTTCGCCACGGGCGTAGCGCTCGATTTCGTCGACAGCCATCTCCCCCAGGCGTTGTGTTTCACTGCCCATGGCGCCGGCGATGTGTGGCGTCAGAAAGACGTTCGGCAGGTCGTACAGCGGCGAGTCGCCCGGCAGGATCTCGGGCTCGGTCGTATCGATCACTGCGTAGATGCGGCCGGACACCACTTCTTCGGTCAAGGCGCTACCGTCGACGATCCAACCACGGGCAGTGTTGATGATGGTGGCGCCGGATTTCATCAGCGACAGCATCTCGCGGCTGATCATCTCGTGGGTTTCGGGCAATGCCGGGGCATGCAGGCTGACGACATCGGAAATGCGCATCAGCTCGGGTAGCTCGACTTTGCGCACGCCGAGCTTGCGCGCATCGTTCTCATCCAGGAACGGGTCGTAGACGACGATATCGAAATCGAATGGTTGCAGGAGCTCGATGACGCGACGTCCGACGAACGAGGCACCGACGATGCCAATCACCTTCGCGTAGTTGCCCAGACCCGGAAACTCCATCGGCCACCAGCGGAACTCGCGCACTTCGGCGTAGCGGCGCTGGATCGGAAAGGCGCGCTTGTTGGCGAACAGGATCGCCGCCAATGTGTACTCGGCAACCGGTAAAGCGTTGGCCGCGGCCGCCGAGGTCACGAGAATTCCCTTGTCCCAGCACGCCTCGGTGATGTGCTGCTTCACCGTGCCGGCAGCGTGGACGATGGCGCGGAGGTTCGCGGCGAGGTCGAGGACCTTGCTGTCGACCGGAGAACATCCCCAACCGGTGAGCAGAATTTCAGTTTTCGGCAGGAGCACGTGAGCCCGCGGCTCCTCAAACGTCGTGAGCGGCTCCAGGTCGGGAACGTCGGCGACCTTTTGCAGGCGGGCCGTCGTCTCCGCGCTGAAGACCTCGGCGGTCAGAAGCGGCACCATCGCGAGGGCCACCGTCGGTCGGGTCATATGGGTAGGTGGTCACAGCTGGCGGTGATCAGTCAATGCTCAAGTGCCTGCGGGAATCAGAGCCCGTGGGTTGCGACAACGCTTCAAATGAGGATAGCTGCACTTGAGTCAGTCCGACGCGGTGACCAACTCTCGGGTGTCACGTCCAGGAGGAACCATGGAGTTCGGTGTACAAATCTCAAACAACGAATGGCGGCAGCTGAAGGATCGCGCGCAGGCGGCGGAGGAGCTCGGCTACGACCTGGTCACCATTCCCGATCACTTGGTGATGGAGGGACCAGAGCACCAGTTCAACCCGGAACAGGTGATCTACGATGCCGTGATGCAGGCGGCGGTCATCAGCGAAGTGACAAAGAAGGTCCGCATCGGCCACCTGGTTCTGTGCAATTTGTTTCGCCATCCGGCGGTCACCGCCAAGGCGCTGGCCTCGCTCGATCACCTCAGTGCCGGGCGCGTCTTCGCCGGGCTCGGCACCGGCTGGACCCAGCGCGAGTTCGACATGACCGGCATCGCGTTTCCCGACATCAAAGCGCGGCTGCGCATGCTCGATGAGTCATTGACCTGCATCAAGCGGTTGTGGACCGAAAGCGAAGCTTCGTTCAGCGGCGAGTTCTACAAGCTCACCGGCGCGGTGTCGTCACCGAAGCCGGTGCAGAGGCCGCATCCGCCGATCCTTCTCGGCGGTGGCGGCAAAGGACTGCTGCGCATCGCCGCCAAGCACGCCGACGTCGTCAACATCATCTCCGACTCCGGCAAGCCGGGATACATTTCGCTCGCCGAAGTCGCGAAGCTCACCGACGAGAGCTTTCGGGCGAAGATCAAGTTTCTGCGCGACGAGGCCGCCAAGGTCGGCCGCAACCCGGCCAAGATCCGTATCAGCAACGTCATCTTCACCACCATGGTCACCGACTCGGCGGCTACGACCCAATCGATGGCCGCGGCGATGGCGCCGATGTTCCAGACGACGCCCGAAGGACTGATACAGTCGCCGATGGCGCTCGTCGGAACACCCGACGAGTGCATCAGGGAATTGCGCCGTCGCCGGCGGGACTGGGACATCGATCAATTCGTGTTCAGCAATCTGACCAACGAGACTACGGAGCAGTTGGCGAAGGACGTTATCCCCGGAGCTCGGTCCTGAGGGTGGCGATGAATGAGTCGGGCAAGACCGCTCCTTCGTTCATTGCGGCGGTCGCCATCTTGGTGTTGGTGATCGTCGGCTATGTGCTTTGGGGTATTCTGCGGCCCACGCCGATCGCGCGCTCAGAGATGATCGTGCGCGATTTCACCGCCGCCGTTGCCGGTGAGCTCGGCCCGTTGCGCCGTGCCTTGCGCGAAGAGGTGGGGCGTTACGAATCGAACCCGAGCGCGGTCGACAGTGTCCGGACGACGATCGATGAGCGCGCCGACGAAGCGCGCGAAGCGATCGAGATATTGGCCAGTGATGCCATCGACCAATTGACCATGCTTGAAGGCATCGGGTTGCAGACACAAGACAATCGTTTACAACGCATCAAGAAACGCCAGGCGGAAGGCGAGGAGCGCATCGACAGCCTGGTCGCCGAGGCGCGCGACAAACTGCCGAGGAAGGAAAGTGATGGTAGCCGGTAACCGGTAACCGGTTCGGGCCCCAACCGGCTACCGGGTACTGGTTACCGGTTACCCTTGCAAAAGGAGAGCGTGATGTCAGATCGAATCAGCGTAAAGATCGACGCCGGTGTCGCCGACGTCCGCATGAACCGCCCGGAGAAGATGAACGCCCTCGACCAGGCGATGTTCGAAGGCCTGGTGCAGACCGGCGTGAAGCTGGCCGAAGATCCCGCTGTCCGCTGCGTCGTGCTCTCGGGAGAGGGCAGGGCGTTCTGTGCCGGCCTCGATTTCATGAGCTTCATGGCGATGTCCGACGGCCAGCGGCAAGGTAACGGCGGCGGCCTGCTGCGACGACCCGAAGGAAGTCCGGCCAATTTTGCGCAGAGCGCCGCGTACGTGTGGATGAGCTTGCCGGTGCCTGTGGTCGCGGCCGTACACGGCGTCGCTTTCGGCGGCGGTTTGCAAATCGCTCTCGGCGCCGACATGCGCTTTGTCGCCCCCGATGCCCGCCTCTCCGTGATGGAGATCAAGTGGGGCTTGGTGCCCGACATGACCGGGACGCAGACTCTGCGGCGACTGGTTCGCCTCGATGTCGCCAAGGAGCTCACGTTTACCGGCCGCATCATCTCCGGCGAAGAGGCCGTCGAGCTCGGCCTGGCGACGCACGTCAGCACGAGCCCGCTCGAAGATGCGACCAAGCTGGCACAAGAGATCGCGCAGAAGTCTCCCGACGCCGTGCGCGCCGGCAAGCAGCTGCTGAACGAGTCGGGCTTGCTCAGCCTGGAAGACGGCCTGCGTCTCGAGGAACGCTTGCAGCTCGGCTTGATCGGCTCCCCGAATCAGGTTGAAGCGGTGCAGTCGAACATTGAAAAGCGCGCGGCGCGATTCAAAGATAGTAACCGGTAACCTGGAACCGGTAGCCTGTAACCGGTACCCGGTAGCCGGTTGGGATGGGTGCCGAACCGGTTACCGGATACCGGCTACCGGTTACCATCAGCCCCTGGCAGCCACAGCCGCAGCAAGCGCAACACGTTCCCGCCCATGACGTTGCGAAGGTCGACGTCCGAAAAGCCGGCGGCGAGCAGGCCGGCGGTGATCTGATCGAGGCCGGCGGTGTCGAAAGGCGTTTCCGTACCGCCGTCGAAGTCGGAACCCAGAGCGGCGTGCTCGGCACCGACGAGTTTGCTGACGTGCTTGATCGCCTTGACGATGCCGGCGACGCTGACGTCGCATACCGCCGCGTCCCAATAACCGATGCCGATCACGCCGCCGCCGGCTGCGATCTTACGGATGTGATCGTCGCTGAGGTTGCGAACATTGTCGCAAGTCGCCTTTACGCCGCTGTGTGAGACGACCACCGGGCGGGTGGCGATCGCCAGAACGTCGTCGATCAGCTTCGGCGAGGCGTGCGCCAGGTCGGCGATGATCTTGCGCTCTTCCATGGCGCGGATCACTTGCGCGCCGAACTCCGTCAGACCGCCCTTTTCCATGCCGTGGGCTGAGCCGCCGAGCTCGTTGTCGAAGAAGTGCGTCGGCGCCATCATGCGGTAGCCGGCTTGATACAGACGGTCGAGATTTTCGAGACGGCCTTCGATGGCATGCAATCCTTCGATGGCGAGCACGGCGGCAACCAGCCCTTTCTCCGTCGGTTGTCGCTCGACGAGGGCATCGAGCTGTGGTCCTGTCGTGACGACCTCGAGTTTGCCGTACGAGCGTGCGGCGAAGGCATGCAGCTTATCGGCGATGTGCTCCGCACGGGCGGTCGCGCTGAACCAGGTTCTCGCCGGCCAGCGCTGCACGATGCTGAGCAGGGTGATGACATCCCAATCGAGCTCGTTGCGTTCGTAGTTGATCCCCAGCGGCACTTGCGTCGGTGCGGCGAAGACCTGGATGTCGACGCTGCCAGCCTGAAGGCGCGGCAAGTCGATGTGACCGTAGTTGGCGCGCTCCAGCAGGTCGCGCGACCACAGCAGCGAGTCGCCGTGTAGATCGGCAACGAAGAGCGCCTGATGCAATTGTTCCGCAGCTGGCGGCACGGTTCTCGAAACGCCGGGTAGGACTCTGTTGGCGCTGCGCTCGACGGCAGCCGGCCCGAGGGTGAACAGGGCAGTGAATCCCAGGAGCAAAAGGGCAACCAGACCCACCGCGACGGCGCGCATGTCCAGGGTGTGCTACGGCCGGTGTCGCGGAGTCAAGTGAACGTCGCCTACCGACATGCCCCGGATTCCTGATCGACGCGCAGGCGGTGGCCGGCCTCGACCGCACCGCAGGATGTCGTCTGGCCGCCCGGCCAGACGACGCGCACGGCATCGATAGCTTGGCTCTCGCCCATACCAAAATGCGCCACGGCGGGATCCTGTGAGACATAGTTGTTGCTGACGCGGATCTCGCGCATCTGTATCTTGCCGCCGGCTTCGACGTAGATACGCGCGCCGATACCTTCGGTGTTGGGCGGCGAGCCACGCAGCTCGACCTGCAGGAAGTGGGACCTGTTGCCGCCATCGTTGCGGTATAGGACGGCCGTGCCGCCGACATTGGTCAGGAAGACGTCAATGTCGCCATCGTTGTCATAGTCG
>Ga0187892_10011516_pt1 | contig 10812 bp, 8 predicted proteins | sample MA1701073metaG_FD_139345 | JGI IMG/M metagenome (GOLD analysis project Ga0187892, IMG submission 139345) | Bio-ooze microbial communities from a basaltic lava cave in the Kipuka Kanohina Cave System on the Island of Hawaii, USA - MA170107-3 metaG ... | reverse complement strand
GTCGGCGTCAGCTCGCCCGACTCGATCGTGAAATCCCGGTCCAGCAGCGCGACCTGCTTCGGCATCTCGAAGTGCGCGAGCTCGGTGAGCATACCGAGGGTCTCCTGCTTCATCTTGGCGCGGACGGCGGGCAGGGCGATCAGCTCGCCGCGTGACGCGACGACCAGCCCGGCGCTCTTGGCCCACGGCTCCAGCGCCTCGAAGTTCGGGACGATCAGCAGCATCGAGAACTTGCGCTTGTCCCCGAGCAACACCGCGTTGGCGACGAACTTGTTTAGCTTCACCTGATTCTCGATCGGCTGCGGCGCGATGAACTTGCCGCCCGCCGTCTTGATCAGGTCCTTCTTCCGGTCGGTGATCTTGAGGTAGCCCTCGCTGTCCAGCTCGCCGATGTCCCCGGTGTGGAACCACCCCTCCGCGTCGATCACCTCGGCGGTCGCCTCGGGCTTGTTGTAATACCCCTGCATCACGTTCGGCCCTTTGGCGAGGATCTCGCCGTCCGCGGCGATCTTGAGCTCGACTTCCGGGAAGGCGATGCCGACGGTGCCGATCTTGGGCCGCGTGAACGGATTGAGGGTCAGCACGGGCGACGTCTCGGTGAGACCGTAGCCTTCGAGCACCGGGAGCCCGGCGCTGTAGAAGAATTTGGCGATCTCGGGCGACAGCGGCGCGCTGCCCGAGATGAAGTAGCGAATCCGCCCGCCGGTGCGGGCCCGCAGCTTCGCGAACACGAGCCGGTCGGCGATCGTGTGCTTGAGGGCCAGCCAGGCGGGAATCGGCTTCTGGTCCAGCTTGCGCGTCGCCCACGCGTCGCCCGTGCGCCGCGCCCAGAAGAAGATCCGGCGTTTGAGCGGACTCCCCGACATCGCGTTCTCCAGGACTCGGGCGTACACCTTTTCATACAGCCGCGGCACGCTGAGCACGATCGTCGGCCGCACTTCTCCCAGGTTCTGGGCCACCTTGTCGAACGACTCGGCGTAATTGATGATCACGCCGGCCCGGAGCAGGGTGTAGTCCACCATCCGCTCGTAGACGTGCGACAGCGGCAGCATGGCGAGGCATTCGTCCGTCGCCGAGAGGGGCATCGTCACCAGCCCGCCCTGGACGTTCGCATAGAGGTTGTCGTGGGTCAGCATGACGCCCTTCGGATCGCCCGTGGTGCCGGACGTATAGATCAGCGTCGCCAGAGCATCGGGGGGGATCGCGTGCGCGTCTTCCTTGATGCGCGGGTATTTCGCGGCGGCGGCGTGACCCTTCGCCTCCAGTTCGTCGAAGCTCAGGACGCCGGCGCGCTTGGCGTCGGCCTCGAAAACGATGACGTGGTGGAGCGCGGGGAGATGATCCGTGACCTGGAACACTTTGGCGACCTGCTCCGCCGTCGAGCAGAACACGCCGACCGCTCCGGAGTCCTTGAGGATGTACTCCGTTTGCTTGGCGGTGAGCGTCGGGTAGATCGGGACATCGGCCGCCTGGGCGCACAGGCAGGCATAGTCGGCGATCGCCCATTCCGGCCTGGTTTCCGACAGGATCGCCACCCGGTCACCGCGCTGGATGCCCAGCTCGCGCAGTCCTGCCGTGACCGCCACCACCCGGCGCTCCAGCTCGTGATGAGTGATGGTGCGCCACGTTCCGGCCACCTTCGCGCGCAGCGCCGCCGGTCGTGTGTTCCCATGCGCCGCCACGCTCTCGAAGAACAGCTCGGTCAGAGTGCCCTTTTTCATGGCACGAACTCCACCACGAACGTGAGGGGAGATCCTGGCACGGGCGTGCCGCCCGCGTGCTGGGCGCTGGCGCTGACGACCACGGTGTCGGGCCGGGTGATCCCCGAGGCCCGAACCTGAAACGCGGCGAGCCCCGTTCCGCTGGTGCGCACCGTGTCACCCGGCACCAATGTGAGTCCCGCGGCCCCGGGGGGGAAGGTGATCCCCAGGGCGATCTTGCGCCCCGCGGCGGCGCCCTGGGGGGCGAACACCTGGATGAGCAGGCTGTCGGAGAGCGAGTCCGGGGCCGGCACGATGACGGTGTCGGGGCCGCTCACGCGCATCGAGTCGAGCGGGGCGAGGACCGTGATGGTTACGGGGATCGACCGCAGGGTGCCGACGCGCGCCTGGATGCGGCCAGTCCCGACCACCCGGCCGACCGTCACCCCGGTCAGCGAATCGACGATCTGCAGCGATGTATCCAGCGCACTCCACACGATCTGGGCCGCGGCGGAGTCCCCCCGGCCGTTCAGGGCGCGGGCGCGCGGGCGCAGCGTATCGAGCACCTCCACCCGACCGCTGTCCGGCACGATCACTTCGATGGCGATCACGGCGTCGAAATCCGGCGACAGGGCACGGCAGGACAGCGCGACACCAGCGAGGGCGACGATCCGCCTCAGGGCGCCTCCGCCGACAGCGGGGGAGCGGCGGGCGGCGCGGCGCCCAGGTCGTGCAGCGCTTCGGTGGCGTGGCTGACCCACTTTTGGGCGTCCGGGCCGCGGGGCGGCTGGGCGAGAAACGCCTTGAGGTGCTGGGCCGCGCCGTCGGGGTCGCCACGCCGCATCAGCAGGAACGCGAGGCCGTAGTGCGCCCCGGCGAGCGTCGCATCGAGCTCCAGCGCGCGCCGGTAGTGGCGGATGGCCTCGTCGTGCCGGGCGGTCTTGGTGAAGGCGATCGCCATGTTCTGCAGGATGCGGGCGTCGTTGGGATGATCGCGCAGCGCGAGCCGGTAGGACGTCAATGCCGCCTCGTAGTCGCCCTGGCGCTCCAGCGCGAGCGCCTCATTGAGGTAGTCGAGGCGTCTGGGGTTGAGGTCGTCGGCGGAGCCGCCGAACAATCGGCGCCAGAAACCCATGACGCGAAAATAGCTTGCGACGTCGGCGTTTTGCAATGTAGCTTGACGCGTATGGCACCCGTGCCGCCCTTTTCCACCCCGACGCCGCGCCGCGCCCGCGGTGGGCGACAGTCACCGGTCGGCGTGTTGCCCGTGGACTGGCCGTTCTTCGGCGAGCTGTGTCGCGCGCTCGCGCTGAAAGTCTATCACGCCTACGATCCGGATCTGGTCCTCGGCATCGCCCGGGCCGGCGTGATTCCCGGCGCCGTGGTAGCGAGCATTCTGCAACGCGACTTCGCGTCGATGGCGATCACGCGCGAGGAAAGCGGGGCGCGCCCGGTGGTCATCGCGGGCCCCCCGCAGCTCCTGACCGGGCGTCGCGTCCTCATCGTGGACGAAACCTGCGACACGGGTGATACCATGAAGCTCGCGCTCGCCGCCGTGCGCGACCTCAAGCCCGCCGCGGTGAAGACGGCGGTCAGCTTCCGGACCGGTCCCTACGAGCCCGATTTCCACGCCCTCGAGACCGAGAGCTTCATCATTCTCCCCTGGGACCGCGAGGTCATCGTGAACGGCGAGATCGTCGTGCGTCCCGACTACGCCGAGAAGCTGCGGGCGCTCGGCGAGTGAAGGACCGGCTGATCTCGGCGCTCCAGGCCTCCCGCGCCGAGTACACCGAAATCCGCATCGAGCACACCTGGAGCGCCGCCGTGACCTTCCGCGGCGCCCGCCTCGAGTCCGCGACGGCGAGCGAGGATCGGGGCGGCTTCGTGCGCGCGCTGCACCACGACTGCGGCTGGGGGATCGTGGCCTTCACCTCGCTCGACCGCTTGCCGGCGATGGTCGCGAGGGCCGGCGAGCTGTCGCGGGCCGTGCGGCTCGACGAGTCGATCGAGCGGGCCGAGGTCGCACCGGTGACGGCCGAGGCGCTGGCGGACCTCGATGGCGACGTGCGGGGTGTGGCGCTGGCCGAGAAGAAGCGGTTGCTCGAGGGCTACAACACGGAAATGCTGGCCGTGCCGGGCGTCGTGGACACCCACGCCAGCTATCACGACGAAGTCACCGAGTACTGGTACGCGAATTCCGATGGGACGCTGCTGCACGAGCTGCGTCCCGACGTCACGCTCTCGGGGACGGCGATCGCGCGGCGCGACGGCACCATCGAGAAAGGCCTCCAATCGGTCGGGTTGCGCCGCGGCTGGAACGCGGTGCACGATCATGCGGCCGGGTTCCGCGAAGCGGCGCGCCGGGCGGCGGCCCTGCTCGACGCCCCGACCGTGAAGGGCGGGACCTACCCCGTCATCCTCGACAACGAGCTGGCCGGCGTCTTCATCCACGAAGCCTTCGGGCATCTTTCCGAGGCGGATTTCGTGTACGAGAACCCGCAGGCGCGGGAGATGATGACCCTGGGCCGTCGCTTCGGCCGGCCCGTGTTGAACGCCGGCGACGACGGGGCCGCGGCGGGACTGCGCGGCACGCTGCCGTTCGATGATGAAGGCACCCCCACCCAGGACACGGCCCTGATCCGGGACGGGATTCTCGTGGGGCGGCTGCACTCGCGCGAAACGGCGGCCAAGCTGGGCGAGCGCCCCACCGGCAATGCCCGGGCGATCTCCTACCGGCACCCGCCGATCGTCCGCATGACCAATACCTACATCGCGAACGGCCAGGGCAGCGTGGACGACCTGATCCGGGACGTCAAGCTCGGAGTGTACGCCTGCTCGGCGTTCGGCGGCCAGACGCTCCTGGAGAACTTCTCGTTCACGGCCGCGTACGGGCACATGATTCGCGATGGGCAGGTGGCCGAACTGGTGAAGGACGTGGTGCTGGCGGGGAATCTGTTTCAGACGCTGGATCGCATCGAGCGGATCGCGGGCGATTTCAAGTGGAACCAGATGGGAGGCGGGTGCGGAAAGGGGGGCCAGTTTCCGCTGCCCGTCACCGAGGGTGCGCCGCACGTGCGCATCGAGGCGGCTCTGGTCGGCGGCGACGTGCCGGCGTGATCGAGCGGGTGATCGACGCCGCGCGCGAGCGGACCGACGCCGCGGACGGTCTCTGGCACCGTGTCGAGCGTACCTCGGTCGCGTTCGAAGCGGGTCGCTTGAAGGCATGCGGCATCTCCGAGGCAGCCGGGATCAACCTCCGCATCCTCAAGGACGGCCGCGTCGGCATCGCCGGCACGACCGCGGTGGAACCGGCCGACCTGCTGGACAGGGCGATCGCCTCGGCCGCGCTCGGCGAAGTCGTGCCCTTGCAGTTTCCCCCGGCGACCCCGCTGCCCCCCATCGTCACGCAGTCGAAAGCCGCAGCCGACGCCTCTCTCGATCAGCTCATCGCCATCGGGGCGGAGCTGGTGGGGCGGTTGGCGCGCGAGGGCTGTCAGGTGAACGTCTCGATCGAGCGCGAGGCGGTCGAGACCCGGCTGATGAATACGGCCGGCGCCGCCGCGGCGTATCCGGCCACCACCGTTGCGGTGAGCGTGGATCTCACCCGGTTCGCGGGGGACGATGTCCTGCTCGTGTACGACGGCTGTTCGGGCACCGAGCTGCCGCAACCCGCCCGGCTGGATGCGCTGGTCGCGTCGATCGAGCGCCGCTTCGTCGCCGCGCTGCGGGTGGTGGAGCCGCCCGTCGGTTCGTTGCCGGTGCTCTTCACCCCATCGGGGCTGGCGGCCCTGCTGCTGCCGCTCGAGCAGGGCTTGTCGGGCAAGGCCGTCCTCCAGGGTATTTCGCCTCTGGGTGACAAGGTCGGGCGCCGGCTCTTCGACGAGCGGTTCTCGATCGTGGATGACCCGCTCGTGGCTGGCCGGCCATCCTCTCGCCCCGTGGACGACGAGGGCGTGCCGTCGCGCGCCCTGCCGCTCGTCGCGGGGGGCGAGGTACGCCGATTCGTGTACGACCTGGAGACCGCGGCCCGGGCCAAGACGGTATCGACCGGGCACGGAACGCGCGGGACCTTTTCCAAGCCGCGCATCGGGTATTCGAACCTCATCGTCGGTCCGCCGCCGTCCCGTGGATCGAGCGATTCGTTCGGCGGGGGCCTGCTATCCGGCGTGAAGGACGGGCTGCTGGTCGACGACCTGATCGGCGTCGGGCAGGGCAACGTGATCGGCGGGGCGTTCAGCCACCCGGTTGCGCTCGCCTATCGCATTCAGGACGGCGCGATCACGGGACGGGTGAAGGATGCGGCCGTCGCGGGTAACGTGTACGAGCTGTTGCAGCGGATCGGCGGGTTCGGGAGCGACGGGCGGTGGCTGGGGAATCGGTGGTCGTCGTCGCTGCTGGTCGAGGGCGTGAGCGTCGCCCGGCGTTAGCCGGCGCCTAACGCCTCCGCGTAGGTCATCCCCGTCGTCATCTTTTCGTACACCTCCTGCAGCGTCGCCGGCGACGCCGACAGGAAGCGACAGCGGCCGTCGCCTCTGCTGCGGCACTCCACTTCCATCACGGCCACCGGTTCCCCGGAAACGCGTCCCAGCAGATCGGCCAGCATGCCGGACGAAAAAAAGCACATCGGGATCTGCGCCGTTGCGGGATCGGCTTCGGCCCAGTCGGTCGAATCGAGCGCCAGCGCGGCGCCGCCGATCGGCGCGATCGTGAGCCGGCCCCAGCCCGACGCGGCGAAGAAATCCGACAACGCATCGCCGAATTGGGCCGCATCCAGCTCATCGGGACGTTGCACCCCGGCGTGGGAGACGAGCCAGGTGCACAGCGCCTGGTACAACCCCTCGCCGGACGCGAAGCCGGATTCCTGCAGCACGGGGATCGCTACGTCGGGAGCGTGTTGCGTCAAACTGCGGTGCAGTTGGCGCACACCGCCCGCCCCAATGATGAGGCCGGCGTTGGAATCGACGGGAGCGGGGGCCGCCATGCGGACGCCAACTTAAGACGTGGAGGAGGCGCGGCGCAACAGTTCCGCTTCATCAATTACCGGCACCTGCAGCGTCTTCGCTCTCTCGAGCTTCGATCCGGGGTTGTCCCCGGCGACGACCGCCGTGGTATTCCGCGACACGCTCGCGGAGACATGCCCACCGGCGGATTCGATCAGTTGCGTCGCCGCATCACGGGACAGGGTCGGCAGCGTGCCGGTGACCACGTAGGTCTGACCCGTGAGCGGTCCTCCTCCCTCTCCGCCGGCCGCCCGCGGCTCCTTCATGTTGACGCCAAACCGCTCCAGACGCTCGACCAGCTTGCGATTGGCCGGCGTGGCAAAGAACCCCGCCACCACCGCGGCGATGGCCGGGCCGATCCCGCGGATCTCCCCGATCTCCGCGGCGCTCGCCTGGGCGAGCTTCGCCATCGTGCCGAAGTGCCGCGCCAGGAGGCGGGCGCCCTGCGCGCCGACATGGCGGATGCCCAGCGCGAACAGCAGCGTCGACAGCGGGCGCGTCTTCGAGGCGTCGATCGCCTCGAGCAGCTGCTCGGCGGATTTCTCGGCGAATCCCTCGAGCGACAAGAGCGGCAGCAGGCTCAGCTTGGTGCGGTCGTAGAGGTCGGCGACATCCGTGATGAGCCGGGCGTCGAGCAGCGCCCGGACGCGCTCGTAGCCCAGGCCGCGGATGTCCATGGTCCCCCGCGCGGCGAAGTGGACGATGCCTTCGAGGATTCGACCGGGACAGGAGACGTTGGGACAGTAGGCGGCGACTTCGTCCTGGGGGTGCTCGACCGTGGAGCCGCACACCGGACAGCGCTCCGGCGGAACGTAGCGGCGCGTGCGGCGCACGCCTTTCTTGAGGACCGGCCCCAGGACCTGGGGAATGACTTCCCCCGCCCGCGTCACTTCGACGAGATCGCCCTTGCGGACGTCCTTGGCCCGGATCTGGTCGAAGTTGTGCAGCGTGACGGTGGACACGGTGACGCCGGAGACGCCCACGGGCTCGAGCACGGCGTACGGGGTGAGCGCGCCGGTGCGACCGACGTTGACCCGTATCTCGAGCAGCTTGGTGACCGCGACTTCGGGGGCGAACTTGCGCGCGATGGCCCAGCGCGGCTCGCGGTTCCCGATGGTGCCCAGCTCGGCGTGGAGCCCGCGGCGGTTGACCTTCACGACCACGCCGTCGGCTCCGTAATCGAGCGTGGGCAGCTGCTGCTCGAGCTTCGCGATCGCGGTGTGCGCGGCGGTGAGGTTCGGCACCAGGCGGTGATGCGGCTCGACCGGAAATCCCCAGGCCTTGAGCCGCTCGAGCAGCGCGTGATGCGTGTCGATGGCGAGCGGCGGGCGCGCTTCGACCTGGAAACAGAAGACGCGCAGGCCGCGCGCGCGGGTGATCCTGGGATCGAGCTGGCGGAGCGCGCCGGCGGCGGAATTGCGCGGGTTCGCGAACGGCGGCTCACCGGCGCGTTCCCGCTCCCGGTTGACGCGCGCGAACTGGCTCTTGGAGAGGTAGACCTCGCCGCGCACTTCCATGCGCGTGGGCCAGCCCTCGCCGTGCAATCGCAGCGGCAGGTCGAGGACGGTCTTGAGGTTGGCGGTGACGTCCTCCCCTTCCACGCCGTTGCCGCGGGTGGCGCCGGTCACCAGCACGCCGTCTTCGTAGGTCAGGCTGACGGCGGCGCCGTCGATCTTCACTTCGAGCGTATAGCCCGAGCCCGGGACCTCGGCCACGAGCCGGGCGTTGCGTTCCTCCCACTCCTGCAGCTCTTCGTCGCTGAACGCGTTGGCGAGGGACAACATGGGGACGGCATGACGGTGCTTGCGGAAGGCCGCGGACGGTTGGGCGCCGATGCGTTGCGTCGGGGAATCGGGCGTCCGCAGCTCGGCGTGCGCCGCTTCCAGCGCCACGAGCTCCCGAAACAGCCGGTCGTACTCGGCGTCCGACATTTCCGGATTGTCGAGCACGTAATACGCGTGATTCGCCCGCTCGAGCAGCCGCCGAAGCTCGGCGGCGCGCGCGGCCGGCGTCGTCACTGTCCTTTGGCTTCTTCTTGAATCACCGCGAGGGCGACACCCACCAGCCGATCGAGCTCCTCGGCGCTGGCCTTGGGGAGCAGGCCCTCACCCCACGCCCCGTCCTGCCGGCCGAAGGTCTCCATCAGGCGCCGCAGGAACGACAGCAACGCTACGCGCTCTAGCTCCATGCGCCGCAGCGCCTCGCCGGTTTCGGCCTGGCGCTGCGCCAGCCGCTCGTAGCGGTGCGCATTGCGCAGCGCCTGAGCGGTGAGCGATGCCACGACCTGCACGAAGCGCACATCGGCATCGGAGAAGGTGGGTCCGTCCCGGAACGTGCGCAGGAAAATCGCGCCGATGGCCACGCCGCGCCAGTTGATCGGCACCACGGTGATCGACTTCACGCGCCGGTTCGCGAGCTCGTTCTTCACGTGTTTCAGCGTCGGATCCGTCATCGCGTCCGGAATGAACACCGTCTCCCCATGATGAATCGCGCGCTTCAGCTCGGGGTAACGCTCCAGATCCACGAGGTGGTTGCGGATCGTCGGATCCTCGTACGAGGCCACCAGGCGCACGTGGGTCCCGCCGCGCTCGGACAGAAAAATCGAGCAGCGGTCCAGACCGAACGACTCGCCGAGTTTGCGGGCAATGGATTGGAGGATGTCGATGAAATGCAGCGACCCGGAAATCTCTTTGAGGATCTCGATCACGGCGAGCAGGTGCTTGCGCTCGTGCTCGAGCTCCGCGATGCGCGAGGCCAGACGCTCGGACTCGGCGAGGTTCAGGGCCGATGAGATGGTCATGGCATACAATGGCGACCGCGCGCGCGGCGCGTCAAGTTGCCGGGGGTTCGCCGGCGGCGTAGCTTCGGTTTCCATGCGATTCCTGCTCGCTTTTTGCCTCGCCGCGGGCGCAGCGCAGGCGCAGGAGCCGTCCGCACCCGCGCTCTCCGCCGGCCCGCTCGGTGCCTGGAGCCACGTCCCGGCGTTGCCCGGCATGGGCCGGCCCGTGAACGTGGCGGCCACCGAAGCGCGGCGCCAGGCGCTGCTGAACCGCATCGGCCGGGGCGTCGCGCTGATCCCGGCGGCCCACGCGCGCGACCTGGAGGCGGACTACGTCCAGGACAACGATTTCCGCCAGCACAACACCTTCTTCTATTTCACGGAGCTCGAGGTCGAGGGCGCGTGGCTGCTGTTGGCGGCACGCGGGCCCGATTCCACCGAGACGGTGCTGTTTCTGCCGGAGCGCGACCCCGCCCGGGAGCGATGGACCGGGACCCGGCTCGGCCCCGACGACCCGGCCGCGCCGGGGCTCACCGGCATCGCCACCGTGCTGCCGCTCGATTCGCTCGACCGCCGGTTGCGGCGGGCGCAGCTGCGGAGCCGAGGCCCCGTGTACCTCCCGCTCGACGCCTCGACGAAGCACGAGCCGCGACTGAACGACCTGGCCTTTGCGGCCCGCGACGTGCGCAACCTGCGGCCCATCGTCGACTCGATGCGGCTCGTGAAGGATGCCGAGGAGCTGGCACGCCTGCGCATGGCCGTCGACATCAGCGTGCTGGGTCACCTCGCCGCGATGCGCGCGGGGCGGCCGGGCGTGTTCGAATATGAAATCGAGGCCGCATTCGAAGGAGAAGTGCGGCGCCAGGGCGCGGACCGGCTCGGCTATCCGTCAATCGTGGGGAGCGGACCCAACAGCACCACGCTGCACTACGATGCGAACCGGCGTCGCGCCCAGGACGGCGAGCTGGTCGTGATCGACGCCGGCGCGGAGTACGGCCAATACACCGCGGACATTACGCGCACCTGGCCCGTGAACGGCAAGTTCACGTCCCGGCAGAAGGCGATCTACAACCTCGTACTCGAATCGCAGCAGGCGGCCTTCGACGCCGTCCGGCCCGGCGTGCGGATGGCGACGCTCGACAGCATCTCCCGGGCCCACATGCGCGAGCACTCGGGCTCTCTGTGCGGCTCGAAAACGTGCGACGAATTCTACGATCATGGGCTGGGGCACTGGATCGGCATGGATGTGCACGACGTGGGCGACTACTCGACCCCGCTCGCGCCCGGAATGGTGCTGACGCTCGAGCCGGGGATCTACCTGCCGGATGAAGCG
>Ga0187892_10011515_pt1 | contig 10812 bp, 10 predicted proteins | sample MA1701073metaG_FD_139345 | JGI IMG/M metagenome (GOLD analysis project Ga0187892, IMG submission 139345) | Bio-ooze microbial communities from a basaltic lava cave in the Kipuka Kanohina Cave System on the Island of Hawaii, USA - MA170107-3 metaG ... | reverse complement strand
CGGGATCCCTTTAGGGCCTTCGTGACTGATCAGGATGTCGAAGCGGTCCCGGCCGCGGAGCGCCCGGATGTGGTCGAGCCGGAGCCGGTACTTGGGATGCCTCGGCTTGGCAGACTCCTGGGCGATACCCGAGACCCCCGCAATGCGAACCGCCGAGTCGCCAATCGTACACGTCCAGATGCTGCCGGAGCGGAGGGCGAGGATGGTGCCGTCGTTCGAGACCGGGTACAGGACCTCGTGCCCCGGGGCTCTCGATTCCCTCTCCTCCAGGAACTCGAAGTCCTCGTGATTGCCGGGAATGAACACCAGCGGCGGACGCGGATCCAGGATCGTTGCCGGCGGCGCGTCACCGGCGAACTCGGCGAACCCCAGCTCTTCGGGATCACGCTCGGCGTGCCGCTGGGTAGCCCTGTCCACGGGACGCCCCGCGGGGAACGACCCTACGTCGCCGACCTGGAGGATGAGATCGATGTGCTGAGACGTCTCTTGTTGCCACCGCCCCAGAATCGCATACATGAGCGCCAGATGCCCATGGAGGTCTCCGACGACCGCGATGCGCATGGACTGCTACACCCAGCCCGCTCCACGGTACCATCGGGCGGTTTCCGGAACGCCGCGAGCCAGGTCGAACTCTGCCTTCCATCCGGTCGCGGTTTCGAGCACACCGGGATCGGCGGTCCACGCCGGTGCGTAGAGCTCGAAGATCTTGTCGGGGGCGAGCATCGTCGTGACCCTGGCCAACCGCGCTGCGGTCGAGGTCACTCCGAACACTCCCGACGTGAACCACCTCGAAAGCTTCACGAACCTGATTCTCCGGCCCATCGCCTTCGCCACTTCGCGGGCGAACATGGTGCTGGTTACCACTTCCCGGTGGCAGGGATAGAGCACCTTTCCGACCGCCGCCTGGCTGCTCCCTGTGGCTATCATCGCCGACACCAGATCGGCCACGTACACCATGGACAGCTCCTGGTTGCCGTCGCCGAAAATCGGGAGCAGACCGAAGCGTACCGCCTTGAACACCCGGAGCAGTTCCTTGTCGCGGGGGCCATAGACGGCCGGCGGGCGGATGATTGTCCAGGGGAGCGAGCCGGCCCGCACCACGGTTTCGGCGGCGAGCTTGCTCCGGCCGTAGCTGTTCACCGGCTCGGCGGGCTCGTGGCCCTGCTTGCGCCCGCCGCGCGGGGACGGTCCCGCGGCGGAGAGCGAGCTGACCAGGATGAACCGGGCTCGCGACCCTTCGGCCGCTGCGGCGAGCAAGCGCTCGGTGCCGTCCCGGTTGATCGCGAAGAACTCGGCTTCATTCCGCGCCGCAACCAGGCCGGCGCAGTGGTAAATGACATCCTGGCCCCGGGAAGCGATCCGGAGGGCCTCGAGGTTAGCGAGGTCGCCCTTCACGATCTCCACGCCGGGCCAGTCGGGGGGAAGCTTGCGCCGGGGAAAGCGGGTTAGGACGGTGACTCGAGCCCCCCGGGCGATCAGGGCATCCACCAGGTGGCTCCCGATGAATCCGGTTCCGCCCGTGACCAGAGCCTTCACAACGGCCGATCCAGCAGCTGGTAGGTCTTGTAGACCGAGAACCCGATCTTGGTCAACGCCTGGTTCATGGCCGGGTTGTCCTCCAGGATCCATCCCGCCTCGGCCCAGTGGATCCCCATGGCGTTTCCCGTTTCCCAGAGCCAGTGATACAGGACGGCGTCACAGCCTTTTCCCCGAAACTCGGGAAGAACCCCGAGGAGCAGGATGCGCATGCGATGGATCCGGCGGGTCTTGAGGTCCCAGAGCAGGCGGAGCAGCCCCGGGAGAAGCCTGCCCTGGCGGTTCCGCCGAAAGGACACGTTGAGATCGGGCAATGCCAGTGCGAACCCGACCGGCTCGCCGTCCTTCTCGATGAATGGTGCCAGCCGGGGCTCGACCACGGGCTTGAACTGGGTGGCGAGGTGGTCGATTTCGTGATCGGTGAGGGGAACGAACCCCCAATTCCGCTCCCAGCTTCGGTTGTAGAGTTTCTTGATCAGGTCCACTTCGCGGGTGAACTCGGCGATCCGGAGAGGGCGGATGGTGAGTCCCATCCGTTTCCGGATGAGCTCGACGCCACGGGTGAGCCGTTCCGGTGTCGGAACCATCCGCTCCATGCTGCCACCCTGGTACACGAGCAGGTTCTTGGCCGTGGTAAACCCCGCCGCCATGAGCAGCTCGAGATAGTAGTCCGGGTTATGCGGCATGAGCACGGTGGGAGGGGTGTCGAAGCCATCGACCAGAAGGCCCGATTCATCGTTGGTCGAAAACGACGCGGGGCCCCGCATGGTGTCGAGCCGTCGCTCGCGGAGCCACGCCGCCGCCGCGTCGAGCAGGGCGTTTGCCACGACCTGGTTCCGCACCACTTCAAAAAAGCCGAAGAACCCTACTCGGTCGGCGTGGAATTCGTTGTGGAGCCGGTTGGCAATCGCGGCGATCCGCCCGACCACCCGTCCCTCGACCTCCGCCAGGAAGTACTCGGCTTCGGCGTGCTCGAAGAAGGGGTTCCTGGCACGGGACAGGAGCAGGCGCACGTCGCGGCGGAGCGGCCCGGCCCAAAGTGGATCGCGGGCGTAAAGTCGGTAGGGAAGGGCGATGAAACGACGAAGGTCGGTTGGGGAACGGACCGGACGAACCGCCACCTCACTTCCCACTTCGGCCCTAGTCCCCAGTCCCCAGTCCCCAGTCCCTAGTCCCTAGTCCCTGTTCCCCACTACCCCAAGCTCTTTACCGATCTTTCCGATGGTCTCCACACAGAAATCGATCTGATCTGCCGTGTGGGTGGCCATGATGCTGGTGCGGAGGCGACACTGCGAAGGCGGAACGGCCGGTGGCACGACCGGATTCGTGAAGATGCCGGCGTCGAAAACTTGGCGCCACATGATAAGGGTCCGTTCGAGCGGGCCGATCAAGATCGGCACGATCGGCGTTTCGGAGGGCCCGGTATCGAAGCCGAGGGAGCGGAACCCGTCGAGCAACCGGCGGGTATTGGCCCAGAGCTGCTCGCGGCGCTCGGTGTCCTCCTGGAGAATCTGGAGGGCCGCGAGGACTCCGGCGGTGTTCGACGGAGGAAGCGACGCGGTAAAGATGAGCGCCCGGCTGTGGTGCCTGAGGTAGTTGATGATCGGACGGGAGCCGACGACGAACCCGCCGATCGAGGCAAGCGACTTGGAGAAGGTGCCGACGATGATGTCCACGTCCTCGGCGAGTCCGAAGTGGGCCGCGGTGCCGTCTCCCTTCGGGCCGAGGACGCCGATCGAATGCGCATCGTCGATGGCGAGGGCGGCTCCGTGCTTGCGGCAGAGCTTGAGGAGGCCCGCCACGTCCGCGATATCTCCCTCCATCGAGTACACGCCGTCCACGATCACCATTTTGCCCGCGCCGGCGTGCTCTTCGAGCTTCCGGTCGAGCTGGTTGAGATCGCCATGGTTGAACCGGATCGTCTGGCCCTCGGACATTTTGGCGCCGTCCACGATCGAGGCGTGATCGAGTTTGTCGAGGAACACGACGTCTTTGCGGCCGACGAGCCCCGAGATCAGTCCCACGTTGGCGTTGTACCCGGTCGAAAAGACGATGCAGTCTTCCTTGCCGAGGAACGATGCCAGGGCCGCTTCGAGCTCGAGATGGAGATCGAGCGTTCCGTTCAGGAAACGGCTTCCGGTGCATCCGGAGCCGTAGCGCGAGAGCGCGTCGTGGGCTGCCTCGAGCACTTTCGGGTGGTGGGTCAAGCCGAGGTAGTTGTTCGAGCCCAGCATGATGCGGCGCTGGCCTTCGATGATCACCTCGGTGTCTTCGGACTCGGAAATGGGACGGAAATAGGGGTACAGTCCGGTCGCTTTGACCTCGTCGGCGCGGGTATAGAGCCGACACTTCTCGAAGAGGGCGATGTCGTTCTGGACAGCCTTCGTCTGCACGTCGCCTCGTTGGAGCGGGGTCGGGATGCGTGGAGCATCCCCAAGCGGGACAATGGGTTAAACTAACGCCCTGGGGTACCTCGGACAAGCGCGTGTCCCATCTCTGCGCCTACAGAACGGTTCCGGACCCGACTAAGTTACTCGGCCAAACCCCATGCGTCGTATCCTCCCGATTCTCGCGCTCTTCGTAAGCGTGGGTGGCCTCTCCGTGCAGCCCGCCCGGGCGCAAGGATCCAGCGCCGCTCCCCTGCTGTTGGAGCCGCTGGACTGGAGCGGGAACGGGGCATGGCGTCGGCGCGCCGCCCGGGTGCGGACCGAGCGCACCTTGCTTCTCCGCCAGGGGAACATCGCTGCACTCAATGCGGTTGGCCCGAACGCTGCCCGGCGCACCCCGTTTCAAAACCTCGTCTTCGGCGGGCTGCCCCAGTCGGCGGTCATCGGTGCCTATCGGGTTCCCGTCATCGCCATCAACTACAAGGACATCGTCGTTGCGGGGACGACGTATCCGGTGGCGTCGTTTCAGTGTCTGCTCTTCAGCCAATCGCCGCAGACCTGCGGCACTCCACTGCCCCGGCCCTACTCGGTCTCGACGTATTACGAAGAAGCATCGCAACACCGAATCACCCTCGATGGGGTGGTGCTGCCGCCGGCGCGGATGGACTCGATCGCGGCGTTCTACACCGACGGTTGCAAGGGGTTCACGATTTCGGGCCAGACGAGCTGTCCGCCGAGGCCGCAAAACCGGATGGCGCTCATGCTGGTGGCCGCGCTCGACAGCATCAACAACCGGCCCGGCGGTGACACCATCTGGGGTCAATTCGACAATGATGGTGACGACGGCATCCCGAACAGCGGCGATGACGACGGAACCGTGGATTTCGTCACCTTTCTCCAGCCTGAAGTGGGGGGTGAGTGCATCCGGAACGATCCACCGCCCACCGGGATCTGGAGCCACCGCTTCGTGATCTCGGGGTGGGCGATTCAGACCGCCCTGGGCGGATTCACCACCCGCACCCCGCGGCGGAATTCCAGCGGGCAGCCGATTCCGGGGCAGTTTATCAAAGTCAACGATTACACGATTCAGTCGCAGCTGGGCGGGATCACCTCGTGTGACGGCGGGGCCATCATGGGAGTGGGGACCATCGCGCACGAGACCGGGCATGCCTTCGGGCTTCCCGATCTGTACGACACGAGCGGTGGAACCCAGGGAATCGGTGGCTGGGGGATCATGGGTTCCGGCAACTACGCCCGCCCCTACAGCCCGTCGTCGTTCGATCCGTGGTCACTGCTCACCCTCGGCTGGGCCACGGTGGATACCCTGGGGACGAGCCGCCTCGTGACCACGGGGCCCCGGCTGCTCACCGACACGATCTTCTACGCCCGGACCACCGACCCGGAGGAGTACCTCCTGGTGGACAACCGCCAGGCGGTGCGAAGCGATACGGCGCAAATGAACAACGATCTCCCCGGGGGCTGTCCAATAACGGGGATGAGTTTCTGCGCCAAGTCCCCGGGTCTCACGCTGTGGCTCATCAATCAGCTGCGGGTGCAGGGTGGGTTGCCGGGGAATGCGGTGAACACCGGATCGCTGCACGGCGTAGCGTTGCTCCAGGCCGACGGGCTGAATCACCTGCGGCAGCTCGGCTCGACCAACCGGGGCGACCGGGGCGATTCCTATCCGGGCACCACCAACAACTCCAAACTCAGCCTCCTCACGACCCCGCAGGCTCGCGGAAGCGCCGGCAATCCCCTGGGCTTCATCATCGATCAGATCACCCAGCTCCCGAATTCGGTGATGAGCTTCCGGTTCACCCGACGCGCCCCATCGCTCATCCAGGCTTTCGATGGTGCGTTGATTCAGGTGAACGGCGAGCCGTGGACGCGATATGAAGAAGTGATTCCAGGGGGCGACCAGCTGCAGTTGAGCGCGGAGGAGAATCAGGTGCTGGCCGGGGGCAAGACGCGGACCCGGTTCGTGGCGTGGTCGAACGGAGGCCCGAGGACCCAGACGCTGGTGAGCGATCCCGTCAAACCTGATACGATTTCCGCGAGCTTCACCACCGAGCACCGCCTGCTCGTGTTCACCAACGGGGTCGGGAATGTCGCGTCGAGCGCGGCGGGGAATCTGGCACAGGGAGTATTCCTGAATCGGGGGGCGCCGGTAACGCTGACCGCGAGCGTGCCGACGGGCGTGGTGTTTGCCGGGTGGCGGGGGGATACGATCGCGAGCGACCCGACGCTCCAGCTCACCATGCGGAAGGGGTACGACCTCGAGGCGCGATTCCTCCAGATCGTCAGCGTCACGGTGCAGGACGCGGTGAATGACATCCTGGGATCGGCGACGCTGGCGGTGGAGCAGCGGGCGTTCCTGGACGAGCTGGGGAATCGGAACGGCTTGTTTGACGTCGGAGACCTGCTCGCGTTTTACCGCCGGCAGGGGCTCGCTGTGCCTCCCGCGGTGGTCGAGGCCGCCCTTCGGAGGCAGCGACCATGACGAAGCGCGGGCTTGGCATTGCACTCGTGTCCGCCTTGGCCTGCGGAGGAGGGCCGCAAGGCCCGGTGAGCGGCGATCTACTGATTAGTTACCATCCCGCCAACACCGAGGCGGGGGCGATGGTGCTCACGATTTCGGGTGGGGCGGTGGAGAGCGTCACGGGCCTGGGGGGGCAGCAGGTGTCCTTCACCAGTCCGTTGCAGGCCACGACGAGGGTAGTCGTGCTCGGGAACTTCGTCGCGGGTGAGATGCTCAGGATCCGGGTTCCCGATGTCTCGCTGGTCGCGAGCTACGTGGTGCGGGTGGATCAGGTGGCGCACAAGACGACGTTCGCGCTCATCTCGGGTTCCCAACACACCTTCACCGTGCACCGGCCGAGCGAGTAGGCGTCAGGCCCTGGTCATCGGGCCAGCTCGAGGACGATCACCCGGACCGGTTCCCCGGCACGCCCTGACGGGGTCGCGCAGTCCCAGCTGCCTCGTTTCGAGCAGAGCAAAACCCCGACACCGGTCTAAGATTCTGAGATGAGGCCAGGGCATGGCGGCTCGCGCTAGGGAGGTCAGGCTCGGTTTCCTCTCCTGCGGCATCGGAGTGGCCGGCGTCGCCGCCACCCTCCGCGGCCAGCCTGCCATCCCCTCCTGGCAGATCAGCGGCACCCCGATCCTCTCCATCGGTGGCGAGGGTTCTCCGGCAACGGAGTTCCTTCGCATCGCCGGGGTCCATCGCAGCGCACTGGGCCACCTCGCGGTCGTCAATGGTGGAAGCAATGAGATCCGGGTGTTCGACCGGACGGGAAAGCCGGCTGGAACCTTCGGACGGCAAGGCAGCGGTCCGGGAGAGTTTCAGCGAATCGGCTCTGCCGGCCGAATGGGCGATACGCTTTTCCTCTATGACCGGAGCCTGCTCCGGGTAACACGGGTTCTCCTCGCGCCCACACCGGTGCTGCTCGGTTCATTTCAGGTCCTGGCTCAGGGAGGAGACCGAGGCAGCGTTTCGCTCCGAGGCCAATTGGGGGATGGACGATGGCTTGCGTCAACCGGGATCTCACCGACGTTCGACGGCCCGCCCGGCGTTCGCAGGCTTCCGGGATCGGTCGGGACTATCGCCGCGAATGGGACCGGGGAAATGCAGTGGCTTGCCGAGCTGCCGAGCGGAGCCGTCTTCGTCCACAACCCCACCGGGAATCTCAAAGAGGCTGCAGTTGGCTTGATCGGGTTCTCGCCCTTTGTCTATGCGGTGGCCAGCGGAGGTGCCGCGTGGTTCGGCGATTCGGCGTCCGATTCGCTCGTGCGGGTTACGCCCGATGGTCGGAGGCGAACGATGACCCTGCCGATCCCGCTCCGTACCCCGCCTGCCAGCCTGGTTGCCGCCGCACTCGCGGACGCACTCGAAACCGACCGTAACCCGCAGGGCCGAAGCTTCAGCGAGGCCCGATTCAGCCCGAAGTACCTTCCCAAGCACCTGCCCTACTATGAATCCCTGGTGGCAGGCCACGCGGGCGAGATCTGGGTCCAGGAGTACGCCGGCCTCCGGTCCATGGCAGCACGGTACCTGGTCGTCGCGCCCGACCTCCGGCCCCTCGCCTGGGTAGAGGTTCCACCAGGGTTTCGAGTGAGCGAGGCCGGCGCCGACTATGTCGCCGGTGTGCACCAGGACGCGGATGGCGTGGAGACCGTGCGAGTGTACCGGCTTGCGAGGCGATAGATCATGTTCGCAGGGACGTCAACGGGTGGAGAGTGATGGAGTTGACTCGAGAGCTGATCCGACTTGTGGAGCAATCGGTCTGGGCCAACGTGCAGTGGGTCGAATTCGTCTATTCGCTGGCCGATCCTGAACAACGGCCCCGTGAGCTCCTCTCGCACATCATGATCGGGGAACGGGTCTGGTTCGAGCGGGTTGAGGGCCCATCGACCATTACCGACACGTTCTTGCTCTTGAGCCGGGCCGAGCTCCTGGCGGGCTTTCATGAGAATGCTGCCACGTTCCGCCGACTGATCGATTCGAAGCTGGAGGAGGTGGTGCACTTCCGCCGCTACACGGGAGAGGAATACCACGCCCGCGTGGCGGACATCATCCACCACCTTCTGACCCATGGGTATCACCATCGGGGGCAGCTCGCCGTCCATTACGCCAGGAAGGGACTTCGCTACCCGAACACCGACCACATCAACTACTTGATTCAGAACAAACTGTAGTCGCCAGAGGTATCGTGCCCACGATCTTCGATCCCCGGAGCCGCGCCGTCATTCTCGACCGAGTATCTCGGCTGACGCCCGATCGCACCCCGGCCTGGGGGCGATTCACGGCGCCTGAAATGGTCTGTCATGTGTCCTGCGACTTGCGGCAGGGCCTCGGTGAACTTGACGCGGGTCCTCCTTCCGGCCGCTGGTCCCGATTCCCACTGAACTGGCTGGTCATCCAGGTGATCCCGTGGCCCCGCAACAAGGGCAAGAGTCCGCCGGAGTTTCTTGCCACCAAGCCGACGACATGGGACAGGGACCTGGATCGCCTGCGAGCGTTGATCCGGAGATTCGGCGAGCGGGGGCCCGGGGCCGAATGGCCTGCCAGCCGGGTGTTTGGTTCGATCTCGGGTCAGAGCTGGGGCGTGCTGATCCACAAGCATCTCGATCACCATCTCCGTCAATTCCGGGTGTAACCGCCACCCGCAACCTTTCAACACCTCCCGGTATCTAAGACCCGTCCCCCTCACCAACCGGAAGGTGTGCGATGCGATCTTCCTTGCTTGCCGTTCTCACGCTCAGCGCACCCGTCTTCACAGCCGCGGCGCAGGAACCGCCCGGCCGCGCCGAGGTGCTGGTCCTGGGCGTCTACCACATGGCCAATCCCGGGCGCGACGTCTTCAACATGCAGGCCGACGACGTTCTCTCGGTGAGGCGACAGCAGGAGATTGCTCAACTCATCGAGGTGCTGAAGCGATTTGGCCCAACCAAAATTGCGATCGAATCCGGCGTCTGGGGCGACCGGGCGACTCGGGAGTATGCGGCGTATCTGGCCGGGACCTACACCCTGACGAGAAACGAGAATGACCAGATCGGGTACCGGCTGGCCAGAGAGCTCGGACACACCACGATCCACGCTGTCGATACCGACGGGGATTTCCCGTGGCCGCGCGTCGTCAACTATGCAAAGGGAAGCGGCCGGTCGGCCGAGTTCGACGAGGTCCAGCGTGAGACGGGCGCCATGGTGAAGGCCCAGGGAGACTACCTCGCCTCCCATTCGATCCTCGAAACCCTGCTCTACATGAATGAGGACGCCAAGGTCGCCCGGGACGTGGGGCTCTATTATCGGTTGGCGCATTTTGGTGAACCCGGCGACTGGGCCGGGGCCGACCTGGTCTCCGACTGGTTCCGGCGCAACATGCGCATCTACAGCAACATCGTTCGGCTCATCGACTCCCCCAGGGAACGTGTGCTCGTCATCTACGGCGCCGGACACCTGGGTTGGCTGCGTGTCGCCATCGCCGGCGATCCTACCCTGCGGCTGCGCACGCTGGCTGAGTTCGCCCGCTAAAGGGGGCAGGCTGGCGCGGTATCTTTCGGGTGGAATGACCGAAGCCACACCCGCCCGGGCCACCCTGATCATCCGACTCAAACGGAAGGCGGACGGTTCGGCATCCCTGACCTGCGAGCGCCCGGACGGCTCCGTGACCTGGGAACGGCAGGACGGAGAGCGGGGTGGGTTCCTTCCCGTGCACGACCTGACCCATTTCGCCGTCGAAACGGTGCTCAACTACCGTCACGGATTCTTTGGGCTCCTTGCCCAGGGCTGGAACCTGGAGGACTTCGGCCAGCCGTGGCCGCGCGGACGGTTGCCGGCGGAGGCCGTTCTTTCAGAGTTCACGGTCGGCTTCTTCGATCAGGAACGAGCCGGCGGAGTGGAGTGGAGCGCCGAGGACTTCAATACGGCCGCCGCTACGTACTTTGCCGGCAAAGGAGAGCGCCCGCCGCCGCTCACGGACGAGGACCTGACGAGAATCCGGGCCGCACGGCTTGAGCTCTTTGCCCGATGGCGGGCCGTCCCGCCCGGAGATACCCTCGAACTCCATTTCCCTCCGCAACCGGCCGGCTAACCTGTGGTGCGGTCCTGGTGTCCTGCAAGCTGGAATCGGGTCAATGCCGCTTCGCCCATCGAGCGTCCGCCTGGACGTCAAGGTGGATGGCAAGGTGTTCCCCGTCGGTGAAGCGACCCCGAACGCGGAATTCCGTACCGCGAATCCCGAGTACTTCGACGCCGCGGGGATTCCAGTGCTCAGAGGGCGGCCGTTCGCCGCCACCGATCAGCGCGGAGCCGGGCGGGTCGTGATCCTCAACAAGACCCTCGCCGACAAGCTGTTCCCCGGGGAGGACCCGCTGGGCAAGCGAGTCGCCT
>Ga0187892_10011514_pt1 | contig 10813 bp, 2 predicted proteins | sample MA1701073metaG_FD_139345 | JGI IMG/M metagenome (GOLD analysis project Ga0187892, IMG submission 139345) | Bio-ooze microbial communities from a basaltic lava cave in the Kipuka Kanohina Cave System on the Island of Hawaii, USA - MA170107-3 metaG ... | reverse complement strand
CGGCATCACCGCGTTGTGCCCGGCAATCGCAAACTCCACCGCCGCCTTGCCGAGCGCGTAGGCCTGTTCCACGTCGGTTCGGGACGCCAGATGGCGGGCGGCGCGTTGCAGGTAGTCGGCCACCGCCCAGTGAAACTTGTAGCCGAGCGCTTCCTTGACCATGCTGGCGACAACAGGCGCGGCGCCGCCGAGTTGCGCATGGCCGAACGCATCACGCGTTCCTTGCTCTGCAAGGAATTTGCCGTCCGGCCAATGACAACCTTCGGACACCACGACCGTGCAGAAATCAAATTGTTCAACCTTGGCCTTGACGGCGGCGAGAAAAGCGTCGCGGTCGAATTCGATCTCCGGAAAAAGCGTCACGACCGGAATGTCTTGATCCGCGACCAGCGCGCCCGCAGCGGCGATCCAACCGGCGTGACGCCCCATCACTTCGATGACGAAGACCTTGGTCGAAGTCTTGCTCATCGAACGCACGTCGAACGACGCTTCCAGCGTTGAGGTGGCGATGTACTTCGCGACCGAGCCAAAGCCGGGACAGTTGTCGGTAATGGGCAGATCGTTGTCCACCGTCTTGGGCACATGGATCGCTTGGATCGGATAACCCATCCGCCCGGACAGCTGCGACACCTTGAAGCAGGTGTCCGCGGAGTCGCCGCCGCCGTTGTAGAAGAAGTAGCCGATGTCATGTGCTTTGAACACTGCGATCAGGCGCTCATATTCGCGTTTGTTCGCTTCCAGACCTTTCAGCTTGAAGCGGCATGAACCGAACGCGCCTGACGGAGTAACGCGCAGCGCGGCGATGTCGGCCGTGCTTTCCTGGGCGGTATCGATCAGGTCTTCGGTCAGCGCGCCGATGATTCCGTTGCGGCCGGCGTAGACCTTGCCGATGCTGGTTGCATTGCTGCGTGCGGTTTCGATCACGCCGCAGGCCGATGCGTTGATGACGGCGGTCACGCCGCCGGATTGAGCGTACAGAGCGTTCATAAGTGCAGGATTCAGGATGAAGGATTCAGGATTCAGCGGGCCAAGGTTGGTGATCGCGCGTTCCAATAATCGATGCGCGCAAAAAAAGGGAAGATCGTTTCTTACTGAATCCTGAATCCTGAATCCTAGATCCTGCTTTTCTCGACGATTTCCCGCACATCGCGCGAAAGGTCTGGGGCGCGTGCGACCTCGTCGAGCGCCTCGCGCATCAACCGCTGCCGGTCCGGCGTGAACTTGCGCCAGCGGTCGAGCGCCCGCGCAAGTCGCGCCGCGACAGTCGGGTTGATTCGATCGAGCGCCAGCACGTGTTCGGTCCAGAATGCGTAGCCCGAGCCGTCCCGGCGATGAAACTCCGCAGGATTATTGGCGCAGAACCCGATCACGAGCGCATAGACGTTGTTCGGGTTGGCGAGCGCGAAGGCCTCGTGTCGCGTCAGTGTGCGAACGCGGTCGACTACGGACGGCTCGCCGGGTAGCGCGATGGCGGTCGCCTGCACACCGAACCATTTGTTCATCAGCAGCGGCTCATGGCGCCACGGGCGCGCCAGCTTCAGCAACGTATCGACCTTGAACGGAGCGCTGCTGTTGACGATGATGGTGAGCGCGGCCAGCACGTCGGTCATATTCATCGCGCTTTCCAACTGATGCCGCGCCAGTTCGACCGCGCCGGAAGCGCCGCTTTCGACAAGGTAAGCGAGCGCAAGATTGCGCAACGCGCGACGACCGGCGGAGTTCGCGTCGGGCGAATACGGTCCCGGGACGGCGTGATCCTCATACGCGCGATCGAATTCGTCTGCCAGGCGTTTGCCCAGTTCGCGCCGGACAAACTGGCGCGCGTCGCGAATCGCCTGTGGATCGACGACGGCGCGTTGCTCGGCGACAAAAGACTCCGACGGTAGTTGCAGCGCCTGTTCTTTGAACGACGGCGCGAGCCGGGTCTCTTCGAGCAGATGGCGACAGACGCCGACAAGCACATCGTCCAGCGTTGGCGCGCGACCGGCCTCGATCGCATCGGTCGCCGCCGACACGCGTGCAAGCGCAAGCCGCTGTCCGGCATCCCAGCGATTGAATCCGTCGCTGTCGTGACCGGCAAGGAACGCGAGCTCAGAGTCTTCGTAGCGGTATTCGACGACGACCGGCGCCGAAAAATCGCGCGCCAGCGACGGCGCCGGACGCGCCGTCACATCGACGAAGCGAAATGTTTGCGTCGGCTCGGTCAGATGCAGCACGCGCGTACGGGCGCCCGCGCTTGTCTCGCCTGCGGTTTCTCCTTCAAGCCGCAGGGGCAGATCGATGCCGTCCGGTCCGACGAGCCCCACCGCAAACGGCACATGAAAAGGCAGTTTGTCGGGTTGCGCCGGCGTGGGCGGACAGCTCTGCGTCAAGGTCAGTTCGAAAGTCCGCGACTGCGGGTCATAGGCCGCATTGACCGCGACGCGCGGCGTGCCGGATTGCGCATACCAGCGCGCAAACTGACCCAGAGGAGCGGCGTTCGCATCGCTGATCGCTGCGACAAAGTCATCGCAGGTGACCGCCTGGCCATCGTGACGCTGAAAGTACAGATCGATGCCGCGACGAAATCCTTCGCGACCGACCAGTGTCTGCAGCATGCGCACGACCTCGGCGCCTTTCTCATAGACCGTCGCGGTATAGAAATTGCCGATCTCCTGATACGCGTCGGGCCGCACCGGATGCGCCATCGGCCCTGCGTCCTCGGGAAATTGCATGGCGCGCAGCGAGCGCACCGTGTCGATGCGCTTGACCGCGCGCGCCCAACGTCCGTCGTCACCCGCGTCGTTGACCGCGTCCTGCGCCAGCATGTCGGCGCTGAATTCCTGGTCGCGGAAGACAGTCAGTCCCTCTTTCAGGCTGAGCTGGAACCAGTCGCGGCAGGTGACGCGGTTGCCGGTCCAGTTGTGAAAGTACTCGTGCCCGACCACCGACTCGATGTTCGCGTAGTCCGTGTCGGTGGCGACCGCCGGATTGGCCAGCACGTATTTCGCGTTGAAGATGTTGAGACCCTTGTTCTCCATTGCACCCATGTTGAAGTCATGCGACGCAACGACCATGAACCGATCGAGGTCGAGTTCGAGACCGAAGCGCGACTCGTCCCACTCGAGCGCTCTTTTCAGGCTCCGCATCGCATGCGCGGTCTTGTCGACGTCGGCGGGCGCCGTCCACAGTTGCAGCAGCACCTCGCGCCCGGAGCGCGTGCGCCAGCGGTCTTCGACACAGGCGAAGCGCCCGGCGACCAACGCGAACAAGTAGCTCGGCTTCGGAAACGGATCGTCCCAGCGCGCCCAGTGCCGGCCGTCACGCAATTGCCCCTGATCCGCGAGATTGCCGTTCGCGAGCAGCACCGGAAAGCGTTCGCGATCGGCGCGCAGCGTCACCGAATACACGCTCATCACGTCGGGCCGGTCGGGAAAATACGTAATGCGGCGAAATCCTTCCGCTTCGCACTGCGTGAACAGGTTGCCATGCGAGACATAGAGGCCCATCAGTCCGGTGTTGCAATCCGGAGCGAGCGTGTTGCGCACGCGCACGACCGCGCTGTCGGCGCCGACGGGAACCGATAGCGCGCCTTCGTTCAGTTGCCAGTCGCCGCGGGGTCCGCCGTCGATATCAACGCCGACCAGCTGTATTGCTTCGCCGTCGAGCACCAGCGACGCGGTCTTGTTGGGCACGACCGGATTGCGCCGTACGGCGAGCGTCGACTCGATCGCAGTCGATTGCGGATCCAGGTCAATGACGAGTTCGATGCGATCGACAAGCCAGTCCGGCGGCTTGTAGTCGGCACGTCGGACCGTAACGATCTTTTCGTCGCGCATCAAGTTTCACGTCTCGCAAGCAACGCATCGATGCCGCGCAGAAACTCGTGGGCATCGAGCGGCTTGGGCCAGTAATCGGCAAAACCGGCATTGCGCGCCTGCGCGAAATCGGTGGGCTGTGCATTGGCCGATACACCTACACACGGAATATGCTCGGTCTCACGCTGCGCACTCAGTTCGCGCAACAGCGTGAAACCGTCAACGTCGGGCAGCCGCATATCCAGCAGGATCAGATCGGGTTGGCACACGGCGGCCATCACTCGCGCGGTGGCGCCATCCGGCGCGGTGAAAAGGCGCACGTTAGAACGAAGCAAGAGCAGGTGTTGGACCAGGGTGACGTTGCTCGGATTGTCTTCGACATACAGCACCGTACCCGTCACATCGTCACGCGCCAACGCGGGGTCCTGCCCGAACGCACGCAACAGATCCCCTGCCCCTGACCCCGGTGGGTGACTCGCGGCCGGCAGCATCATCCGCAACTCGGAGCCGGCTCCCAGTTCACTCGAGACCGTGAGGCTGCCGCCCATCTGCTCGACGAGCTTCAGCGACAAGGCAAGCCCGATGCCGGTGCCCTCGATCGATGAGGACTCCAGACCAAGTCGATTGAACGGCTCGAACAGCTTCTCGACCTGCGAAGCGGACATGCCGCGCCCGGTGTCACGCACGGCAACAACCGGGTTGCCTGCGGCGTTCACATCGTGCGTAACGAATACCTGGCCGCCGTCGCGGTTGTACTTCACCGCGTTGGACAGCAGATTCAACAGCACCTGCTTGACGCGCGTGCGGTCGGCCCAGGCCGCCGGCGGCGCGCCGGCAACGACGCTCGATCGCACATCGATCGAGCGTCGCAACGCTGTCGCGCCGATCATGGCGAGGCACTCGTCGATCACCTCGGCCAGCGGCACCATCGACAGCGCGAGCCGCGCCTGGCCCGCTTCGATGCGGGCGAGATCGAGCACTTCGTTGATCAGTTCCAGCAGATGCCAGCCCGCCTGCTGGATCAAGTCCACGCGCTCGCGCTGCGCGGGCTGTAGCGGAGTGGTGCTGTCGAGCGAGAGCACCTGGGCAAAACCGAGCATTGCGTTCAACGGTGTGCGCAGTTCATGGCTCATGCGCGACAGGAAATCGCTTTTCGCCTGGCTCGCGCGCTCGGCCGCGGCTTTCGCGCGCAGCGCTTCTTCCGCAGCGCGCCGTTCGGTGACATCGATGGTGACGCCGACCTGGCGCAGTGGCCTGCCGCCGGCGTCGCGCTGCAGATAACCGCGGTGCGCGTGCCAGCGGATCAAACCGTCCGGCATCACCACGCGATGCTCGAATTCGAAGGCGCGCGGCGCGCGAAACGCGCTCAGCGCCTCCCTGATGAGCCTCTTGCGATCGTCGGCGTGCACCTGCGCAAGCCAGTCGCGGGGCAGCTCCGGCATTTCGGCGCGCGTGCGGCCGTGCAGCCGGTACATCTGGTCGTCCCACGATATATTGCCCGACGGCATTTCGATCTCCCACAGGCCGATGCCGGCCGCGGCCGTGGTCATTTGTATGCGCTCGAGCAGGTCACGTACCGCGCTCTCGGCGGCGTGCCGCGCGGTCACGTCGAAACTCACCTCCAGCACGCGCACGGCGCCGTCGTCCGTGCGCCTGACCCGGCCGCGCGACTCGAGCCAGTGCACCGATCCGTCCGGCCAGACGACGCGGTACTGCACGTCGAACTCCGTTCCGCGCGCGACCGCGTCCTGCATCACCACCCGGGTGGCGATCGCATCGTCGAGATGCACCGCGTCGATCCAAGTCTTGTCACGGAAGGATTCGCGGGTGTGCCCAAGCAGTTGATACATGCGATCGTTCCACACCGAGGTGGGAGTGACCGGATCCCAGTCCCATACGCCGACGCCCGCTGTCTCCGATACCAGCCGCATCCGATCGGCCAGCGCGTCGCGCTCGCGTTCGGCGGCGCGTATGCCGGTCACATCGAGGTTCGTACCAAGCACGCGCGCGATGCGGCCTGCGGCGTCGCGCTCGACGGTGAAGTTCTCGACGACGTGGCGCTCTTCGCCGTCGGCGCGCACGATGCGGTACTCGAACGTGCCGCCGTTGCTGCCCTGGGAGCCGCCGGGAAAAAGGGCCGGCAGTCGCGTACGGTCGTCGGGGTGCACGAACGCCAGCCACGCGTCCTTGGTCGGCGTCCACTTCGGGTCCGAAATACCGTAGATCTCGCGCATGCGCGCGTCCCAGCGCTCGGTCTTGGTACCGGCATGACGTTCCCAGATGCCGATCCCCGCCGTTGCGGTTGCCAGCTCTAATCGTTCATTGGCCGCGCGCCATTCGTGCTCGATGCGGCGCGCATCGGTCACATCCAGCGTGACGCCGAGCACGCGCCACGGCGTTCCGTCGGCGCGGTGCATCGCTCGGCCGCGCGAATGAAAGTGCCGCTCAACGCCGTCGCGTCGCGTAATGCGATATTCGAACGCTACCGATTCGTACGATTCGACAATGCGCTGCCACGCCTGTGCCACCAGCGCGCGATCCTCCGGGTGAGTGAATGCTATCGCCTCATCGCGAGTCGGCGTCGGATCGTCGGACGCCATTCCGTACAGGCGAAACAGGGTCGCGTCCCAGTGCGCATCGCCGGTATCGAGGTCGCGTTCCCAGGTGCCGATGTCACTCGCCTCGCTCGCGAGGCGCAGCCGCTCGAGCGCCTCACCCAGTTGCTGCTTCGCGCGGCGCCATTCGGTCACGTCGATGGTGGCGCCGATGATGCGCCATGGGGTGCCATCGGCGCGCCGCTCGGCGCGCGCGCGCGACGTCACATGGACCACACGGCCGCTGGGTTGCACGAATCGACCGTCGAATTCGACGATGCCGGTCGAATTTCGAATGCGATGCCAGTCCTCGAGAAACGGCGCGCGGTCGTCCGGATGGCTCATTTCAATCACGCGCGACAGCGGCGGCGCGGTGTCGGCCTCGGGAATTCCGAAAAGGCGGAACATCAGTGGATCCCAGCGCCCTTCGCCGGTTTCGAGATCGCGTTCCCATGAGGCGATACCGCCGGCCGCGGCTGCCATCGCCAGCCGTTCGCGTGCCTCGGCCAGCGCTTTACTTGCCTCGTGCGATGCGGTGACGTCGAGCACGACCCCGCCGACATTGCCCGGCGCCTGCGCATTCGCACCGGCGCGCGGATCCAGACGACCGCGGACCAGCAGCCAAACGGTGCGGCCGCTCGGCTGCTGCACGCGGAATTCCCACTCGGTGAACGCGGTTGAGCCATACATGCGTTCGTAGTTCGACTCAAAGAGCGCCCGATCGTCGGGGTGCACCAGTTGCAACATCTGTCGCCAGTCGGGCGCTTGTTCCGATGGGGTCAAACCCCACAACCGATACGTTTCTGGACTCCAATACGCGTGATTGCGATCGAGCGTGCGCTCGAACAATCCGACCGCTGATCCGGTGCCGGTCAACTCGAGGCGACGCAGCGCGTCGTCGAGCATTGCGGACGCCTCGCGCGCGGCGGTGACGTCGATGGTTGCGCCGATCAGCCGCAGCGGCTGTCCGGCTGCGTCTCGCTGCGTCGTGACTCGCGTTTGCAGGATTCGCAGCGCGCCGTTGGGGCGGCGCACGCGCACGTCGTAGTCGACAAACTGGTCAGGCGCGGGCGGCTGGCGGCGAAAACCGACGGGCAGGTGCCGATCTTCCGGAATCACGCATTCGAGAAACTGTTCGAAACCCGGTGCCTCGTCTTCCGGCGCGAGGTCGAACAACTGCTTTAACTCGTCGTTCCACTTCGCTCCGTCACCGATGAGATCGCGCGACCACAGGCCGATGCCGATCGACCTCGTCATCAGGCGTTGCCATTCGGCATATTCGGTAAGGCGGCTCTCTGCCTCCTTCCGATCGGTGATGTCGAGCACCACGCCATACAGTCGGGACACGCGGCCAGCGGTTCCCATTTCGGCGCGACCGCGATTCATCAGATGCCGCACCGACCCGTCCGCAAGCACGACGCGCATTTCGGTCTCGCGCGGCTGGCCGTCGACGCTGATCGTTTTCATCACGTTTTCGTAACGCGCGCGATCGTCGGGGTGCACGGCCGCCAGAATTTCCGTCCATGCGGGCGCGCCGTCTTCAGGTTCAAGGCCGAACAGGCGCCAGGTCTGCGCGTTCCACTGCCCGCGACCGGTGATCAGATCGCGCGTGTAAACGCCAACGCCGGCGCCGGCGGTTGCGAGTTCCAGGTTCTCCAGCGCTTCAGCGAGGCGCGCCGACGCCGTTTTCGTCTCGGTGATATCGAGCAGCACGCCGGCCAGGCGGCGATATCCGCTCGCATACGCGCGGTCACCGCGCGCGCGCGCGAGCAGCCAGTGCACGGAGCCGTCGGGATGAACGACGCGAAATTCCAGCTCCGGCGCGCCGGTCCCCTGTTGCGCCGCCATGCGGGCGGCGATAAACCGCTCGCGATCGTCCGGATGAACCGCGGACACGATGGCCTCCGTATTGGGGGTATCGGGGCCCGGCAGACCGAACAGACGCAGCGCAATCGCGTCCCACTGGCCGCGTTCTGTATCGAAATCGCGCGTGAAGGTACCGATACCGGCGCGTTCCGTGGCGAGCTCCAGCCGCGCCAATGTGTCGCGCGCTTGTGCCTCGGCGTCCTTGCGCTCGGTAACGTCCAGCGTGACGCCGATCAGTCGCTTCGTGGCTTCGGCCGGATCGCTCCCAAAGACAAAGCGCGAATAAAGCCAGCGCACCGCGCCGTCGGCGCGCCTGATGCGGAACTCGTATTCCTCACCGCGGCCTTCGGCTTCAGCCGCGGCGCTGCGAGCCAGGACGCGCTCGGCGTCGTCCGGATGCAAAAATCGTTCGCGCCATTCGCGCGCCGAAGGTGGCGGTGAGCCAGGCGGCAGTCCGTAGAGCGTAAGCGTTCGATCGCTCCACACTTCGGCGCGGCTCGCGAGGTCGATTTCCCAGGTGCCCAGACCCGTGACCCCGGCCGCGAGTGCCAGCCGCTCCTCGACGAGGCGGCGCTGCGAGCGATTGCGCTCGACGTCCGTCACGTCGAGTACCGCCATTACGAGACGCGGTGCGCGCTTGTCGCCCATGGGGAGGATGGCGCGGCGCGAACGAATCCAGCGCACGCCATTGTCGCCGCGGTGTATGCGATACGTGATCTCGCGCGGTGCGGTCGGTCGCTCCAGCGACGGATGCGCAGCCAGAAAACCCGCACGGTCCTCCGGCACAACCCAACCGGCAATCGTGTCAAGCGACGGCGGCGGCTCGTCTGGACTCAACGCAAAGATGCGGCGCATCTGCGCGTCCCAGACTCCCTCGGCGCGATCGAGATCGCGATACGCGAAGCCGAAGCCGGTGCCTTTGGCGGCGAGGTCGAGCCATTCGGCAGCCGCGCGCGCCTGATCTTGAACCGCACGCAGCGAAACAAGCGCCGCGTGCTGCGCGCTGACATCGCGCAGCACACCCACGGTGTGCGTCGGCGCGCCGGCTTCGTCGCGGATCGGCAGCAGATGCAGTTCGGCGGACCAAGTTGTGCCATCGCGCCGCGCGGCTTGGAGTGCAACGTTCTTGACGATCTCGCCGCGCCGGGCCAGTGCGCGCGCAGCGGCTAGCGAGGCATCTGATTTGGCGTCACCGCTTCTCAGCGCTGCCTGGAATTCGTGTCCCGCGATTTCCAGAAGCGTCCAGCCGGTGACGCGCGTGAACCTTGCGTTGATCCACTCGATACCGTCGCGCGCGTCGGCGATAAAGATCGGATCCCGGAAATGCTCGACGATGTGGGCAAGCTTGCGGTTCTCGTTGCTTGCTGCCGCCAGTGCCTCGCGTGCCTGCCGGCGCCCGGTGATGTCTTCGAACGTGCCGGCAATTCGCAGACAGCGGCTGTCTTGCATCTCGGGCTCGCCGATCGCGCGCACCCAGATGCGCTGCCCGCGCGCCGTGATCAAAGGTAATTCAAGGTCCCATGGCGCGCCGGTTTCAATGCCCAGTCGAACGGCTTGGGCGAAGCGCGGCCGCGCTTCCGGCGCAACGAACTCGACGGACGATTCCAACGTCGGTTGATACTCCGCCGGATCGACCTCGTAAAGGCGATAGACCTGCTCGGTCCAGGTTAGCCGCCGCCCCGGCAACTCCAATTCCCACGCGCCAATCCGGGCCAGTCGCGCCAGCTTGCGCAGCAATGCGAGTTCGTGAGCATCCGACAAGACGGCGACCTCGGCGCCCTTTCCTTTTGATCGGACGGACCGCCGCACCGCCTTCACGACTTGGTTCATCAGCGCGCCGATTCGAACAACAAAGTCAGCACAGCCTGATGCTCGTGCTCAATTGCTGCCAGCAATTCGCTGGTGGCGTTCCAGTCCGAGGCGCTGGCCGCTACATCAAGTCGCGCGCTCATGCCCGACAGGCGAAGCGCGCCGAGAAATTCGGCGCTTGACTTCAGCGCGCGCGCCGCGCGCGCGGCCTGTTCGGCGTCAGCACTCTGGACCGCGGATTTCAGATTTTCGATCAACTGCGCCGAGCGCAGCGCGAAAGACTCAGTGACTGTCGGCGCGAACTGACGGTCGCCCGGCTTGACGCCGGCGAGCCTGCGCACCGTGGCGCGCAAGCGCTCCGCATCGGAATCGCGCACGAGGGCGGGCGCGCTGTCGGAAGAAGCCGGCTTGCGGGCCCCGATCGCACGCTCGATTGCGGCGGCGAGTGAACCGGCATGAATCGGCTTGCTCAGGTATTCGTTGAAACCCGCCATCAAACAGCGCAGCCGATCGGCTTCCGACGCATAGCCCGTTACCGCGACCACGGGGAGCGGCGAGCGCTGCGCGCCGGCTTCGAATTCGCGCAACCGTCGCAACACTTCGTAGCCGTCGACGCGCGGCATCGCCAAATCGAGCAGCATCAGATCGAAGCCACCACCGCACGCAAGCTCAATCGCACGCGCTGCGTCGTTTTCGATGACCGCCGAGTGGCCGAGCAGGGACGCCAGATGCGCTTGCAGCGAACTG
>Ga0187892_10011513_pt1 | contig 10813 bp, 8 predicted proteins | sample MA1701073metaG_FD_139345 | JGI IMG/M metagenome (GOLD analysis project Ga0187892, IMG submission 139345) | Bio-ooze microbial communities from a basaltic lava cave in the Kipuka Kanohina Cave System on the Island of Hawaii, USA - MA170107-3 metaG ... | reverse complement strand
CCGAGCACCGCGGCCTCCGCGAAGGTCATCCCCTGGTCCGGGTGCTCGACGTCGAAGACGCGCCCCGCCGCGAACTCGATCCGCTCGAGCGGCACCCCCGTCTTCTCCGCGACCGCCTTCGCGATCAGCTCGCGCGCGCGCTCCGCCGCCTGGACCGCGGCGTGCCCCACCATCAAGGTGACGCGGCTCGAATAGGACCCGAGGTCGACCGGCGTGAGATCCGTGTCGCCCGCGACGACGCGGATGTCGAGGAGATCGACGCCCAGCACCTCGGCGACGCACGCGGCGAGCACCGTGTCCGAGCCCTGGCCGATCTCCGTCTCCCCGCAAAAGACGCAGACGCCGCCGCCCCGGTCGATCTTCAACTGCACCCCCGACTGGGGCATCGCGTTCCAGTAGATGGGGAGCCCGGCGCCGCAGATGTAGGACGAGCACGCGATCCCGACGCCGCGCCCGCGCGGGAGCTTGCGGAACTTCTTCCTCCAGCCGGACGCCGCGACGACCTCGTCGATGCACTCGCCGAGCCCCATCGAGCCCACACGCAGGAAGTTCGCCGTGAGGCTGTTCGGCGGGTGCAGCATGGAGCGGCGCATCTCGGCCGGATCGAGCGAGAGGCGCTCGGCGATCTTGTCGAGGTGGATCTCGAGGGCGTAGCGGGGCTGCGGCGTGCCGTGGCCGCGCTTCGGCCCGCAGGGGGGCTTGTTCGTGAAGCAGCGCACGCCGTCGAATTTGTAGCGCGGCACCTTGTACGTGACCGTCTGGAGCGCCCCCGTGTAGTAGGTGGAGGCGACGCCGTAGGACCCGTACCCGCCCCCGTCGAGGAGGCTCTTGAAGTGCATCGCGGTGATCGAGCCGTCGCGCTTGACCCCCGTCTTGACCTGCATCAAGACCGGGTGGCGCCCGCGGTGGCAGTAGAAGACCTCCTCGCGCGTGAGCGTGATCTTGACGGGGCGCCCCGTCATCAGAGCCAGCTTCGCGACGACGATCTCGTGGTTGAAAGGATCGCTCTTCCCGCCGAAGCCGCCGCCGTTCGGGCAGGCGATGACGCGGACGCGGGAGGGGGGCAGCGCGAGCACCTTGGACGCCGCCCGGTGGACGTAGTGCGGCGTCTGCGTGCTCGACCAGATCGCGACGCGGCCGTCGGGGTCGACCCAACCGACCGCCGCGTGCTGCTCCATCGGGAGGTGCGTGTTCCCCTCGTAGAAGAAGAGGTCCTCGAACACCTCCTCCGCGTCCGCGAACCCCGCCTCCACGTCGCCGAACTCGAGCGCGACCTTCTTGTGGACGTTCCCCTCCTCCCCGTAGTCGTGGATGCGGGGCTCGGGGTTCGCGAGGGCCTCCTCGGGGGAGAAGATCCCCTTCAACTCCTCGTACTCGACGCGGATCGCGCGCGCCGCCTCTTCCGCCGTCTCCTCGTCGACGGCGGCGACGGCCGCGACGGGGTCGCCCACGAACCGCACCTTGTCGATCGAGAGCGCGTGCTCGTCCTCGCTCACGGGGAGGATCCCGAACGGGGTCGGCAGAGCCGCTCCGGTGAGGACGGCGACGACGCCCGGCATCGCCTCCGCCGCGGACGTGTCGACGGAGAGGATGCGCGCGTGTGCGACCGGCGAGCGGTGGAGCTTCGCGAAGAGCATCCGCGGGAGGACGACGTCGTCCGCGAAGCGCGTCGTGCCGGTGCACTTCGAGAGACCGTCCACCTTGCGGGGGGACTTCCCGACGACCTTGAGCGGGCGCGCGGGCTTCACGGGCCCTCTCCCTTCCACGCGACGACGACGAGAGGCTCGTCCTCGCGCGGCTCGCTCCGGTCGAACCCTCCGAACAGCTCCCAGCGCGCGAACCCGGCGCGGGCGAGGAGACTCTCCATCTCGGGTCGCGTCGTCCACCGCGCGAGGGTCTCGGACGGGTGGACGGCGACGACCACGCCCTTCTCGTCGATCTCCTCGACCTCCATGAAGGAGTGCTGCACCTGCGTCGCGTGATCGAGGTTGCGCGTGTCGTACATCCGCATGCGATGTCCCGTCCGCGGATCGAGGGCCTCACCCTCGAGGACGCGGCTGCCGTTTCCCTCGGCGAAGTACTTCGGCCCCGGGAGGAACCCGTCGAAGACGAGGGCGCCGCCCGGGAGGAGGTGCTCGTGGCAGCACCGGAGCGACCCGAGTTGCTCCTCCGGCGTGAGGCAGTGGACGAAGGCGTTGAAGGGGATCAGGATCCGCGCGAAGCGTCGCGGGAGCGCGAACTCCCTCATGTCGCCGACGTGGACGCGCGGCGCGAGCGCCTTCGCGGAGGCTTTCTTGCGAAGCGTCTCGAGCATCGAGGCGTAGATGTCGAGCCCCTCGACGTCGGCGCCCGCCTCGAGGCAGGGGATCAGCACGCGCCCCGTCCCGCAGGCGATCTCGAGGACCGGGCCCTTCGCTTCCCTCGCGATCGCGACGTAGAAGTCGATCCCGTAGTCGAGCCCCGCGCAGATGCGGTCGTAGAGGTCCCCGTCGTCGAACGGGGAGGGTCGCGCGGGCCGCTTCGCCGCCGTCGCCATCGAATCAGGCACCGCCGCCCGCGAGCGCGTCGACCTCCGGGACGCTCTCGCCCCGGAGGATCGCCGCCGCGCGCTCGACCGCCTCGTAGATCTTGAGGTAGCCGGTGCAGCGGCAGAGGTTCCCGGAGAGGGCCTCGCGGATCTCCGCGCGCGAGGGCTTCTTCTTCGCGTCGAGGAGCGCCTTCGCCGTACATAGGATCCCCGGCGTGCAGTACCCGCACTGCGCCGCGTTGAGGTCGGCGAACGCCTCCTGGAGCGGATGCGGCCCCTCGGGCCCCGCGAGCCCCTCGACGGTCGTGACGTCGGCCCCCTCGCACTCGAGGCCGAGAACGAGGCAGGAGAGCTGCGGCTCCCGGTCGATGAGCACGGTGCACGTCCCGCACTCGCCCAGCTCGCAGCCGTGCTTCGTGCCGGTGAGGCCGAGGTCCTCGCGCAGCACCTCGAGGAGGGTCTTCCGCGGGGCGAACGCGACCTCGACCGCCTCGCCGTTCACGCGGAGGGCGAGGTGGACCTTTTGGCGCGGCGCCGACCGCTTCGTTCCTCGAGAGGGGATCGTCGTACGCGGGGGAGGGCGAGGATACCCGGAACGGCCCCGACGATGCCTCGGCGCGACCACCGAGCGCTTCTTCAGGGCGATCCCGCCTCGCAGGTACCGGTTGACGGAGCCGCGGTTCCGGGGTGTGATGCCCGGAGATCCAGACGAGCGGGAGTGCGGCTCCGGGCGGTCCTGGATCGGGCATCTGGGGGCCCATGGGACCATGCCCCGCGAGGAGGTCGGCATGCGAGGCCTTTCTTCTCGAAGGCTGGGGGCGATCGCGGGGATCGCCGTGATGACGGGGATCGTGGTCGGGCCGGCGCGATCTCAATCGTGCGCGATTGCGCCCTGGTTCGGAACGAGGCCTGCTGCGGGTACTGGGAGGGTCCCTACGACTGGGGCATCCTCACGTGTAATGACGGGAATCCCGTGAACTGCCCGGTCTCCCAGTGTGGATCGGTCCAAACATACTACGAGATCCCGCACGCCGTGCTCATCCTCGTCGATCCGAACGTCCGCCCGCAGGTCTGGAGGGTTCTCCTGTGGAACACCGGAAAGCCCGTCACGTCCACGACGACGACCGCGTGGTGGGTCTGGGACGCGGCGACCCCGGGCGCCGCGACCCGAGGTATCCCCGACGTGCCTCACAACATCTTCTGCTCAGGCTACACGATTCTCTCGAACCGAAAGGTCCTCGTCGGCGGAGGGGTCGACTGGTCCTACCTCGTCGCGACGCCTCCGAGCTGCACCTACGGGGGCGCCTGGGCCTACATTTACGATCCCAACGGAGCACCCCCGGCGGGCGGAGGTCCGGGGAAGTGGAGCCTCATTCCCCCCGCGCCGGGAGTGACGACATCGATGGTGAAGCCGCGGTACTACCCAGGGGCCTTCCTGCTGCCGCCGGACCAGCTGACGCCGCTGTTCGACAAGGTCGCCGTCATGACGGGAGACACGGCGGGGACCACGGTCACAGTCGAGGTCTACGATGGGGTGACGGGTGTGTTCACGGGGACCACGGAGCCCTACTCCACGACGCCTCAGTGTGCGATGGCCTATCCTCGCCTCCACGTGCTCCCCTCCCCGAACCCCGCCCAGTACCGCGGGACGCTCTTCACTTCGAGCCCCTACGTCTATTCCGGGGTGTTGTGCGGCGCCCCCCCGGGAATCCCCGTGAAGACCCAGCGCCTCGACCTTCCCATGAACGGCATCGGAAGCCCGCCCGCCTGGATGGACGGCCCGACCCCGGCTACCCAAGCCGATCGTACGGACAATGGATCGGTCCTGCTCATCGATGCCGCAGGCCACGCTACCGTGATCATGGGTGCCGGTAAGAATCCTGCTCCCCCGAATGACGTCTACGCCACGATCGAAACGGTCACGGACCCCCAGCTCGGCGGTACGTGGTCCACCCTGCCGAACCTCAATCATGCGAGGTTCGACCAGGCGTTTGTGGTACTCCCCGGGAAATAAGCTTCTCGCAATGGGCGGAACGAAGAGCAACAACACGCCAGCGTTTCAACCAGAGATCCTCGACTTGACCAATCTCACTGCCGGATGGAGCCTCCTCGCCCCACACCAAGCACCGCGGGAGTACCACTCGTTCGCGCTACTGCTTCTCGATGGCCGCGTCCTCCACGGCGGAGGACAGCGCTCCAGCACGGGCCCGTACTATCACGCCGAGATCTTTTCTCCTCCGAACCTCTTCGCGGGTCCCCGACCTGTCATTCAGACGGCCGCCCTCGATGCGCAGTACGGCTCGACGTTCACGGTGAACATGGCCGTGATCCCGCCCGGGGGCGTGTCCTTCGAGTTGATCCGCCCCGGGTCGATGACCCATTCGACCGACTTCGACCAGCGGCTGGTGGAGGTGTCGTCAACACCGGCCGGAGGCTCGAGCTTCACCGTCACGGCACCCACCGGCCCGGACATCGCGCCTCCGGGCTGGTACATGCTCTTCGCCGTGAGCTCCCTGGGTGTTCCCTCCGTGGCGACCTTCATGAGGATTCACCCGTGAGACAATTGACAGATCGACTGGTCGAACGACTTTCCATTGAGGCTGTCTGGCGGAGAATGTGTGCTCGCTCGTTTCACGGACTGCTCGGTGCCTTCGTCATTCTGCTTGTAGGGGCGGGTGATGCTAACAGCCAGTCCATCCTGTGGGAGAAGATTGGCCCGCCGGGAACTCCCGCATCGCCCTGGACAGCATTCGGCGCCTCAGTGGACGCAGGCGAGGACGTGAGCGGCGACGGAATCCCGGACGTCCTCGTCGGAGCATCTGGAGCTAGCGTCCCACTCCCCGATCAAGGTCAAGTCTTCGTGTACTCGGGGATCGACGGACTACTCTTGCACGCCGTCAGTGGCACGTCCAGTTCCTCCTTCCTAGGAATGGCTGTGCTACTTGTCGGCGATCTCAACGGGGACGGTCGGTCCGAGTTCGCGGCAAACGGATCGACTTTCAGCTCTGTGGTGAACGTCTACTCCGGAGCGGATGCCTCTCTGCTCCTCGGGATTCCGGCTCCGGTCGCGTGGCCGTGCTCGGGGTGGCGACCCACTGCCGTGCTCGACCTCGACGGGAACGGCGTCCCCGACCTCGCGCTCGGCTGTCCCTACGGATCTCCGCCGGGCGCCGCGGGGGCGGGGATCGTCGCGGTCGTCTCCGGCGTCGACGGGAGCCCCCTCCAGGTCTGGCCCGGCGCGCAACCGTTCGATCGGTTCGGCTGGGACGTCGCGAACGCCGGCGACCTCGACGGAGACGGGACGCCTGACCTGCTCGCCGGCGCGCCGCGCTTCTTCAGCTTCTCGCAGGCCATCGAGAGCGGCCTCTCTTTCGCTCCGGTCCTCTCCGGCGGTTCGGGCGCCCCCCTCTTCACCTTCTATCCCGAGACCGGCTGTCCCACGTGCATCAACCCCCGATTCGGCTGGTCGGTGAGCGGCGGAGGGGACCTCGACGGGGACGGGGTCCCCGATCTCATCGTCGGGGAGATGTGGACCGCCTCGGCGATCTACCCGGGCGTCGCCGCGTTCTCGGGTGCGACGGGCGGAAGGCTCTACAACACCGCCGACCTCGCGGGCCGGGTGGTGGGCCACCTGGGCGACGTGGACGGGGACGGCTTCGGGGACTTCTTCGGGACGACGAGCGATTCCTACTTCGGGATCTCCGGCGGGTGCGTGTTCGTCGGCGGCGTGATCTGGGGCTGCGGGGAGGTCCGCATCCATTCCGGCCAGGACGGGAGCGAGATCTTCACCCTCGTCCGCCAGGGGGCCGGAGCCCTCGGCACCGCCGCGGCCCTCGTCGGAGACGTCGACGGGGACGAGTTCCCCGAGATCGCGGTCGGCGACAGCAAGTGGTGGCCGGGATTCGGGAACCAACAGCCGGGCCGGCTCACCGTCTTCTCTCTCACGCCGATCGGCGTCACGGTCTTCGGCGGCGGCTGCCCCGGGTCGTCGATCCAGGTTCCGAGGATCGGATTCCGCGGCACGCCCTCGCTCGGCGAAACCGTGCGGATCCACCTCTCGAACGCCTCGCCCGGGGCTTCGGCGTTCCTGCTGCTCGGGTTCTCGAGCGCGGCCTGGGGAGGATTCGCCCTGCCTCTCGACCTGGCGAACTTCGGAGTACCGGGGTGTTCCCTCCTGGTCTCCCCGGACTTCGTCCTCCCGCAGACGACGGCTCCCGTCCCTCCCGCCCCGGGGCGCGCCTCGGTCGCTCTGGAAGTCCCCTCCGCCGCCGCCCTCGCGGGGGCGAGCGTGTTCGCCCAGTGGCTCGTGACGCCGGCAGGACTCGCGTCGGCCTCGATGACGAAGGCCCTCGAGATCGCGATCCAGCCGTAGTCGGCGCTCACCTTCCTTCGATCCGCCGGAGCGGCACCTCGATCGTCGCCGTCTCCCCGGCGACGACGAAGGCGGCCGCCTTTCCCTCGAGAGTGCCGTCGCGGAGAAAGACCCTGAGTTCTCCCGGAACGATTCCCTCGATCGTCGCGAATCCGAACTCGTCCAGGTCGGGCGCCGGATCGGGGGCGATGCCCTCTCCCTTCCTCTCCTCCCTCACCGCCCCGAACGCCCGGGACGAACGGAGTCGTCGGAGGACGTGGGCACGACCGGCGAAGCGAGCTCCCTTGGCGGCCGCCATTCGGTCCCTCCGCAGCGTCGCCTCCAGGATCGTCGCGCCCTCGCGGACGAGGGCGATGTGCGCCGGCGTCCAGGGGGAGCCGTCCTGCAGGGCGCCCCGAACCCGAATCGCGCCCGCGCGCGCCAGCTCGATCTCGACCTCGCAGGCCGCCGCCGACAGGTCGATGGCGACCGGGGCCGTCGGCTCGTACCCGGGCGCGCGCACGTCGAGCGTGGCGTCCTCTTCGGGCGAGAGATCGAGATGGAACCCCCCCTCCGCGTCGGTCGAGCGCTCGAGCGCCGAGTGGAAGAGGCGGATCCGGCCGGCGCCTTCGGTTCCCTGCGAACGGAAGATCGACACCCGGGCGATCGCTCCGTGGACGGAGACTCCCGTGTCGTCGACGACTCGGCCTCGAAGCGGGACGGATGCGACGCGAGCGAGAGGGATCTCGACGTCCGCGATCCACTCGCCGGGGCCGAGCGAGAGGAGGATCGTCCGGCGACTCCGTCCCGTCGCGACGCCCGTCAATTCCACCTCGCCCGCTGTCGTCAGGAAATCGAAGCCCCCATCGTCTCCGAGAGACGTCACCCCCGCGGATCCGCCGTGATCGCCCGAGGCCGACCTCGAGAGGCTCGGATCTTCGGGAGGACTCCCCGACTCCGCCGCGACGACGCGACCGGAGATCCGCCCGCCTCGGAGGGGAAGCTCGATCGCGATCGGCCCTCCCCCGGAATACGCGGGCTCGTAGGACCCCGGACCGTACAGTTGGGAGTTGCGGAGTTCGACATCGACGCGATGGGGGGTGCCGATCGGGAGGCGGAGATCGACGGCGTCGGCCCGCCCCTCGAACGTGTCGGAGAGGAGACGCGAGCCGTCGTCGAGCGGGACGGCTCGGACCGAGAGCCTCGCATCGACCGGCCTACCCCAGGGATCGACGACGTGCACGAGGAGTTTTCCGAGAGCGGGGTACATGGGATCCGAGTGCGCGTCCGCCGACGCGACGGGGTCTGCTCGCTCCTCGGATACGCCCACCCTCGCCCGCGCCACGCCGGAGGCGAGAGACGTGGACGGAAGGTCGCCGGGGCCTTCGACCTCCGCTCGCGACGTCGGAACGATCGGGCTCGCTTCCTCGCCGGAGGATCGCTCGCGAGGCAGCAAGAGGGCGGCCGCGACGAAGGTCGCGAGGAGGAGAAGCGCGACGACGGCGACCGGAGTGCGCACGGAGGGTGCGACGCCTCAGGATCCCATCCTATCCCGGGATCGATCCGCCTGTGGAGCCCGAGCCTGCGGCGGGGAGAATGCGCCCGACCGTGGAAGAGTCGAAGACCAGGGGCCGGCGAGTCCTCGCGACGACGGCGATCGTGCTCCTCGCCGTCTACCTCCCCCATCTCGCGCCCCTGAAGTTCGGTCACGTCGCGGGGTGCTCGACCTGCACCGAGAACTGGGTCAAGCACCTCCCCCTCCTCCCCGGCCTCTTTCTCGGCGCCTGGACCGCGCACGGGCTCGGGTTCGAGCGGGACGGCTCCCGGTTCGTCTTCGCGGGCGTCCTCCTCGCGGCGATCCTCGCCGCCTCGATCTGGATCGGGAGCCGCAGCCGCCGCGCACGTTTCTGGACGGCACTCGCGCTCCTCGCCGCCGCGTCGGGGAGCGCCTGGCTCGTCGCCATTCTCTTCGCCGCCTGAGCGCGCAGTAGACTCGCGCCATGGACACGCGCGAATTCCGCGACATGGGCCACCGCGTCGTCGACCTCGTCGCCGCCTACCTCGAGGGGGTCGAGGAGCGCCCCCTCTTCCCGAAGGTCGAGCCGAGGACGCTCGAGGCGCTCTTCGACGAGCCGCTGCCGGCGGAGCCGCAGGCGCCCGACGCGCTGCTCCGCGAGATCGAGGAGAAGCTCCTCCCCTACTGCATCCAGGTGAACCACCCCGGCTACTTCGGCTACATGACGCCGACGCCGGCGCCCGTCGGGGTGCTCGCCGACTTCCTCGCCTCCGCCCTCAACCAGAACGTCGGGTTCTGGTCGATCGGGCCCTCCGCGGTGGCGATCGAGCGGCAAACCGTGCGCTGGCTCGACGGTCTCGTCGGCTACGGCCCCCGGTCCGGGGGAAACCTGACGAGCGGCGGCACGATGGCGAACTTCATCGCCTTGAAGTTGGCGCGCGACTTCGCCTCGGGAGACCGCGCGCAGATCGAGGGGGTGCGCGACCGGTGGGCCGCCTACGTCTCGGAGGAGCGCCACGTGTCCATCGACAAGGCGGTCGACGCCGTCGGCGCGGGGCGCGAGGGGCTCCGGGCGCTGCCGACGGACGACGCGTTCCGGGTCCGGATCGACGCGCTCGAAGAGGCGCTCGCCCGCGACCGCGCGAGCGGGGTGCGCCCGATGTGCGTGATCGGCCTCGCGGGGACGACGAACACGGGCTCGATCGACGACCTGCGCGCCTTGCGGCGGATCGCCGACCGCGAGAAGGCCTGGTTCCACGTCGACGCCGCCTACGGGGGAGGCATGCTCCTATCCCGCGAGCACCCCGGTCTCCTCGAGGGCCTCGCGTCGGCCGACTCGATCACCCTCGACCCGCACAAGTGGTTCTACGCGCCGCTCGACGCCGGCGCGATCCTGGTGAAGGAGGAGGAGCGGCTCACGCGCTCCTTCGGGATGCGCCCCTCCTACCTCGCGGACCCGATGGACCCGAAGGGGGAGCGTTACGCCTACTTCGTCCACGGGTTCGAGCAGTCGCGGCGCTTCCGCTCGCTCAAGGTCTGGATGAGCTTCAAGCGCTACGGCGCGGCCGAGATCGGCCGGTGGGTCGACGCGAACGTCGCGCAGGCCGAGCGCCTCCACGCGCTGGCGGAGGCCCACCCCCATTTCCTCTCGGCGACCCCGCCGCGAATGTCGGCGATCTGCCTCCGCTACGAGCCGCGCGGACTGGAGGAGCTCGCCCCCCTCCACGCGGAGGTCGCGCGCCGCATCGAGAAGGGCGGGCGCTTCTGGGTCTCGACGACGGTCCTCAAGGGAAAGACCTTCTTCCGCATCAACCCCGTCAACTTCCGCACCCGCCTCGAGCACGTCGAGGCGTTCTTCGAGGCCCTGGGGGGGGAGTGCGAAAAAACGGTGCGGGAATCTCCGGTCGGGTAGGATGGGGCGGCTTGCGACGGAGGTGCCCATGCGCGCGATCTGGGTGACGGTCGGTCTGTTCGTCGTGTCGGCGGGGTGCTCCGGTCCGACGGAGTGGGAGGGAGAGAAAGAAGAGCGCGGGGCGCCGGGCGGCGTCGTCTTCCGCTGGGCCCAGCGACTCGACGAGAACGGCGAGATCGCGCCCGGGGTGATCGAGCTCGCCCTCGCGCAGCGCGAGATGCTCGTCGCCGCCCAAGGGGAGGGAACCCCGGGGCCGTCCTCGTGGACCTGGCTCGGGCCCGGCAACATCGGCGGGCGGATCCGCCCGATCCTCATCCACCCCACCCAGCCCAACACGATGTGGGTCGGCGCCGTCACCGGCGGCGTCTGGAAGACGACGAACGCGGGGGCGTCCTGGTCCCCCCTCGACAGCTTCCCGACGAGCATCACGATCGGATGCATGGCGATGGACCCGACGAACCCCGATCTCCTCTACGCGGGGACGGGGGAGGGGTTCTTCAACTCGAT
>Ga0187892_10011512_pt1 | contig 10813 bp, 13 predicted proteins | sample MA1701073metaG_FD_139345 | JGI IMG/M metagenome (GOLD analysis project Ga0187892, IMG submission 139345) | Bio-ooze microbial communities from a basaltic lava cave in the Kipuka Kanohina Cave System on the Island of Hawaii, USA - MA170107-3 metaG ... | reverse complement strand
GCTGACCAGGCACTAGCGCCGATGGCCGGCCGGCGCGACCCACGCCGGGTCCTGCAGCGCCTGGACGGCATTGTCCAGCAACGCGACGAGAACCTGACGCATGGCGTCGCGGTCGGCGAAAATCTGATCGGCGCAGTCGAGGTCGCGGCGCAGCTCGATGCCGTCGATGATGGGATAGGCATCGATGATGTCGCCGACGAAGTCGTCGACCGCCGTTCCCTCGCGCCGGAGCGCGCGGTCATTCGCCGATGGAGTGGTGACTGCGGTGTTGGACGGCATGCCAGGGTCTGCTTGGAAGAGCGCCATGTGGACCTGCTACCTCAGCACCAAATGGTGGGCATTTGGTTAATCTTCGACGGAACAATTCATGCGCGACGGTTTGTGACGCCCGTCACAATCCGGTGTCCCGACCGAAGGCAAATCGCTTCAAAGACTTGCCTCCTACGGCCGCGTCGCGGCGGCGCTCCGGCAACTTGATCGCCTCGGCGGCGTAACTAGATAAGTAGGACGGCGCCAAGGCGGGCCGTCCATCTCGAAGGCTGAGAGGCCGTGAGGTGTGTAGTTTCAGGCGCTCGCTCAGGTGGAGGAGGAGCCCGTTCATGAACCGGTTGTCTCTGTCGACCAGTCCGTTGCTGCTCGGGTTCGATCACGTCGATCGGATGGTCGAGCGGATCATCAAGCAATCCGGCGACTCCTATCCGCCCTTCAACATCGAACAGATCGGCGAGACCGGGTTCCGCATCGCTCTCGCGGTGGCCGGGTTTGCCCCCGAGGATTTGAGCGTGCAGGTCGAAACCAATCAGCTCGTGATCCGCGGCCGGCAGACCGATCAGCCCGACCGCGTCTATCTGCACCGCGGCTTGGCGGCGCGGCAGTTCCGGCGTGCCTTCGTGCTGGCCGACGGCCTCGAAGTGGTCTCGGCCGCGCTCGACAAGGGCATTCTCGCCATCGATCTCCGGCGGCCGACGGCGGCCAGCGAGGTCCGCACCATCGCCATCCAAACGAACGACGCCCCGGCCAGTGGGAAGGCCGCGGTGCGCTGACCAGGAGGACAGACATGACTCAGATCGAACGCCTGCGGCAAATCTCGCTGTCCGACTTGGCAGCGCTCGGCCTGCAGGGTGTCGGCTACGTCCGGCCGGTCGTGATCGACGACTCGCCAGCCTATGCCGTCTTTGCCGCCGACGGCACGCAGATCGGCGTGCTGCCGACGCGCGAGGCAGCGCTCGTGGCGATGCGTCAGCACCGCCTGGAGCCGGTCAGCGTTCACTGACTTCGCGTCAGGCGGCGTGGCTGGCCCGCGATTCCGTCAATAGGGCGTAGATGGCGTCCGCTTGGTCGGCGCCGCGCAGCTTCTCGCAGGTCGAGCGGTCGCGCAGCAGCCGCGACACCCGCGCCAGGGCCTTCAGATGATCGGCGCCGGCCGTCTCCGGCGCCAGCAGCAGGAAGATCAGATCGACCGGCTGGTCGTCGACGGCGTCGAAATCCACCGGCGTCTCCAGCCGTGCGAACACGCCATAGAGACGTCGGAGTTCGGACAGCTTGCCGTGCGGAATCGCAATGCCGTCGCCGACGCCCGTCGTGCCCAGGCGTTCGCGTTCCAGCAGCACGTCGAAGATCGCCCGTTCGTTCAGGCCGGTCGTTTCCGCGGCTCTCTTGGACAGTTCCTGCAGAACTTGCTTCTTGCTCGTCACCCGTAACCGGGCGACCACGCTCTGCGGCGTGATCAGGTCCTCGATCTCCATCACCATCCTCGATTGCGTGGGTCGTGTCAGTCAGGTGACAGGGGTGGCACGCGGGTCCACCCAGCCGATGGTGCCGTCGGACCGTCGGTAGACCATGTTGAGTTCGCCGTGGGCGCGGTTGCGAAACATCATCGCGGTCCCGTTGCCGAGATCCAGGCGCATCACGGCTTCCCCGACCGAGAGGGTCGGAATTTCGACCGACTCGACGACAGTGACGGCCGCGCCATTCTTGTCTTCCGCCGACGGTTCATCCAAGTCCGCATCGCTGGCGAGAATGTACTGGGCTGCCATTTCAGTCACCGGCGGCTCGCTGCGATGGTGGTCGCGCAAGCGGCTCTTGTACCGGCGCAGCCGCTTGGCCAGGTGCTCGGCGGCGGTGTCGTAGGCCACGTACGGCGCCTCGGCGTCGGCTTGGCTTTGCATGCTGATGCCGCGGCCGATGTGAACGCTGATGTGCGCACGATAGAGGTGAGCCTCCCGCGACAGCACGACGTTCGCCTCGATCGGGTTGCCGAAATACTTGCCGAAGACGCTCTGCAGACTGTTCTCGACGTGCGACTTCAGGGCATCGCCGACGTCGAGATGCTTGCCTTTTACGGTGAGTTGCATTGGCGTGCTGGTCCGGATGGCCGCATGGGTGAGCAATATGCCGGATGGCGTCCAAAGCTGCATCTGCCACACCCGGGCGAGGGCGCGGGAACATATTTTGGCCCGTATCGGGGAGTCAAGCGCAGACGCGGAACCCCCCATTTTTCTTACATCTAAGCGATCTCAGCGCAAGTGCAATGCTTTTGCGCGCCGACGCTGGGACGAAGAGGGTATCCGCAGCGATTCCCGATACTTAGCGACCGTTCTCCGGGCGATATCCATGCCCTCGCCGCGAAGCGTGTCGGCGATCCTGTCGTCGGACAAGACCGCTCTCGGGCTTTCGGCGTCGATCAGCACTTTGATTCGCGTCCGCACGGCTTCGGCGGAATGGCCGAGACCGCCCTCGGCATCGGCGATGGCGCTGCCGAAGAAATAACGCAGTTCGTACAGGCCACGGGGCGTCGCAATATATTTGTTGGTCGTGACACGGCTGACCGTGCTCTCGTGCATCGCAATCGATTCGGCCACCTCGCGTCGCGTCAGCGGCTTCAGGCGCTGCACGCCGTGGCGAAAGAACCCGTCTTGCTGGCGGACGATCTCCGTGGCGACCTTCAGGACGGTCGTGGCTCGCTGCTGTAGCGCTCGCACCAGCCAGTTGGCGGCGGTCACCCTGTCGTTGATGAATTCCTTGGCCGCTTTGTCGATGGCCGAACGGCGAATCTTGGCCACATAGCTCTCGTTGACCAGGACTCGCGGCAAGGCATCGGGATTGAGCTCGATCAACCACCCGCCATCGGCCGCGCGTCGCATGAGGATGTCGGGCACCACCGGCATCACCGGCGTGGTTGAAAAGGCTTCCGCCGGTTTGGGGTTCAGCGCCCGGATTTCCGCCACCATGTCGGCGAGATCCACCGCGTCGATACCGCACAGACGCATCAGTCGATCGCGCTCGCCTTGAGCCAGCAGATCGAGATGCTCCAGCAGCGTCTGCATCGCCGGATCGAGACGGTTGCGATCCTTCAACTGGAGCGCCAGGCACTCAGCCAGATTGCGGGCGAAGATGCCGGGTGGATCGAACTGCTGCAGCCGAGAGAGGATCGCCTCGACCTGCGATCGAGAACAGCCCAGGCGATCGGCGACTTCGGTCAAATCGCCGACGACGTATCCCGCTTCATCCAGCTGCTCGATCAAGGCAAGGCCGATCAGTCGTTCCGTAGCATCCGCCAAATCGACGTTGATCTGTTCCGAGAGATGCTCGCGCAGACTGGTGGCGCGGCTCAGGGTCTGCTCGAGCGCCCTCGACCCTTCGGCATCGTCGCCCTCAACGCGCCCGCTACTGGCGAGGGAGGACGGCAACGCTGCCATCGCATCGGGTCCGTCATTCGTCCACAGATTGTCGTAGTCGACGTCGAGCGGCGATTCGGGGGAATCGGGCATCGTCGCCGACGCCGCAAATTCGCTGGCATCCACCGGGTCGGAGGCATCCGGGCGCGCCGGTTCGTCACCAGGCTCTGCCGCCGAATCGCCGCTGCCCTCCCCCGTGCCGTCGTCGCGCTCCAGCAGCGGGTTTTGCTCAAGCTCGTTTTCCACATAGGCCGCCAGATCCTGACTCGATAGTTCGAGCAGCTTGATCGCCTGCTGGAGCTGCGGCGTCATCACCAGTGTCTGGCTCTGCCGCAGGTCCATGCGCTGGCGCACGGCCATGGCGCCGATACTCCCTAGAGGCTGAACTTCTCGCCGAGATAGACGCGCCGCACGGTTTCGTCGTCGACGATCTCCGACGGACGCCCCTCGCGCAGGACCTTGCCCTCATAGAGGATATAGGCGCGATCGACGATATCCAACGTGTCGCGCACGTTGTGGTCGGTGACCAGGACGCCGATGCCGCGGTCTTTCAGGTGACTGACCAGCGATCGGATGTCGCCGACCGTAATCGGGTCGATTCCGGCGAACGGCTCGTCGAGCAGGATGAAGTTTGGGCGTGACGCAAGCGCACGAGCGATCTCGACGCGCCGGCGTTCACCGCCTGAGAGGGCCACCGCCGGCGCATCCCGCAGATGGTTGATGGAGAACTCCGACAACAGCTCCTCGAGCCGCAATTGGCGCTGGTCGTGCGCCGGCTCGACGATCTCGAGGACGGCGCGGATGTTCTCTTCCACCGTCAGCCCACGGAAGACTGACGCCTCCTGCGGCAGATAGCCGATGCCGAGCCGGGCGCGTCGATACATCGGCAGGTCCGTAACGTCGACCCCATCGAGGACGATGGCGCCGTCGTCTGCCTTGATCAGCCCGGTGATGATGTAGAAGCAGGTCGTCTTCCCTGCGCCGTTCGGCCCCAACAGGCCGACGACTTCGCCGCGCCGCACGGACACCGAGACGCCGCGCAGGACGGGCCGCTCGCGGAACTGCTTCGCCAGGTTGTTTGCGACCAGGCCCGGGGACAACGGCGCGATCTTGGCCGTCGGCTCGCCCGGCGCTGGTCGCGCGACCCTCAAGCTGGGTTTGTCCTTTGGCAAGGCGCTCATGGCTACTGCGATGGCTCGGAGGACGGCACGATCAGGCTCTTGACCTTGCCGGAGCCGCTGGCGCTGCCGAGCAGCCGGCTGACGCCGGTCTTGACGTTGACCTCGGCGAACTCGCCATTGAACTGATTGCCGCCGTTGGTGACCTTGACGTTGCCGGACAGCGTCATGATGTCGGTCGTCAGATTGTAGTCACCCTTCGTGCTGCTGGCGGAGGTGTCGGGCGTCTTCACCTTCACACCCCCATCGGCTTCCAGCCGGATAAGATCAAGCTTCCCGCCGGTCAGGCGCTGGAAGTGACCGGTCATGACGTCCGCCCGGACCTCGCGGTCCTCCTGTATTACTGTCGCATTGCCGCGGGCGATGGCGATCTGAGGTCCTTCCTGATATTCGAGGCTCTGGTCTGCCGTCAGCTTCTCCTCGCCGGTGTCGACGCCGACATTGGCACCGGTCACGCGGAGAACGCGCGTGTCCAGATTGTAGACGGCGTGACCGCCCGTGACGGTACGTCCGGACGAAATCAGGCGAACGTTCCCGTCGGCCTCGATCTGCCAGATTTCCGAGCCGCCGCCCGCTTTTTCGCGATAGCGCGCCGACAGGGTATCGGCGATGACCGTGAAATCGCTGCGCTTCGCCGTCGCGTTCCCGCGCGCGATGTAGAGTTTCTCGTTGCGGCGCCATTCGATGCCGCCTTCCGACTCGATCTCGATCGGGAGCGTGCCTTGGCCAGGTGCCAGCGGATCGCCCGTTTGGCTTTGGGCAGCGGCAGGACGGTCGCGCCCGACGATGTCTCCCGATCCGACGAGAGCGCCTGCAAATGCGAGGAGGGCCAGGCGGCGGGTCCAATCCTGTCGTATTCTCGTCATGGCGTATCCTGGTCCGCTTCGGGACGGAAAACGGCTCGCGACCGGCCGCGGAATACCACGCGATCTCCCCGGTCGGTGATCTCGAAGCCGTCGGCCCGGATTTCACCGTTCGGTCCCTGGCCTTCGACCGGCGCGTCGCCCGCGGCCGTCCGCGCGCTGAGATCGATCCGCGCCTTCGTCGTTCGGAACTCGTAACCGCTGTCTTCGACCAGCGTCACCGACCCGAGCAGGTCCAGCATCCGCGTGTCGCGCTGCAACTCGCCTGTGTCGGACCGGACCGCAATCTTCGTGCCGTCGGCAAGCGTGATATCGGCCTTCGGCTGCTGCAATTGAATGTGCTTTTCGTCATCGACCGACTGGATGGCGCGGGCCGCCGTGACGTTGAAGCTGCGGCCGTTCGCGTCGACGCCGGCAAATCGGGCGTTCTCCATCGTGATCGTCTCGATCTCTTCGGGCGCCAGTTCAGACTCGCTGATGGGGATGCGCGGAACCATCGGATTGATCTGCGACCAGGCGAAGATCAACGCGGCCAAGCCGAGGGCCAGCAACGGCAGCACGAACTTGGCGATACGCGCGCCGCGGCCAAGGGTGCCGCGCTTGGCCGTGTATGAAATCGGCCGAGGTTCCGCGCTTATCATCACCTCGACCGGGCGCCGCACGGCAATGGGATCAAGGCTCATGCCACACCGGCGCGCAGGCAGTCATGAACGTGGACGATGCCGATCGGCCGTTCGTCTTCGGCCACAAACAGGGCGGTGAAGGGGCGTTCGGTCATGTTCATCATCGCCAGCGCTTCTTCGGCAAGCTGCTGCGGCCGGATCGTCTTCGGATGCGCCGTCATCACGTCGCCGGCCCGCTGCGTCAGGAGATCGGACGTCATGTGGCGCCGCAGATCGCCGTCGGTGATGATGCCGATCAGCCGTCCGTCGTCGTCAACGATGCCGATGCAGCCGAAGCTTTTCTTGGTCATCACCAGGATCGCCTCGGACATCGGCGAATCCGGCCGGGCCAGCGGCAAGCGATCTCCGGTATGCATGATATCGGCGATCTTCAGGAGACGCCGGCCGAGCTGGCCGCCGGGGTGCAGGGTCTTGAAATCCGACATCGAAAAGCCGTGCCGCTCCAGCAGCGCGATCGCGATCGCATCGCCGAGGGCCAGCGTCATTGTAGTCGACGTCGTCGGCGCCAGGCCCAATGGACAAGCCTCGTCGGCGCGCGGCAGCAGCAATGTTGCATCGGCCGCTTCGGCGAGGGCGCTGCCGGCCCCTGCGGTAATGGCGACGAGGGGAATCCGGAATCGGCGGGTGTGAGCGATGATGTCGGAAAGCTCGGGCGTGCCGCCCGAGTTGGACAAGGCCAACACGGCATCGCCGACTGCAATCATTCCGAGATCGCCATGGCTGGCTTCGGCCGGATGGACGAACAGCGCCGGCGAGCCGGTCGAAGCCAAAGTCGCGGCGATCTTGCGTCCGATATGGCCGCTCTTGCCCATGCCGGTCACGACGATGCGTCCGGTCCGCTGAGACAGGATGTCGATGGCATGGACGAAGCCGTCGCCGAGACCTTGGGCGAGCGTGCGGATGCCGTCGGCCTCCAGCCGCAAGACGCGGCCGGCAACGGCCAGATCGTCGTGCGGCCGGACCTTGCCGCCACGCCGCGATGCGCTGGACTTGACGACCGCTGTCACCGCATCTGCTCCCTGTCTCCCTTCACGCACGGGCAGGCCGCAGCCTGCGCCAGTTCCGATCGAAAGCGCCTCGCAGGGCAGTATATCTGTCGATTCGTGCCCGGCCCGTCGGAATCTTCACACAAGGTAGGCATCGAGGCGGGCGACCGTCAATGTGACCCAATGGCCGCGACGCGCCAGTTGTGCTAGTGAGCGAAGATATCGATCTCCGCCCATCCTGCTAAGTCCAATTCCGCTCGCACCGGCAGGAAATCGAAGCAGGCTTGGGCCAGGGCGGTCCGGCCTTCGCGGGCGAGCATCGCATCCAGTGTCTCCTTCAGGGCGTGCAGATGGAGGACGTCGGCGGCGGCATAGCGCAGCTGCTCCTGGCTGAGCTCGGCGGCGCCCCAATCGGAGGATTGCTGCTCCTTCTTCAGTTCGATGCCCAGCAGCTCCTTGCAGAGGTCCTTGAGTCCATGCCGATCGGTGAAGGTGCGGACCAGGCGCGAGGCGGTCTTGGTACAGTAGATCGGCTGCGTCGTGACGCCCAGGGCATGCTTCAGCGCGGCGATATCGAACCGGGCGAAGTGAAAGAGCTTGATGACCGCTCGATCCGCCAGCAACCGCATCAGGTTGGGAGCGGTCGGCGATGCCGACGGGGGGATGCGGACCAGATGGCAGGTGCCATCACCGGCCGATAGCTGCACCAGGCACAAACGGTCGCGATGGGGGTTCAAACCCATGGTTTCCGTATCGATCGCAACGCTGTTGCCGAGATCGAGCCCGTCGGGCAGGTCGCCCTGATGGAGATGGATGTTCATTCAGACGTGGTCCGACCCGCCGTTCCCGAATGCCAGCGGCGACGCGTCGGCCGCGAAGAGGGGCGATGGTGCCCAGGAGAAGACTCGAACTTCCACGACCTTTCGGCCACAGGTACCTGAAACCTGCGCGTCTGCCAATTCCGCCACCTGGGCAACAGAGGGCGCGATTTTGGTTAGTTGCCGGGCAATGTCAACCGGCTTTTCGCTGTTGCGAACAAGCCGTTGACGGCTATATCTGCGCCCAGGCGCGGTCGTCGAGCCCATGAGGTCGGTCATGACAGTGCGTAGCGTCACCGTGTTCGGCGGCTCCGGTTTCATCGGCCGATACCTGGTGCAGCGCCTGGCGCGACAGGGATGGATCATCCGGGTCGCCGTGCGCCATCCGGATCGCGCGTTGTTCCTGAAGCCGATGGGCGCCGTCGGCCAGATCACGCCGGTCGCCGCCAGTTTGCGCCACGAGGGCTCGATCGCCGCGGCCGTGGCCGGCGCCGACGCCGTGGTCAATCTCGTGGGCATCCTGCATGAGGGGAGCCTGCCGGTGCGCACGCTCTTCCCGCGCGCCGTCCAGCGCTTTGCTGACATCCACGCAGAGGGGGCCGCCCGCGTCGCGCGCGCGGCCAAGGCGGCGGGGGCCGCGACCTTCGTGCAGATGTCGGCGCTCGGTGCCGATCCGCTGTCGCCGTCGAACTATGCGCGCTCGAAGGCCGCCGGCGAGCGTGCCGTCCGCTCGATCTTTCCCGATGCCCGGATTGCCAGGCCCAGCGTCGTGTTCGGCCCGGAGGATGATTTCCTCAACCGATTCGCGACCATGGCCCGCTTCCTGCCGGTTCTGCCGCTGATCGGCGGCGGCAAGACGCGCTTTCAACCTGTCTATGTCGGCGATGTCGCCGACGCGCTGCTTCGGCTTGTGGAGGATCCGGTGACTGCCGGCGCCACCTACGAGCTGGGCGGCCCGCGGGTCTACAGTTTTCGCGCGCTCATGGAGCTGCTGCTGCGGGAGATCGGGCGGCGGCGCCTGCTGATCCCGCTGCCGTTCGGCGTCGCCAGCCTGCAGGCGTTCTTCCTCGAGTGGCTGCCGGTGCCGCCGCTGACGCGCGATCAGGTTCAGCTGCTGAAGCGCGACACCGTCGTCAGTCCGAATGCCTTGACCCTGGCCGACCTGGGCATCTCGCCGACGGCCATGGAGCTGGTGATTCCGATCTATCTCGCCCGCTATCGGCCCGGCGGCCGCTTCGTCGGCATGGTCGCGGGCTAGGCATAGACCAGATACAGCAGGACGGCGCCGAGCAGCAGCCGGTAGACGACGAACGGCGTGAAGTTCGACCGCCGCAGCCAGGTCATCAGGAAGGCGATGGCGGCGATGCCGGCGAGTGCCGAGAGCACGCCCACGGCCGCCGCGTTGTGCAGCATCGCAGTGTCGCCGACCTCGATCATCTTGTAGGTCTCGAGCGCGCCCGCCGCCGCGCTGGCGGGGATCGACAGCAGGAAGGAGAAGCGGGCCGCCTCGGCGCGTTCGAAGCCGAGCAGGCGCCCGGTCACCATGGTGATGCCGGAGCGGCTGATGCCCGGGATCAGGGCGAGGGCCTGGGCGCAGCCGATGGTGATCGCGTGGCCGAAGCGGAGATTGTCGAGCCGGTGGATGGTCCTGGCGAACCGGTCGGCGAGGTAGAGGACGACGCCGAAGATCGGCAGCGTCCAGGCGATGATCTCCATCTTCCGCAGGCCGTTGCCGACATAGCGGTCGATGTACAGGCCGACCAGGATCAGCGGGATCGTGCCGATGATGATGTAGAGGGCAATCAGCCCCCATCGGTCGACGGGGTCCGTGCCGCGACCAGCAATCAGATCGGCGAGCAGTCGTGGGATAGCGGCGAGCAGGTGCAGGAACCCGACGATCAGGCGTCCCACGTCGCGCCAGAAGTAGGCGAGGACGGCGGCCAGCGTGCCCAGGTGCGAGGCGGCGTCGACGGCCACGCCCTGGTCCGGCCAGCCGGTCAGGTTCGGCACCAGGATCAGGTGGGCGGACGAGCTGATGGGCAGGAATTCGGTGATGCCCTGGACGACGGCCAGGACGACGATCTGCAGCCAGGACAACGAGTCGCCTCCCCTTGGGTGACTTGCGGCGCTTATAGCACCCAACGCCGGCCGGCCCAAGGCTCGCGGTCGGCTGCAAACCGGGACGATGTTTCACGTGAAACATCCGGCGAACGCCGATTCGTCGATTCTGCAAAACAACCCTATGGATCAAAAAATCGCTCTTTCGAGACAATGAGTTAGCGAATGCAGGATTCGGTCGTAATCTGCATGGTTGGAGGCTGGTTGCGTATCAATTCGGGTCGGGAGAGACGATTTGCGCCGCGGTTTGCGCGCATCGTGAAAAGGCATCAGATTGCATATAGTACCATTTTGGAACTATTTGCTCGGTAAGAGATATCTGTGTCGGGGCGAGGCCGGTGTGCGGATCATGGAGAGTAACTATAATGTCAGTATAGCTGTCATATCGGAAATTTTCCGCTCGCCGGTGCAGCGGAAAGGGCGTATAGGTCGAGCAGCAGGGCGGCGTCCGCCCGATCCGACAACAAAGCGACTGGGAGAACCGCGGGAT
>Ga0187892_10011510_pt1 | contig 10814 bp, 10 predicted proteins | sample MA1701073metaG_FD_139345 | JGI IMG/M metagenome (GOLD analysis project Ga0187892, IMG submission 139345) | Bio-ooze microbial communities from a basaltic lava cave in the Kipuka Kanohina Cave System on the Island of Hawaii, USA - MA170107-3 metaG ... | reverse complement strand
GAACCGAAGCCCCGGTAAACGGCGGCCGTAACTATAACGGTCCTAAGGTAGCGAAATTCCTTGTCGGGTAAGTTCCGACCTGCATGAAAGGCGTAACGATTGCCGCGCTGTCTCGGCCAAATGCTCAGCGAAATTGTGGTCCCGGTGAAGACGCCGGGTACCCGCTGCGGGACGGAAAGACCCCGTGCACCTTTACTATACCTTAGCACTGGATTTTGGTGCTGCATGCGTAGCATAGGTGGGAGCCTGTGAAACTCTGCTTCAGGGCGGAGCGGAGGCATTAGTGAAATACCACCCTTGTAGTATTAGGATTCTAACTGAGATCCGTAATCCGGATTCAGGACAATGCTAGGCGGGTAGTTTGACTGGGGCGGTCGCCTCCTAAAGAGTAACGGAGGCGTGCAAAGGTTCCCTCAGCCTGATTGGAAACCAGGCGCAGAGTGCAAAGGCATAAGGGAGCTTGACTGCGAGACTGACAGGTCGAGCAGATGCGAAAGCAGGTCTTAGTGACCCGGTGGCTCCGAGTGGAAGGGCCATCGATCAACGGATAAAAGGTACGCCGGGGATAACAGACTTATCTCCCCCAAGAGTCCACATCGACGGGGAGGTTTGGTACCTCGATGTCGGCTCATCGCATCCTGGGGCTGGAGAAGGTCCCAAGGGTTTGGCTGTTCGCCAATTAAAGCGGTACGCGAGCTGGGTTTAGAACGTCGTGAGACAGTTCGGTCCCTATCTGCAGCGGGCGCAGGAGACTTGAGGGGATCTGCTCATAGTACGAGAGGACCTGAGTGGACGAGCCTCTAGTGTACCAGTTGTCACGCCAGTGGCAGCGCTGGGTAGTTATGCTCGGACGGGATAACCGCTGAAGGCATCTAAGCGGGAAACCCACCCCAAGACTAGGTCTCCCAAATCTTAAGATTTCTAAAGGTCCCTCGAAGACTACGAGGTAGATAGGCACTAGGTGTAAGCACAGTAATGTGTTGAGCTGAAGTGTACTAATTGACCGTGTGGCTTAACTGCAGGGTTTGAAAGTTACCGCAAATTTCACGCTAGAACTCAGCACAATATGAAATTGTCGAAGATCTTCTTTGTTTGTATCTTCTAGGATCAAACTAAGAATCCTTCCGGATATTCCCTAACATAAATAATTCCTGTAATCTCTTTGCATGGATTATTTTATCTTCGAGAGGGGGTGTCCCAATGTCCGTTTATCTCATCACGTACGAGCTCCATCACGATAAGGACTACGAGAAGATTCACGAGGCGATCGAATCCCTTGGGGGGTGTATCCACTGCCTCCGGTCGATCTGGCTCGTAAGCACGGGGCTCTCGATTACGGAAGTGCGCGAGATACTGAAAGACAGCATCGACTCGGACGACTCCCTCCTTATAATTAAACCCTCCCGAGAGTGGGAAAGCCTCAACCTCCCCATCCACTGCAAATCCTGGCTGAAGCATCATTTGTGATTTCGTTTAAGCCCGGTTTAAGCAGCGTTATGAATATTATTGAGTGTCCCGCTCAGTCGGATGAATCAATAAAAAAAGGGAGCCGAGGCTCCCTTTTTCTCAATTACAACGTTGTAATAGCTATGCGATTAAGCGGCTGTCATCTTTCTTCTGTACACTATAAACCCAACTATTCCCAAAATCCCCGCCATCAGAATTAGCCCCCATTCGCTCATTGTAGGTATCGTTCTCGGCTCGCATGAAGGCGCATCGATCGCGAGGCCTTCAAAACCGTTAAGCGTGGCGGTCACTCCTGACGCAGCCCCTGTGCTGGGAGTGATTATAAAAATCAGACCCTCGTCTTGTATGCCCCAGAGTCTACCTTGCAAATCGAAGTCGATCCCACCATCACTGACGTTCACGGTATTCAGGGGACCTATTTCTTCGAAGGCGCCGGTGAATAAGTCCATACATCCCAAATTGTTTGTCCCATCACCGCCCAAGCCGTATACGCCCGAGCCGCAGATTGCAGTGGCTGCGGCTCCTGCCAAACCAGTGACCTGTTGTCCCTGATCGCCTACTGCAGTCGCCTGCCCTGTGTTCGGATCAATGGAGTACAAGGTAAGAGGTGCCGGTGCATCCGTAGACATAAATAGCTCACCGTTACAATCAAAAGTAAGACCGCAGTCCGTAAACGCAACCCCAAGTGGCCCTACTGCGTTGCAAGCCCCCGTACTGGTGTCACAGATTAATAATTGATTCGTAATGTCGTCCACACCGTATAGAACGCCGCTCGCATCGAAAGTAAGACACTCTATATCTGCAAATCCTGTTGCGCCTATCGGAGTCGCTACTCCGGACGGAAGGTCGATCGAGTATAGTTGATCATCGACATCCGAGCGCACGGAAAACCCGGTCTGGGCATTGGCTGCAGTAAGCGGAAAGAAAAACGTGAATGAAAAAAATATTGGGATAATTACTGTGAAAAGTAAGATAACTCGATTGGTGTAGCCCATCACCATCCTCCATTAATGATGTGGAATTATATAAACCCATTAATACAAGCAAATCTATGATAACCTTAAACAGTTATTTATGTCAACACATCTATATGTCTAGATTCGCTCCGTAAGCTCCCCTTCGTCCCTGCTTAACGGCTGCCAGTTTTGTTATTTCTTTCAATATTCATAGCCTGTAATGATTTACATATTTTTAATCAAGTGCTATTCTGTAGTTCCAAATGATTATCGGTATCCCGAAAGAGAGGAAAATTCAGGAATACAGGGTGGCTTTGACGCCGCAGGCGGTGCGGGTTCTCGTCGAGCGCGGGCACAAGGTCTTCGTAGAAAAAGAAGCCGGCGCGGGGAGCGGGATACCCGACAGCGAGTATAAAAAAGCGGGCGCGCGTATTGCCGCAAACGAAGAAGAGCTGTTTAAAAAATCGACCCTCATAGTAAAGGTAAAAGAGCCGCTCCCGGTCGAATATCCGTTAATAAAAAAGCAACACACTCTCTTCTGCTACCTCCACCTGGCGGCAGATAGTAAGCTCGTCCAGGCCCTCAAGAAGAGCGGATGCAGGGCGATAGCCTACGAGACCGTGGAGCTTCCGGACGGCTCACTTCCTCTCCTCGTCCCCATGAGCAAGATAGCCGGCAGGCTGTCGGTCCAGGTTGGAGTCCATTTCCTCCAGAAATCGAAGGGAGGGAAGGGCGTGCTCCTGAGCGGCGCGGCAGGGGTGAGGAACGGCAGGGTGACCGTTATCGGCGGCGGAACTGTCGGTCTTAACGCCGTGCTCTCGGCCCTCGGTCTCGGAGCGGAGGTGACGGTCATAGACAGCAAACACCAGAAGCTCGAATTCTACTACGAGCATTTCGAAGGAAGGGTCAGGACGCTCCCCTCATACCCGGAGGTGATATCGGAAGAGCTCGCAAAATCCGACCTCGTCGTGGGCGCGGTGCTGGTGACCGGAGCCAAAGCCCCGAGGGTGATAACGAAAGAGATGATAGGCGGTATGGAGCAGGGGAGTGTATTCGTGGACGTCGCCATAGACCAGGGCGGGTGCTCGGAGACCAGTGTCCCGACCACGCACGACGCCCCGGTATACAAGACGCTCGGCGTGACTCATTACTGCGTGACGAATATGCCCGCTCTCGTCTCGGTTACCTCGACTTATTCACTCTCGAACACGATACTCCCCTATGCGGCGGCGCTAGCGGAAGGAGGGATCGAGCGAAACGAAGCGCTCTCAAAGGGCATCAACGTGGATAACGGCGAGCTCAGGATTAATCTCGGCTAGAGATGCCGCTGCATGGAGGATGTCGAAAAGCCTTCTCTCAATTCGGAATAAATTGTGTGAAATTATAGACAGATACAAGAATATTGACAAATTCTGTCACAATACGACAAATATTAGTCGAACCGGTTTTGCTTCAGCGGATACGTGTGACTTAAAAATCTTTCTTTATTGATAATTTGGATTACATCGAGGTGGCATAAACATTGCAACTTTATATTCAGGGGTTATTCTTGAAATCACGCCGGTAATTTCTTAACTGGAGGAAAATTATGATGGTTAGTTTTGGGAAGCTTACGACAAGGTTTTTTACCGCCTTCCTGCTTTTTTTTGTTATCTCGTCCATCGAATACATATCCTATGCGGAAGAAGATTATGTTACGGATGAGCTTATCGTAAAAATAAAGAGCGATGCGAACCAATCGGCTGCCGTATCGCAGATTCAATCGAGGGGCGCCGTCGTTAGCAAGTCCTTCTCCGATCTGGGATTAATGGTGGTTCAGGTAGCGCCCGGGGATACTATCGAGGACATGCAGATGTCGCTCGAAGCCGATCCCGATGTCGAATACGTCGAAAAGAATTACATAGTTTATGCGGACGTGACCCCTAACGATCCCAGGTACGGTCAGCAGTCTTATTTCAGTGTAATAGACGCCCCGCTCGCATGGAACACCGAAACCGGTGTTTCGAACGTTGTGATCGCGGTTTTGGATACGGGAGTAGAAGGGGTGCATGAGGACATCTCCGGCAAATTGCTTCAGGGCTGCAGCGTCATCGGAAGCTTCACCGAAAATAGCTGCGGGACGAATGTAGACGACAATAACGGGCACGGGACCGGGGTTGCGGGCACGGCGGCGGCTAAAACGAACAACGGGCTGGGTGTAGCAGGCTTATGCTGGAATTGTCCGATCCTGCCTGTAAAGGTGTTGGGCGACAACGGTTCGGGATCGCTTTCGGACACCATCGAGGGGATTAATTTCGCCCGTAATTACGCCTTGAATAATCCTTCCAAGAAAGTCGTGATAAATATGAGTCTCGGCAGGGACTGCCAGTCCTCAGGCGTTACACAGTCCGAGCAGGAGGCTATTACAGCGGCGTGGAACGCGGGGGTCCTGATCGTGGCATCCGCCGGGAACGCGGGAAACAGCAATCTCCAGTGCCCGGCCGCCGCCAATAATGTAATTGCCGTTTCGGCGACCACCAACAGCGATACGCTTGCGAGCTTCTCGAGTTACGGGAGTTTCGTCGATATAGCCGCCCCGGGCGTCAATATCCACAATGCGTTCGGGACGTCTAACATCGCCGGGAGCTATTACACGACCTGGTCAGGCACGTCGTTCTCCGCTCCGATAGTAAGCGGAGTAGCGGGGCTTGTATGGTCGGTTAACACCGCACTTACGAACGCTCAGGTTGATCAGATCCTGAGGGACACGGCCGAGAATATCGGTTCTTCGCAATTCTTCGGGGAAGGGAGGGTAAATGCCGATTTTGCAGTGGACCTTGCCTCGTCGGGCAATCCCGCTCCTCCGTCGCCCTCTCCGACGGCCCCTCCGGCTCCTGCTCCGACGGCCCCTCCGGCGGCGAGCGGTACTCTGACCGCGTTTAACCCCGGAACGGCGGGGGTCAAGAATTCATTGACCGTTACCGGCGCTCCTAAGGGCGCGGTCGTGAGATTCTACTATTCGAGATATACCGGTACGTCCTCCATTACCAGCGGGGTGTGCAAAGGGAAAGCGCTGAATTTGAGAAGCCCGATATCGATCGGGTCCGCTGTCGCGGATTCGACTGGGAAAGCCACCATAAATCCCACTCTGTCGAGTACCCTGGGCGGAAGGACCGTATACGTTCAGTCGAGGGTAGAGGCCTCGTCTTCCTGCAAGATTACAAACCGGGTGAAGCAGACGATCAAGAGGAAATCGGGATCTTCCTCGAGTCCGCCGTTCTTTTTTTTCCGGTAGTCCTGAATTTCTAGTTTTGTATGCCCCGATGGCCGTAATTTGATCCGGGCCGGGGTTCAGGTGCAACACTGCAATACCAAAGCCCTCCGGAACGGTCAGGGGTATTTTATCCGACTAAATTACCGGCAGGCCGGATTTTTTCTACAATTAATCATCCGGCTCCGGACGCCGCAGACTTTCCGGTCGAAATTAACAATCCGGCAGCCATAAATAGGGCCCGGCGGCTAATCGCATGACTTTTGTCAATTTCCGTCGGAACTTGACACGGATATTTTTATCTAAATACTATAAGACTTCATGACGAAAGTTCTCGCGGTCCTCATTCTCACGGCTTCCCTGCTATTTGTAATCAATTGCGGCTCGAAAAAAATTCCGAAAGATCTTACCGACGAGCAGCTCTATGACGCCGCCTTGAAGGAGCTCACGGCCGATAAAGGCGGTTTCCCGTGGATTTTCAGGGGCAGGGATTACGATATGATCTTTTCCTACCTGAAAGAGATACAGCTGAGATACACCTACAGCCCGTATGCCGCGCTCGCCGAGCTCAGGACGGGGGACGCGTACTTTGAAAAAGAAGACTACGAGCAGGCGGCAATCGAGTACGAGGAGTTCCTGAAGCGGCATCCCGGCCATGCGGAAGCCCCATACGCCACCTACAGGGTCGCCCTCTCCTACTACAAGGAGATGAGCAGCCCGGACAGAGACCCGCTCAACACCAGGCTCGCCCTCCAGTGGTTTAATACATTTATAGAAAAATACCCCGATTCCCCGCTCGCGCCCGACGCGCACGAAAGGGCGTTGAGATGCCGGGACAGGCTCGCCCGGAGAGAGATATACATAGGCAATTTCTATTCGCGGCGGGATAATTTCAGGGCCGCGGCAGACAGGTATAAGATCGTGGTGGACGATTATAACGATACTCAGAGATACCAGGAAGCGCTCTATCTCCTCGGGAGGGCGTACGCAAAATCAGACCAGTACGATCTCGCGAGGCAGACCCTCAACCGCCTCGTTCAGGAATACCCCAATGAAAAGTATTCCGGCAAAGCCACCTCGCTCCTGAACGATATCCAGGGCAAGTCCGCGCCGCCCCCGCAGGAAGAAAAGAAGCAAGAAACCGCAGAACCGCAGCAAGGATGAAAATACTCCGCTTTTTCTTTCTCGTTTCATTGTTCTTTGCTGCCTCGTGCGGCGGCGATCAGGACAAGGCGATCGAAGAGGTCATGTCCAGGAGGACCGAGGCTTTCGAAACGAAGGACGCTGACCTCTACATGACGCTGATCGCGCCCGGTTACAAGCAGGAGAAGAAAGGTAAAGTCATCGGGCCCGGGGAGATAAAAAAGAATTTCGAGGTGAACGTAAAGCTCTTCGATACGGTAAAGATCACTCACACCGACAGGACTATATACCAGGACGGCGACAGGGCCGAGGTCTTCCAGAAAACACTCGTCGACGCCGTGGACGAAGAGGGCAAAAGCAGGCTCAGGCTCGAGGAAAAAATATTGCTCGCCAGGGAAAACGGCAAATGGGTGATAGTCAGGGAATCCGACGAGGATTTATTCTACGGATACGTTTTCGGACGCAGTAAAGATTAGCCGTGATGCTTACATGCCGAACTGCCTTTCCACCTCTTCCTGTTCTTCCTTGCAGCTTATGCAGAGTGTAGTCTCGGGCCTTACCTCGAGCCTGACTTCACCGATTTCCTCCCCGCATATCTCGCATACTCCGTAAGACCCGTCCTCGGTTTTTTGAATCGCTTTCTGTATCTTTTGTATAAGCTTCCTTTCCCTGTCGCGTTTCCGGAGCTCTATCGTGCTGTTGGATTCGGAGAGCGCCCTGTCGAGCGGGTCCGGGAATGTGCCGTTGCCCTCGCTCATGCGCGTAACGGTATCTTCGGCGATCCCCAGCAGGTCGGCCATCTTTTTAATGAGAATTTCCCTGAAGTGCTTGAGCCTTTGCTTATCCATCGAAAAATTATAGCACTTATGGCAAATACTGTAAAACGCGGCCGGGGCCTGTGTCCGAGCGCCGCGTATCCGCGCGGTGAGCTGAATCTTATTAATTATACAGTCGGTATTTCTCTGTTATTATAATGGACGATACGGAAGGGCCTTGCGGAGGATAATTGTACAAACTATCTAAGATCAGGTTCAGGACCTCGGGAGACTCGGTTTCGCTCTTTTCCGACTTCCTTCTCGGGCTGGGCTCTCTGGGGGTTTCCGAAGACGTGAGGGAGGACGGAGTCTGCGAGATCTCTTCATACTTTCCCATGGAGACCGATTTAGCGTCCGTACTGGGCAGTCTCGGGGACTATGCGGAGTTCGTCGAGGGCAGCGTTACCGGCGCGAAGCTGGTTACGCTGGGCGTGGAGCATATAGACCGTTCCAGCTGGGAAGTCTGGAAGACGGTTCTGACCAAGGTCAGGGCGGGCGAAAAGGTCGTGATCGTGCCGCCCTGGGAAAAACACGCGCCCGAAGGAGGCGAGGTGGTAATCGAAATAAATCCTTCGCTTGCGTTCGGGACGGGACACCACGAGACGACAAGGCTTTGCATCGCTTTCATCGAGGATATCGTCAGGTCGGGGAACGTGAAGAGCCTGCTCGACGTAGGATGCGGGAGCGCGATACTCTCCATCTCCGCCTACAAGCTCGGCGTAGGGGACGTGACGGGCTTCGATACCGATCCTGTCGCTATCGCGGAGTCGAGAAAGAACTCGGAGAGGAATTCGGTGCTCGGCAAGATAAAGTTCTTCTGCGGCTTTATCCAGAGCGTCCGCGGCGTTTACGACATAATCGTCGCCAATGTCTATCTCGAGCCTATATATCACATGAGAGAGGAATTCAAGTCCAGGCTCGCTCCGGGGGGCACGCTTATTATTTCGGGTATCCCGGGCAGAAGGAGGGACGAGGCTCTAAGATGCCTCGCCGGCGCCGGGTTCAGGCTCGACAAAGAAGCGGCGGAAGGCGAGTGGGTCGCTTTCGGATTCAGGCTCGATTGATAACGAATTATGCTCCGGTATTCATCCGTGCGAATCTAAGAATAAATCCGACAGGTGGCGTATATGCCTTCTTTTAATAGTATAGAATGGAAAGAGAACAGAGTGGTTATGATAGACCAGACGAAGCTCCCGCGGGAGGAGTCGTACGTCGAGTGCAGGACGTACGAGGACGTGGCCGATGCGATAAAACGCATGGTCATCAGGGGCGCCCCCGCAATAGGGGTTGCGGCGGCCATGGGCATCGCGCTCGGAGCGATTAATTTACGGACGGATAAGAGAGATGAATTCATAGCGGAAGTAAAGAGGATAGCCGGGGTGATCCTCGGAACGAGACCCACGGCGGTTAACCTCGCCTGGGCCGTAAAGAGGATGCTCGGGGTCCTCGACGCTTCAGGAGGGGACGTGGAGCAGCTGAAGTCGAGGCTCGTCGGGGAAGCCCGGTACATGCTCGAAGAAGACATAGAGACCTGCAAAAGGATCGGACAGGCCGGGGCCGGGCTCATTAAGGACAATTCCGTGGTCCAGACGCACTGCAACGCGGGCGCCCTGGCGACAGGGGGGTACGGGACGGCTCTCGGCGTTATAAGGGCGGCTGTCGAGGGGGGGAAGAAGGTAAAAGTCATAGCCACCGAGACGAGGCCTTTCCTTCAGGGCGCCCGTCTCACCGCGTGGGAGCTCGACAGGGACGGTATCCCGGTTTCCCTGATTACGGATAATATGGCGGGGCATATTATGAGCAAAGGAATGGTGGACGCCGTTATAGTGGGGGCCGACAGGATCGCAGCGAACGGGGACGTCGCGAACAAGATAGGGACTTACACCCTATCGGTTCTCGCAAGATCGCACAATATACCCTTTTATGTGGCGGCTCCGATGTCTACTATAGACTTCGACTGCCCCGGGGGGGAATCCATTCCGATCGAGGAAAGGAGCCCCGACGAAGTCACTCATATATCCGGCATCAGGATAGCGCCCGAGGTGAATGTCTATAACCCGGCTTTCGACATCACCCCTAACGGGAATATAAGCGCCATAATAACCGAAAAGGGCGTAGCGGTAAAACCGTTTGCGGTGAATCTCTTAAGGCTGCGGGAATAGCCGGTTTGCTATTGTCTTTCCAGGTCTTCCTGGCAGGAAAGGCATAGCTTCGTGAACGGCATGGCTGCGAGCCTTTCCCTGTCGATTTCCTCTTCGCACGATTCGCATATGCCGTAAGTCCCCGATTCTATCCTTTTAAGCGCGTCGTCGACGTGCGTGAGCTTTTCCCGTTCTCTGTCGGCGAGCATGAGGGCGAGCTCCCTGTCCCTGTCTGTGGAGGCGTGGTCGTAGAAGTCTCCTATGTCGAACTTCAGATGGTCTGATTCCGCTCTCATCGTCTGCGTTACTTCCAGAAGGAGCTCTTTTCTCATCTGGAGGAGCATCTTTTTGACATCGTCCCGCCAATCCTTCTTCGGTTTTCTCGTTACTTTCTTCTTCGGAGGTGCCTTTTTGCTCTTAGCCATGGTGATAAGGGGTCTCCTTATTCGTTAGTGGATTACTTAAGCGCCTGTGATTGCTTCTATATTAAAACCGGACCATGAAACCCGGTCAGTGTAAATCACCGTTCGGTCAATCCAAAATCAAATACAAAGGTGTATTAAGATAAGTACATTAATAGTTTTGTCAAGAGTATATTTTCTGTTGCCGGAGCCGGGACCGCTTTCATGAATCCTTTATTAGGAGAAACCTGACGGATTGCCCCGATTTGAATACAAATATTCCCCTTATCTCCGTGCGGCTTATACGTATTGGGGCTATATGGACGACCGCCGGTCAGGAGTATTCCGGTATCCATTCGTCATATTTCGCTTGGGATGATCTATAGCGTAACGGTGAGCGGACCGGGGTTCTGCCTGTGCAAAAGTTAAGGCCGCTCTGCCCGGTTGAAGCGCCTTATAACGTGGAATGCCATCGGTTCGCAGCCGGCTCCGATAGACGTTATAGGTGTTACTGTTTGTAGAACTTCTTTTCCCAGTCCTTGTGCCTGACTTCCGCTTCTTTTATCAGCGGGGCGAACGACGCCGCATTTATGAGGAATTCGTTCAGCATGTTGAAAGGGAACATCACCGGGCGGACGAAG
>Ga0187892_10011506_pt1 | contig 10818 bp, 12 predicted proteins | sample MA1701073metaG_FD_139345 | JGI IMG/M metagenome (GOLD analysis project Ga0187892, IMG submission 139345) | Bio-ooze microbial communities from a basaltic lava cave in the Kipuka Kanohina Cave System on the Island of Hawaii, USA - MA170107-3 metaG ... | reverse complement strand
CTCGCGCAGGCGATCATCCGCGACGGCGAAGGCGCGACCAAGTTCGTCACGGTGCGCGTCGAGCGCGGCCGCAACGAGGCCGAGTGCCGCAAGGTGGCGTACGCGATCGCGCACTCGCCGCTCGTCAAGACCGCCTTCTTCGCCTCCGACCCGAACCTCGGGCGCATCCTGGCCGCGGTGGGGTATGCGAGAGTTGGATTGGACGTTGCCCGGGTCGATCTTCTGATCGATGAAGTGCTGGTGGCAAAGGGCGGCGCGCGCAACCCGGCGTATCGTGAGGAGCAGGCCCTCGAGGCGATGAAGAAGCCCGAGTTCACGGTGCGCGCGGTGCTGAACCGCGGGCGCGCCGAGGCGACGGTGTGGACTTGCGACTTCTCGTTCGACTACGTGAAAATCAACGCCGAGTACCGCACGTGAGCAAAGAGCTCGAAAAAATCCTGCAGAAGCTGGAGCAGCTGCTCCCGCCGCCGGCACCCGCGCCCGACTGGAAGGCGAGCGTCGCCTTCCGCTGGCGCAGCTCCGGCCGGCGCGGCAACCCCGGGTGGCTCCAGCCGGTGCGCCACGTGCACCGCATCAAGCTCTCCGACCTGCGCGGCATCGACAAGCAGATCGAGCGCGTCGAGCAGAACACGCGCCAGTTCCTCGCCGGCCGGCCGGCCAACAACGTGCTGCTGACCGGCGCGCGCGGCACCGGCAAGTCCTCGATCGTGAAGGGGCTGCTCAACAAGTACGCCAGGCAGGGCCTGCGGCTGATCGAGGTGGAGAAGAACGACCTGATCGACCTGCCGACCATCGTCGACCAGGTGGCGCAGCGCCGCGAGAGGTTCCTGCTGTTCTGCGACGACCTGTCCTTCCACGGCGCCGAGGAAGGCTACATCGCGCTCAAGGTGGCGCTCGACGGCTCGATCTCGACCACCTCCGAGAACCTGCTGATCTACGCCACCTCGAACCGCCGCCACCTGATGCCCGAGTACATGGCCGAGAACCTCGAAACCAAGTATCTCGGCGAGGAGATCCACCCCGGCGAGACGGTCGAGGAGAAGATCTCGCTGTCCGAGCGCTTCGGGCTTTGGGTGACGTTCTACCCCTTCGACCAGGACGAGTACCTGGAGATCGTCCAGCATTGGCTCAAGTCCTTTGATTCTTCTTTTTCGGTAAAAGCAAAAGAGGAAGCGCTGCAATGGTCCCTGCAGCGCGGCTCGCGCAGCGGGCGCGTCGCGTACCAGTTCGCCCGGGACTGGGCCGGCCGGCATAGCAAGAAAAAGTGATCGAAGTTGCGGCGGCGGTGATCGAGCGCCCGGACGGCGCCTTCCTCCTCGCGCAGCGCCCGCAGGGCAAGGTCTACGCCGGCTACTGGGAATTTCCCGGCGGCAAGGCCGAGGCCGGCGAGCCGCTGGCGCAGGCGCTCGAGCGCGAGATCCGCGAGGAGCTCGGCGTCCAGATCCTGAAGGCCTATCCATGGATCACGCGGGTGCACGTCTACGAGCACGGCACGGTCATGCTGCATTTCTTCCGCGTGGTGCAATGGCGCGGCGAGCCCCACCCGCGCGAGCACGAGGCCATGGTCTGGCAGCGCCTCGGCGAGCCGTCGGTGGAGCCGATGCTGCCGGCGAACGGCCCGGTGCTCGCCTCGCTCGCGCTGCCGCTCGAGTACGCGATTACCGACGCGCGCTCGCTCGGCATGGCGGCGCAGCTCGAACGCCTGGAGGCGCGCCTCAAGGGCGGCCTGCGCCTGATCCAGGTGCGGGACAGGGACAACTGGGAGCGCAAGCAGCTGATCTACGTGGCCCGCAGCATGGCGCAACAGTACGGCGCCCGGGTCCTGGTGAACGGCGGCCCGGCGGCCGATGGCATCCATTTCAGCGCACAAGAGCTGATGAGCCTGCGCTCGCGGCCGAAGGAGAATGGGCTCATGGCCGCCTCCTGCCACACGGTGCAGGAGCTCGGCCACGCCATGGCGATCGGCCTGGACTTCGCGGTGCTCGGGCCGGTCAAGGCGACCCCGACGCACCCGGGCGCGAGCCTGCTGGGCTGGGAGGGGTTCCGCCGCATCGCCGCCGGCGCGTCGATCCCGGTGTACGCGATCGGCGGGCTGCGGCCTCAGGACCTGGACCAGGCGCGCGCGGCCGGCGCGCACGGCCTCGCTATGATTCGGGGGGCTTGGAGCTAGATTTCTTGTCGTCGGGCAGGCGGTATTCGTCGGACGCCCATTTGCCCAGATCGATCATCCTGCAGCGCTCGGTGCAGAACGGGCGCCATTTGTTCGCCTCGGAGTATTCGGACAGCGTCCCGCAGCGCGGGCACGGGACGGTCTTTACAGATTGCAAAAGGTAAGCTCGAAGCCGACGTCCCAGTCGGCGGTGCGCGGCCGCGGGTCCTCGCCGTTCTGCGCGAGGAAGCGGATGTTGAGCACGTACTTGTTGGCGCTGATCTCGGGCACGCACGGCAGCGTGGGATCGAGGCGCAGGCGCAGCATCTGCGCGGTCTTGCCGCCGAGCATCTGCTGGAACATGCCCTGCGCCGCCGACAGCGCCTGCGGCTTGCCCGACTCGCGCAGGATGCGCAGGATGATCGCCGAGCCGTCGCGCAGCGGGTGCAGCGGCCCGGTCCACGCGGCGAGCTGGCCGGTGCGCTCGTCCGAGGGGCGGTGCAGCCAGTAGTGGTAGGAGGGCAGGTCGAACTCGCACGCGCCGCCCGGGATGCCGGTGCGCTGCTTGATCGACATCAGCCAGTCGTTCTCGCGCAGGTACTGCCCGATCTTGCCGGTCATCGAGAACAGCGCCTGCGACGCCTGCTCGATGTCGCGCAGCACGTGCGACAGCGCGTCCTCGGCGATGTCGGGGTTGTTGCGGAACGAGAGCAGCACCTGCTTCTGGCGCTCGAGCTCCTGCAGCAGGTCCGACTTGAGGTCCGCGCGGCCCGCGACCTCCAGGATCTCGAACAGCGTGAGCAGCGCCATGTGGTGGTCGTGCGGCTCGGTGCGCGCGATGAAATGGCGCGAGCGCTCGAACAGGTCCTCGAGCCGCAGCAGCGTGCGGATACGCTCGTTGAGCGGGTACTCGTAGGTGATCACGGGCTCTGGGATTGTAGGTATTTTTGGTGCAGGGCGGCGACCTGTTTGCGCAATGCGTCACGCGAGCCGCCGTTGTCGATCACGTCGTCGGCCGCGGCCAGACGCTCGGCGCGCGACGCCTGGCTGCGGATGATCGCGCGCACCTCCTCTTCGGCGAGGCGGCTGCGCGCGCGCACCCGCGCCACCTGGGTTTCCTCGGGGCAATCGACCACCAGCACGCGGTCCACCCGCTTGCGATAGTCGGGCGACTCGATGAGCAGCGGCACCACGTGCACCACGTAGGGCCCCTCATTTTTCTCGAAGGCGGCCGCGATGCGCCGCCCCGACTCCTCGCGGATCATCGGGTGGAGCAGCTTTTCCAGCTCGCGCTTCGCCGCGGGATCGGCGAACACGTGATCCCGCATTTTCTTTCTGTCCATGGCCCCGCTGCCATCGATGAAGCTTGGCCCAAACGCTCTCTGTATGTGAGGCAGCGCGGCGCCGCCCTTTTCGGTGAGCTGGTGCGCGATCGCGTCGGTGTCCACCACGCTCGCGCCGAGGCGCGCGAACTCGTCGGCGGCGGCGCTCTTGCCGCTGCCGATGCCGCCCGTCAGTCCAACCACCAGGGTCACAATCTCTGCAGGTACCAGCGCACCATCGGCTCGCCCCAGTACATGGCGACGATGCCGGCGAGCGCGAGATAGGGGCCGAAGTGGAAGCGAAAGCCCGCGTCCCAGCGGCCGCGCGCGGCGAACATCTGCAGCGCGCCGAACGCGAGCCCGACCAGCGACGAGAGCAGGATCACGAGCGGCAGCATCTTCCAGCCGAGGAACGCGCCCACCGCGGCGTTCATCTTGAAGTCGCCGTAGCCCATGCCCTCCTTGCCGGTGAGGAGCTTGTAGCCCCAGTACACCAGCCACAGCGAGAGATAGCCCGCGGCCGCGCCGATCACCGCGTCGTGCAGCGAGGCGAACGCATGCCCCAGGTTGAGCAGCAGGCCGAGCCAGACGAAGGGCAGGGTCAGGCTGTCGGGCAGCAGGCCCGTCTCCTGGTCGATGAACGCGAGCGCGATGGTGAACCAGGTGAAGAGCGCCGCGCCGAGCGCCGCCGCCGACGCGCCGAAGCGCCACGCGGCGTAGGCCGCGCCCACGCCGGCGAGCGCCTCGACCAGCGGGTAGCGCAGGCTGATCGGCGCCGCGCAGGCCGAGCACTTGCCGCGCAGCGCGATCCAGCTCACCAGCGGCACGTTCTCCCACGCGCTGATGCGGTGGCCGCACGCCGGGCAGGCGGAGCGCGGCGTCACCAGTCCGTACGCGGGCTCCTGCGGCACGGGCTGGCCGGCGAGCTCGGCGCACTCGGCGCGCCACTCGCGCTCGAGCATCTTCGGCAGCCGGTGGATCACCACGTTGAGGAAGGAGCCGACGCACAGTCCGGCCACCAGCGCGGCCCAGGGCAGCACGCCCGGCTGGGCGAGCCAGCCGAGCGACGTCACGACTTCAGACAGCTTGCCCCATCTTGAAGATCGGGAGGTACATCGCCACCACCATCCCGCCGATCAGCGTGCCGAGCACCACCATGATCATCGGCTCCATCAGCGAGGACAGGGCTTCGACCGCGTCGTCGACCTCGGCCTCGAAGAAGTCCGCGACCTTGGAGAGCATGCCGTCGAGCGCGCCGGTCTCCTCGCCGATCGAGCACATCTGGATCACCATGCTCGGGAACACGTTGGCGTTCTGCATCGCGACGGTGAGCGAGGTGCCGGTCGAGACCTCCTGCTTGATCTGCTTGGTCGCGGCCGCGTACACGTAGTTGCCCGCGGCGCCGCCCACCGAGTCGAGCGCCTCGACCAGCGGCACGCCGGCGGCGAACATGGTCGACAGCGTGCGGGTCCAGCGCGCGATCGCGGATTTGCGCACCAGGTCGCCGAACACCGGCATCCTGAGCATCGCCTTGTCCATGAATATCTGCACCGCCACCGAGCGCTTCCACGACTCGAGGAAGCCGTAGATCGCGCCGCCGATCACCGGGAAGATGATGTACCAGTTGGCGACGAACCAGTCGGAGATGGCCATCACGATCAGGGTCGGGGCGGGCAGGTCGGCGCCGAAGTTGGTGAACACCTCCTTGAACGCGGGGATGACGAAGATCATGATCACCGCGGTGATGATGAAAGCCACCGCGATGATCGCGATCGGGTAGAAGAGCGCCGACTTGATCTTCGACTGGATGGCGAGGATTTTTTCCTTGTAGGTCGCGAGGCGGTCGAGCAGCGTCTCGAGAATCCCCGCCTGCTCGCCGGCCGCGACCAGGTTGCAGAACAGGGCATCGAAGTGCAGCGGGTACTTGCGGAACGCGGCGGCGAGCGGCGCGCCGGTCTCGACCTCGGTCTTGATGTCGGTGAGCAGCCTCGCCACCGCCGGGTTGGACGCGCCCTTGCTCACGATCTCGAACGACTGCAGCAGCGGCACGCCGGCCTTCATCATCGTCGCGAGCTGGCGCGTGAACAGCGCGATGTCCTTCGAGGTGACGCTGCCGCCGCCTCTGGTGCGCTGCTTCTTGACCTTGGTGAGCAGCACGCCCTGGCGGCGCAGCGTGGCGTTGACCGCGGCTTCGCTCGCGGCGCGCAATTCACCGCGGATGATTTTCCCGGCCTTGTCCTTCCCTTCCCACAGCCAGTTGAATTCCTTGACCCCGCCCTTTACCGCAGCCGCCGCCGTCGCCATATCTACTTGTCTCCCTCTTGGGCTGCGATGATGCCCTCCGGGGATAACTTTGTAAAGGCTGAAGTTCCCATTCTAAGCCTCTGAGGGCTCGGTACTTTCTACAATCTCGACCGGCTTGAAGATGCGCACGGTTTTTATCGTTCTTCCCTGCGCGTGGACGATCTCCATCGGCACGTTGCCGATCTTGATCGACACGTCGGCCTCGGGGATGTCGCGCAGGTACTCGACGATCAGCCCGCTCAGCGTTTTCGGACCGTCGGTCGGAAGCGACAATCCGAGCGCGCGGTTTACCTCGCGCACCGGCGTCGTGCCCTCCGCGGTGGCGGCGCCGGCGGCGTCCCAGGCGAGCGCCGGACCGGCGGCGGGCAGCGAGGTGGTGAACTTGCCGATGATCTCCTCGACGATGTCCTCGAGCGTCGCGAGGCCCATCAGCTCGCCGTACTCGTCGACCACCAGCGCGATGCGCTCCCGGTGCTCCTGGAAATACTGGATCTGCGCGAGCACCGGGGTGGACGCGGGCACGAAGTAGGGCTCGTCGAGCATCGATTCGAGCGTCGGCTTGTCGAGCGTGCCGGTGGGCAGCGCCGCGATCACTTTCTTCAGGTGCAGCACGCCGACCGCCTCGCCGAGCGCGCTGCGGAACACCGGCAGGCGCTGGTGGTAGCTCGTCACTATCTGGCGCACGATGGTCTCCATGTCGTCGTCGAGCTTGAGCGACTCGATCTTCGCGCGCGGCACCATGATGTCCTGCACCGTGATCGCGCCGACGTCGAACAGGTTCATCAGGATCGAGAAGTGCTTCTTCGGCATGAAGCTCGAGGACTCGAGCACCAGCGTGCGGATCTCCTCGGGCGAGAGCTTCTCCATCTGCGTGTTTTCTTCCGGACGGATGCCGATGAGGAGCAGGAGCGGCCGCACGAACAGGTTCACGAACCACACGCCCGGCTGCAGCAGCCACTGCACCGGCTTCAGCACGTAGACCAGCGCGGGCGCGATGCGCTCCGGGTAGGTCGCGCCGACCACCTTGGGCGTGATCTCGGCGAACACGATGATCAGGAACGAGATCGCCAGCGTGCTCACCGCGTAGGCGAGCTTGCCTTGGCCGACGAGCTCCACCGCGATCAGGCTGGCGAGCGTCGCCGCGGCCGCGTTCACCAGGTTGTTGCCGATCAGGATCGCGCCGAGCAGCTTGTCGGTGCGCCGCAGGAGCTGCTCGACGCGCGCGGCGCCGCTGTGCCCCTGCGCCACCATGTGCTTCAGGCGGTAGCGGTTGATCGCCATCATGCTGGTCTCGGCGATCGAGAAGAACCCCGAGATCACCAGCAGCACGACCAGCGCCGCGAACATCCTGCCGAGCGTGAGCTCTTCCATCAGGCGCGCCCGAGCAGCACTTCGAGCACGAAGCGGCTGCCGACGTAGGCGAGCAGCAGCATCACGAAGCCCGACAGCGTCCAGCGCAGCGCGGTGCGCCCGCGCCAGCCGTAGCGCCAGCGCCCGGCGAGGAGCCACCCGAAGGTGAGCCACGACAGCAGCGCGAACACCGTCTTGTGGTCGAAGCGCAGCGCGCGGCCGAACAGCGTCTCCGAGAACGCGATGCCGGTGATCAGCGTCAGCGTCAGGAACACGAACGCGGCTCCGATCATTCTGAACAAGAGACTTTCAAGCGTCAGCAGCGGCGGCAGATTCGGAAACGCCACCGTTCCCTTGCGATGGAGCTGGCGCTCGGCCACCGCCATCAGCGTCGCGTGCAGCAGCGCGATCACGAATAGGCCGTACGCGATCATCGCGAGCGCGAGGTGCAGCTTGAACTCCGCGGCTTGCGCGTGCACCCCGCTCGACGCGAGACCGGGAAAGATCGCCGGCAACGGCGCGGCGGCGGCGGCGAGCGGCAGCACGAGCGGCTGCATGCCTTCGACCTGGTAGAAGAGGCTTTCGACCCAGTACACCGCGACGCCGAGGAACATCATCACCGAGAGCGCCTGCGCGAATCCGAACCGTAGCTCCCTGGAGAAGATCCCCTCGTAGAGCAGCCACCCGTGGAGTGCCAGCGGCACCAGCAGCGCCGCTCTTTCCCAGGCGCGCAGACCGGTGCTTCCCTGGTTCCAGCGCGTGCGCCAGAAGTGCCACGCCAGCCCGACGTACAGGGCCGAGACGATGCCGTGAACTACAATGTCGGGCACCGCTTCAGTTTATCACCCCATGCTCGATACCCTGACCGCGCGCCTCGCGCGCATCGCAAAGACCATTCGCGGCGAGGCGCGCCTCACCGAGTCGAACATCCAGGAGGCGCTGCGCGAGGTGCGCGTCGCGCTGCTGGAAGCCGACGTCGCGCTGCCGGTGGTGAAGCATTTCACCGACTCGGTGCGAGCGAGTGCGCTGGGCGAGGAAGTCGTCGGCAGCCTCACGCCCGGCCAGGCGCTGGTCGGCGTCGTGCACCGGGAGCTCGCGAAGCTGATGGGCGAGGCGAACGTCGGCCTCGACCTCGCCACCCAGCCGCCGGCGGTCATCCTGATGGCCGGCCTGCAGGGCTCGGGCAAGACCACCACCTGCGGCAAGCTCGCCCGCCTTCTCGTCAATGACAAGAAGAAGGTTGCTCTGGTCTCCTGCGACGTCTACCGACCGGCAGCTATCGAGCAGCTCAAGACGGTTTCCTCACAAGCGGGTGGCGTTTTCATCGAGTCAAAGGTTGGCGAGAAACCCGCTGACATCGCTCTCCGCGCCCTCGAGTACGCGCGCACGCACTACCAGGACGTCCTCATCGTCGACACCGCGGGCCGCCTCGCGATCGACGAGGAGATGATGCGCGAGATCGCCGCGCTGCACGCCATGCTCAAGCCGGTCGAGACGCTGTTCATCGTCGACGCGATGCAGGGCCAGGACGCCGTCAACGTCGCGCGCGCCTTCAACGAGCGCCTGCCGCTCACCGGCGTGATCCTGACCAAGCTCGACGGCGACGCGCGCGGCGGCGCAGCGCTCTCGGTTCGCCAGGTCACCGGAAGCCCGATCAAGTTCGCGGGCGTCGGCGAGAAGCTCGACGGCCTCGAGCCCTTCCACCCCGGGCGCATGGCTTCGCGCATCCTCGGCATGGGCGACATCGTGTCGCTCGTCGAGGAGGCGCACGCCAAGATCGACCTCGAGGAGGCGAAGAAGGTTGCGGACAAAGTCCGCAAAGGAAAATCATTTGATCTGGAAGACTTCAAGTCGCAGATCGTCCAGATGAAGAAGATGGGCGGCGTCGCCTCGCTCATGGACAAGCTGCCCGCGCAGCTCATCGGCCAGATCGACCCGGCCAAGCTGCAGGACGAGAAGCAGTTCAAGCGCATCGAGGGCATCATCAACTCGATGACCCCGGCCGAGCGCCGCAAGCCCGAGCTCATCAAGGCCTCGCGCAAGCGCCGCATCGCCGCCGGCGCCGGCGTCCCGGTGCAGGCCGTCAACCAGCTGCTCAACCAGTTCGAGCAGATGCAGAAAATGATGAAGATGATGAAGGGCGGCAACCTCGCGCGCATGATGCGCGGGATGAAGGGCATGCTGCCGGGGATGCGCTAACCAGGCCGATTTATCGCGTCGTCTAAGGTCACAAGTTGTGACCTTAAGTCGCCAACTCGCTGATTCCTTAAAAAACAAAGGGCCCCCGGAGATTTCCAGGAGCCCGGCGCCGACCGGATATTTCCAGTCCGACTTCTTGCATGGTAACTGTAAGCCCTTCGTGGCTGATCGCATTTATCCCCAACCGTCTCGCCCCTCTAAGTTCGAGGATCGCTATCGCTTGTACCTCGACGAATCCGGCGACCACGTCTTCCGCGAAACGGCTGATCTCGCTCACCGATACTTGTGCCTTCTCGGGTGCTGGTTCCGTAATCCTGACTACCTGAAATTCCACGAGGCGATCGAGAAGCTCAAATCCGACCATCTCCCGCATCACCCCGACGACCCGGTGATCCTGCACCGCGAAGACATGGTCAATGCTCGCAAATCTTTCAAGAATCTTCGCGACGACGCGAACCGCGCGAAGTTCGATGATGCGTTGTTGGGAGTCATCAAGGGCGCCGAGTTCAGGGTGGTCGCGGTGGTTATAGACAAGGAGGAGCTGCGGCGCGCCTACGGTACGGCAGCGGCGCATCCGTATCACCTCGGGCTTGGCTTTCTGCTTCAGCGCTTCGCGGGGTTTCTGAACCACATCAATCGCGTCGGCGACGTTCTCGGCGAGTCCAGGGGCGGGCGAGAGGACCGGCTGTTGAAGGAGTCCTATTCGAGGGTGTATGAGCGTGGCGCATGGATGACGAAAAGCGCCACCTTTCAGGCGCACTAACCTCGAGCGAGCTCAAGCTGAAGCCCAAGAGCGCGAATATCGCCGGACTTCAGCTCGCCGACATGCTTGGTCATCCCGTCAAGCAATGGGCGCTCAAAAGGGTTGGCCATGCGGTTGACGACTTGGCGCCGTTTGCGCAGCGCCTGATGGGGGTGATCGAAGGAAAGTTCAACCGGCACCTCTACGACGAGCGGCTGGACGGATATGGAGTGGTGATATTTCCGAGGGTGGAAAAATAAGAAGGCCTCTTGCGAGGCCTTCTTACGCTTGCCCCTGCGGGCAATCCACCTCCGCTAACGCGGATTGATGCCATTATGCCTCAACCTTGAGGGGGTAAAGCAAAATGCGCTGGGTCGCACCAACCGAGAAGGACGAATCCAACCACGCCCTTGAGAAGCGCCTCTGGGCCGCCGCCGACCAGTTCCGCGCCAGTTCGGGCCTGAAGGCCGGCGGCGACGCCGAGCTCGAGGAGGAGTGAGTGATGCCACGCCTGAGCAAGCTAGATGACGTCTTGTTTCCAGTAGAAGAGCATCCTGTTCCAGCGCTCCGCGCACGCGCGGCGGGGTGGGGATCGAAGACAGGGCCGCCCAGGCCGCTGTTCAGCCCCAAGAGGCCTTAAGAGAGAGACGACAAGGTGCGAGGGCGCGCGGGCGGGGGCGTGTCAGCCCGGTTGGCCAGCAGCGCGTTGATCAATCGCAGCAGCTTCGGATCTCGCATGTGCGGGCTCGAGT
>Ga0187892_10011505_pt1 | contig 10821 bp, 10 predicted proteins | sample MA1701073metaG_FD_139345 | JGI IMG/M metagenome (GOLD analysis project Ga0187892, IMG submission 139345) | Bio-ooze microbial communities from a basaltic lava cave in the Kipuka Kanohina Cave System on the Island of Hawaii, USA - MA170107-3 metaG ... | reverse complement strand
TCGCTACCAAATGCGCGGCCACTCTTCACGCCAATCACCGGCGACCTTCGAGATCGCATGCGAGCCCAACGATCCCCACGGCAAGCGCGGGGGATTCCCACCAACAACCTCGGGATGCGCCCGCGCCCTCCGCCGATGCCTCACCCCCGTTGACACCACTTCGCGCCGAGCATATTCTCGCACTGTCTATGGCATTACGAAGTCTGCGCATCGCGATCATCGGCGCGGGAGCGATCACCCGCGAGAAACACCTTCCCAATCTCCACAAAATCCAGGCCGCCGACATCGTCGGCGTCTGCAACCGCACCCGGGCCAGCACGGACAAAATCGGCCGCGAGTTTCGCATCCCGATCCTCGCCAACGACTGGAAGGAACTCGTCAACCGCTCCGAGGTGGATGTGATCTGGATCGGCACCAACCCGCACATGCACAAGGTGATCACCCTTGCCGCGCTCGATGCCGGCAAGCATGTGTTCTGTCAGGCGCGGATGGCGCGCAACTACGACGAGGCCGCGGCGATGTATCACAAAGCCATCGAGAAATCCGGGCAGGTCACGATGATCTGTCCTTCCCCCGTCGCCATGCGCGGCGATCTGTATGTGCGCAAACTGCTGAAGGAAGGATTCATCGGCCGGCTCTACACGGTGCGCGTCCAGGCGTTGAACTCCCAGTTCGCTGATCTCGCCAGGCCGGTGCATTGGCGCCAGCAGATCGAGATCAACGGGTTCAACACGCTCGCGCTGGGTATTTACCAGGAGATCATTCAGCGCTGGGCCGGCAGCGTCAAGAGCGTCCAGACATTGGCCAAAGTGTTCATTCCCACGCGCACCGTCAACGGTTCCAGCAAACGCTACGAGGTGCGCGTCCCCGACGACCTGATGGTGCTGGTGGAATTCGAGAACGGCGCGCAGGGCACGTATCATTTCAGCGGTGTGTCGCGGTTCTCGCCGTCGGACCGGATCGAGTTGTACGGCAGCGAAGGGACCCTGGCCTACGACGTGGACGCCGACAAGCTGTACGGCGCCCGGCATCCGCAGGAGAAATTGGAGGAAATGCCGGTCCCGCCCGAGCTCTCGCGGACCTGGACCGTCGAGGAAGATTTCGTCAATGCAGTCCGCGCCGCCCAACAGGGTCAGCCGTGGCAGGTCAGCCCCGATTTTTACGAAGGGCTCAAGTACATGGAGTTCGTCGAGGCCGTGTTGCGCTCCGCGCATGACCGCGTTCCCGTGGAACTGCCGCTGCGGAACGAGTTTACCGGCCATCTCCACGCCGCGGACGCGTCGCATACCGCGTGATTGGCCGCGGCTGCGAGCTGTAGCCGGCCTCTCAACTTCGACCAGGGCTGGCACCTTTTTTAGCACAACAATTTCCTCTGGCTACTTCCCGCGAACGTGGTAGGAGTGCCGAGGACCGCTATGAAATTCGACCGAGCCAACGCATCGGACCTGGCGCTTGTTCAGCGGCGCATTGAAGACTTTCTCCCGCAGCGGATCTTCGACGCGCACGTGCACCTGTTCAACGCCGAGCATTTCGTCTTCGAGAACCTGTACCCGATGCTGAAACCGGAGAAGTTTCTGGGCATCGAAGACTATCGCAAGGCCGCGGGTGAATGGCTGCCCAACCGGAACGTCGAAGGACTCTTTTTCGGCTTCCCCAATCGTGGCAACGACCGCGTCGCCGTCAACCGCTGGATGGTCGAGCAGATCCAGATTTGCGGCGGCGAGAACAGCCGCGTCCTGGCGCTCGCCTCACCCAAGGACGAGCCACAGGCCGTGGCGGACCAAATCCGCGAACTCGGGATGGTCGGCATCAAACCGTACCACGTCTATGCGCACGACGGGGACACCGGCCCGGCGGAGATCGAGCAGTTCGCGCCCGAGTGGATGTGGGAGGTCTGTCATGGAATGCGCGGTGTGTTGATGTTGCACATCGTGAAGTACCGGGCGATCGCCGATCCGAAGAACCAGGCCGACATCCGACGGCTTTGCCGCAAATACCCGAACTGCCGGCTCGTGCTCGCGCACGTCGCCCGGTCCTTCAATTACCGGCACGGCCGTGAAGGTCTCAGCTCGCTCGTGGACCTCGATAACCTCTGGGTGGACACCTCGGCGGTGGCCGAGACCGAAGCCATGCGTCGCGCGATCGAGGTGCTTGGCCCGAAGCGCGTGTTGTTCGGCTCGGATTATCCAATCACACAGTTGCGCGGACGCTGCGTCGCGCTGGGCGATTCGTTCTTCTGGATTTATCCGACCACCGCCAATCTCGACACCACAATTCCGAAATCTGGCGGCAACTTGATCGGGATCGAATCGCTCATGTGCCTGCGTGAGGCGTGTGAGGACGCCGGGTTGAACCGCGGTGACATCGAGGACATCTTTCACGACAACGCGCTACGAATGCTCGCGCCGCACCTGAAGGAATCGTCCGTGCCGAAAACACCGCCCGGCCCCGAACTCTGGAGCGTCGCTTGGAACAAAATCTCGGGCGGCACCGGCCTGCTCTCGAAGCGCGCCGAGATGTTTGATCCGAGGACCTGGCCGGCGTATTTCTCGAAATGCCTCGGCTCGGACATCTGGGACATGGACGGCCGCCGCTATGTGGATTTCGCCGGCGGCGCCGGCGCGATCCTGCTCGGCTACGCCGACCCGGACGTTTCGCGGGCGGTCCGTCGGCGCGTGAACCTTGGCACGTATTGCACGTTCCTCACGCCCGAGGAAGTCGAGTTGGCCGATCTGTTACTCGAACTGCATCCGTGGGCGCAACGTGTCCGCTACGGTCGCGGCGGCGGCGAAGCGATGACCATCGCCGTCCGCATCGCGCGCGCGGCCACGGGACGCAGCGGCGTCGCGATCTGCGGTTATCACGGCTGGCACGATTGGTATCTCGCCTCGAACCTCGCCGACGACAAATCGCTCGATGGTCATCTCCTGCCCGGCCTGCAGCCGCTCGGTGTGCCGCGCGAGTTGTTGGGAACGGCTGCGACGTTCAAGTACAACGATCTCGCGTCGTTCGATGAGGCCATGAGCAAATTGAGCGGCAAACTCGCCGCCGTGGTGATGGAACCGATGCGTTCGCAGTATCCGAAGGACGGCTTTCTCGAAAAGGTGGCGAAGCGTTGCCGGGAAGCGGGCGGTGTGTTCGTAGTGGACGAGATCACCAGCGGCTGGCGGTTTGGTTTCCCCGGCGCGTTGAGCAAACTCGGCGTGCAGCCCGACCTTGTCGCCTACGCCAAAGCCATGAGCAACGGGTTCCCGTGCGCCGCCGTTGTGGGCCGCGGCGAAATCATGGACGCCGCCAATGCCAGCTTCATCTCCAGCAGCTACTGGACGGACGGCGTCGGCCCGGCCGCGGCGGTCGTCTGTGTTCGCAAGATGCGTGAGGTGAATGCGCAGGCGAAAATCTGGGAACTTGGCGGCAAGTTGCAGGAAGGGCTCCGGGCAATCGCAGCAAAACATCCGTCGGCAAAGATGACCGTCTCCGGCATGCCGAGTGTGCCGTCGTTCGCATTCGACCTCGGCGACGATGCCCAAGCCGCGAGGACACTGTTCACTCGCGGTATGCTCCGTCGCGGTTTCCTCGTCTCGACCTATTGCTACATGATGTGGACGCACACCGAGGAGCACGTGCAGTCGTTCCTCGAAGCGGCGGACGCAGTGCTTGGCGAGATCGAGAAGTTGGCCGCGGAGAAACGCCTGCAAGTCGAGGCCGGTCCGCGCGGCGGCATCCGCGACGCGATGGGCAAGGCGTTCGCGCGGCTGGCGTAGGATCCCAGCGCCGCTGCAAGATCGGCAACTGCGTTCGGATCCACAGTGTGGTGGCCGCCGTCCCCGGCGGCTTCGGGCGGTTTTCCTCGGCATCCGAGGACGGGTGCCACCACACCGCCGATCTTGCAGCGCCGCTACGTAAGATCCTTACCTCTGGACCCTCTGGACAAATGGCTTGAATCCATGTGGGACATGGATAGGCTTGGACTGTGATTCTGGACCAAATCAGAGACCGTTTGCAGAATGGATTCAGGCCGTTTGTGATCCAGCAATCCAATGGTCGGGCGCTAACCGTGCCGCATCGGGATTTCATTGCGCTCCATCCCAAAAACGTCGTGGTGATTGACGCGGAGGGGATCTCCCACATCATCAACCCTCTGCACATTGTCTCCATCGACGATCCGGCACACGAATCGTAGCGCAACCATCCTGGTTGCGACTTTTCACCTCGAGTTCCGCAAGCTACGTTTGCTGCTTCGTGAAGAACCGGTAATCCTTCAGAATCTTCCCGTTTGTCGCCACGCACTCGAAGGAGTTTGGTTGTTCCGTCGGCGAAAGCTTGTAGGTGCCGCCGGCGTTTTCCAGGATGAACAACCCCGCGGCGATGTCCCAGAGCTTGATGCTCAGTTCGAGGTAGGCGTCGTACCGCCCAGAGGCAACGTAGCAAATATCGAGCGCCGCGGCGCCCATGATACGGATTTTTTTCGCCTTCCGGCTGAGCTTGGCGAAATGGATGTTGCCGTAAGCAATCGTCTTCGGGCTTTTGAACAGGCCGATGGTGACGCAGCAGTCGGAAAGCCGGGAACGCGGGCTGACGCGAATGCGCTGACCGTTGAGATACGATGGCCCGCCCCTCTGCGTGGAGAACAGTTCGTCGGTCGAAGGATCATAGACGACGCCGACCACCGTCTCCCAAGCCGCGGTCCTGAGTCCTGAGTCCTGAGTCCCGAGTGCCTTCCTGCGCCGCTGACATGCAATCGACGTGCAGTAGTGCGGGATACCGTAAAAGTAGTTCACGGTGCCGTCGAGCGGGTCCACCACCCAGCGGAACTCTGGTTGCTCGGTCGTTGCTTTCCGCCCACCGTGGTAAGCGTTGTCCTCTTCGCCCAGGAACGCATGCTCGGGGAACGCCCGGCCCACCGTGCGGTAGATGTACTCCTGGCAGCGCACGTCCATCTCCAGCTTCACGTCGTGGCTGGAGATTTCGTTCGCGCGCTTCTGTTTCACAAAGCCGTCGCGCAGAATCTTCCCCACGCCGCGCGCGGTGCGCACGGCCACATCGTATAGTTCCTGGTATTCTTTCATGTATTTGGCCACCGATTCACACGGATGAAACACGGATCAGAAGACAAGACGTTTGAACTCAACCTTGTACCTGCCGAAATTGATCAAGAGTCCCACTTTCACACCCGTAGCCTTGAGTTCATTCAGCAGTTGCGCTTCGTCTGCGGAGTTGTACTCGGGAGCGACCTTCAATTCGACCAACACGGAATCCTCGACGAACAGATCACCCTCATAATCACCTGCCACGACTCCCTTGTACTGGACCTTGATCTTATGCTCCAAGACTGCGCGCAATCCACGTCGCTCCAGTTCGACCTGCAAAGCACGTTGGTACACTTTTTCCAGGAAACCGTATCCGAGCTCACGGTGGACTAAGAAGGCAGCCCCAATAATCGCCTCCGTGATGTTGCGATAAGGCAACTCCGATTTTTTGTTTGGTGTATCCGTGTTCGATCCGTGTTTCATCCGTGGCTCCAAATCGAATGCTTGCAACTGTACCCGGCTTGTGCTTTTTTTCACAAGCAAAAGGATACTTCTATGGTCCAGGCTCTGGCCGACGCTTCCAAGTACCCGCCGAGCGTGCGCGAGGTGCAGGAGAAAATCCTGGCGCTCAAACGCGAGCGCAACGCGGTGATCCTCGCGCACAACTACCAAGTGCCCGAAATCCAGGACATCGCCGATTTCGTGGGCGACTCGCTCGGCTTGAGCTATCAGGCGCAGAAAACCGGTGCCGATGTCATCGTGTTCTGCGGCGTGCACTTCATGGCGGAGACGGCAAAGATCATCAACCCCGACAAGACGGTCCTGTTGCCCGATCTCGGCGCGGGTTGCTCGCTTTCCGACTCCTGCCCGGCCGAGCATCTGGCCGCGTACCTGAAACGCAACCCCGGCCTTTACGTCGTCGCGTACATCAATTGCAGCGCCGCGGTGAAGGCGCTCTCCGACGTCATCTGCACTTCCGGCAACGCCGTCAAGATCGTCCAGAGCGTCTCTGCCGATCGCGAGATCCTCTTTGTGCCCGACCAGAACCTCGGCCAGTGGGTCATCCAGAAGACCGGCCGCCCGATGCGCTTGTGGCCGGGCAACTGTTACGTCCACATCCAGTTCACGCAGAGCACGCTCTTCAAGCTCAAGCGCCAATATCCCGACGCCAAGCTCGTCGCGCATCCCGAGTGCACCAACACAATCCGCCAGATGGCCGATCACGTCTGTTCGACCGAAGGCATGGTGAAATTCTGCCGCGAGAGCCCGGCGGGCACGTTCATCATCGCGACCGAGTCGGGCATTATTCATCGGCTGAAGAAAGAAGTGCCGGGCAAGCAATTCGTCGCCGGGCCTACGGACACCTGCGCGTGCAACAACTGTCAGTTCATGAAGCGCATCACGATCGAGAACACCTACCAGTCGCTGCTGAAGATGCGCCCGCAGATCGAACTCGACGAAGCAGTCCGCCAACGCGCCTACATCCCGATCAAACGGATGCTCGACGTGTCAGCGAACTGAGTAGGTCGGCCATTCCTGGCTGACCATTGGGGCCGAGAATCGCAAGTCCGGCACGGCACGTCACTGAGCGCGTCAAAGGGGGTCAGCCAGGAATGGCCGACCTACTCTCGCTCGCGACGTCAGCTTCGGCGATTGCCCAGCCTTTCATCTGGGTCGGGTCCAGTTTCATAATGTGGTCCTCCCGCCTGGCACTCCGCCCCGGTTCATGCGCCGTTTCCTGTTACAGGTCGCGCAGGACTTCCCAGCGGACGCGGCCGCCGCTGATGAGCTTGGCTTTCATTAAACCAGGGATGTCGTCCCACGCGCAGCCATAGACCGATTTGAATGCCTCGTGTTGGTCCCGCTCGACGCTGGTGTCTTCGGTAAGCGGTAGATCCACCCACGTGCCCCGCCGCGCGCTCTCGTGCACGGCGACGACGAGTTCCTGGTCCGTCCAGGCATTCTGCGGGCCGTAGCGGGCGGGCGTGTCTTCCAGGATGGCCGCGCGATGATCGAGCAGCATCTGCGCGCGGGCGATCTCGTCGAGATCGTTCGGGATGCCGATGCCGTATTGCTTGTAGGGATTGGTCCAGACAATCGGCTTGGGCGTCTCGGCCCGGACATGATCCAGGACGCGATCGCCGCATTGGAGGCCGTACTTGTGATTCGGAAGAATGCCGCCGTGATAACCGGGCGGCTCGACTTTCATCGCTGTCCACTCGTGCTGGAAATCATAGTTCGTTTTCTCGTTCTTGCCGACGCGCAACTGCGTGCCGACGATTTCGCCGCCCGAGCATTCGATCTCCCAATGAGTGGTCTCGTGGCCCAGCGGCGGCATGTAATAGAAACAGGTCACGCCGCCGTCGAACTCGATCACGCCGCGCGCCCAGTACTGCTCGGTCAACTGCCGCTGCATGTAATCTTCGTAGAATGGTATCTTTGCCCAGCCGGTCGCGCCGAGGGCTCGCTTCGCTTTCCGGTCCAGGCTGATGATCCCGCGGATTGCATTGAACCCGTGGTAACCGCCCGAGGTGTAGGTGAGATGGACGATCTGCGGCGTACCGATGAGGCCGGAGGCCACGATCTTCTGCTTGAGCCGCTCGTTGGGCCATTGGTGGACGTTCTCGGTGATGTCATACTTGATGCCGGCCGCCTTGGCCGCATCGATCGCATATTGCGCGATCCGCCGCGTGGGCGCGATGGGGATTTCGGTCATCACGTGGACCTTGTGCCGCGCGCAGATCTCCACGAAGGCGTGATTTCCATCCGGCGGGACAGCGGCCAACGCCATCGTCGGCTGCGTTTTCTGCAACATTTCTTCCGGGGTGGCGAACGTGGGTGTCTGAAACCGCGCCGCCGCGTCCTTTCGTCGCTGTTCGCTCACCTCGGCGATGCCCACCAACTCGAATTGATCGCTGAGCTTCTTGACGGTCGAAATCCACGTCAACCCCCGCATTCCGCCCGCGCCGATCACTCCGAGTTTCATTGGTTTGTCCATGGTTTGCTCCTCCTTAGCGGATCACGCAACCGTCCCGCAGGAACGGCCAGTTCTCCGCCCACTTCTGGCCGGGGTTGGTCTTGTCAATCAACGGTTCACTGCTGTACTCCGCGGTGAACGCGCGCCGATTGGCCGTGGTGGTGTTCGTGCCGCTGCGATGAAACACCACGCTGGAAAAGACCGCGATGCTGCCTGCCGGGCAAATCACGGGATCGCCCGGATCGTTGCCGGTATACCCGACCATGTCGTTCGATTCCGGGTCCTTCTGATGCTCGACGCGCTGTCGCACCCCCGCGCGCGAAAATGGCAGGATGTAAATCGTGCCGTTGGCCTCGCTCATGTCATCGAGCGCGAACCAACAGGTGATCCACGGGCGATGCGGCAGCGCCACGTAGCCCGAGTCCTGATGCCACGAAAACTTCGTGCCCGGCCCCGGACACTTGATCACGTATTGCTCGTTGAGCAGCCACGCGTTCTCCCCGATGGTCGCCCGGCAAATGTCCGCCATGTAGTCGCTGAAGAGAACCGGTCGCAACCGACCCGTCTCCTCATGGCGGTTCATGATGAAATAGCGCTTGTTCCGGTGATTGATCCCGATCTTGTCCTGGCCGAGCCGATCCATCCCCGCGTGGATCTGAACCATGTAATGTTGCAACTCGTCCCGCATCAACTCGACGTGCGACGGCGGCATCACGTTTTCCAGCACGAAGAATCCCTCCGCGCGGAACTGCTCGCGGTGCCTGTCTGCAATCTGCGATGTCGCCGTCATTGCTCATTCCGCAGCCCCTTTAGGGGCGACATGTTTGTAGCGAATGTCCTTACCGATGTCTCAGCTCCGTCGGGAGCGACATGGAACGTTCTCATGTCTCCCCTATGGGGCTTCGCGTTCGTCGGGACGTCCTGGTTGCTCTCATTAACACCCCGCTTCAGCGGGGTGGCCGGCACACGACGAATGGAGCGAACCGCTTCAGCGGTTTCCGAGACCGCGGCGAAACCGTTGAAACGGTTCTGAGCTGCCGTGTGGTCCGGGTCACCCCGCTGAAGCGGGGTGTTAATGAGAATCGGGGCTTTCATTTCAGACTCAACAGGTAATCGAGTTCCTTCGACATCAGGTGGACGCCCTGCTCGTGGTATGGCGCGCCGTAGGGGTTGCGATCGTAAATCAGCCAGCCCTCGTAGCCTTTCTTGCGCAGGGGCAGCATGACTTTCTTCCAGTCAAAATCGCTCTCGAAGACGCTCACCCAATCGCTCGATTCACCCCAGAAATGTTGGTTGACCCGGCAGCCTGCCACGTGGACCGACGTGAACAGGTCGCCCGCTTCCTCCACCCAGTGCCACGGATAACTCCAGGCGCACACGTTGGTCGTGTCGAAATGAATCCCCACGTCGGGCGAACCGATCTCCTTCAGATACGCACGAAACTCGCGCGGACTAAGCAGGAACTTGTTCCACACCGTCTCGATGCCGATCTTGACCCCGTGTTTCTGGGCTACCGGCAAAAGCTCGTGGATCGCGGCAATGCTTCGCTCCCACGCCTGACCGTGACTGACCTCCTCGTTCACGTGGCCGGGCACGACCAGGACCGATTTGCCGCCCAATTCTGCCGTGATCTGGATCGCCTTTTTCGTGCCCTCAAGCGTACTTTTGCGGACCGCGGGATCGGGATGCGTCAACGGTTTCGTCCACATGTCATCGAACCACACATCGGTGATCGCCACGGTCTTTTCCGAGAGCTTGCGCAGCTTGGCGATCTCGGCGCCCGTGATTTTGACCACCGAAAACACGCCCGGCTGGTCGCCCAGTTCGAGGCCATCAAAACCGGCGCGGGCCACCAGCTCGAACCGCTCGTTTAGCGGCATATCGTGCGGACAACAATCGTGATAGATGGCTTTTTTCATCGCCCGCACGTATTACATCACATTATGACGAATAAAGTCAAACTATTTGCCCCCAGAGGCTTCATTCCCGGACGGACGTGTGATAAAAGGTCCCCGGATGAATGAAGGACGACCCGCCGGCCACGAGGAAATGCGCCGGCACAACCTCTTGCTCGTGCTTGCCACCATCGGCGGACATTGGCCCATCGACAAGGCCGACCTCGCCAAGAACACCGGCCTCAGTTGGGGATCGGTCACCAGCATCACCGAGGACCTGCTGCGCCGGGGGCTGATCCAGGGGGCGAAGACGTCGTTCGAGGGCCGTGGCCGAAATCCATCCCTGTTCCGGCTTCGCAAAGACTCCCGTTTTTCCGTCGGCATCGACCTGGGCCTGACGACCGTGCGCGTGTTGATGATCGATCTGGAGGGCGAGACCGTGGACGCGATGCGTGAGCGTTCCCCGATCACCGCCTCGAGCACGCCCGAGCAGGCCGCGACGCATTGCAGCGCCATCGCGCAAAAACTCCTGGCGAAACACAAAATCTCGCGCGAAAAGCTGCTCGGCGTCGGCGTGGGCATCGCCGGGACGGTCGATCCTGTGCAAGGGGTGTGCCTCCAGTTCTCGAACCTGCCGCGCTGGGTCAATGTGCCGGTGGCGAAACTGTTCGCCGCGAACCTCAAACTACCGGTCATGCTGGATCGCAGCGGCAACTGTGTCGCGTTCGCCGAGTGGAACTACGGCGCTGCGCTGCGCATCCCTCACGCGCTCTGTCTCAGCCTGGGCGATGACCTCTCTGCCGGATTTATTTTCAACGGCGAAGTGTATCGCGGCGCGGAAAACCTGGTCGGCGAGATCGGTTGCACGGTGATGACGACCGACGCGACTTTTGCCCGGTTGTCGGAACTCGTCTCCAAT
>Ga0187892_10011504_pt1 | contig 10823 bp, 11 predicted proteins | sample MA1701073metaG_FD_139345 | JGI IMG/M metagenome (GOLD analysis project Ga0187892, IMG submission 139345) | Bio-ooze microbial communities from a basaltic lava cave in the Kipuka Kanohina Cave System on the Island of Hawaii, USA - MA170107-3 metaG ... | reverse complement strand
GTCTGTGCTCTGGGTTCTGGGCTCTGGGTTCTGTTGAGCGAATCCACGGACTTTATTGGCAGGCCTGCTGATAGAGATCGTTGAGCTGCTTGCGTAGGTCGACGTCAGAGAGCCCTGGCATCGCCGGCTTCAACTCATCGAGCTGGGCGCAGGCTTCTTTCTTCTTGCCGGTAACGCTGGTGAGCCGTGCCACCTGGTACTTACCCTCGTACCACGGCGCATCGCCGGGACGCATGAGCGTTGCAAGTTTCTGCCAATAGCCGAGCGCGTCGGCCGACCGTCCTTGCGCTTCGGCGATGCGTGCCAAGCCGCGCAGCGCTTGGGTCGAGGTGTCGTTCGACTTGAAGACCTCGGCGTACAGCTCTTGCGCTTTGCCCAGCTCCCCGGTGTTTTCGTACAGCCGGGCCAAGGTGAGCTTTGCCTTGCCGCCGCCTTCCCCGTCGGTCACCAGCAGCTCGTACAGTTCCAAGGCTGCTTGCTGAGCTGCCTGATTGGCGGCGTCACCCTCTTGCGCGCGGCGGCGTGCCCCTTCGCGGACGAAGCCGACCGCCATGTCTTCGATGCCCTTAGTGCCGTAGCTCGCGAGCAGCGCTGGACCATGAGCTTTGACCTCCGCTTGCGCATCGGAAAACCGGCCGAGGCGTTGGTAGGCGATGAGACGCAGGCGGGAGACCTGCGGGACGAGGTCCGTCTGCTGTGGATAGCTCTTCTCGAATCCGGCAAGCGCGTCGAGCATGGCCTGATCGTTCTGCCCTTGCTGGAGGTTCAAGTAGACGGCCTTCATGATCGCGGCTTTGGCGCGCATCTGGTCGAGCGGCACGCCATCCTCGCGCCCGCGACTCTTCTGGTAGTCTGCAGCGCGCTGCGTGAACGCTTGCAGTCCGCTCCCGATGCGCTCCACCTCCTGACTGCGCTGCGTGGCATCTCGACCATCGGTGACTTGCAACAGCTCGAACCGACACTGCAGCGTGGCGAACTGCGCCCGCAGCTCGAATGCCGGGTCACCTTTGACGGCGCCGTACGCTTCGAGCGCTTCCGCGAACTTGCGCTGTGCCTGCAAGAGCTCGCCGAGGCGAAACTGTGCTTCAAAGGCGGAGCGATGATCCGGGTAACGGCTCAGGTACGTCCGAATCGCCTGTTCGTAGCGAGCCCCGTGGTCGGCATCTGGCTCTTTGGCCGCGACGGCTTCCGTTGCCTTGAAGTACATGTAGGCGGCATCGGCACCGTACGACGGCTTCTCTTCCTTCAACGCCGCTTCGAGCTCGACCGCGGCCTGTGGGTATTCGCCGTCTTTGAACTTTGCCAACCCAAGGAAGTAATGCGCTTCGCCGAGGTTGCGACGCATCGCTTCATCGTTGCTGGCGACCAGCCCTTCCAGCAGCGGCGTGGCACCCTTGTAGTCTCCCTTTTGCACCAAGAGCTTGGCGAGCTCCCACTTGGCGAACGGGCTATTGGCGTTGGCGGCCCACTTTTCGGGATTGTCGATGGAGCTGGCGGCCAGGGCCGCGACTTTCTCTTCCCAACCCGGTCCCGAGCGGCGCAGTTGTTCCATCATGGAAAGCGCCTGTTGACGGTAGCGTTCGGCGTCCGCCCCGGAGGATTTCTTGGCTGCGTTGAGCAGCACGCGGATGCGCAGGAAACGGACGACGTTTTCTTCACCACGCGCGCCGCCGCTCAGCAGTTCGTCGGAGAGCCGCAGCGCCTCTGCCGTGTTACCGTTGCGGACGTAGGCATCGAGCATCGCCAGGCGTGCCTTGCTCTTGCGTTCGGGAGAGGCGGCAGCGTCGTTGGCGACGGCCTTGAGGTCATGGATGGCAAACTCGGTGTTACCCAGCTCGAGGTGGCAGAGCCCGCGTCCGAGCAGACTCTCGACGAGCAGATCGTTACGCCGGTCGCCGACGGCGAACTCGGAGAAGCCCCGCTGTGCCTTGTCGAGGAGCTCCTTGCGCTTCGGACCCTCCGCCATGAGCCGGCCACCGTAGTAATTGAGCCAATTCAAAAAATAGAGGGCTTGCGACGCGACCACCTGCGATTCTTTGAACGCTTGCGTTTCGTAGAGCGCTTCCAGATCGCCGTCCTCATCCATGATCTTGCGCGACATGCGTTCGAGATTGCCGCTGTTGATCGCGTAGATTTGGGACAGCGGCTCGTGCAGCGCTTGAAAGGTGCCGATCAACGCATCGTTCTCGCCGCGCGGCCCGCCGACGTTGGCGGTCTTGTCGCTGACATCGATGAACCGCATGACGAGCTGGCCGAGTTGTTCGACGGCACGTTGCTGCGCCGCGGCGTTGAACTGCCCAGCACTTCTCTGGGCGTCGATCTGCGCGTCGATCTGCCGCGCGCTACTCCGGATGTCACCACCGCCCTGTGCATACGTTGCCGGAACGACGGCGAGGCATAGGGCAAGGGTGGCGAGAAAGAGCTCTGGCCTGTCCACTCTCAACTGTCGACTCTCAACTCAGATTCGTTACGAGCCCAGCTCGTTCATGTACTTGGCCATCTCGACCTTCCAGCGGGTTCCAAAGGTTAGCTCGAGCACGCTGCGGACGAGTGCGCGGTCCTGCTCGAGGACGATCAGCTCGCCGCCGCCTTGCTTGGAGACATCGCCGAACACCACCGCCACTTCCTTGTAGAAGTCCGGGAGCGGTGAGGGCTGGTACGGCTCGCTGCCGCGCAGCGACCGCCACATGTGCTTATCGAACAGCTCGTGCTGCCGATGTGTAACGTCGATCGAGCTGATGTACCCGCCGTTCTTACGGAAATCGCGCGCCAGGCTCAAGACTTCGTCGCGGTCCCACTCGTGCGGCGGCGATCCGGCGACGAGGATTATGATCTTCTTCGAGTTCTTCCGCCACTTGAGATCGTGCATGGCGGCATCGAGCCCGTCCCTGACCGCCTCCGGCCAGTCACCGCCGCCACCGGCGCTGATGTTCGAAAGGAAGTCTTGCAGCTTTTGCGTGTTGAAGCTCAAGTCGGTCCATTTGACGACATAGTCGTCGCCTTGGTCACGGTACACGACGATGCCGATGCGGCTGGTTGGCACCATGCGTTGAATTGCTGCGACGAGCACCGACAGTTTCTTCTTCACGTCGTCGATGACGAACTGCATGCTGTCGGTGGTGTCGATCACGAGTGCAACGTCGAGACCGATTTTGCGCAGCCCGCCGACGTAGTCGCCGAAACCGCCGCCCAGCCCGCCGATCGCTCCGGAACCGAAGGACAGGTTCGTCGAGACGGTATCGATCGCCGGCCCGGTGCCAAGCTTCGGCCCGACACCGCCGATGCGCGGCATGTCAGGCGGGCGGACACCCTGGATGACCGGCCCACTCGGCGCGGCGCGTTGCGGCTGCGCTTGCTCCATCTTCAACACGCCCGCGAGGTCTTCCAGCGAATCCGCGCCGTCGAGGTTCTCTTTGCCGACCATCGTGTCGTCGACGACTTTGACGCGAATCTCTTCGACCTTGCGAATCACCGTCAGCGTCACGGTGGCGAATAGCAACAGTAAGAGCGCGTGCGCGATCCCGGATGCGGCAAACCAGCGTATGCCCCCGTAGTGTGAGCCCGACCATGGGTCGAAGCGCGGCGGGCCAACCGGCTCGGGGGATTTCGATGCTGCCATCGCCGCGCTTCAGCTGCCCTGGCGCCGTTCCGCCGCGATAGCGATCTGTGTGGCGCCGGCCTTTTGTGCGATCGACAGGATGCGGACGGCGTTGCCGAACAACACCTCGCGGTCGCCTTCGAGCACGACAGGGATATCGGGGCGCGCCGTCACCAGGCCGTTGATCACACCTTCGAGCTCCTCGTATGCGGTCAGCTTGGAGTTCACATAGATGTCGTTGGTTGGGGTCACCGTAATGGTGATCTCGCGCGGCTGTGCCGCAGTGCTGTCGACCTCGGGAAGGCTGATCTTGGCCCCCGACTCCACCATCGCAGCGCTCGTGACCATGAAGATGATCAGCAGAACCAGGAAGATGTCGGTCAGCGGCGTGATGTTGATCTCGCTGACGATGTCCGACTTCGCGCGTTTTTTGAGGCTACCGAGTGCCATTCCGCCTCCCGAGGTGGATCGCGTCCAGGACGCGGTTGCAGGCGATGGTCAATGCGGCCTCGATACGCTCGATGCGGGTTTGAAAGTAGTTGTAAAAGATGACCGCCAGGATCGCGACGCCGAGACCGAGCGCGGTGGCGACGAGCGCCTCGGAAATACCGGCGGCTACTACCGAGAACCCGCCGCTACCCATCAATGCCATGTTGTGAAACGCCTTGATGATGCCGATGACCGTCCCGAACAGCCCGATGAAGGGCGCGCTGCTGCTGATGGTTCCGAGGATCCACAATGGACCCTTCATCGCCTCGAGCTCCTCGAAGCGTTTCTCTTCCGTGAGATCAGAGAGATATTCCATGGAGTCCGAATGGTGGCGCGCCAGCACGTCCGAGAAGATGCGACCTGCGGGCGTCTCGCCGTGAGCCTGACTCGTTTGAAGCGCGCCGTTGAAGTCCCCCTTCTCCAAGGGCGTACAGATGTTGCCCGCGAGCTGCAGGCTGTTCGACACCATGTTGCGTAGCGACCAGGCGCGCTCGAAGACGATGCTGACCGTCACCACCGAGAACAAGATGAGCGGATACGTCGCGATCCAACCCATGTTGATCATGTCGAGAATGCTCAGGCCTTCCACGTCGAATACCTCCTTAGATTGCAGCCAGTTAGGCGCGCGTCTCCGCGTAGTCCGCACGCCGTCGGCGCCACTTAAGCGCAGGGTTGGAGCAAATACAATGCGGCAGGCGAACCGTGACGGGAAGACTGATGGAGGCTCCCGCCTCTCGTAACGACCTCATAGCAACGCAGTCAGACGCGGGGCACACACCCGTGTGGAAGATGCTAGCAAAAGTCGCCCCGGCTTCCACGCCCCCAAGCGCTAGCTCGCTGCCTGCCGTTCCATCTGGTCGAAATCGGCGCCTTAACGGAGTCGAATAGCGGTGTCGGCACGACGCGTTGCGTTGCCGCAGGTCGTGGTCTATGCCGAAAGCACCCGTGGCCTGTAGACTCGACGGAACGCCGCGAGGAGGAGGAGGGCGCATGACGCGACGCGTAATGATGCTTGGGTTGGCGGTGGTGCTCTGCAGGGCGACGATGGCGGTCGCGCAGCCGCAATGGACACCCGAGAAATGGACCGAGGTGGAGACGCTCAATCTGTGCACGACGGGTCCCACGGAGGGTGTCTATTGCTTTGCCGTCTGGATGGTCGTCGTGGACGGCGACGTCTACGTCCGGCTCGGGAACAAGGCAGCTGACCGGGTGAAGGCCAACACGAGCGGCATGGTCATGCCCGTTGAAATCAGTGGTCAACGATTCGAGCGTGTGCGAATGACCGAGGCACCCGATGCAGTGGATCGCGTCAACGACGCGATGGCCGACAAGTACACGTCCGACATCTTCATCCGTTTCTTCTCTCATCCCCTGACCCTACGCCTCAAGCCAGAAGGCTCGACGACAACGTCGTCGTAACGCTTTGCATCCGCCGCCCGCGAGGGGTGATGCTGGACACCTTGCTCAGCCGTTCCGGCAGCGCATCGGCGGCGACTTTGGACAGCCTAGCGCGCGGGCTGCACGCGTTGGGGGTGACGCCCAATGTGCTGAGCTATGCGGCGCTGGCGTTGGGTGTCACTGCTGGAGCACTCTTTTATGTCGGGCAAGGTTGGATCGCGTATTGCGTGGTCCTGCTCTCTGGATTGCTCGACGCCGTCGATGGCCGCGTCGCACGTCTCGGTGCCGGATCGACCCCGTGGGGTGGCGTGTTGGATCTCGTCTTCGATCGGATTGTCGAGGTCTCGATCCTACTCGGCATCGCATTGCCGTACCCCGACAGGCATGTGCCTGCGCTCGTGCTGGCCGCAACTTGGTACGTCAACCTCTGCGTCTTTCTGGCCGTCGGCGCAGCAACCGAGAAGCACAGTGAAAAAATGATCTACTATCCGCCTGGTCTCCTCGAGCGCACTGAGTCGTTGGTCTTCTGCTTCATCGTCGTTGCGGCGCCCAGCCTCACGGTCGCGGCCGGCTACTTGTACGCCGCGCTCGAGGTGGTGACGGCGGCACAGCGGTTTCGCTACGGCAGAACGGTGCTGCGGGCGTGAACCCTGCGCAGGACCGAGGCTCTTCAGCGGATCGAATCCGCTAGCCACGGAAAGACCTCGCTGGCCCGCACGTAGTCGAGCATCCACTGCTCACGCACGCAACGCAGCAACAACGCGCCGCGGCTCATATCGCCACGACCGATGAAATCGCGCGGCACATACACACCGTCGCCGAATACGGTGACGAGAACCTCCAGGTATTTTTGCGGCGCCAGGCTGCCGAGCAAGACCACTTCACCGGCCAGCCCGCGCCGCGCCAGCGCGGTGCAATCGCGCAACAACGGCAACCAATAGCGCTCGTCTCTGGCATCCACCGGCACCGCGGCGTACCGCGAGAGGTCGTCGAGGCCGACACGCGTCTCGGGGGCGAGCAGCCCATCACTAGGCGTGATGACGAGGATGTCCGCGGGCGAGGTTGCGAAGGCCCGTGCGTAGGCGAGCTTGCCGCGGAAGTAGAGCCCGCTGAGGAAGCTGAAGACCTCACCCAGCGGTGCGCCGTGCTCCTGCCGCAGCCGCCGGGCCAGGTCGAAATTGGCGCCGCCCTTGCGCAGCAAGCGCGCACGTTCACCGTCGGAATGTGCCGGAGAGAGTAGAAAGGTACTCACATGTAGGGCTCAGCTGCCGACACGGCACATCAAGAAGCGGCTCGGAAGATGCGCGATTTGGACGTGGGTTGTGCGACGGCGAACCCACCGGCGGACGTGGGTTGCACGTCGTCACACCGTGGCTCCCGGGCGCGGAGCATTTGCTTGCGGCCGCGCAGCGAGCCGTGGCGCTGCGCATAGACGCGGGTGAGCTCGGCGCCGAGGAAGAAGATCTGGGCCGAGTAGTAGACCCAGACCAAGACGATGACCAATGATCCCGCCGCTCCGTACGTTGAGCCAATGCCGCTTTGTCCGAGGTAGAGGCCGACGACGGTCTTTCCGTTGGAAAACAAGATCGCCGTTGCGGCCGCTCCGACCCACACGTCTGACCACGGGATCTGTACGTTGGGCAGGAACTTCAGCATCACCGCGAACAGTAGCGTGACGACACCGAGGGCAACAATGAAGTTGATGATCATCCAGACGACTTCGTTCCCCGGGATGAGCGCGGTGAAATAGCTATTGGCGGCTGCCAGCACCGCGCTGATGACCAATGAGACCAGCAGCACGAACCCAATCGCCAAGACTAGGAGCAGCGACCCAAAGCGATGACGAATCGCGTCGCCGATTCCGGCGTCGGGGTTGGGAGGAACCTCCCAGATGGTATTCAGCGCATCCTGCAGGGCGACCAGCACCCCGACGGCGCCGAAGATAATGACCGCAATCCCGAGTAGGGAAGCGAGGACACCACTCGCCGGCCGGCTCGCATTGGCGATCAGATCCTCAATCGCCTTCGCACCGTCCGGTCCAACGAGACCGCTGATTTGGGTGACCAACTCGCCGCGCACTGCGTCCTGGCCGAAAAGCAGACCGGCCACCGAGATCAGCACGATGAGCAGCGGTGCAATCGAGAAGATCGTGTAGTACGACAATGCCGCGGCCAGACTCGGTGCGTTGTGCGCGTACCAGTTCGTAACGGTCGCCAGCAAAGTTTGGCGCAACGCGCGCAGGTGTGACTGCATGACGCTCATACGTGCATACGTCGTGCCGTGCTCACGCTGATGCGTTCACTCGAAGCTGCGGTGCCCCTGCTGCGGCCGCGAGGCAAGACTTACAACGGCGCCGTAGGGTGGGCTCCGCCCACACGGCCGGTCGCTCGTGTGCGGGTCACCGCACGCCGATGAGCATCGAGCACCGGTGGGGTGCATAGAATGCACCCTACGTCTACGTCGGTTGGTAGGGTGGGCTCCGCCCACCAGGGCGGCTTGGCCTGCGCCGATTTCTCAACCAGAGCCCTTTACGCCAAAGGCGTTACGCAACATAGCCCAGGGTTGCCGCGCTGGCGGCTACCCTGGGAGCGACCAGGAGCGACGGGACGCGCGTTTCAGTGTAGCGTTACGTGCAGCAAGGCAAAGGCCCGCGCGAACAGCTCTTTCATCGACTGCAGGCGAAAGCTGGCGGCATCGAGGATCGCGTGGCTCAACTCATCGTCGCTATAGCGGGCGACGTCGAACCCATGTGCCTCGAAACGGTCACGGAACTGCGCGGTAGCCCTGGCTCGCGCTTCGAACTCGGCGCGCTGTCGCTGGAGCCGATGCATGGACATCGATTGCAGGCTGAGCTTAGGTGCAAGCGGATGCGGGATTCAATTGGACAATTCCCGAGAAGCGCGGAAAAGTCGCTGTAGTGGCCCCCTAAACGCGTGTGGACCTACACAGCGCCTACCAGCATCAGAAAGCCGATGACGACGAGCGGTATTCCCAGCGACCAGAGAATCAGGTCCATGGTGGATCCTCCTGATCAACGGCGTTCGCACTTGAGATGTGCCCCATCTCGAACCAAGCCGCTGCTACGACGAACTAGATGCCGACCCGAACCGGCATGATGCTGCGCGGCAACCACACCTGGACGGTCGTACCCTGTTGCGGCGCGCTGCGTACTTCGACGCGACCCTCGAGCATCTGCAGCAGCCGCTTGACGATGTACAGTCCCAGTCCCGAACCGGATGCCGATCTCAGCCCTTCGCTCCCCTGAGAAAACGCGTCGAACATCACCGCGCGCGTGGCGTCGTCGATCCCCAAACCGGAATCGGCCACCTCGATGACGACTCCGTCCACCTTGGAATAGACGCGGACTGCGACGGTGCCTGTGGTCGTAAACTTGAGCGCGTTGTGGAGCAGGTTTCTGAGCACGATACGCAGCTTTGCCTCATCTGTGCGCACGCGCGGCAGGCCATCTTCGACGGTCCACGTGACGCGGACGTTGGAGTTGAGGCGTGGCTGAGATTCGGCGTCGGCAGCAATGGCGACGACCCAGTCGCCAATGGCGAGCTCGTCGACATTGAGCGGTATCTGCGCGGCATCGGAACGGCCAACTTCCAGCAAGCCCTGCACGAGCTCGAGCAAGCGCTGCGTTCCCTGTTCGAGCCGTCCAATCAGCAACCCCTGGATCTCGGAAAGACCCAGTGACGCGCGCAGCAGACGGTGGGAAATCACCATGGTCTGCAGGACGTCGCGCAACTCGTGCGATGCCATTCCCAGGACGTCGGATTTGAGCGCATCGCGGCGTTCGAGCCCTTCCAGCTGCGTGATGACGTCCGCTCCAAGCGCCGCGACCGAGGCAATGTCGTGCGACAGCGCCGTGCGGTCCGCTTGGCTATTGTCTACCCGGCTGCCGACACCGGCGCCCAACAGCCCGTAGTTGTCGCGTACAGCGATATATGTAGGCCCGTCCTCGGCCGGTGTCGCCGGACCATCGCTCGATACGCTGGCGGTGACGACTTCACGTTCGAGGACCTGCGACAACAGGGACTGGAAGACTCTGGCTCGCAGCGTACGTGATTGCGCTGGCCCATCTCCGGCGGCGGCGCGCGCATAGTGCGCAACGGGAGCAAAGGTGCCGTCCGCCGATGAACGAACGAAAACGGCGCTCTCGCCGACGCCAAGCGCGGCGGTAGCCAGCTTGCAGATGCGCGTGAGAAAGTCCCGTTGCAACGTCGACACGGCATCATTCGGCGACACGGCCGCCGTCTCGTCGGCACAATCCGTTTGTGAGCTCACCCGGCGCCCTCCCGAGGCTCTGTGATGACTGTCGTAGCCCCCCTGCAACAGCGGCAGGCTACGACCCCACGATGTCCCCAACAATCGGGGGAACCCGCAAGGGACCGAGTATTTCCCTGTAGACGGCGCCGCTCCCGCGGGCCCGTGATTAGGCGACGATGATCTGGTTGCGGATGGCGTAGCGTACGAGATCGGGCAGCGAATGCAGACCCAACTTGCGCAGAATGTTGCTGCGATGGGTCTCGACCGTCTTGACGCTGAGCTCGAGCAGCACCGCGATCTCTTTGTTGCTATGGCCTTCCGCGAGCAGTTGGACGATCTCGCGTTCGCGGGCGGTCAGACCTTTGGCGGTCCGAGTCGGGATGTTACCCTCGGTCGTGTCGACGTACGCTTGCGCCAACATGGCACTGATGGCACCGCTGAAAAACGGCGTGCCGCGACGCACTGCGGCAACCGCCGCGATCAGATCGCGGCCGGCATCCGACTTGAGCACGTAGGCGCGAACCCCACATTCTAGTGCGTCGCGCAAAAGCGACTCCGACTCGTGCATCGTCAGCAAGATGATCTCGGTATGCGGGGAGGTCTTCCGGATGCGTCGCGCCGCTTCGAGGCCGTTCAGCCTCGGCATGCTGACATCGATGATGGCGACATCGGGGGTGAGCTGCTTCGACTTCCGCACCGCGTCAACGCCGTTCGCCGCCTCGCCGCACACCTCGTAGTCGGGTTCGCTCTCGAGCAAGGCGCAGAGCCCGCGGCGAACCACCTCGTGATCATCGACCACCAGGACTCGTAGTGCGTTTGGGGCCATGCTTCCTCCACACTCAAACACGTTGGCGCGATCATTGGCAAGAATAGTTCGCGCAAGGGGATTCTCTCTACAGTCACTTCCCCGAGGTTGTAAGGGAATCGCCGGCCGGCCCGTATCGCTCTATCTGGGCATAGTTGTAAGACTTACCGGTGGCGCGGGAAGAAATCGAAGGTCGCCGCTCAGCCGTAAGAGCTGCAGCCGGCACGATGGTTGCACTTCAAAGCTAGGTGGCGAAGTTGC
>Ga0187892_10011501_pt1 | contig 10824 bp, 4 predicted proteins | sample MA1701073metaG_FD_139345 | JGI IMG/M metagenome (GOLD analysis project Ga0187892, IMG submission 139345) | Bio-ooze microbial communities from a basaltic lava cave in the Kipuka Kanohina Cave System on the Island of Hawaii, USA - MA170107-3 metaG ... | reverse complement strand
TTCAGCCGCCAGCGCGCGTCGCCGTTCACTCCGACGGCGCGGAACCGCACGCGCTGGGTATCCGGCGGGATATCGGGATCCACCGCGATGATCTGGCCGCTGGCCGGATAGACGATGGCGGGGTGGCCGCCGTCCCGCCCCTTGTGCACCACGCGCCGCATCTGTGTGCCGGGCAGAAACAACTCCTCGCGGTCCGGTTCGAGCGCCGCCTCGAAGGTGACCGGGACGCGTTCCACGCCGGGCGGATCGGGCGGCGCGTGGCTGGGGACGTTCTGGTGCAAGGCGTTGACCATCTCCAGCCACAGCGGCGCCGCGCCGCTCACGCCGGACACGTCCCACATGGCGCTGCCGTCGAAATTGCCGAGCCACACCGCGACGGTGTAGCGCGCGGTGAATCCGACACACCAGTTGTCGCGCATGTCCTTGCTGGTGCCGGTTTTCACCGCGGCCCAGAAGCGCGGCGCGAGCGGGTTGTCGAGGCCGAAGGTGATGCTGCGCGACACCCGGTCGGCGAGGATATCGGTCACGATGTGGGTCGCCGCCGGGTCGAGCACGCGATGTCCGCGCGCGCGCTCGCCGGGCGTGAGCCGCATGGGCGATGCCAGGCCGCCGTTGGCCAGCGTGCGATAGGCGTTGGCCAGCTCCCACAGCGTGACCTCGGCGGAACCAAGCGCCAGCGAGTAGCCGTAGTGCTCGCCGTCGTCGCGAACCGCGTTGAAGCCGAGCGCGCGCAAACGCTCCACGAACGGATCCGGGCCCAGCAGCGCGAGCGTGCGCACGGCCGGCACGTTGAGCGAGCCGGACAACGCCGTGCGCAGGCTCACCATCCCCTTGAAGTCGCGATCGTAGTTCTGCGGAACGTAGAGGCCGGCCGGGGTGACGACATCGACCGGCGAATCGTCCAGCAGCGACGCCGCGGTGAGCAGGCGCTGCTCGAGCGCCAGCTCGTACAGGAACGGCTTCAAGGTGGAACCCGCCTGACGCGGTGCGCGCACCCCGTCCACGAAGCGCGCGCTGGACATCTCGCCGGCGTTGCCCGCGTAGGCCAGCACTTCTCCGCTGCGGTTGTCGACCGCCAGCACCGCGGCGTCGGCGACGTTCTGTCCACCCAGCGCAGCGAGCTGGCGTCCCGCTGCGTCGAGCGCCAGCGCCTGCAGTCCGGCGTCGAGCGTGGACTCGACCCGGCGCGCCTCGGCGGTCACCAGTGCACGCGCGACGTGCGGCGCCAGGGCGGCGGCGGGAGTCAGGTTCGGCACGTCGGACAGCCGCAGCTCGGCGAGCTCCGCCAGACCGTCGCACGCGAGCGGCGGCTGCAGCGACTGCGCCAGCGCGCAGGCGCGCTTCGCCACCACGGGCGGCTGCGCATTGGGCCCGCGCAGCAGCACGGCCAGGATCAGCGCCTCCGGCTGGTCCAGGCCGCTGGCGTCCTTGCCGAACAGCGCGCGCGCCGCCGCGCCCACGCCCTGCACCTCGCCGCGGAAGGTGGACAGATTGAGATACGCCTCCAGGATCTGGCGCTTGGTCCATTTCTTCTCCAGGTCGCGCGCGGCCTGGATCTGATCCCATTTCTGCCCCACGGTGCGGCGTTGCTTGCGCGGTTTGAGGCCCGCCTCGAGCATGGCGGCCACCTGCATCGACAGCGTGCTCGCGCCGCGCGGCTTGGAGGAGAACATGCTGTCCAGCGCCGCGTCGGTCAGCGCCAGCCAATCCACACCGGCGTGCTCGTAGAAGCGCTTGTCCTCCGCTCGCACCACCGCTCGCAGAAACGCCGGCGACGCGCCGTCCAGGGTCACCCAATCCAGCCGCCGGCCGCGCATGTCGACGCGCAGCTCCTGGATCACCACGCCGTGCCGGTCCAGGAGCACGCCCTCGGTGCTCACGTGCGCCTTGCGCACCTCGTCGTACGTGGGCAGCGCCAGCGCGGGCGCCGCGACCGCCAGCACCAGCAGGAAAGGCGCTGAGAGCACGCAGGACGCACCGCGCAGATTGCGCTGCGCCTCATCCGGACCGCGCGCGCCGGATTGGTTTCTCGAAGCTGCGCGACCGCGCAATCCGGGGAGGACCCGCATCGCGGGATGAGCAGGGCTCGGAGGAGCAGAATCGACCGAACAGGACATACGGCACGCACAGCGTAGCACGGTTCGGCTGCGGACCGATCCGGTCGCGGGCAGCCGGTGTGCGGCCGTCCTGGTCAGCTGGCGAGCAGGAAGTACAGCTGGATCGACATCACCACCGCGAGGCCGATGGCGACGAAGCGCAACGCATTGTGCAGCGAGGCCAGCAGGGCACGCGCACACCAGCGCCGGCAGTCTGCCCGGCGCGTCGGGAAGTACACCCGGAACGGCCGGTGGTCGCCGGGCTGCAGCAGCCGCGCGCGGCCGAACGGGATGCGCCCCTTGAGGCGCACGAAGTCGTCGGCGTACTCGCGCACCGCCGCCGCGCGCACGCCGAATCCGTCCGGATCGAACACCGCCTTGCGCGCCGCCTGCTCGGCGACCTTGCCTTCGATGTCGAACGCGTCGTCCAGCAGGACCAGCGCCAGCCCGGCGCTGGTGAGCCCGAGCACCAGCCACGCAACCAGATCGGAGGTGCCGAGCAGCCGCAGGACATAGATCGCGACCAGCACCACCAGCAGCGCGAGCGTTCCGCGAATGCATGCGCTCGCCAGGAACATCGGATGCAGCCGGCCCAGCCGATCGGCCCACGCCTCGCCGCCGTGGTGCGTTTCGCCGCCGCCAGTCGGATGAAACCGCTTGACCGTCATCTCGTGCCTTCAGTTCCTGGAACGGCATCCCAGGATGTGCTGAACCGCTATCGGCCGAAAAACGCGACGGCATAGTGGCGTGTGGATTTCCCGGACCGAATCTTGACAATCGATTTCGTCGCCGGTCGCCGCGTTGCGACAGGCAGCGTCCGCCAACCGGCGTAGCCGCGTCCAGCGACTGTTGCGAGAGTGTTGCCCGTTGCCCGGGCGCACCGGCGGATCAGGGCCGAGTGAGTGGCGGGATCACCGGATCACGCCGTGCCGGTTCAGATGCAGCTCGCGCCACTGGGCGTAGCTGTCCTCGAGCTTCGTCGCCACCGCGCCGAAGGATTCCGGCCAACTCGAACCCGTTCGGCAACACGATGGGCCCGAACTCCAGTCCGTGAATTTCCCACTTCACCATGAGGACCTCCTGTTGCACCCGATCACCGTCCGCGGCCCCGGGCGGGGGCTAATGGACGACGCCGGCACCGGAGTGACGCAGTACGTTGAACTGCCCGTAGCTGTCCTTCAGGTCCAGAGCGATCGCGCCGGTCGCCTTGGTGCTGGCGCTGCCCGCTTCGGCGAGCTCGAACTCGATGCCGTTCGGGATGTCGATCCGCACCCGGTGCGCGGCGCCCGTCGCCGGACTCTTGATGGGGCGTCCGGTCGCTTCCAGCACGCCCGGGATCACCACCTTCGCGGTGCGGGCGGCGATATCGATCTGGAATTCGATCGGTTTGAACATCGGGTCGTGCACCGTGCTCGACATGGCATGGTAGACCCACCAGTGGGTGGCGGCCTCGCGCGTCTCCCCGCCGTAGAGGATGGTCGCCAGGGCGCGGCGCTGGCGCTCGTCGGCACGCTGGTCGATGATCGCCTGCATCGCACCCCGGCCCTCGAACACCGCTCCCGGCCAGGCGTAGATCAGCGCGGCGCACAGCCCGTCGAGCGGCACATCGCCGAACCGCCCGCGGTCGATGCGCACGACCTCGAATCCGCGGCAGTTGCCGTGGGTGGGCAAGTCTTCGAATTGACAGGGACAACCGTAGTTGCAGTTGCAGTTGCCGAACTCGACGCCCTCCACGTACCAGTCGATCATCCCGGCCTCTCCCCGACTTGCGAGGCGCAACTATAGCGCATGCGCCAGGGTGGCGATGCCCCAGACGATCAGCGCCGCGCCCGTCGCATGGGTCAGCCAGCGCGCACCTGGAATCAGCTTCTCCGCCAGCACGTAGGTGGCGATGCCGGCGATCCAGTAGAGGTTCATCACGCCGCCGAGGAACAGCAGCAGCATCAACACCCAGCAACAGCCCAGGCACAACGCGCCGTGCGCGGCCCCCATCCGCGCGGCCCCGCTCAGGCCCGGCCGCCAATGCCGCGTCAGAAAGCGGATCGGCTCGCGGCAGCTTCGCAGGCAAGCCTGCTTCAGCGGCGTCACCTGGTAGACCCCGGCCGCCAGCAGCAGTGCGCCGCCCAGCAGCATGCTGGTGGGCGTCATCATCGGGGTCAGGAATCCGGTCATCTCCAATCCCCAGTGCGCAGCCGCGGCGCCGGCGCTGAACAACGCCCAGGCCGCCAGATAACCGGCGACGAAGACGGCGGTACGCGATCGAGCCGGCGCCTGCGGTTGCTGCCTGCGCGCGATGGCGGCGAACAGCAGCACCATCGGCGCTGCGCTCGGCAGCATCATGGCGACCATCATGGCGAGCCACATCAGATAGACGAGCACCGCGTAGCGCGGGGACCACGGCGTCGGCGTGGCCAGCACCTTGGCCACGTCGCCCATCGCGGTCATTTCCAAGGCATCCATGGACATGCCCACGCCCGCCAGCGTGTACGCCCAGGCGAAGATCGATACCGCCGCGAGCGCGGCGATGACCAGCACGCGGTCGCGCTTCAGCGCGGATTCCAGGATCACGGCACGACCTCCAGCCTCGCGTTCGGAACCTCCCCGAACATCTCCGGCGCATACAGCGCTTCGACGCGCGTGGGCGGCAGCGAGAACGCGCCCGGATTGTTCAGCCGCACGCTGTACTCGAGGATCCACTTGCCCTTGGGCACGAAGCGATAGTAGGCGCGGAAGGAGTCGAGCCTGCGTTCCTCGAACGCCGGCCACACCCAGCCCTCGCGCCGCTCGCCCGCGGTCAGGATCTGCGAATCGCGCGCGAGCCCGGTGCCGAGCGCGCTCGCCCCCGCGGGCAGCGGATCGTTCACCACCACCCAGCTCATGTCGGATTGCGCCTCCAGCTCCAGGCGCACCCGCATCACGTCACCGCGCGACCACCGGTCCTTGTGCTTGCGTTCCACGGCGCTGACGCTGCGCCTGATCCGATAGCCCGAGGACAACGCCTGCTTCAGCGGGATGGCGGCCAGGCTCTGCAGCGTCGCCCACGGCTTGCCGCTGCCCTCGTGCGTGAGGTGCAGCACGCCCCGTATCGGCCCGCCGCCCTGCGGTGCGGCGGGCCAGGCCAACAGCCACTCCCCGCCCGCGTCGCCCGCCGCCCAATCCCGGCTGCGCGCCTGCTGCGCGAGCGTCGCGCGGGTGACGCCGGCCACCGGCTCGCTCTCGAGCAGCGCGGAGAATTTCTCCAGCGCCAGCACGCCCCATGCATTGGCCACGGTGGTGTTCCAGTGCCCGCGCTGCTGGCGCCCGAGGCTGCCGCGCGCGAGCCGCGGCAGGTCCTCGCGCCACTGCGGCCGCTGCAACACCGACAGCAGCATCCGGTTGGCGTTCACGTCGCCCGAGATCATCAACCACCACAGGTAATCCGTGCGCTCGGTGGAGAAGCCCATGGTGCTGCCCTGGAAGTTGAGGCGCGAACGCAGGATCTGTTCCGCTTCCGCCAGGCGTTGATCGCGTTGCGCGAGCTGTGGCGCGCGCGCGAGCAGGTCCAGCCAGTCGATCACCGTCGAGGTGGGCCACAGGTTGGGGTCGATCGAAAGCGAGGCGAGGTCCGCCTCCTGCACCGCCTTGCCCCAGCGCGCCAGCGCCTGGAGCGCGGCGATCTTGCGGATGGAAAGGTCGGCGGCACGCCACTCCGGCTCGCGCGTCACCCGTCCCGCGACGAAACGCTCCAGCGCGCCGTGCATGCGCGCGCGCGGCGCCTCGGGGATCTCCCAGCCCGCCTCGTTGGCGATGGACAGCAGGTACGTGGTCAGCGCATCGCTGCCGCGCCCCAGACCGGGGAAGTACATGGCGAAGCCATCGCGGTCGAGGTAGGTGGGCAGGCTCGCCATCAACCCCGACCAGCGCCCGGCGTCGCGCAGCGCCACCGCCTGCGAGGCGATCTGCTCCAGGCAGGTGTAGGCGTACCGGCTCATGAACTCGCGCACGCCCGGCAGCTCGCCACCCAGCCTGGGCGCCAGCGTGACGCGCACGCCGCCGCGGCCCGGGATCGCGTCGGCGGGCATCTGTACCGGGTGATCGACAGCGCGCTCGACCTGAGCGACGGTCGCCTGAAAGGTGCGCACCGGCACGGCCGCGATCACGCTCTGGCGCACTTTCAACGCGTCGCTCACGCTCTCGCCCGCGGCGGTCCTGGCCGTTGCGCTCACCTCCCAGTGCAGCGCTTGCGCGCCGAGCGGCGCCGTGGCGTCCCAGCCCACCTCCTGCGACGCCCCGGGCGCGAGGCTGAGCGCGACCGGTTGCTGCGCCAGCGCGGTGCCGCGCGCGCCGTCCAGCTCGGGCGTCACCCGTGCGCGCAACGCGATCTCGAGCGGCGCCTCGCCGGCGTTGCGCGCGGTGAACAGCGCGCGGTAGCCGTCCTGCTCGCGCACCAGCGGCGGCAGTCCCGAGAACAGCATCAGCTCCTGGGTCGAGCGCACCGTGGTCTGGCCGGTGCCGAACAGGCCGGCCGCGCCGCTCGCCACCGCGACGATGCGGAAGGACGTCAGCGAATCGTTCAGCGGGATCTCCACTTCGGCACGGCCCCGAGCGTCGAGCTTCACGCGTGCCTTCCAGAACAGCAGCGTGTCGAACAGCTCGCGGCTGGTCTTGCGCCCGCCGCCGCCGCCGGCCGCGCGCGCCTTGCGCCCGTAGTGGCGCTTGCCCACGACCTGCATCGAGGCGGTGGCGGTGTCCACCTCGATGCCGCGCCGCTGCATCATCGCCTGCAGCAGCTTCCAGCTGTCGTTTGGCGCCAGCTCGAGCAGGCCCTCGTCCACCGCCGCCAGCGCCACTTCGGAACCCTTCGGCGGCGGCTTGCCGTCGGCGGCGCGCCGCACCGCGACGCGCACCTTGGCGCGCTCGCGCACGCGGTACACCGGTTTATCGGCGGCCACCTTCACGTTCAGCTCGAAGCCGCGCCAGCCCACGTCGAGCTGCGCCACGCCCATCCTGAACGCCGGCTTGCCCAGGTCCACCAGCGCGGTGGGCCGCGGCTCGCCCACGCGGCCGCGCACGGCGAGCACCGACACGAAGACGTTGGGCGCATGGTTCCATCGCAGCGGGACCTCCACCACCGGCGCCTTGCCGCTCAGCTCCCGCACGAAGGCGTCGATCACGCCCTCGCGCTCCACCGTGACCAGCGCGTGCGCCTTGCGGAACGGCATGCGCACCTGCAGCACCGCCTTGCCGCCGGGCTCGTAGCGCTTGCGCTCCGGCAGCACGTCCATGCGGTCGTCGTTGGACAGATCGAACCACCACTCACCGCCGCCGGCCACCCAAGCGCTCCTGTGGGTGGCGGCCGGGTTGCCGGCCGCATCGCGTGCGCGCGCCTCGATCAGGACCTCGCCCGATACCGGCGAAACGAATTCGCAGAACAGCAGCCCCATGGCGTCGGTCGTTCCTTCGCACACGCTCTTGACGCGCTTGACCTCGGCCCCGCTCTCGTAGGCGTAGAAGCCGCCGAGCAGGCGCTTGCGGTGCGAGAAGGTCTTGCGCTCGAACAGCGTGAGCGCAACGGGCACGCCCGGCAGCGGCTTGCCGGCCAGATCCAGTGCCACCGCTTGAAACTTGATCTGGTCCTTCGACAGGGCCCATGAATCGGGCTTGAGTCCGAGGACCAGGGCCGCCGGCCACACCGCGACGCGCGCCGAGGTGGTCAGCACCTCGCCATTGGGATCGGTGTACTCGAGCTCGGCGACGATCTCCTGCGGCGTCGGCTGGGACGGGATGCCGGTCAGCGCCGGCCTGCCGCCGCCGCCGTTGTCGAGCGTCAGCGACTGCGTTTCGAGCGGCTTGGTCGCCGGCCCGCGCGCCGCATCGGCCGGCAGCTCGTCGCCGTCGGCCAGCAGGGTGTCGCCGCGGACCCAGGCCTGGCCCGGCTCGTCCTGCACGCCTTCGGTCACGGCGCCGGTGAGCAGCGCGAACTCCTCGTAGCCCGGAAAGACGACTGCGCGCGGCTGCACCACGCTGCGCAGCTTCACCGGCGCGTTCGCCGCGCCGCCGCCGGCCAGATAGCTCACCTGGACGCCGATCTCGACGCGCTGCGGATTGACCAGCAGCTTGGCCGGGGGATCGATCGAGGCGCGCATCAGCGGCACGCGAAACTCTTCGACGCGGAAGGTGCCGGCGCTGCGCCGCGCGGCGCGTCCGTTCAGCGTGTCCTCGAACACCACCCGATACACCCCGGTCTTGGCGTCGCGGGGGACTTGCCAGTCCGACACCGCGCTGCCGCGCGCATCCCACCTCACCGGCAGCTCGTAGCGTTGCTCGCCGCCTTGATGCTCGATGCTCGCCTTCCTCGGCAGCGTATCGGCGGCGGGAGAGCGCAACCCGCCGCGCACATGCCGCCGGTAGAAATGCTTCATGTGCACCGTCTCGCCGGCGCGCACCAGCGTGCGGTCGAACACGGTGGTGGCGACGAACGGTCCCTGCCAGCTCGCCTGGGGCAGATTGAAGCGCCAGCGCGAGATGCCTTCGTCCCAGTCCGACATGACGAAGCTCACGTCGCCGCCGAGCCGGGCGAACACCAGGTACTGGCGGTCGTGATCGGACAGACAGCCGGGAAGCTTGTCGCGTGCCGGCAGCTGGATCGGCAAGCGTGCCAGGCCGCGCGCATCGGTGAGCGCTTTCGCGTGCTCCTTGCCGCTGCAGTCCTGCACCGACACCTGGGCATTGGCCACCGGCGCGCCGGAGTCGAGCGCAGTCACCCACACCAGCGACGACTCGCGCCCGTGCTTGAAGTGCACCGAGAGGTTGGTCACCAGCGCGGCGGTCGAGACGTGATATACCTCGCCGCCCGTGGCCCCGGGGTGCGAGCCGGTGAGCAGCGCCGCACCCAGCTTCGGGCTCGCCAGCTCCACCACGTAGAACCCGGGCCGGGTGAGCGGGATGCCGACCACCTCGAACGCGCGCGCGCCCGCCGGCTTGGGCACCTTGATGGCGCGCACCCGCGGCTCGTCGGCCAGGATCGAGCGCTCGGCCGCATACATGCGGCCGCTGGGCTCGCCCTCCTCGCCCTCGACCCATTCGACGTCCCGGTGCTCGCGCACGCGGCGCAGCCAGCCGGCGACGCTGCGCGCGTCGGCGTTGCCGATGCGCAGCACGCCGCCGGGCACCGGGCCGGTGCCGGCCGACGACCACACGCGCCCGGCAAGTTGCGGCTCGAGGTTGCGCAGCGTGACCGGCAGGGTGGCGTCCGCCTTCAGCTCGATGATGCCGAAGCTCGCCGGGAACTTCGCGAGCGGCGGCGCGACGTCGGTCTTCACCACCAGCGGGAAGCGCCTCTGGTTGGTGAGCCCGCGTCCGGCGTCGTCGCGCAGATCGGCCGGGATCTCGAGCTTGAAGCCGGCCTGCTCGGGGAAGGGACCGGCGAAGCTCACCGCGCTCACCCAGTCGCCGGCCTGGCTCGGGTCCGGCAGCGTCGGTTTGTACGCTCGTTGCGGGCCGCGCAGCACGATCTTCTGGGCGCTCGCGCGCGCGATCGGCGCGCTGAAGCCCAGCTGCATCGGGGCGAACGGCAGGCAGCCCGCCGCCGGGTTGGCGCGCTGGCAGGAGAAGCTCGCGGCGAACGCAGGCCGAACGGTGAACTCGAGCACCTGATCCTGCGCGGTGGGCACGCCGGACAGCGATTCGATGCCCTTGCCCCACACCAATCGAAAGGGGCTTTGCGCCGGCAAGCGCCGGGCGCAACGCAGCAGCGTGAGCGGCAGCTTGGCGGGATCGGCACTGCGCAGCTTCTCGGCGCCGGTTCCGCGCAGCAGGTCGCGCTCGGCGACGCCGGCCAGCCGTCCGTCCTTCAGCAGCGCAAGCAGGAAGCGGTCGACGAAGTCCTTGCGCGCCTCGAGGATCGCGGCGCGCTCCGCGCCCTGCACCAGCTGCACCGCGATGCGCTCCTCGACGCCCTTGGCGTCGCACCAGGCGTGCGCCAGGATGCTGGCTTCGGCCGCCCGCGCGTCCAGGGCGAGGATGAACACCTGCTCCTCGTCGATCTGCGCGTGACGCCAGGGCAAGTGCTCGACCACCGCCGGCCCGCCGGTGCTGAAGGCGAAGCGCGCCGGCTCCACCGGCGCGCCCGCGAGCGTGCGCAGATCGCGCTTGACGCCGAAGGCGCAGTGCTCCCCCGCCGGCAGATCGCGCTCGAAGTCGTACACCCAGTTCTTCTGATCCGCCCAGCGCGCCGTGCCCTTTTCGGAGCAGTCGATGTCGAAAGGCTCCGCCAGGCGCGGATCGCCGAAGGCGACCATCGGCTCGGAGAAGCGCGCGCTCACCTGGCGCACGCCCTTGACCTCGCCCTGAGGCGAGAACACCTCCACGGTCGCAGCGAGCAGCCCGGGGGCCCATAGCATGAGCAGCGCCCACAGCGTGAGCAACGCCGGGGGCGCACAGCGCTTCCCGCGGGCGCGGGACCCGGGCATGGGGCGTGCGCGGAGTACAACAGCGAAATGGCGGGCTGCGCCGCTCAGGACTTGTCGAGCTGCTTGCACACGTAGTCGAAGGTCTTGCCTCCGTGGGTGTTGGCGCGCACATCCTCCCACAGGCGCCTGGGCATCTTGCCCGAAGTCCACACCACCTCGCCTTCCAGGCCGATCATGTCGATGGAGGTCACGCGGTTCACCCGGCGCCCGCAGTCGAGCTCGATCACGCCCACGCTTTCCTTGAACAGCACCGGCCTCCCGCTGAAATTGTCCACCAG
>Ga0187892_10011500_pt1 | contig 10826 bp, 5 predicted proteins | sample MA1701073metaG_FD_139345 | JGI IMG/M metagenome (GOLD analysis project Ga0187892, IMG submission 139345) | Bio-ooze microbial communities from a basaltic lava cave in the Kipuka Kanohina Cave System on the Island of Hawaii, USA - MA170107-3 metaG ... | reverse complement strand
AAGTGGAATGGACGAGAGCCTCTGGCCGGCGCGGAACGTCGCCGAGCACGCGTATTGCCCGCGCCTCTTCTACTACATGCAGGTGGAAGGGATCTTCATTCCCAACACGGACACGGAGAAGGGAGTCGCGGTTCATCGGCGCGTGGACAAGCCCAGCGCCGAGCCGGCGGACGAGGAGGACCCCGACCGGCCGAAGGTCGTCCGCAGCCTGGCCCTGACCAGCAAGTCGCTCGGCCTGACCGCGACGCTGGACCTGGCGGAGATCACGGGACAGGTCGCGGTGCCGGTCGAGTACCGCAAGGGTCGGCCGAAGCGCGCCACGATGGCGCCGCCGCCCGACGATCCCGGCGAGTCCGACGAGCCGCCGCTCTCGCGCGCGGAAGCGTGGCCCACCGATCGTGTCCAGGTGGGGTTCCAGGCGATCCTTCTTGAAGAGGCCGGCTACACGGTCAGCGAGGCCGTCATCTATTACGCGCAGGAGAAACTCCGCCTCAGAATCGCCGTCGACGGCACTCTCAAGGCGGAGGCCCTGGCGACGCTGGAAGCCGCGAAGGAGTGCGCGAAGGGTTCGCGCCCCTTGCCGCTCGTCAACGATCCGCGCTGCGTGCGCTGCTCGCTCCAGCCCATCTGCCTGCCGGACGAAGTCAATCAGCAGCGAGCGCCGTCCGCCACGGACGGGATGACGCCGCGCAAGATCTGGCCGCCGCGGGACGAAGGCATCCACGTGGTCGCGCAGCAGAACGGGACGAAGATCGGGGTCAACGGGATGACGCTCAAGGTGACGGACAAGGACGGCGCCAAGCTGAAGGAAATCCCTCTGGCGAATCTCGAAAGCCTGTCCCTGCTCGGCTCGGTTCAGATGAGCACCCAGGCGATCCACGCCCTGGCCGACCGCGGAATCCCCATCGCGTTCCTTTCCGCGGCCGGACGCATGGTCGCTATGATCGATCCTCTCGATTCCGTCAGCGCCGAGGTTCGACGGGCGCAGGTCCGCAAGCTCGACGATCCGCATGTCCGCCTGGAACTCTCGCGCGCCCTGGTGGCCGCCAAGATCTCCAACCAGCGCACCCTGCTTCTGCGCAATCACGCGGAGCTTCCTGCCCAGGTCGCCGCGGATCTGACGAAGGAGTCGGAGACGGCGGCGCGGTCGGATTCGGTCGAGGTCGTGAGGGGGCACGAGGGCCAGGCGGCGGCCCTCTATTTCGCCCACTTCGCGGGCATGTTCAAGGGTCCGCTGGCGGCCGAGTTCGACGCATACGGAAGGCAGCGCCGGCCACCGCCCGACCCGATCAACTCGTGCATCTCGCTTGCGTACACGATGCTGACGCACGAGTGCACGGCGGCGCTGCGCCTGGCGCGGCTGGAGCCGTCGATCGGCGGCTTTCACACCTCCCGGCCCGGGCGTCCGGCGTTCGCGCTTGATCTCATGGAGCCGTTTCGTCCGTTGATCGCCGACTCGGTCGCGATTTCTGCATTCAATCGAGGCGAGCTGACGGAGGGGCACTTTCTGCGGACGGCGGCGGGCTGCGCGCTGACGGATGCCGGCCGGAAGGCGTTTTTCAACGCGTACGGGCGGCGGATGGACGTTGAGGTGACGCATCCCGTCTTCGAGTACCGCTTGAGCTATCGAAGGATGATCATCCTTCACGCGCGGATGATCGCGGCGTGGCTCGTGGGAGAGGTTCCTTCTCTGTCGTTCCTGACGACGCGCTGAGGCTCCGATGCGGCGTTGCTATCTCGTCTGCTACGACATCCGGCACCCGAAGCGGCTTCGCCGAGTCCACAAGGTGATGAAGGGGTACGGGGAGGCCTGGCAGTATTCGGTCTTCTTCTGCTTGCTCAAGGACATCGACCGGGTGCGGCTGCAGTCGGACCTGGAGGAGCAGATGAACCTGAAGGAGGATCAGGCGATGATCCTCGACATGGGTGCCGACGAGAAGAAGGCGCGCGAGGCGGCGACGGTGCTGGGGCAGTCCTTGCCCGCGGCCGACAGCGGGGTCGTGGTCGTTTAGCAGCGACCACGGCGGGACCAGGGTCTGGACGGCACCCTGCCTTGGGCCGTATAATCTCACACGCTTCGAAATTGCGGGAACAGAACGCTTGCGCCCCCGGTCGTGTCCTGAAAGGCTGTGAGGGGGTCTGGAACTGCGCTTGTGATAGAGATCGATTCGTTTTTCACCGCGGCTACCGGGCAATCTGCTGGATCAGGGCGGCTGACAGATCCTGGCTTCCGCGATGAAGCCGCTCATTCCCATGGCAAATAGTTGTCGGCCTGTACCAGATTCGTGGCACACACAGGAGAATAAGGAAGCAGCGTGACATTCGACAAGTTTTTCGAGCACGTCACGGATCACCCCCGCTACGACTGGCAGGCGCGACTTGCTGCGGACGACGTATGCAAAGATCGACTGATCCGCATTCCCACTGGGTTCGGAAAGACGGCGGGCGTGACGCTTGCGTGGCTTTGGAACCGTGTGAATCACAAGAACGACGCTTGGCCGAGGCGCCTCGTTCTTTGCCTGCCCATGCGCACGCTCGTCGAGCAGACGGAACGCGCGGTCTCGGAGTGGCTCGATCGGGCGGGACTGAATCCGCAGGAGCGAATGCATGTTCTCATGGGAGGCCTCTCGCCCTCCGACTGGCACCTCGAGCCGGAGCGAGAGGCGGTCCTCATCGGCACACAGGACATGCTCCTCTCCCGCGCGTTGAACCGCGGCTACGGCTCGCACCGCCCACGATGGCCCATGGAGCACGCGCTGCTCAACGTCGATTGCCTCTGGGTGATGGACGAGATCCAGCTCATGGACGTCGGCTTGGCGACGAGCGCGCAGCTCCAGGGCTTCGCGAGCCGCGATGAGCGAGACGGCAAGCTTCCGCGCCCGCGCAGGACCTGGTGGATGAGCGCGACCCTGCAGCGGCACTGGCTGCGCCGCGCGCCAGACCTCGGCAGCGTGGATGAGCTTCCGATCATCCGTCTCGATCCACCCGAGAAGACGGGCCCGCTGTGGACGGTGGCGAAGACCGTCCGCGTCGAGCGCGTGCCTGCGGCCCAGGACGAGAAGGCGGAGTGCTGGGCCAAGCTGGTTGCCGACACCCACGTCAAAGCAGGTTGCGGAATCACTCTCGGCATCGCCAACACGGTGAAGAGCGCGGTCGCTCTGCACAAGGCGATCGGGAAACGCAAGACGGATGGCGCGCTTCCCGCAGACGTGGACCTTCGTCTCGTGCACTCGCGCTTCCGAGGCGCGGAGCGTCGACAGTGGGCTACTGAGTTTCTCGCGCGCGAGCAATGCGGGCCTGGCAAGAACCGCATCATCGTCGCGACGCAGGTCGTCGAGGCCGGGGTCGACATGTCGGCGAACGCGCTCGTGACCGAGCTCGCACCGTGGGCGTCTCTCGTCCAACGCTTCGGCCGGTGCGCCCGCTATGGCGGCCAGGGCGCGGTCGTCGTCGTGGATCGACGGCACACGGACGAGAGCGCCAAGGACAAAGACGAGCACGACAAGAAGCGCCGCGATGCGGATCGTTCAATCGTGATGCCGTATGAGCTTGAAGAACTCGAGGCTGCCGCCGAAGCCATTGCCTCACTCGACGCGGCGGGTCCTGCTGCGCTGGACGATCTCGAGAGTCGACGCCAGGATCTGCTGCCGCGCCTCTACCCGTACGCGCCATTGCAGGTGCTCACGCCACGTGAGCTGCGGGATCTCTTCGACACGGGACCCGACCTCACTGGCGCGGACATCGACATCTCCCGATTTGTCCGCGAGGGAGACGAGCGCGACGTCACCGTGTGGTGGTGGCCTATTGCTGAAGGCGAATCGCCGCACAGGCGCCTGCGCCCCGCGCATGATGCGCTCTGCCGCGTGCCGATCGGTGAAGCGCGCGAGTGGCTTGGCTTCAAGAAGGGTAAGGGCCGAGAACACGATGATGCCGAGCCGGGTGATGGCTCGAAGAAGGCTCCACCGCGAACCTGGGTGTGGAGCTACCTCGACGGCGAGTGGGAGCGGCTCGAAGAACGAGACATCTACCCGGGACAGACCATTCTCGTCGATGCGAGCGCTGGCGGCTACGACGTGCAGGTGGGCTTCACCGGGAAACCCGGCAAGATCCCCGTGGTGGCCGAGCACGCGCGTGGAATCGAGGCAGCCGATGCGGCGGATGCTGCCGACGAGCAGGACGAGCTCAGCGAAGGGGTCGCCCAGAGCAATCGCCAGTACAAGACGATTGCGACGCACGGCGCCGAGGTTGCAATCGAAGCTCGGAAGGTTGTTCAGTTGCTCGGGCTGCACGGGCCCGAGGCGCGGGTGTTCGAGCTTGCGGGTCTTGCCCACGATATCGGCAAAGCGCATCCGGCGTTTGCCGGTGCGATTAGGGACCGAAATGGCATAGCACCGGAGACGCCGCTGGCGAAAGCCCCGAAGGGCCGGTGGCACGGTGTCAGCGACATGTACAACCACAGCCCCCTTGGCAAACGCCCGGGGTTTCGGCACGAGCTCGCCGGCGCCCTCGCGCTCCTCGAGCTCGCGTGGCGCGCGCGCCCCGACCATCCAGCGCTGCAAGGAGGACACGAGGAGCTCATGGACCTCACTGTCGGTCGAGAGCTTCCCGGCGGCGCGGGGCGCATCGACGAGGCTCAAGGGATGATTGCCCAGCTGATCGAGCTCGACGCAACCGCGTTCAATCTCGTCGCGTACCTCGTCATATGCCATCACGGGAAAGTGCGCGCCACGTTGCCCATGAGCCCACGTGACCAGGAGAACCCTGGCCGGGACGGCAACTTGCCGATTCGCGGGGTACGTGACGGCGACCTGCTCCCCGCGCTCGTTCTTGCTGACGTCGATGGGCGTGACTTCAAGCTTCCACAGGTCAGGTTGAGTCTTCAGCCAGCCAGGCTTGGGCTTTCGCCACGCTACGGACCGAGCTGGGTCGAGCGGGTGCTCGCCTTGCGTGAGCACTACGGCGACTTACAGCTCAGCTGGTTCGAGGCGCTCCTGCGGGTCGCTGACGTACGCGCCTCCAAGATCGCCGAGCCTCGAGACTCACGCCTTCCGCTGAACCTCGTGGAGGTCGAGAGCGTACCGGATAGCGAGGACCACGATGCGAATCTCCGAAAGTGGGTCGCCGAAACCCTCGCCGCTGCCGCCGCGGAGCCGCAGGCGGTGAAACCTCCCCGAGGGAAAGCGAGAGCCCGCACAAAGCCGAAGCCGCCGCGAACCTCAACCAGGAAGATCTCGCGAGGCGCTCGTGGAGGCGTGCCATGACGAAGCTCCATGTTCATGAGCTCGCGGGGCTGAAGCCCGACGCGCTCGCAACGTATCTTGCGGCGCTGGGGATCATGCGTCTCCTGGCGGAGCAGAGGGACCCGGACGTTCGCGGGTTCTGGCGTAACGAGCATTTCGTGCTGGTCAGCGAGCTCGACTGGGAGGCGATTGAACGCTTCTTCGTCGAAAAGGAAGGCTACGCGCCCACGCCGATTCTGGCGCCATGGAACATGGAGAGCGGCTTCTTCTCCTTGAAGCCGACGGAGGCGAGCGCCGGAGAGTCCGACCACGATGTACCGGCCGACGATGATGAACAAGCCGAAGAGGAAGGTGACGAGACGGATCAAGCAGTCGGCGATCCGCTTCTCGATCGCTTCGCGAGCTCTTCGGCGCAGCGGCTCGCATCGTTTCGACGTGCAATCGAGATCGCGCTGGCGGCTATCCCCAGCGAGCTGCGAACGGCAGAGAAGGGTGCACGCCGCGCTCACGGCGAGTACGAGGACGCGCTGAAGGTCGCCGAAGCGCAAGGGGGCGTCGCGGAGTTGAAGGCGGATGTCGAAGCCAAGAAGATCGCCGCCAAAGGAGTGGCAAAAGGAGCACCAGAACGCGAAGCGCTCAAACAGGCACAAGAGCGGCTCAAGAGGGCGCAGAAACAACAGAAGACCGTGAGCAACAGGGCGAAGGAGCACCTGAAGAAGCCGATCGCAGATGCGAAGGCGCACTTCAAAGAGATTCAGGGGGCGACCAAGGACCGACTGATCTCCGACCTGCGCGCGAGCTGGGGTGCAGAAGGCCAGCAATGGGTCGATGCGGCGATCGCGCTCGACGAGAAGGGAGAGGCCAGCTTCACATCGCTCTTCGGCTCGGGCGGGAACGACGGGCGCATGGAGTACACGAAGAACCTCCGCTACCACCTCGACGCGCTCTTCGACGTCGGCACGGGCGATGCGCGAAATGACACGGCTGCGAGGCTAAAGGCCGCCATCTTCGGGACCCCGACGAACCTTCTCATCAACAAGGCCGTAGGGCAGTTGTTCCCCGGCCGAGCCGGCGGCACCAATATGGGTGCCGGCTTCAAAGGCGACGCCCGCATCAACCCCTGGGAGTTCGTGCTCATGCTCGAAGGGGCGGCGGCGCTCGTCGCGGGCATGAGCCGCCGCGGCGACGTCGAGAAAGCACGTGTGTCGTCGCCGTTCTGGGTGGAAGGGGCTTCGGCCGGATTCGGGAGCGCATCCGAGCGCGAAGGCTCTCCCCGGGGAGAGCAGTGGTTGCCCCTGTGGTCGCAGCCGCTGCGCTACGACGAGCTCGTCGAGCTCGTTCGCGAGGGGCGCGCGCAGGTCGGACGGCGACAGGCGACACGAGCTACGGATCTGGTGCGCGTCACTGCGCGACTCGGTCTCGCGCGCGGTATCGATTCCCTGCAGCGCTTCGCTTACTTGCAGCGCAACGGCCTGTCCAACCTAGCGGTGTCCACCGGCCGCTTTCGAGTGGCGACGCGTTCACACGCGGCGCTCCTCGATGATGTCGCGCGGTGGATCGACCGGCTCGTGCGGCAGGCTGGCGACAAGAACGCTCCAGCCAGTCTCGGTGTGATCGCGCGACGCACGCAGGAATGTCTCTTCACCGTGTGCCGCCAGGAAAGCACCGCGATGCTGTGGCGAGAGTTCCTTGCGACTCTCGGTGAGGCGGAGCTCGTGCTGTTGCGAGCTGGCAAGCATCCGGCGCGGCGACCTTTGCCTCCACTGAGCACCGGGTGGCTGGCGGCCGTAGATGACGGGACTCCGGAGGGCCGGACCGCGCTTCGTCTGGCGTTTGGGCTGGCGTCTCAGCACAGGGCGCGGGAACGAGCGAACACGCCTCTCGTGGACTCCGTTCGTCGGCACTTTCTGCCTCTCGACGACTGGGACAAGCCGCGTCCCCGGTTCAAGCTCGACGAGAAAGGGCGCGTCCAGCGCGATCCGGAGCACGTGTGTGTCGGCCGTGATCTCGTCACCGACGCGATCGCCCTGGTGGAGCGCAGGTCAATCTGGGCGCGCTCTGCGAATGAGAAGCGCGAAGAGGCGCTGCGCCCTTCGAATGGGAAGCGGGAGCGGACGCCTGGGTTGCCGCTTGAAGCAGCGGCGGGCTGCGAAGCGACGCTCGAGGAGATCGGCGCATGGGTGCGCGGTGAAGTCTCCGACGAGACCGTGCTCCGGCTGATCCGGCCTCTGCTTGCGTTGAAGTGGGATGAGTTCGACGCCGGCCAGGTGCCGGAGCCGCCTCTCCGAGGCGTGCCGGATCCGTTTCACCTGTTGTTCCGCCTCGCTCATTTGCCATTCGATGTACCCGTTCGTGGGTCAGACGGGCGGACCGAGACTCAGGTCACCGTGCGTCTCGACCCCGAGCCGCTGCGGCGTCTCGCCGCAGGCGACCTCGCTGGCGCGCTGCGGGTCGCCATTCGCCGCCTCGACGCGAGCGGGCTTCGGCCCGTCTTTCGTCGCGGCGTCGCGACGCCTGCCTTTGCCCGGCGCCTCGCGGCAAGCCTTGCATTCCCGATCTCGCGAGACGATGCCGCGCGCGCCGCGCGACTCGTCTGCAAGCCCTACAACGTAGAAGATGCCGAGCAAGTGTCGTCCACCCGAATCTGAGGAGACCCACCATGCCTGTCGATCTGTCCCCGCTCGTCAACCATCACGACCTGCTCTTCGAGATTCCGCTCAAGGTGCGTCAGGGTCATCGCTTCCAGCCGACGGGTTTCCCGAACCTCGGCGCCGCCGAATTCGATACACCGAGTGGCAGGTCGCTGCTCGTCGAGTCCGCGCAGAGCATGGCGAACTGGCTGGAAAGGGTCTGCTGGGACGAGAGCGCTAACCACCTCGTCGAGCCACTTCGAGGGCTCAGCTACGTGAAGGTGATGCATGACGGGAAGTACCTCACGAGCTCGGTCACGGACTCGCACCGGCTGAACAGTCCCTACATCCTCGAGAGCAAGGACAAGACGTTCTTTGATGTACTACAAAAGGATCTCGACGTGCTTGCAAAGGGACCCATCGACCGGAAGGTGCTGGCGAAGACTCTGCTCAAGTACGACGCGGGCTCGCTCGTCCACGGCGTGTTCCTCGCAAAGGAGCAGCTGGCAGGCGGGCGCTTGCGCGTCGCGCGAGCACTGACGGCGTTCATCGAAGCCAACGGCGTGAAGGTCGCAGCGAACGGGGGTTCGAAACAAGACCATGTCGATCCGACAGGGAAAGCCTTCGGGCAAGGCGGGGCCGAGAAAGGGTTCGGCCATATTCCCTTCCCCCGTGACGAATACACGGCCGAGAAGACAACCCTCTACGCGAGCCTCGATCTCGCGCAGATCCGCGGCTACGACCTGGATCAGCCGGCCACGAAGATGCTCATCCTTCTGGCGCTCTTTAAGCTGCGATCGTTCGTGGATAGCCCCATGCGGCTCCGTACTGCTTGCACCTTCGTGAAAGGCGACGGCGGTATTGCAAGCAAGAACGTCACTGGGTTCACACTGCCGTCCCTCGACGACCTGAAGATCAGTCTCAAGACGTCCATTGAGACGTTGGCCAGTGCCAAGGCGTTCGCTGGAGACAATGGCGTGACGACCGTCACGTTCACGACCTAAGCGAGTTTACGATGCTCTGCCTCGTTTTCGACTTCCCCGCGCGTCGCTACCACGCGACGCCGTGGGGGCATCACGTGAACGAGGGGCTCGTCGAATGGCCGCCCAGCCCATGGCGCATCATCCGTGCTCTGCTCGCCACGGGTTACGCAAAGCTTGGATGGCAGCAGGTTCCCGGCGAGATCCGCCAGCTCATCCACGCACTCGCGGCGAATGAGCCGACCTACCGGCTACCTCCCGCAACCCTCGGCCACACGCGTCACTACATGCCGGTCAAAGAGTGGAAGAAGGGCGTGCAGGCGACGAGCCTCGTCATCGACGCGTTCGCGCGTCCGGAGGGAGCGCTCTGGATCGAGTGGCCCGCCGATGTGAATGCCGCCCAGCGCGATCTCCTCGCGTCCCTGCTCGACCGCCTCGGATACCTCGGTCGTGCCGAATCTCGAGTCAAGGCGCGACTCGTATCGGAGCCAGCGCTTCCCCAGGGAATGCCGGTCTCGACCCAGCGTCGGGAGCACGACGACGAGCCGGTTCGGTTGCTTGCACCCGTCGCCAGCACGGAATACGAAGCCTGGCGTCAGGGAGTGTCGGGCGCCCCGGAGGATCTTCTTGCTGCGCTGCACGTCGAGACGAGCACGCTTCAGAAGAACGGGTGGAACGCCCCGCCAGGCTCGCGCGAGCTCGTGTACTGGCGTCCGGCGAGCGCATTTTCACCTGCTTCAGCGCGTAGCGCTTCGCACAGCGCAGAGGTCGTTGGTGCCGACACGCAAGATTATGGTAATATTACCGGGTTCGCAGCGTCCGCTTCGCACAGCGCAGAGGTCGTTGGTGCCGACACAGCGCTGTTCGCTCTTGCGACGGACAGAAAGCGCGATGTCCTTCCCCACATGGAGCGTGCGCTCCCAACCATGGAGCTCTTCCGACGCGCGTTGCTGAGCAAGGTCGGTGACGAGCAGCAGCGTGGTCAGTGCCTGGAGCTCACAGGGAAGGATGAACACGGCCAGCCACTGCGAGACCACGGACATGGCCACGCACACTTCATCCCGCTTTCACTTGAGGCTCGGAACGGAGACCACATCGACCACGTCCTCGTCTACGCACCGATGGGCTTTCGGGCAATTGCGCAGCGTGCGCTTCGCCGTCTGAGCAAGACCTGGGCGAAGGGGATCGACGCCATCGCCGTCACGCTCGTGGGCATCGGGAGCCGGAACTCGTTCCTCGAAGTCGGAGGCAAGGAGGTTCGGGAGCTTGCCACGGATGCGACTTGGGCCAGCCGGACTCCGTTCGTCCCACCGCGTCACCTGAAATCCAAAGGGAAGGACTCGCTTGAGGGTCAAGTGCGCGCCGAGCTTCTCCGACGGAGGCTCCCGGACCTCGCTGCAGCCCCCATCGTCGCCCTGCCGACCGGCGAGAACGCGGGGAGGCACCAGGCGCGCCAGTTCAGGCATTTCGCAACGCGGCGCGAAGGAGGAAAACCGGCACCGCCGCCTGGGCTGTTTCATCTCACCGTGACCCTCCAGAGCTCCGTCGCGGGTCCGCTTTGCCTCGGGTCGGCTTGCCACTTCGGTCTCGGATCGTTCATTCCAGTGGGGCACGGTTCATATGGTTCGAGCGAAACCCGTTGATGATCCTCAACATGGGTTACGGTGGTTCAAGGTTCATGGGCAGGGCAAGGGTGCCGGGCAGCTAGGGTGCCGGGCAGCTCTCGCCTGACCCGGTCAAGGCGAGCGAGTGCGACGGTGGTGGCAGGGGGTGCCGGACGTGCTCGCGGGCGCGGAACTCTTTGATAATTGGGGGGTTAGAATAAGGGCCGTGCCGCTGCTGCCGCTCTCCAAGCACCGCCATGCAGCCATGCTCGCCGCGAACGACGCAAGAGCTTGGACGCGTGGTCGTTGTGAGGGTTGCGGCATCCGCGGCTCGCGAGCCGCGGCCCCATTGAAGGACGGGTCCGGCGCTTT
>Ga0187892_10011499_pt1 | contig 10827 bp, 11 predicted proteins | sample MA1701073metaG_FD_139345 | JGI IMG/M metagenome (GOLD analysis project Ga0187892, IMG submission 139345) | Bio-ooze microbial communities from a basaltic lava cave in the Kipuka Kanohina Cave System on the Island of Hawaii, USA - MA170107-3 metaG ... | reverse complement strand
CAGGATTCATCGGCTGGGCCTGGCTGGGGTCGGCGTTGACGATGGGCAAGCTGGAAGACCAGCTGACCACGAAACGGGCCGAGCATCGCCGCAATCGCGTCGCACTCGCCGAAAAACGGCGCGCCCAGGCGGCGCGCGATTCCGTGGTGAGCCAGATTGCGACGATCCGGCAAGTGGACGGCGACCGATACGTCTGGCCCCATATCCTCGACGAAGTGGCGCGGGCCCTTCCCGCCTACACCTGGCTGACCGATATCCAGCCTTCGGCGCCGGCGATCGTGGATACAGCCACCGTCTCCCCGAATACGGTTGGGGTGCAGGTGGTGGGTCGCACCATGGATATCGGTGCGTTCACCCGGTTCATGCGCCAGCTCGAGGACTCTCCCTGGCTCAGCGATGTGACGGTGGTATCAACCGGTACCGAGATCGACCACGGCCGGGCCGTCACGGTGTTTACTGTCAAAGCCACTTACGTCCGCCAACGTCCCGGGGCGACAAGACTCGCCCAGGAGCCCTGAGTCATGGCGATGCTCGATTCTCCCCGTAACAAGGCGATGCTGGCGATTCTCTTAGCCGGCCTGCTGGGCTATGTGTCCTACACCGGCGACGGCCTCGCGGTGCTGGGTTTACCCGGCCTCAAGGTCAAACGAGAACAGGTCGTAGCGACACGTGATTCGATTGCCCTCCTGACCGCACAGAACGACAGCGTGCGGCGCGAGCTCGCGACGGGCACGCCCGAGGATCTGGAGAAGAAGACCGAAGGCTATCGGACCATCCTCGATAATCTCCGCCTGCTGGTGCCGGAGCGTGGCGAGGTGCCCGGACTGATTGATGCGATCTCGGCCCAGGCCAAAACCCGCCGGGTTCACCTGGCGGTGTTCACGCCCGACCCGGTGGAAGAAGGGCCGGAGCCGTTCGATACCTACCGGTACAAGCTCTCGGTGATTGGCCGCTACGACCAGATCGGCTCCTTCCTGTCCGATGTCGCCGGCCTCCGCCGAATCATCGTTCCGGTCGATGTGTCCCTCGTCTCCGCCAACCCAACCTCGGCGCGGGCACTCGGCGACACGACGTCCGGAATGCTCGAGGCAAGGCTCACGGTCAAGACCTACGTCAAGGGGGGTCCCGGTGGACAGTAGCAGTCGGATGACCGGGTTCCTGCTCCTCGTCCTGGCAGGATGTGGTGGGGGTGGCGGCGGGGAAACCAGTGCCGCTCTCTCTCCACCCGCTGGCGATGAGGCAGGCAACTCGGCTGGCGCCGCCAAGACGGATTCGGCGGTGGTGAAACAAGTCATCGATTCAACCCTGATTCCCGAGCCCGGTGTCGAACCGGTTCGGGAGGAGTTCAACTACAGCGGGGGTGCGCGCGATCCGTTCGCTTCCCTGCTGGACGGGCGCAGCATCGGGCCCGAGCTCAAGGACCTCGACGTGGTAGGTGTGGTCTACGTGGAGCAGGATCCCAAGTCCAGCACCGTCGTCCTGCGCGACCGGGTCAGCGGCAAGCAATACAGCGCCCGGGAAGGCGAGCGAGTCGGACGTGCGCGCGTCAGCACCATCGGGGCGCGGGCTGTGACTTTCACCGTCGACGATTTCGGAACCCAGCGTGAAGTCACGCTGGCGATGCGAAAGCGGGAGGATGTGCCATGATTCGGAGTTCCTGGTCGCTGTTCCTGGGTGCGCTCCTCGTTGCGCCGGCGCCTATGGCCCCGGTCCCAACGGATGGGGAAGTGCGCATGGTGAGTCTCGTTCCGGTGCCGGCAGGCGACCGCGCCGAGCTCGTGATCGAGGTGTCGGGAACGGTACAGGTCAGCGATCGAACCCTCGCCGACCCCAACCGCATTGTGCTCGATCTCACCGGCGCGACGCTCGCACCCGGTATGGGCCGGACTTACGACGGTGTTGCCCGGGCCGGAGTCCTGAATGTTCGGGTGAGCCAGTTCACCCCGACGGTTGTACGCGTGGTGCTCGATGTGGAGCGCCTGGTTCCCTACCGCGTTGAACGGGCGACCGACGCCATTCGGGTGTCGTTCAGCACCGAGCAGGAGTTCACCGCCTGGAACGGCCCGACCGCAGCTTTCGAGACCAAACCGGCCGTAGAGGTGGTCCGCTCCGCCGTCCTGACGCCGGTCGAGGCGATCCAGCAGGCTCAAGTGCGCCGGATTACCGTCGAGTGGGACCGTGCCAACATCCAGGAAGTCATCGCCGGATTCCAGTCGATCAGCGGCCGCTCCATCGTGCTCGGGAAGGACATCACCGACCGCACGGTGACCGCGAAAATCATCGATCAGCCCTGGCCCGAGGCGTTCTACGCCATCCTCGGCGCCCAGGGGCTGCACGTGAGCGAGATGCCGGGCGGGATTCTCCGGGTGGACGACCCCGCGAAGCTCGCGGAGATCGACTCGCTCGAGCCGGCCGAGATCCGGGTCATCCGGGTGAACTACGCCAAGGCGGCTGAGCTCGCCAAGTCGATCGAAGGCGTGCTCAGCAAGCGCGGCAAGGCGTCGGCCGATACCGCGACCAACTCGATCATCCTGACCGAGACCAAGGGCCGGATCGAAGACGTCCAGCGGTTCATTCTCCAGCTCGACCTCAAGCCGAAGCTGGTGTCCATCCAGGCCAAGATCATCTTCGTGGATCGTACCGATCTCGAGCAGCTCGGGTTCAAATACGACATCGGGAGCGCGAGCCAGTTCTACAACGCCGTCGTGGGCCGCCCTGACCCGGCAACCGGCGGGGCCCAGCCGTACGCCCCCATCCGGAGCATCGTCGACCTGGGCGGGAACCAGATTGCGGCGGTCGGGAACGCCGCTGCGATCATCACGTCGCCGGCGATCGACCTCATGTTCTCGACCGCGGTCGGCGGGTTCTCCATCACGAGCTTCCTGCAGGCACTGCAGCAGGTGGAACTGTCGGATGTTCAGGCCGAGCCGACCATCACCACCCAGGACAACAAGGCCGCCCTGATCCGGGTCGGTGAAGACATCCCGGTCCGGGTCATTGACGTTGCGGCCGCACAGGCCGCCGCGGGGACCGTGGCCCGTGCCAACGTGCAGTTCAAGGAGACGGGCATCAAGCTGTCGGTGACGCCGCACGTGACCGACGACGGTCATATCTCCCTCACCCTCGCCACCGAGCGGTCCAGCATTCAAACCCTGGCCGCCGCGGACCTGGGCTTCATCATCTCCAAGCAGGAGTCGAGCAACCAGCTCCTCGTGGCCGATGGCGAGACCGCCGTGATCGGCGGGCTGACCGTCACCACTGTCGAAAAATCCAAGTCGGGGATTCCGTTGCTGTCTTCGCTTCCCCTGCTGGGCAGCCTGTTCAGCTTCAACACCACGCGGGAGAACCGCAAGGATCTCATCATCCTCGTGACGCCGAGGGTCGTCGGGAGCTAACTTCCCGGGGTGAGACTTCGCTTCACAACCGCAGGAGAGTCGCATGGGAAGGCCCTCGTCGTCATCGTCGAGGGTCTTCCCGCTGGTTTGCCCGTAACCGCCGAGGCCGTTGACCGGCAGCTCTCCCGCCGGATGCAGGGTTATGGCCGGGGCGCCCGCATGAAGATCGAGCAGGACCGGATCGAATGGATCGCCGGAGTGCGCGCGGGCGAGACCATCGGGTCGCCGGTCGCCATGCTGATCCGGAACCTCGATTGGGCCAATTGGGAAGACGTCATGGCGGCCGAGGGCACCCCCGGCGACCTCCGCCGCCGCCGGGTAACCCGCCCGAGACCCGGCCACGCCGACCTCGTCGGTGTCCTCAAATACGACCGGCTCGATGCCCGCGACATCCTGGAGCGGGCCAGCGCCCGGGAGACCGCCGCCCGGGTCGCAGCGGGTGGGCTGGCCCGCCGGCTCCTGGAAGAGTTCGGGGTGGATGTCGGGAGTCACGTTGTCTCGCTCGGAGGCGTCGACGCTGCGGTTCGCCGGCCTCTGCCCAATCCGCTGAACGACGCTTCGGATCAATCCGAGGTTCGAGTTGTGGACCGGTCTGCCGAGGCTCAGGTCATCGCCCGAATCGATGCGGCGAAAAAAGCGGGAGACACGCTGGGGGGCGAGGTCGAGGTCGTCGCGACGGGCGTTGTGCTCGGGCTCGGTAGCCACGCGAGCTGGGACCGGAAGCTCGACGGCCGGCTTGCCGGCATGCTCATGTCGATCCCGGCCGTGAAAGGCGTCGAGATCGGTATGGGGTTTCAAGCGGCACGGGTCCCGGGCTCCCAGGTGCACGACCCGATCGAAGCCGATGCGGGTGGCACCCCTGCACTCGATCCACGCGGAGGGTTCCGCCGGCTCAGCAACAACGCCGGCGGGCTGGAGGGTGGGATGACCACCGGAGAGCCGCTCGTGGTCAGGGTGGCGATGAAGCCGATCTCGACCCTCATGTCACCTCTCAAGACCGTCGATCTCAAGAGCGGAGAAACGGCCAACGCCCAGAGCGAGCGCTCCGACGTCACCGCGGTACCGGCCATGGGCGTGATCGCCGAAGCGCTGGTCGCGCTGGTCCTGGCCGATGCGATGCTGGAGAAGTTCGGCGGCGATTCCCTGGCCGAGCTGCGCCGCAACTACGACGGCTACGTAGCCGGGTTAGGCCATCGCTGGGCCGAGCTGCGGAAGTCGGCCCCCCCGGAGCCGTGAGACGGTCCATCATCCTGGTCGGCTTGCCCGGCTCGGGCAAAACGTCCGTGGGCCGGCTGGTGGCAGCGCGGTGGAACACTCCGTTTACCGATATCGACGAGCAGGTCGAGCTTGTGGCCGGGCACTCGGTCGCGGAGATCTTCCGGCGCTCCGGTGAAGCCGAATTCCGCCGGCTCGAGCGCGCCGCAATGGACCGGGCCCTCGACCACCCTCCTCATCTCATCAGCGCCGGAGCTGGTTGGATTGCCCAGCCGGGAAGTCTCGAAGCTGCCCGGGCCCGCGGGGCCCTGGTGGTCTACCTGCGCGTCACGCCGGCCCTTGCGGCAGCCCGGCTCAGCGCCGACTCGGAGGGGGGAGGGGGGCGGCCGCTGCTCGACGGCCACGACCCGGAGGCCCGGCTCGAAGAGCTTCTGGCGGCGCGCCGGCAATGGTACGACCAGGCCGACGCCAGGGTGGATGCAACCGGTTCGCTCCAGGAGGTTGCGGACCGGCTGGAAGTCATCGTCCCCGATCCAGAGCGAGTTTGATTCCGATACCCAGGAACAGCAGCCCGGTGGCCCGGTCGAGCGTCCGGGCAACGCGAGGGCGACTGAGCCAGGCCGACAGCGACCCCGTTGCAACCGTGAGCAGGCCGAACCAGAGCATGCCTTCCGCGGCGTGAATCCCGCCGAGCAGCATGCTGAACGGCGCAACGGCAACGCCGGCGGGCACGAACTGGGGAAGAAACGTCACGTAGAAGATCCCCACCTTCGGATTGAGCAGGTTGGTCAGCAGCCCTCGGAAGAACCAGGTCCGGGGAGACGCTCCCCCGTCGACGGCCCTGGCCCCCAGCGGTGGGGCCTCCCGTCCTGCCGTCATCCCGCCCTTCCGCACCAGCAGTCTCACCCCGAGGTAGACCAGGTAAGCCGCTCCAGCCAGCCGCAACGCGTCGTAGGCTACCGAGGAAACTGAGAGCAGGGCGCCCAGTCCTGCCGCCGCGGCGAAAGCCCATACCAGGCAACCGAGGCAGATTCCCAGGCCGGCGAGCATGGCCCGCCGGGGACCTTCCACCGCCGCGGTCCGCAGCACCAGCGCCGTATCCAGTCCCGGTGTGATCGTGAGCAGGGCGGCTGCGCCGGTGAAAGCGAGGATGGCTTGTGCCGGACTTTGGAAGATCATGGCCCGGAAAATATCATTGGGCCATGGGCGACCTTGAGGCGGTGGTCATTGGCGGCGGATTAGCCGGCTCCGAGGCAGCTTGGGCGCTGGCCAATCGCGGCGTTCGGGTGATCCTCCGGGAGATGCGACCGGAGGTCCGGACCCCGGCGCACCAGACCGGCCGGCTGGCGGAGCTCGTGTGCAGCAACTCCTTCAAATCGGTCGAGACCGAGAACGCGCACGGGTTGCTCAAAGCCGAGCTTCGGATGCTCGGGAGCCTGCTCCTGCCGTGCGCCGATCAAGCCCGGGTGCCCGGCGGCAGCGCACTGGTGGTGGATCGCGATCAGTTCTCGGGGGCGGTGGACGCACACATCCGGGCTCACCCCAACATCACCGTGCAAACCGGAGAGGCGGTGGAGCTCCCGGCGCCCGGGATCGTCGCGACCGGTCCGCTCACCTCGGACCGGCTGGCGGAGGCGATCTCGGCCCGTCTCGGGACCGGATCGCTCGCGTTTTACGATGCGATTGCCCCGATCGTGAGCGATGACTCGCTGGACCATTCGATCCTCTACCGCCGCTCCCGGTACGGCAAGGGGGATGGAGACGATTACCTCAACGCCCCGATGTCGCACGGGGAATACGAGGCCTTCGTCACGGCGCTCCGCAGCGCCGATCAGTACCAGGGTCACGAGTTCGATGCGGTCCCCTACTTCGAGGGATGCCTCCCCATCGAAGAGATGGCGCAACGCGGGCCGGAAACGCTGCGGTTCGGACCGATGAAGCCGGTCGGGCTGCCGGACCCCCGGACCGGGCGCGAGCCGCATGCGGTGGTGCAGTTCCGCCGGGAAGACCGTTCGGGCCAGATGTGGAACCTGGTGGGCTTTCAGACCCGGCTGCGCATCCCCGAGCAGCAGCGGGTGTTTCGGACCGTGCCGGGCCTCGCCAACGCCGAGTTCCTGCGCTACGGTAGCATCCACCGCAATGCCTACATCAACAGCCCGGCCGGTCTGGCACCGGGCCTCGTAACCCGCGAGACGCCCCCCGTTTTTTTCGCGGGACAGATCACCGGCGTCGAGGGATACACCGAATCGCTGGGAACCGGCATTCTCGCCGGAATCAACCTGCACCGGCACCTCACCGGCCGGCCCCTGGCCGTCCCACCGCCGACCACGATGCTGGGTGGGCTGCTGCGGTACCTCCGGGAGGCGAGCCCCGAGCACTTCCAGCCGATGAACGCGAATTTCGGGCTGCTCGAGCCGCTGCCAACCCCGGTCCGCAAGACCGACAAGCGCGCCGCGCTGGCCGAGCGGGCCCAGCGGGATTTCCGCGACTGGGTCGCGACGCTGTGAAACGAACCGACCGGCTGCTCGAGCGTTTCCTCGAACACCAGAGCAAGCAACGGGACCAATCGCCCCATACCCTCACGGCCTATCGCCGCGACATCACCGCCTTCAGCGAGTTCTGCGACCGGCACTATGGAAAGGGCTGGCGCTGGGCCGCGGTTGACCGGCTCGGCATCCGCGGGTTCCTGGGGGAGCTCGATCGCCGGGGCCTGTCGCGGCGCTCGGCTGCGCGCGCGCTATCGGCGCTTCGGTCGTTCTACCGGTATCTCAACACCCACCACGGGATCGCGAACGCGGTGGTGCGCGCGGCGCGTACTCCGAAGATCGAGAAACGGCTGCCGTCGTATTTCCTGAGGGAAGAGATGGACGCCCTCTTCGCCCACGCGGAAGCCCTCGCCGAATCGGGCGAGTTCCTTCCGGTCCGGGACCTGGCGATGCTGGAGCTGTTCTATTCATCGGGCCTTCGCCTGTCCGAGCTGGGCGGACTGGACCTGCGCACCCTCGATCTCATGTCGGATCAGGTGAAGGTGCGCGGCAAGGGACGGAAAGAGCGGATCGTGCCGGTGGGCCGCAGGGCAAGCGCTGCAGTGCGGCGCTATCTTCTCGCCCGCGAATCGGTCATCAGGCGGCCGGGTGCAGACCCGGACGCGGCGTTCGTCAACCGGAACGGCCGCCGGATCGGGGTGGGGACAATTCAGCGGCGAATGCACCGGCTGTTTTCCGCCGCCGGACGCGACGGGAGGGTGCACAGCTTGAGACACACCTTCGCCACCCATTTGATGGATGCCGGGGCGGATCTCCGCGCCGTGCAAGAGCTGCTGGGTCATGCGTCACTCAGCACGACCCAGGTCTATACCCACACGAGCGTCGAGCGGCTGAAGCAGGTGTACCGGAAGGCCCATCCGAGAGGGGGATGACGGAATGACGGGAAGACGGGAATGACGGGAATGGCGCTCCACGGCACCACGATTCTCGCGGTCCGCAAAGACGGGCGCGTGGCGCTCGGCGGAGACGGGCAGGTCTCGATCGGCGACACCGTCGTCAAATCCACCGCGAACAAGCTGCGGAGCCTCAAAGGAGGCCGGGTGCTCGCGGGGTTTGCCGGTTCGGTGGCCGATGCGCTCAACTTGTTCGAACGGTTCGAGGAAAAGCTCGATCGCTACCCGGGGAATCTGCCTCGGGCCGCGGTCGAGCTGGCCAAAGACTGGCGCAGCGACCGCGTGTTACGGCGGCTGGAAGCCCTGCTCGTCGTGGCCGACGTCGAACACATTTTCTGGATCAGTGGCGCGGGGGAATTGATCGAGCCCGACGATGGTGTCCTCGCGGTCGGCTCGGGAGGCAACTACGCATTGGCCGCGGCCCGCGCCCTCGCGCCCGACCCCGCGCTTTCGGCGCGGGATATCGTGCAGCGGTCCCTGGAGATCGCGGCGGACATCTGCGTGTTCACTAACCGGAACATCACGATTTTGGAGCTATGACGAGAGGCTATTGGCTATCGGCTATTGGCTATTGGCTAGGGGCGTGACTGGATGACTTCCGATTCCGACGCAGCTCCCCCGGCGGCTCCGGCCGTCGAGGAGCAGGCGCCGCTCCCGTGGCTGGAAGAAATGCCGCCGGCGCAGATCGTGGCGGAGCTGGACCGCTACATCGTGGGCCAGGACCCGGCCAAGCGGTCCATCGCGATCGCGGTGCGGAATCGGTGGCGGCGGAGTCAGGCCCCGGAACCCATCCGGGACGAAATCACCCCCTCGAATCTGATCCTGATCGGACCGACCGGCGTCGGAAAAACCGAAATTGCCCGGCGGCTCGCTCGTCTGGCGGGAGCACCCTTCGTCAAGGTTGAAGCGTCCAAGTTCACGGAAGTCGGGTATGTCGGGCGCGATGTCGAAGGGATGGTGCGGGACCTGGTGGATGCGGCGGTGAACCTGGTACGCACCGAGCGGGAAGACGAAGTCTATCCCCAGGCGGAAACCCGGGCCGACGAACGGGTGCTCGATCTCCTGCTCCCGCCTCCGCCAACTCCCGTCAAGCCCGCCGGACAGGCCGGTCCGACCGCGGGCACCTCGCCCTCACCCGAAGAAGAAGAAAGCCGGCGCCGCTCCCGCGAAAAGCTGCGGGCCTTGCTGCTCGAGGGGAAACTCGATGATCGCGAGGTCGAAATCGAGGTGACGCCGCAGGGATTCCCGCCGGTGGACATGATGCAACCGCCCCAGAGCATGGAAGGGCCCGACTTCAATGTCGGCGAGTGGCTTCAGCAAATCATGCCTCGGCCCAAGAAACGACGTACCGTCCGGGTCTCCGAGGCCCGCCGGATTCTGGTGGACGAGGAGCTCAAGCGGCTGGTGGATCAGGAAGATGTCGTGAACGAGGCCCTCGACCGGACCGAAAACCACGGGATCGTGTTCGTGGACGAAATCGACAAGATCGCCGGGGAGCGAGCGACGGCGGGCCCCGACGTCTCGCGGGAGGGAGTCCAGCGCGATCTGCTCCCCATCGTGGAAGGCTCCACGGTGCAAACCCGCTACGGATTCGTCCGCACCGACCACATCCTGTTCATCGCCGCCGGTGCGTTCCACGTTTCCAAGCCGTCCGATCTGATTCCGGAGCTCCAGGGCCGATTCCCGATCCGGGTGGAGCTGGCCCCGCTGGGCGAGGAAGACTTCATCCGGATTCTGACCGAGCCGGAGAACGCCCTCACCAAACAGTACGCGGCGCTCGTGGCCGCGGAAGGCGCCGAGTTGGTGTTCACCCCGGAGGCGATTCGGGAGATCGCTCGGGTGGCAAGGATCGCGAACGAGCGGATGGAGAACATCGGAGCCCGCCGGCTGCACACCGTCATGTCCACGTTGATGGAGGAGATCCTCTTCGGGCTCCCCAACTGGCCCGAAAAACGGATCGAGATGGACGTGCCTCGGGTTCGGGAGCGGCTCGCCAAAGTGCTCGGCGATGACGACCTGCGGAAGTACATCCTCTAGCGGCGAGTCTTCACCGAGAGCAGAAACCCGATGAGGGCAAGGCCGACCGCCGCGAGGGTGATCTTGAGCCAGGCGGCCCGAACCAGCCAGAGTGCCGACACGGAGATGCCGATCGTCACCATGGCCACGCTCGTGACTTTGGCCCGGAGCGACATGGCCCGGTGCTCCTCCCAGTCGCGGAGGGGCGGGCCGAATCGGGAATGAGCCAGCAGGCGCTCGTGCAGCGCGGGGCTGCCCCGTGCATAACACGCCGCCGCGGCAATCACGAATACGACCGTCGGCATCACCGGGACGAAAATGCCGACGATGCCGAGACCGAGCAGGCCGTGGCCCGCGAGCACGAGTACCTTGCGGTGCATGACCCCATACATAAGGTGACGCCGGTGCGAGGTGAAGGTCCGATCATAGAGCACGACGCGGCCGCCGGCCGGTTCGATGCCACCCTCACCGACGGGCGGGGCTATCTCGCCTATCGGGTGCGGGCCGACGGCGTCATGGACCTCGAATACGTCGAGGTGTCACCGGCTTTGCGGGGGAAAGGCGTCGCAAGCCGGATCGTGGAGGCCGCCTGCCGCCACGCCCGGGAGAAGCACGTCAAGGTGATCCCGACCTGTCCCTATATTGCCTGGTGGTTCCGCCAGCACCCCGAGCAGCAGGATCTACTCGCCACGGAGAGCTGACCATGTCCCCCGATCGCAGTTCCGGACGGTCCCCGCTGCTTCCCCCCCTGATCCTGGCCAT
>Ga0187892_10011498_pt1 | contig 10828 bp, 3 predicted proteins | sample MA1701073metaG_FD_139345 | JGI IMG/M metagenome (GOLD analysis project Ga0187892, IMG submission 139345) | Bio-ooze microbial communities from a basaltic lava cave in the Kipuka Kanohina Cave System on the Island of Hawaii, USA - MA170107-3 metaG ... | reverse complement strand
CGTACCCCGCGTCGTTCAGTCGCGTCCGCCACTCGACGTCGACCCCCATGACCCCGCGGCGCGTCGTGACCAGCGTGTCGAGCCCCCCGGGAGCGCCGCCGAGAAGCTCCCACGCGCCGCGGTCCGGATCGTACGACCAGGTCGCGTAGCGCAGGTACGAGGACGGGACGCTGACGAGAGCGTCGGGCGCGGCCCTCCGAACGTCCGGGAAGGAGGCGAGCGCCGGCGGCTCGTACCCGGTCGTCAGCCGGATCGGATAGGCCATGATCATCTTCCGGCTGACGGGGTCGTAGGCGTAGACCTTGCGTCCGTGCTCGGTCCACGGCGCGCCCTGGAAGGTGACCCCCGCCAGCCGCACGCCGCGGTTCCAGAGGCGCTCGGGGTACTCGGGGACGGGGTCGAGCCCCCGCCAGGTGTGTTCGGCGACGTCATAGGCGTCCACGTCGCTGCCCTCGTACCCGCAGTGGCCGCCGCCCCAGTAGAGAATCAAACTCCGGTCCGTGTCGAACGTGGCGGAGCCCCACGTCCGCGCGGGGGCGGCGCGTCCCGGGTCCGGCAGGAGAACCCAGCGATGGGCGGCCAACCTGAGCAGGCGTTTTTCCTGAGCCTCGCGCCGCGCGGGGTCGCTCGACGTGCCGGCGACCCGGGCTTCGGGAACCCATTTCGGGATCGGCGCTTGGACGGCAGGCGGGTCGGGCCGGACCCAGCCGTCCTGCACGATGCGGTAGGCGTAGGTCGTGCGGACCGGGTAGAGGATGTTGCAGGACATCGTGTCGCCGGGGCGGCGCGTGGAGGTCACGAGCACGATCAGCCGTTTCTCGGGATCGATGTCGGCCGTGATGTAGAAGCCCACCGGAACATCGCCCGAGAGCCTTTGCCAGCGGTCGGTGCCGGCGTCATACGCCCACAGATCGGTCAGGTCCTTTCGGTTGTACCCGCCGCCGACGATCACCCAGCCGCTGGCGGGATCGTAGACGGTGAAGTGGCCGGCGCGCGCTTCCGGCCCCGGCGCGCGCGAGGCCCGCCACGCGCGGGCCTTGAGGTCGTAGATCCAAGTGTCGGCCAGATAGTGGCTCTGGCCGTCGCCCCCGAAAAGGACGAGGAGGTCCCGACGCGTATCGAGGACGAGCCGGGTGCACAGGCGGGGCGGGGGCTGAACCTCCGCGGGGAGCCGCTTCCAGTCCCGGTCACGGAAGCCATAAGTCCAAGTGCCGGTGTAGCCCACGATCTTGCCGCCGGGCCCCTGCTCGGCGACGTGTCCCCCGCCGAAGAGCACCGCCTCGTCGTTCACGGGGTCGTAGGCGAGCGACCCCCCGACGACGGGAGGGGGCGCGTGGGCGGGGGCCAGGTCGACCCAGCGTCGCTCCGTAACCTGGTAGGCGGCCGTGAGCCCGCCGGTGAAGAAGACGAGCGACTTCCGGCCCGGGTGATAGGTCACCTGGTCGAAGACGATGTTGAGGTCGGGGCGCGGAACGCCGCCACGCTCCGACGGGCTCCGCAGGACCGTGCGCTCGCTCCCCGTGGTGATCCCGGAGTACGTCCGCGGCACGGTGGCCGGAGGCAGCCTCTTCGTCCACTCTTCCTCCACGGACCGCGGCAGGTGGTTGCGCCAGCGGCCTTCCGCGGGGTCGAGCGCGACCACGTCGTACTCGGGGACTGGCATCAACGGATGTTCCTGGGGGAACTCCGGATCGGGATTCATGAAGCCCCAGAGAAAGAAGGCGCGGGCGTCCGAGGCGTAGCGGACCGCGCACCCGCGCCGGGCACTGAGGGGATCGCGGCAGAGTTCGACCCAGCGGTTCCCCGCGTCGGACTGCGCCGCGCGCGCCGGAACGGTCCAGGCCGCCGCGCAGCCCAGGAAGGCGATCCACCGACCCATGCGTCCTCCGGCTTTCCCCTGATCTTAACGCGGGAGGACCGAACGGCGCGCGGACGGGCGATTTTACAAGTCGATTGTGTATCTGTCTGTCCGCGGGCGGGGCGTCAGCTGACCATTCGGGGTCATAACAACTCGCGGATCGGCTCGCCGCGGTCGATCGCCGGCACCGGGCGGCCGGCGTGGTTGAGAAAGTGGACCGAAGAATCGATCCCGAGGACGTGGTAGAGCGTCGCATGAAGATCGGTCGGATGCAGCCGGCGCTCGACCGGCTCCTCTCCCTTAGCGTCGGTGGCCCCGACCACGATGCCGCCCTTGAGGCCGCCCCCTCCCATCACCACGGATATGGCGCGGCCCCAGTGGTCCCGTCCCGGCGTTCCGCTGCCCAGGCCGTCGTTCATGCGCGGCGTGCGGCTGAACTCCCCGCACACTACGACGCAGACCTTCTCTAGGAGGCCCCGCGAAGAGAGGTCTTCGAACAGAGTGGCGATCGCGGCGTCTACTCGGGGAAGGTATTTCTCGTACGTTTCCTTCAGGTTCCAGTGCTGATCCCAGTCGCCGAAGTAGACGGTCGTGAACGTGACGCCCGCTTCGGCCAGGCGGCGGGCCAAGAGCGTGCTTTGCCCCCAGTTGTTGCGTCCGTACCGGTCGCGAAGCTTGTCCCCCTCGCGGCTCAAGTCGAACGCCCGTCGAACCTCAACCCCTGTCACCAGTTCGTGGGCTTTCCGATGGAAGTGATCCATCGTATCGAGTTGTCGGTTGGAGTCGACGTCGCGGCGAAGGGTATCCAGGCTCCGAAGCAAAGTGCGGCGGTCTTCGAGGCGCTCGATCGTGAGCCCGGGTGGCAGCGTCAGATTATGAACCTGGAAGTCCTTGCTGTTCGCGTCGTCGTCGATCACGAAGGGATCGTAGTGGCGTCCCAGGTAATTGGCCCTGAAGAAGTCAACGATATCGGCGTGGGTTTTTGGGACGAAGACATAGGGGAGCACCCCGGCTCGTCGCGGGCCCGTCACTTTGGCCACGATCGAGCCGATCGAAGGGTACTTGGGCGATGGATCGGCGCCCGAGGCCCCCGGCCGTCCCGTCGTCATCAGGTGGAAGCCGCCGTGGTGGTCTCCGTCGTTGTGGGCGAGAGAGCGGATGATCGAAAACTTGTCGGCGACTTTCGCCTGACGGGGGAACCGCTCGGTGATCTGCATGCCTGGAACGTTCGTTGCGATCGGCCGCCAAAATCCGCGGTATTCGGCGGGCGCTTGCGGTTTCATGTCCCACAAGTCCATGTGGCTGGGACCCCCGCCGAGAAAGATCAGAATGACGCGGGTGTCCCGGACGCGGTTTCCGGCTTCCGCGGCGGCGGCTTTCGCGCGAATAAGCTCCGGAAGGCCGAGGGAGGCCATGCCGGCGACGCCGAGCTCGATGAAATGCCGGCGGGATGTTCCGGCGCAATTCGGCGAACAGGCGCCCGCGTCGATGCGAAGCATCAGGCTCTCCTTTGGGGGCCAACCCCCCTGACCGCGACACTCCCGTGACCCGCTCCGCCGGGCTCAAGGGGATCAAACGACCCTGTCACTTGAGTCGGAACTCGATAATCCTGATTTCTCCCGGCGGCACGACGACGGGTACGCTGCCGGTTCCCGGGAACTTCTCGCCGGTGATCCACTCGCTCGCCACCGAGTATTCGAATCGAGGCTCGAGGACTACGCCGGCTGCGCTTCTGTCCCGAACGGCCTGCTTGCTCCCGGGGAAGGCCCTCGTGACGCCTTCCAGGTTCATCAGCGTGACGACCCACCCCGCGTCGTTCCGGTTGAAGAGGACTTTGACTTCCCCGCCGGAGACCCGAACCGGTGCGAGTTCGTCGGCGATCATGCCGAGGATTTCCGAGAACAGACCGTGCATCCGGCCGGGATTCCCTTCGACATTGAGCCAGACGGGCGTTCCGACGAGGACACGTCCCTTCCCTGCCTGATGGGTCGTGGCCAGCGGCCAACCGCGATCACCGGCCTTGGCCGCGACGAAGAGCGGCTCCGCGCCGGCGAGCCGCACCTTGCGGTACTTGAACCCGACCTCGGAATGGGTGTAGAAATCGTTTGCCCGCAGATAGCCCGTGTCCTGTCCGATTTGTCCGGTATCCTTGATCCCCGCCAGGCCCCACAACTCCGGGGTCAGCCGCTCACACGCCATGAAGAGCAGGCCGCCTTTTTCGACGAACCCCTTGAGGGTTCCGGCGAGCTCCTTGCCGACCCTCGCTTCGCCGACCAGCACGACCGCCCGGTAGCTTTCGATCACGTCCTTCGACGCCTCGGTCGTGATGGCGTCGAAGATCTCTCCGAAAGGGCTGGGGGCATCCTCTCGGCTCTCGTAGGGGAAGATCGTATTGATGACCGCCCTTGTTTGGGCGTCCCCGGGCATGTAGGGAATGTTGCCGACGGTATGGGTCAGGGAGTAGTGGAGCAGGAAGCCGTGGTTCCTGTCGACCATGAGGGCGACGGGAGTGTAGGGCGTGCCCCGGTCGTGTCGCTTGACGATGTTTTCGTAGAGTTCATTGAATTGGAACGCACAGGGACCGGCATAGGTCTTGCCCTTGTCCTTCGGCGCCCGGATTTGCGGGTCGGCCTTCTCCGCGGCCGTCAGGTCGTAACCGGACAGCATGCAGGCAGGGTCGCTTTCTCGGATGACGAAATTGGCTCCGGCCATGTAGCAGGCGTAGAGCGTCCGCCGTTCCTGCCAGGGGCGGCCGCAATTCGGCCCGAACGGGACGTCCTTCTCTACCCACCGCACCTGGTCGGGACGGTGATACCCTTGGGTCACCGTGCGATGAGGGAACTCCGCCGCGTACATTCCCCAGGGGAGATGGAATTGGCGAGCCGCCCCGCGGCAGAAGGCGATCATCGCCCCGTCTTTGCCCCGCGAACCGTAGGCGATCTCGTTGCCCGTGAAGGACGTCCCCTTTCTCGCTTCGTAGTGATTGATCGTGGAGCAATTGAAACTGAAGATTGGAATGCCGGCGTCCTGGTAGCGTTTGAAAATGTAGTCCCACTCCCGGTCCCACCAGGAGGCCCCCTCGTCGCGGTCTTTCGGGTAGGGGATACGAAAGAGCGTATCGCACCGCTTTTTCATGAGCGGGGTCATTCCCGTCGTGCCGCCCCAGGTCCATTCGCCGCAGTCAAGGGCGATGAAGCGGTCACCGAAAGCTTTCTTTGTCTTCACGACAAAGTCGAAGTAGGCATCCACTTCCGTTTTCGGCTGTCCCGTGTAATAGTCCGGTTCGAGATATCCACCCTCTCCAAAGAGCATGATGGGGTTGCGCTTGTTCTCGAGGAGATCCTTGAACACGGCAGGATCCCTGAGCTCACCGTAAAGAATCCTTACGATGGCGTCCTGGGCGAAGGAGAAGGCTTCGGAGAAGGGCTTCGGCCCGTCCCGGGTCTCCAGAGTCGCTCGGAACGACTCGTAGTAGACGCCGGGGTGAAAGGTCTTCCCCGTCGGCAGGGCAGGAATACGCCACTTCTCCGGGACCTCAAGCGAGGACTTCTCGAAGAGCCGCTGCGGCTTGCCGGTGGGACGGGCGTCCGGTGCCTTCGACCGGGGAATGTCCTGGCCGGCCCCGCCCCCTTTGCGCTGCAGCCTCCAGACATCGGGTTCCATGTTGTTTCCGGCGACCATCCAGAGGGCGTCGGCGTGGACGAAGACGCTCGCGGCGTGTCGAGTCTTCCACGGCGTGTCCGGAAGCTCTTGCCAGGTCGTTCCGTCCGACGAATGCCACACGTCGTTGCGGTTGCCTTGGGTGTTCCATCCCTCGAGGACCCACATGCGGCCGTCCCAGGCGGCCACGTCGTGGAATTGCCGCGGCTCCCACGCGGCGTGCTCGACGTGGCGCTTCCAGCGCACGCCGTCGGCGGAACTCCACACGTCGTTGTAGAATTCCCGCTCGGGTCTCTTGGGCGTCTCGTAGGTCGCCCCGCCGAGAATCCACATCCGGTCGTTGAACACGAGCACGTTGCCGTAAACCTCGCGGGCCGACCAGTACGGCTCTTGGGGTTCGACGCGGGTCCAGTTGAAGCCGTCGGTCGTGTTCCAGACGTCGCGGTAGATGATCTCATCGGCCGGCGCCATCGACGGAATGGTCTGGCCGCCGAGGACCCACATCTTGTCGCGGAATACCACGGTGCCGTGGAGGCATCGCGGCGCCCAAGGTACCGGCCGGCCTTTGTTGACGAGCGTCCACGCCTTCCCGTCCGCCGAATTCCACACGTCGTTTTGGTAGTGTCCTTGGTTCGGGTCGCCCCCGACGATCCACATCTTGCCCCGGTAGGCCACCCAACCCGCCGCGTGCCGTCCCTCCCAGTGGGCCGTCCCGTCAAACGCGGCATTCGAAAAAGTGTTGGGCTTGACGAGGTCCCAGGCGGCGCCGTCGCTCGAACTCCAGACTTCGTTATTGCAGATTCGCGGAAAATTTTCCTTGTCGAGCGGGTTCCAGCCGCCCAGGAGCCACATCTTCCCGTCGAGTGCAATCGCGCCTGCCCCGTCCCGCGCCGCGAAGGGCGCTTTGTCCGTCACCTTGATCCATTGGTAGCCCGTCTCTCCCTCTTGTGAGGACGCGATCGAGGCGGCCAGGAGGAAGGGCGGAACGAGACTGAAGGGATTCATCGCACCACCTCCTATGAGGCCGAGGTTTCCTCGCCTTCCTTTCCGGCCCGCTCTACCCCTTTCTTGGCCGCCTGCTTCCAGTTGCCTGTTGGTTTTTCCGGCGCTTCATTTTTGCTCCTCTCTGTCACGCCCGGTTCAACGCTGAACCCGCCGAGTCATTGCCTTCGTGCCGTATAGTTAGGTTGGGAGCTGGTCGAGACATGGGTTTCGGGAGAAGGGTCATAAACGGCGGCTTTGGCACCGAAGGGCGGCGCAGGCCGCCCGTCTGGTCCGACCCACCCTTTTCTTGGCCGCCTGCCCTCCTTGCCTGACGGTTTTACTGGTACTCCGGGGTTTCGCCAGATGGAGCCGGACGTGTCGAGCGACGACTTCCTAGACCGGATCAAATCGGACCTTCACCAGAAGCGCCAGCGTCGCTTCGTGGAACTGGCCAAGGCTCGGAAGCTCATAACCTCGTCCCAGCTCGAAGTCCTTGAAGAAGCTGTGTCCAATGGAAGCCCCGCCCTCGAGCGCGTCCTGCTGGACCGAGCGTGGATGACGCGGGAACAATTCGCGGAACTCCGCCGCGCCGTGGACGGGGAATCACTCCCGACTTCCACAAGTCCCCTGCTCGCCCGATACGAACTCCACGAGAAGCTGGGGGACGGGTCCATGTCGCAGGTCTTCCGGGGCACGGACCGGCAGCTTCAACGACCGGTCGCCATCAAGATCCTGAAGGAGAACCTTCTCTCCCAGGAGGCCGCGCGGCGGAGATTTGCACGCGAGGCCCAGTCCCTGGCCCGGATGGACCATCCCAACGTCGTCAGGGTCTACGACTTCGGGGAGAGCGGCACCCAGGCGTACCTCGTCATGGAGATGGTTGAGGGGGAAGCGCTCAGCTCCGTTCTGGGCCGGAACGCCAAGGACCTGCGCGAGCTGCTCGCGCTCTTCGAGCAGGCCGCGCGGGGGATCCAGCACGCGCACGAGAAAGGAATCATCCACCGGGACATCAAGCCCCAGAACTTCCTCGTGACGAAGGCCGGCGAACTGAAAGTCGCGGACTTCGGCCTGGCCCATCTTCTCGAATCGGACCCCGGGCTGACCGGGTCCGGGGCCGTCCTGGGAACTCCCCTCTACATGGCTCCGGAGCAGGCGCGGGGAGGTGGCGCTCAAATTACGCCCCGGACGGACATCTACGGGCTCGGGGCGGTGCTTTATGAGATCCTGACCGGGGGGCCGCCGCATCAGGGGGAGAGCGTTTCGGAAATCTATGAAAAGGTCTGCCGGGAGAGACCCCGGCCGCCGCGTCAGGTGGCGCCCGGGGTGGCCGCCGAGCTGGAAGTGATCGCGCTGAAGGCGATCGAGAAGGATCCGTCCCACCGCTACGCGAGCGCGGAGGAATTCGCGGTCGATCTTCGACGGTATCTCTCGGGGGAACCGATCCTGGCGCGTCCGGTTTCCGCGGCGACCCGGTGGGCCCGGTGGGCGCGGAGGCGGCAGGCCCTCCTGTGGCCGGTGTTTGTGACGGGAGTCCTTGCCGTTATTGGTATCTGCTTCTGGATCGGACACGTCGGAAAACTACGACGGCACCAGGGGGTGCTGCGCCTCCTGGAATCCGCGCGGCCTCCACTCGAGAAGGCATCGCGGGCTCAGTATAGCCGCGACACGTCCCTGGACGATTTCACCCGGTGGCTCGGGGAGGCGGAAGCGATCATCGACTCGGGCGTCCGACAAGCGCCGGACCTGCCTCTGGCGAATTACCTCCGGGGAGAAGTCCAGATCCTCAAGGGCCGTTACGAGGAGGCGGAGCAATCCTTGAAGGAGGCCGTCGCCCTGGATCCCAAGTTTGGGCCCGCCCATTTTCGCCTGGGGCAGGTCCTCCTCTGGCAGGCTTTCCTGTACAGCCAGGACATGTGGGACGACACGAAAGGGTTACGTCGGGCCACGAACGAGAGCCGGGTGAAGGAGGGGGCGCGGGCGTTCACGATCGCGCAGTCGGAGGGGAGCGGCTTCGACAGCGAACTGCAACGGGAGGTCGCGGCGGCGATGCAGGCCTACTTGCAGGACGATTTCGACGCCGTCCGCAAGGTCTGCGCAAGAGGCATCGACCGCTTCGGCGACCGGGAAGGAACGGAAGAATTCCACTGGCTCCTAGGGCTGCTTCCGGGGACCGAGGAGGATCGGTTCCGGGCTTTGAACAAGGCGATCGAGATCAAGCCCATGTTTCCGCTCGCTCTTTACAGCAGGGCCTTTGCATGGACTTGGGATGCTGATCGCTGGCAGCAGTCATTGGACGACTTCAATAAGGCGATCCTGATTCAGCCTGAGTTCGTAGAAGCGTACATGTTCCGGACATGGCCGCTCGTATGGAACAAGAAAGACATACGCGGGGCCTTGGACGGTCTCGAGAAGGCCCTCGCCCTGGGAAAAAGGTGGAAGGAGATCATTCACAGCGGGCGGGGTTTCATTCGATTGAACGTGTTGAACCCGAAGGATATCGACGGCGCCATTGCCGATTTCAACGAGTCGATCCGGCTGCGGCCCGAAGGCTACTCGCCGCCCTATGCGCGAAGGGCCCAGGCCTACTACAAGAAGAAGGACTACGAGGCCGCCCTGCGGGACTCCGCGAAAGCGATCGAAGTGGATCGGAACTCCGGCGTGAGCCATGCCGTCCGCAAGACGATGGTTTTCGGGCGTGCCCTGGACCATATCGAAATGCGTCGGATGCGAGCCAAGTGTTTCCTGGCCCGGGGAGACTCTCAGGCAGCCCTCGCGGATCTCTCGAAATCGGATCCGCTCGCTTCCCGCGAGGCCATCGAGCAACAGCTGGGGCAAGTGAACGAGGAGCGGCTTCAGGACGAGAAGAAGCTCGACTAGCCGTCACCTCGGCTCATTTTTCCGACGCCAGGTAGTAAAGCAGCGTCGGAGTGAGCCAGTAGCAATTGGTCACCGGGTTCACCGTCGCCTCCCGGATCGTCTGCTGATAGGCGGCGCGGGCGCAGCGCAGGAATTCGTTGTCGCCGGTCAATTCGTAGCCGTAGCAGAGCAGGGGCGCGATCATGACGTGATAGTTGCTGGTCTTGGAGAAATGCGGGTTGCTGGAATAGCCGTAGATGTCGCCCGGGACGTCGGGCGTCATGTTCTCGGTGATGATCGACTCGGCCAGGCCCACGACCGCGTCGGCAGCGACCGGATCCCCGCTTTGGCGCCAGTAGTGATAAAGGGGCTCCCCCAACTGCGCGCCCATCCACGGAATGTTTCCGCGGTAACTGTGATTGCCGTGGACCTCCGAGTAGCATCCGCGCCGGAGATCCATGCGGCTTGCCGCGTCGGCGGCCAACCTCCTCGCGAGGGCAAGGTACTTGGGATCGCGCGTCTCGTCATAGGCCGTCGTGGCCGCCATGAGTACGCCGGCGTGGTCGCGAATGCTGCGCGAACCCACCCCCCAACCCGTGCGGATCAGCCAATCGGCGACGCCCAAGGCGTTCTCCCGCGCATCCGTGTCTCCGGTGTACCGCCAGTACGCCGCCATTCCCGACGTGCGCTGCATCGCCGACCAGGGCGGCGCCGCGGTGTGATTGACCCCGTTGTACCCGTGCCAGCTTCCGACCCAATCCGGATGCGCTTTGGAGGAATGGCAGGTGTCGATGTCCATCACATGTCGGGCCGTGTCCTCCATGCGGTCGAACCAGCTACGGTCCCCGGTCATCAGGTACTCGCTGGCGAAGCCTTGCGTGCGGTCGTAGTAGTTATTGCTCCAGAATCCCTTGTCCCCGTACGGCTTGTCCCCGAAGTGTCGAATGCCGAACTCATAGGACGCGTCCTTGTCGGACTTCCCGTACTTCTGGCGCATAAAGTCGGTCAGCTCCGGAAACGTCTTGTCGTCATGCGGGTGGGCGTAGCCGAATCCGCCCGAGCGGCAGAAGTAGGGGGCGTCGAAGAGCCGCGGCGGGGTCTGGAACGCGCGGCCGATCGCGCCGCATTCCTTGGCGTCGAGCGCTCCCGGCATGAACGTCAGGAGTATCTCGTGCCGCTTGGCCTCCCCCTCGGTCTGATCGAAAGACGGCTCCTTTTCCGTCGGCGAGAAGAGATCCAGCCTCAGTCCCTCCCTCGTCGCCCGGAGCGATTTCGGATACTGCTGGTAGAAATGGCGCACGGCCGCGAGCGTCGTCCTTTTCCCGTCTCTCTGGGCGATCCAGCCCTCCGCGCGGCGACCTTTGGCCAGGGGTCCTGCGTCCGGTTTCGCCTCGGGGTCAAGCACCGAGAAGGAATCCGCGTCCCGGTGCTCGACGAGAAGCGTCCCGTCCGCCGAAACGGCCGCCTTCT
>Ga0187892_10011496_pt1 | contig 10831 bp, 7 predicted proteins | sample MA1701073metaG_FD_139345 | JGI IMG/M metagenome (GOLD analysis project Ga0187892, IMG submission 139345) | Bio-ooze microbial communities from a basaltic lava cave in the Kipuka Kanohina Cave System on the Island of Hawaii, USA - MA170107-3 metaG ... | reverse complement strand
TAGTGGTATGTCGCATCTCTTCTACACGCACGGCTTAGGAGGCTCCCGCAACGCACAGCCAGAAATTGAAGAGGTTTTTGCGCCCCTCGGATACACAATCATCAGGGTCGAAGTCCCGTATCATGACAATGTGGCGACCTTAGCTCTCAAACTGGCCACCATGACCTTTGGTGAGTTCTGCCTCCTTATTCATGAGACCGCCAATAGCATCATCGCGCAAGCCAAGAGCTTTTCTCCTGATGAGTACGCCGTGATCGGCGATTCTTTGGGCGGCTTTATTTCGGTTGCGGCTGCGCAGCGCGATCCCCGCATCAGTCACTGTATACTCCTGGCCTGTAGCGGCGACCTCTGCAACGCCATGATGAATCTTGACCGCCTTATCCCGGGTTTGGGGCAGCTCGCAGGGATGTTTAACCTGGCCGGGAACGGAGGACTGAAAGTGCAGGCACATAAGGCCATCGCTGGACAGTCGGACTTTCAGCAAGAGTTTGAACTCGTCAACACCTTCCGTCCGGAACGATTGGCGAGAATACGGCGTCTGTTGATCCTTGGGGATAAAGGAGACCCGGTGGCACCAGCGGTAGCATGTCGGCACTTTGCCAAAGGTATCAAAGACAGTCGGGTCATTATGGCGTACAACGAAGGCCGCCATCATCCCATTGGGAAAACAGCACTCACAAAGTATGCAGTTCCTTTTCTGCAGAATAAGCCACTGACCCTCCGCGACTCTCTACGTAGGTTTTTCTTTTATCGGAAGACGGCATCCCCCACTCGTCATTGACTTGGAGGCTGTTCCGCAATACACCAACGGCTGCGACAAAGTTCACTTGGTTGCAGAGAAAAGGAGCAGTCCATGATGTATACGCGTTTATTCTACGGAACGATTCAAACAGGCAAGGAAGCCGAAGCGTTGGCAGTGCTGACGGAGTTCGTGCAGAAAGCGAAAGCTCAGCGTGGTTGTCTGCTTGGCCAGTTGTTGCAAAATGGCAACGAGATTGTTGGCATCAGTGTCTGGGCGACCAAAGAAGACCTTGCCGTGTATGCTGATGGAGAAGTCGCACGGGAACTCTTTGCCCGTATTACTCCCCTCTTCATGGGAAGACCGACTGCGCGTAGCTACGAGGTCAAACAGAGTCTCTCAGATCAGGTGATCACGACAGCAGCGTAAGGAGGTGCGCAGTGTTTCAGTTGACCAAAGTATGGACTGACCAAGAACCGGGCGTCGAAATGGTTGAGATCCGTTATCTGTGGTCTTCCCTGGGTGAACCGGCGCGCTGGGAAGGGCAAGAGGAAACGGAAGTGATGGCGGTTGTGCCAAACACCAACCCCCGAGTCCGTCAGGCGGTGATCGAGATCCCCCGTTACCTCAACAATACCGATACCTATCGGTTCCACCATCGCTTCGTTTTTGTTCGGGACGGGAGAGAAGAATTTTCGCCAGTCTTTACCGAAGAGATTATTGCTCATGAGATTCCGTACGTCGATAACGACGGGCGCATCACCGAAGTCCGGCTCCTCTGGAGTGTCAACGGTTGGAACGCTCCCAACTGGACGCAAGCGAAACTCGAAGGGTTGAAGCTCACAACGGATGAGGCAGGCGCCGGGCATGATCGTGAAGGGGAAGGGATTGCGGATGATGCGATCTACGAGCTTATCCAGACCGTGCCTTTGCCCCGTCGCTACATTGCCAAGGTGTGGGGGCCGCGCGGCGCGATTGTCGAATATGCCTACCAACTGCTACGCACCAATTCGCCCATTCCAGAGGACGATTTCGAAAGCTGGGATAACAATCAGACAGAAAACTATCGTGTGATCCTGACGTAGTTCGTGTAGCGTGCGCTGTGCGCACGCTACTGTCGCAAATCTCTAGCTCTTCTTATCGCAAAAACGCCTCCGGCCGTATTTCACTATCTATTTCAATGATGACATCCGCCGGGAGGTTCGCCCGCCGCGCCGCCTCGCGGATCGCTTCTGCATTGGGGGCTTCGTACAGGCAGTAGGTCTTCTTCTTGTCGGCGCTGAGAAACGAAAACAGCTACTGTACACCGGCATCAGCGTTGATCTGCGTGAGTGCCGTGACACCGTCGCGATTGGGCTCGAGTTGCTCAGCAAAATTGCGCTCGATGATGAAGCGTGGCATAGGCGTCTCCTTTCGGCAAAAAGTATTAACGGGGCTATAGCACAGCAAACTGCCACTGTCTGTAGCAAAGAAAGCCGCTGTCAGATAAAGAAGGGAGTATGGCAGCAGAGGTTTCCATTCCGACAGAACGTATCGAGCAGTCCATCCTCCTCATTCGCGGCCACAAAGTCATGCTGGATGAAAACCCGGCAGGGCTTTACGAGGTTGAAACAAAGAACCTGGTCAAAGCAGTGAAACGCAATATCGAGCGGTTTCCTCCCCATTTCATGTTTCAGTTGACATTTCAGGAATTTACACGTTTGAGGTTCCAATTTGGAACCTCAAAAGGACGCGGTGGTCGCCGCACGCCGCAAAGAAAAAAATATGACGCGCAGTTCAAGGTGGTCTTTGATGCGATCCGCGAGTTAATGAAACCGCCGGAGCCCAAGCGTCACCGTATCGGGTTTCATCAAGAAGAGGAGAAGCAATCGTAAGGAGGACCCGCCGATGACTTTCGATGAAATCCTGACACAAGTACGCGAGCTGTTAGAGCGCGAAGGGCGGGTAGCCTACCGCATCCTGAAGCGACGGTTCGAACTGACCGACGATGACCTGGAAGATCTCAAAGCGGACCTTATTGATGCCAAGCGCGTTGCAGTGGATGAAGACGGTAAGGTGCTTGTTTGGGGCGGCGCGGCACCAGTTGCCAGTTCTCAGATGTCAGTTCTCAGTTCCCCTCAGCCTCCCGCACCACAGACTCTGAACTCCGAACTCCGAACTTCCCAACCCCCAGACCCTAGACCAAGAGACGCTAGACTGGACGCCGCCGAGAGGCGGCAATTGACGGTGATGTTCTGTGATCTGGTGGGTTCGACTGCGCTTTCTGAACAACTCGACCCCGAAGACTACCGCGCGGTAGTGCGTAGCTATCAACAAGCCAGTGCCGAGGTCATTGGCCGCTATGAAGGACATACCGCGCAGTATCTGGGTGATGGGTTACTCGTCTACTTCGGCTATCCGACCGCCCATGAGGATGAGGCGCGGCGAGCGGTCCACACCGGCCTGGGGATTGTTGGAGCCATGCTGACATTGTCCCTTCCACGGCACGTGCATTTACCTCAGCCTCTTCAGGTTCGCATCGGCATTCACACCGGCCCGGTCGTTGTCGGTGAGATCGGGCATAGCGAAAAGCGTGAAATGCTCGCCTTGGGGGAGACGCCCAATATCGCGGCACGGGTGCAGGGAGAAGCCGCGCCCAATACCGTGGTGATGAGTGCAGCCACCGCGCATCTGGTCGAAGGATTGTTCGAGTGCCAGAATCTCGGCCCGCGAACATTAAAGGGCATCTCGACGCCGCTCTCACTCTACCGCATTGTCAGTGAAAGCGACGCACAGAGTCGTTTTGAGGCAGCGGTACGGACTGGCCTCACTCCGTTGGTGGGGAGAGGGGAAGAACTTGGGTTACTACGGCGACACTGGGAACGAGCAAAAGCCGGGGAAGGACAGGTGGTGCTGCTCAGTGGTGAGGCGGGTATCGGCAAGTCACGGCTCGTGCAGGAGCTGAAAGAACAGGTGGTGAAAGACGGTGCGACGCGGATTGAGTTGCGCTGTTCGCCGTATCACCAAAATAGCGCGCTGTATCCTATCATTGATCACTTGCAGCACGCGCTACAGTTTGAACGGGACGATGCGCCCTATGCGAGGCTGGAGAAGCTGGAGAAGACCCTGACCTCGTATCGCTTTGCTCAGCCTGACACGGTGCCGCTGTTAGCCACATTGCTCTCGCTCCCCCATCCCAACGGCTACCCACCCCTGACCTTGACACCTGAGCGGCAGAAACAGAAAACACAGGAAGCCCTGGTGGGCTGGCTGGTGGAAGAGGCCGAGCAGACAGCGGTATACAGTGCCTGGGAAGATTTGCACTGGGCCGATCCCTCAACATTAGAGTTACTACACCTCTTCCTCGACCAAGTGCCGACCACGCGGATGTTGGCGCTGCTGACTTTTCGCCCGGAGTTTACCCCGCCCTGGGGCAGCCGTGCGTATCTCAGCCAGCTCACGTTGGGCCGGTTGGACCGCACTCAAGTCGGCGAGATGGTGGAGCGAGTGACGGGCGGAAAAGGTTTGTCCGCGGAGCTGGTGCAGCAGGTCATCGCCAAGACCGATGGTGTGCCGCTGTTTGTCGAAGAATTGACCAAAATGGTGGTAGAGATGATGAGGGGACAGGTTACAGGGGACAGGTTACAGGAACACAGAATTGTAGGGGCGCAGCATGCTGCGTCCGTGCCGGTATTGGGGATTCCCACCACCTTGCAGGACACGCTGATGGCGCGGTTGGATCGCTTGTCCACCGTCCGCGAAGTCGCCCAGATGGGGGCCACCATCGGGCGTGAGTTCTCTTATGACGTGATCCGCGCGGTTTCCCCGCTCAATGAGGCGAACTTGCAGCAGGCCCTGACGAAGCTGGTAGAGGCCGAACTACTCTACCAACGCGGGTTGCCGCCGCAGGTGCACTACCTTTTCAAACATGCCTTGGTGCAAGACACAGCCTATCAGTCCCTGCTCAAGAGTACCCGCCAGCAATATCACCAGCAGATAGCGCAGGTGTTGACAGAGCGATTCGCCGAGACCATCGAGACCCAACCAGAGTTGGTGGCCCATCACTACGCGGAAGCTGGACTGGGTGAGCACGCGATTCCCTACTGGCAGCGAGCCGGTGAGCGAGCGGTTCGGCTGCCAGCCTATGCTGAAGCGGTACGATTCTACCACTTGGCCCTGCAGGCTCTGGAACGTCAGGAGTCGGTGGAGGAAGCGCAGCGTTGCACGCTCTTGTTGGCCCTGGGTGAAGCCCAATGGAAAGCAGGCGAATACCTTATGGCTCAGGAAACGTTGCTGCGCGCTGCCGACAGTGCCCGGGCGCTGGGGGCAACAGAGAGCCTCGTCCATGCGGCGCTGGTGCTCGAAGCGATGACACAGCAGGTCGGTCTTTCGGCGGCTCCAGTGGTACCCCTGCTCGAGGAAGCGCTGCGGAGATTCGGGACAGAAGACAGTCTCCTCACGGCGAAAACCTTGGGCGGGTTGGCCCGCGCACTGTGGTTCACAGGCGTGCAGCAACAGGCGGTGGTTTACGCCGAGCAGGCGGTGGCCATGGCCCGACGCTTGGCCGACCCGGAGCTGCTCGCCATCAACCTCCAGGGGATGATCCACGCCCTCCAGGGACCAGAACACCTGCAGGAGCGCCTGGCCTACGCCACGGAAATGGTGCAACTCGCCGAGGCGGCGAACGTAAAAGGACTTCTGACCTGGGGGGCACACTTCTGGCGTGCGTATTGTCTGCTTGAGCTGGGAGATATGCCAGGCACCAACGCCGAGATCGATACGTTCTCCCGCTTGGCGAAAGAATTGCAGCAACCCTTCTCTCTTTGCCTCACCCCAGAGTTTCGAGCTACGCGGGCTTTGATGCAGGGCCGTTTCGTCGATAGCGAGCGCCTGGCTCAGGAAGCCCTCGTCGTTGGCCAGCGGCTGCAAACGGAAAACGCCGCTGGCATTTTTGGCTTGCAGATGTTTACCCTGCGCCGCGAACAGGGCCGCCTCAAGGAACTCGCACCCGTTGTGAGGTACTTCGTTCAGCAACACACTGTGGCTGGCGCTTGGCGCCCCGCTCTGACCCTGATCTACAGCGAACTCGGATACACAGAAGAAGCACGAGCTGAATTTGAGCATCTTGCACAACAGGACTTCACCGATATTCCCCACGACGCGCTATGGATGGCGAGCATGACGTATCTCGCTGATGTCTGCAATTTTCTAGGAGATAAAACCCGGGCGGCCATCTTATACGAGATCTTGCTGCCGTACGCTGGACGTACGGTTGTCATTGGCAATGCCGTAGCCTGCTATGGCGCCGTCTCCCGCTACCTGGGGGCATTAGCCACCACGCTGGAACAGTGGGATGCAGCGGAGCGACACTTCGAGGACGCGCTAACGATGAATGCGCGTATGGAAGCGTGGCCCTGGCTAGCGCATACGCAGTATCAGTACGCCACCATGCTGCTGTCACGTGATCAGCCCGGCGATAGCGAGAAGGCCAAGGAACTGCTCAAGGCAGCACTACTCACAGCCCGTGAACTCGGCATGCACGCGCTGGAGGAGCGGATCACCGGACCTGGCTCGCTCCCTTCGGTCGCTTTATAGCCCGCTTCGCTCTATGGCCAATGGCTCGTTCGCTGCGCTCACTCTATGGCTTATAGCAGAAGCGTAGCGTGCGCTGTGCGCACGAAGAGTCATGTCCTTTGTATCAACACACTTCTTGCGAGTGTACCTCACAGGATTTAGGATGCACCCGAGGTGGTCACTATGAAATCTGCAACCCCCATGCGGAAGAACAAACACATGATTCTTGACCAAACCAAGCTGAAAAAAGCGCAGAAAGTATTGGGGACAAAAACAGAGACCGAAACGATTGAACGCGCGCTTGAGCAAGTGATTAGCGAGGCTGAAAAAGACCGTCGCGCGTGGGCCGCCCACGAAAAGCTGATTAAGAGTGGTATTCAGATCAAGGATGTGTTTGGCCGCGTGGACGGACAGTGAACTTGTGGCGGGAGTTCTCTTTGATACGTCTGTGTATATCAGGGCATTGCGTCAAGGCGACCCATCAATTCTGACTGTGCGCCGCGCCCGGCGTGTACACAACGGCGACTCCTCTCCGTTGTGGCTCAGCGCTGTGGTTCTCTCCGAGTTGTTAATCGGTGCTAATGAGAAAAAAGCCCGACAGCAGTTGTTGAAGACGGAACAAGAGTTTATCAAGCTAAATCGCTTATTGGTTCCAGTCCGGAGGGACTGGAGTCTGGCCGGGCAGGTATTGGCTCAAGTCGGGGCGCAGTATGGCTACGAAGAAGTTGGTCGGGCGCGTCTGACCAATGATGCCTTGATTGCGATGAGTGCGGCGCGCAATGGGTTTACTGTGTTGACCAAGAACGCTGTTGATTTCCGGCGGATTGCCGAGTTCCGCCCGTTTCGCTGGGAAGAAATGTAACAGAGTGCGGAGAGAGTACCTCCGCTCGCTTGCCGTAAAAGATGCGGAGAGGTAGAAGGAAAAGGCGCTGTTCACGCGAAGCGGTGAAAGAAGGAATCCGTGATGACCTTTGATGAAGTCCTAGCGCAAGTGCGGGAATTATTAGAGCGCGAAAGGCGGGTCTCATATCGAGCACTGAAACGACGATTCAGTCTTGATGACGACTATTTGGAGGACATCAAGGACGAACTCATCAAAGCCAAACAACTGGCCAGAGATGAAGACGGCGCCGTGCTGGTGTGGACGGGAAAGGACGAAGAGCGTGGAGCGAAGAGCGTAGAGCGCGGGAAGGTAGAGACTGATGACTCACTCCACGCTCCATGGGCTGAGCCTCATGCTCCACGTGCAGAGGCCGAACGCCGTCAACTGACCGTCATGTTCTGTGACTTGGTGGGCTCGACTGCGCTCTCGGAACAACTCGATCCTGAAGAGTACCACGCGGTCGTGCAGAGTTATCAACACGCGAGTGCCGCGGTGATTAGCCGCTACGAGGGCTATATCGCGCAGTATCTGGGGGATGGGCTGTTGGTGTACTTCGGCTATCCCACCGCGCACGAAGATGATGCGGCACGAGCCGTGCACACCGGGCTGGGGATTGTGGAGGCAATTCCGACCTTGTCTGTACCGCGGCACATTCGGTTACCCCAACCTCTACGGATCCGTATCGGCATTCATACCGGCCCGGTCGTTGTGGGCGAGATCGGGGATAGCGAGAAGCGGGAAATGCTCGCCTTAGGGGAGACGCCCAATATCACGGCACGGGTACAGGGGGAAGCCGCACCCAATACTGTAGCGATCAGCACGGCCACCTATCGATTAGTACAGGGGTTGTTCGAGTGCCAAGATCTTGGTCCCCGTACCTTGAAGGGCATCTCGACGCCGCTCTCACTCTACCGCGTTGTGAATGAAAGTGGGGTGCAGAGTCGTTTTGAGGCAGCGGTACGGACTGGCCTCACTCCGTTGGTGGGCAGAGAAGAGGAACTTGGGTTACTACGGCGACACTGGGAACGAGCAAAAGCGGGTGAAGGGCAGGTAGTGTTACTCAGTGGCGAGGCGGGCATTGGTAAGTCACGGCTCGTGCAGGAGCTGAAAGAACAGGTCGTGCACGAGGGCGCGACACGGATCGAGTTGCGCTGTTCGCCCTATCATCAGAACAGCGCCCTGTATCCGATACTCGACTATTTGCAACGAGAGCTGCACTTTCAACGTGAGGATGTACCAGAAGAGAAGCTGCGCAAGTTGATCGGAGGAGCAACCGGACGATCGCTTCTACCTGAGGCGGTTCCCCTGTTGGCGGCGTTGCTGGCATTACCTTATCCTGAAGGCTATCCACCACTGAATCTGACGCCTGAGCGGCAGAAGCAGAAGACGCAGGAAGTCTTAGTCGGATGGCTAGTCGCAGAGGCCGACAAAACTGCAGTATACAGCACCTGGGAAGACTTGCACTGGGCTGATCCCTCGACGTTAGAGTTACTTACTCTCTTTCTGGAGCAAGTGCCGACGAGTCGTTTGTTGGTGCTGCTGACGTTTCGCCCGGAGTTTACCCCGCCGTGGGGCAGCCGAGCATACCTCAGCCAGCTCACCCTCAATCGTTTAGATCGCACGCAAGTCGGCGAGATGGTAGAGCGCGTGGCAGGCGGCAAGGGGTTGTCGGCAGAAATGATCCAGCAGGTGATCGCCAAGACCGATGGCGTGCCGCTCTTTGTCGAGGAGTTGACCAAGAGTGTGATGGAATCCGTCGGGGTACAGGGCCAGACCCCAATCCATTCGTTGGCGATTCCCACTACGTTGCAGGATGCACTGATGGCGCGGCTGGATCGTTTGTCGACTGTACGCGAAGTGGCGCAGATCGGGGCCGCCTTAGGACGCGAGTTCTCCTATGAGCTGATCCGCGCAGTCTCGCCGCTCGATGAGGCGAGCTTACAGCAGGCCCTGGCCAAGCTGGTGGAAGCAGAATTGCTCTACCGGCGCGGGCTGCCGCCGCAGGTGCACTACCTTTTCAAACATGCCCTGGTGCAGGATACGGCCTACCAATCGCTGCTCAAGAGTACCCGCCAGCACTATCACCAGCAGATAGCTCAGGTGTTGACAGAGCGGTTCGCCGAGACCGTTGAGACCCAACCAGAGTTGGTGGCCCATCACTACACGGAAGCTGGACTTAGCGAGCACGCGATTCCTTATTGGCAACGAGCTGGTGAGCGCGCGGTGCAGTTGCCGGCCTATGCCGAAGCAGTACGGTTTTACCACTTGGCCCTGCAGGCGCTGGAGCGGCAGGAACCGGCGGATGAGACACAGCGTTGTACGCTGTTATTGGCTCTGGGCGAAGCACAGCGCAAGGTGGGCGAACACCTTGCGGCCCAGGAAACACTTCTGCGCGCTGCCGACATTGCTCGATCATTCGGGGCAACAGAGAGCCTCGTCCGTGCGGGGCTCGAACTCGAAATGCTGATACATGAGGTTGGTCTTCCCGCTGACCCAGCAATGCATCTTTTTGAGGAAGTGCTGTTAGTACTCGATGCGAAAGACAGCGCACCGAGGGCGAAAACCCTGGGTGGTTTGGCCCGAGCACTAAGATACACAGGCGTGCAGGAACAAGCAGAGCAAGCAATAATCTATGCTCAGCAGGCAGTGGCCATGGCTCGACGTCTTGCCGACCCAGAACTGCTCGCCGCTAATCTTCTTACCATGATCTACGCCCTCCAGGGACCAGAATACACGCAGCAGCGCCTGGCCCACGCCAGCGAGATGCTACAACTGGCCGAGGCAGCAAACGCGAACGAACTCCTCCTTCACGCACACTTTTGGCGTGCGTATTGCTCGCTCGAGCTGGGAGATATACCGGTCACTGACGTAGAGATCGACGCGTATGCCCACGTGGCGGACGAGCTACAACAGCCCTTACGCATTTGCATCGCCATAGGGTTTCGCGCCATGCGAGCCTTGATGCAAGGCCGTTTTGCAGACAGCGAGCGCTTGGCCCAAGAAGCCCTGGCCATAGGGCAGCATCTGCAAACGGAAAACGCCGCCGGCATCTTTGGGTTGCAGATGTTCACCCTGCGCCGCGAGCAGGGCCGCCTCAAGGAACTCGAGCCCGTCGTGCGCTACTTCGTCCAGCAACACTCCGCGGCTGGCGCCTGGCGCCCCGGCTTGGCGCTGATCTACAGCGAACTAGGACGCGCACAGGAGGCGCGGACGGAGTTCGAGCACCTGGCCCAGCACGACTTCGCCGACCTCCCCCGCGATGTCCTGTGGATGGGCTGCATGACGTACCTGTCCGATGTCTGCACCTTCCTGGGGGACAGGACCCGCGCGGCCACCTTGTACCAGCTCTTGCTGCCCTACGCCGGGCGGAATGTCGTTATTAGTAGTGCCGCGGCCTGCTACGGCGCGCTCTCCCGCTACTTGGGAGCGTTAGCCACCACTCTAGAGCACTGGGATGTCGCGGAGCGGCACTTTGAGGATGCTCTGGCCATGAACGCTCGCATGGAGGCACGGCCTTGGCTAGCGCACACGCAGTATCAGTACGCCATGATGCTCTTAACACGGGACCAACCTGGCGATAGCGAGAAAGCCAGGGAGCTGCTCAGGGCAGCGCTGGACACAGCCCGTGAACTCGGCATGCGCGCGCTGGAAGAGCG
>Ga0187892_10011495_pt1 | contig 10832 bp, 6 predicted proteins | sample MA1701073metaG_FD_139345 | JGI IMG/M metagenome (GOLD analysis project Ga0187892, IMG submission 139345) | Bio-ooze microbial communities from a basaltic lava cave in the Kipuka Kanohina Cave System on the Island of Hawaii, USA - MA170107-3 metaG ... | reverse complement strand
CGCGGAGTCGGGTCGATGAGCCTCAGAAGCTCGACGTCTGTATCTGAATCTGGGCTCGGGTACTTTCACCGACGCTGTGGATGGCGACGGGGATCTCGACGCCTTCCAGGAGCGCCCGTAGATGGATGGCCAGCCGGCCCCTTACCGGGGACTGGACCAGGCCCCTAGACCTCTCGGACGACCCCTTGAACCGTGCGGCCTCTGCGTGAATGGGTCGCGCGAGTTCCGACCATCCAGGCCGGGTATGGTTGGAAAGCTCAGCGTCCGCACGTCCGAAAGGAAGGGGCGCCCCGGCGGACCGGAGCGCCCCTTTTCGCGAGAGTTCAAACCCGAAAAACCGAGGCGGGTTTCTCTTAGACTCCGAAGTCGATCTGGAGGCCCCCGGTGAGGGCGAGGCCGCCCGCGATCGGAAGGGGCCCCAGCGGATCGAGGACCACCCACTGCTCGTAGAGGGTCGCCCCGGCGAGCGAGGGGAGGTTCGGGATCGGGAGCGGCTTGGAGGCCGTCCCGAGCGCGGTCGTCGGGACGGACCCCGAGAGGAGGAGGCTCCCGAAAACGTCGGCGTACACAGTGCACGCCCCGAAGGGGGTGTTCGACGAATTCAACGTCAGGAAGTGGATCGCGATCGAGCTCGGCCGCGCGCTCCAGAGCGTGAGCGCAAAGCTCGCGTTCCCGATCGTCGGATCGGAGTTCGTGCCGATCTGCGGGATGCCCGCGGTCCCGGCGCATCCCGTCCCGAACGGCGTCGTGCCGGCGGGAGGCAGCGGGGGATCCTGGATGAAGACCTTGTTCCCGCCGGAGGTGTTGCTCGTTCCGTACCCGATCCAGAGGTCGAGGTAGCCGTCCCCGTTGATGTCGAGGAACGCGTGGTCGTACGAGCCGAAGACGTTGTAGTTCTGCGCGACCCCGCCGTACGGGCTCGCGAGGATCCCGGCCCACGGGGCGGAGGGGTTGCCGTTCGAGTTGTTCCGCAGGAGCGAGAACCGCCGGGTGAACCCCGAGACGTCGACGTCGCAGTCCGAGACCCCGACGTCGAGGTCGCCGTCGTTGTCGACGTCGGCGAACTGGGGATTCGCGTTGAAGCCGCCCGTGTACGGGCTCTGGGAGGTCGTGAGGTCGGTGCTCGTCCAACTCGCCGGGCTGTGGGCGGCGAACCCGTTCGGATTCCGCTGCACGCGGTCCTGCGGGTCCTGAGCGAAGTACATGTCGAGGTCGCCGTCGTTGTCGAGATCCGCCACGCCGACGTCGTAGACGGCGTTGCTCGGCGGGCTCGTGACGGTGTTGAAGTTCGCCGACCCGTTGTTCCAGATGATCTGCATCGACCCGTTCTGGGACTTCACGAGGTCGTTGTGCCCGTCGCCGTCCATGTCGAGGATGAAACCGCGCGTCCCGAAGCTCGACTGGGCGAGGAGCGAGGAGAGGTTCGTCGAGGTGACGTCGGTGAAGTACCCGGGCTGCGCCGCCCCGTTGTTGAACCAGAGGCGGTCCTCGAGGGTGTTCAGGTAGTCGACGAAGTAGATGTCCGCGTAGCCGTCCCCGTTCGCGTCACCGACGCCGAGGCCGCAGAAGTGAGGCGGCGCCGGCAGCGGCGGGAAGCGGAAGTTCTCCTCGTCGAATCCGAGCCACCCCGACGGCCCCGACCCCTGGTTCATCAGGATCCGGGGCGCGTCGTAGGCGCTGTTCGCGATGACCATGTCGAGCCAGCCGTCGTTGTCGACGTCCGCCAGCTCGACGGCGCGCGCGTCGCTCGGATTGTTGAGATCCGGGGCGTACGTGTTCGTCAGGATCGTCATCACGCCCCCCTCGTTGAGGTAGAGGACGTGAGGCCGGGCGCCGATTCCCGTCCCGGGCGGGCTCGTCGTGAAGGGCTTCTTGCGGACGATGACCATGTCCGTGTCGCCGTCGTTGTCGACGTCCCCGACGGCGATGTCCTTCTCCTCGGGATCGGAGACCCCGAGATTCGCCGGACCGGAGATGCGGGCCGACGACTCTTCCGTGAACTGAACCCAGGCTGCCTGCCCCGTGGCGCGGGGAGCGCCGAGGGCGAGAGCCGACGAAACCGCCAGAATCAGGAGTGTCTGCTTCATGAGTTCCGCCTCTTTCGGGGGAGGGGGTTTAGGGGGGAGAGCACCATCCTACGGGTGGGGCCCCGGCTGCTCCAGATCTCTTTTTTTTGGACGCCTCGGCGCCGCCGCGGGGTTCCCTCACTCATAGAGGAGGAAAGGCGCGCGCTCCCGCTCGAACCCGGCGGCCTCCTCGGCGATTCGCGGGAGAATCTCCGCAGGAGCCTTCCCCGCCTCGATCGCCTCCCGCAGCCACGGCGCGCCCGCGAGCCGGTCGAAGGATCGCGGCTCGAGCCGCAGCGACCCGGGGTGGAGGTCGCGCACGGCGCAGAGAAACCGCACCGCGAGCTCCACGGCGCGCATCGCGGCGGGGTCCGTCACCCGCACGCGCACTCCCGAGCAGCGCTCCCCCTCGAAGCGGGGCTTCGGCGCGCGGCCCGGGAGGCTCCGCGGCGTGAACGAGGTCGCCTCGAAGGAGACGCCCGCGACGCCCGCCTTCGAGAGGGCGCGCGCGAGGCGCTCGCCGTCGATCCAGGGCGCCCCGACGACGAGGAAGGGCGAGTCCGTCCCGCGTCCCTCGGAGACGTTCGTCCCCTCGAGGAGACAGAGCCCCGGGTAGACCAGCGCCGTCTCGAGGTCCGTCATGTTCGGAGAGGGGACGATCCACGGGAGGTCGCACTCGTCGTACCGCTGCGCGCGGCGCCATCCCTCGACGCGGACGACGGCGAGGTCGAGGCGCTTTCCCTCCAGGAACTCCGCCGCGAAGAGGGAGGCGAGCTCGCCGACGGTCATCCCGTGGCGGAGCGCGATCGGGTGGATCCCGACGAACGATCGCTGCCCCGGATCGAGGACGGGCCCCTCGACGACCTCCCCGCCGATCGGGTTTGGCCGGTCGAGGACGACGAAGGGGATCCCCGCTTCCGCGGCCGCCTCCATCGCGCGGGCCATCGTCGAGATGTAGGTGTAGAAGCGCGCGCCCACGTCCTGGATGTCGAAGACGAGGAGGTCGATCCCCGAGAGCATCGCGGGAGTCGGCTTGCGGGTCTCCCCGTAGAGGCTGAAGACGGGCGCTCCCGTGCGGTCGTCCTTCCCGTCGGCGACGGCGCCGGTCTCGACGCCCCGGTAGCCGTGCTCGGGGGCGAAGATCGCGGCGAGGGTCACCCCCTCCGCGGAGGCGAGGAGATCCGCCGCGTGCCGTCCCCGCCGGTCCCGCGCCGTGTGGTTCGCGACGAGACCGACGCGCTTCCCCCGCAGGCGCGCGAACTCCTCCCCGACGAGGACGTCGAGCCCGGGGATCACGTCGCCGGAGACGGCGGCGACGCGGACCGGGAGGACGAGCGACGCGAGCAGACAGGCCCCGAGGACGCCCTTCACGGCGCGAGCGTCGCCGTCGCGGAGACGGCGCCTCCCTTTTCCGCATCGAAGGTCACCGTGACGGTCCCGGTTCCTCGCACGATCCAGCGGAAGCGCTCGCGCGCGTGCGAGCCGATCCCCCTCTCGAGGACGAGCCTTCCGGGCTCGTGCTCGACGAGGTCGACGCTCTCCGGGCGGAACCGGTCGCGGAGCCGCCCTCCCGCCAGCACCTCCACCGCCGGCCCTTCGATCCGGAGAAGGTCGGGTCGTCCGATCCCCTTCTGCGCCGCCCGCGAGGAGCGCGTCGGGATCGTGCGCTCGTTCCTCACGACGGCGGTCACCGCGTAGGTCGAGTCCCCGATCCGCTCCGCCTCGAGCGGCTCGATCGCGGGGAGCGGCATCTCGTCCGCGTGCATCAGGCAGAAGAGCGCGTTGCGGTGGCACATCTCCTCGATCATCCAGGGGGGCGGCACGCGCCCCGTCATCTTCTTGAAGCCGCCGATCTCGATCGTCCCGTACTGCGGGTGCTCGAACGGGTGCCAGTCGACGAACTCCTCGCCGAGCATCAGGAGGTCGTTCCACTTGAGGCGCGCCTTCGAGTCGAGCCCCTCCTTTCTCCCCGCGTACTGCTCGTCCGCCCACAGCTCGTTCGAGAACGAGAAGATCCCGAGCCCCTCGTACGTCCAGTTCACGAAGCCGCCGTGCACCGTGTAGAGGTCCTTCCAGATGACCATGTACCGGTAGAAGGGGAGCATGAACTCCCCGTCCCGCGCGAGCGCGTCGTAGACGGAGACGTCCGCCGCAGGGGTGTCGCCCTCGCGGGACTGCGCCCCCGGCCCGCGCAGGATCATCCCGCCCGAGTTGTGGAACGACTGGGCGGCGGCGACGTTCGGGTGGGCGAGGAGGAAGTCCGCGATCGCTCGCGTCTCGGGGAAGCACAGCGGGTAGTCCCCCGCGCCGAACTGGACGTAGTTCGGCTGCCAGTCGGACGGCCAGTTCCGGTTCATGTCGTAGCCGCCGGGGCCGTCCTCGTTCACGCGGCCGTCCCCGTCGTCGTCGATCCCCTCGAGCCCGAGCATCACGAAATCCCCCGTCTTGCCGCGCTCGACGGGGACCATCACCCGGGGGTCGTCGGGGTCGAGGCGCCAGTTCCCGTCGGGTACGCGCTTTCTCATCTGGACGAGATGGCCGTCGCCGTCGAGGTCGTTCGGGCCGTCCTCGTCGAGGAGCCCGTCGCGGTCGTTGTCGAGGGGCCGCGTCCCGCTGCGCGAGGTGCTCGACGTGTTCGCCTCGCGGAACCAGTAGGCCCGCCCGTCGGGGTTCTGGCTGGGAAGAATGTAGAAGACGCGCCGATCCAGGAGTTCCTGCGCCTTCGGGAGGTCGTCCGAGTGCTCGAGGAGGTACCAGGCGAGGTAGAGCGCCGCCTCCGAGCCCTGGACCTCGTTCCCGTGGACGTTCCCGTCGACCCACATCGCGGCCTTCTTCTCCTCGGGGCCCGTCTCGGGGTTCGCGATCGTGAAGACGACCATCGGCCGCCCCTCGAACGACCGCCCGATCGTCTCGATCCGGGTGAAGTGCGGGTGGGCCTCGTTCAGCCGGCGGAAGTGCGCGAGGATCTCGTCGTAGTCGTAGAGGCGGTTGAACGGGATCTCGACCTTCGGCTTCAGCGCCGCCTGCGCGGGGAGCGCAGGCGCGCCGAGCGCGAGGGCCGCGAGGGCGCCGAGCATCGGGAGGCGGGATCCGTACATCGATTCGCTCCTCCTCACTCGAATCGGACCGGGCTCGTGGCGCGCCCCGCGTTCCGCGTCCAGGCCTCGACCGCGCCCGAGGATCCCGCCGGAGCGGAGACGATCCATCGGACCGTCTCCCGGCCGCCGCCCCCGCGGAGGAATGGGACGAGCGTCTGGCGCTCGCCCGCGAGGATCCTCGCCCCCTCGGGAAGGTCGATCCGCACGCGTACGGGGAGGACCGCGCGGTTCCGCCTCGCCATCGCCGTCGCGGTGGGGAACCTCCCGGCGTTCTCGACGGAGGCCTCGATCGCAAAGATCCCCTCGGCCTTCGCCTCGACCTTCACTTCGGCGACGTGCACCCGCGGGAGCGATCCCGCCAGCGACGCGAGGAAGCGCGCCTGGGGCGCCCCGAGCGGCGCGATCTGCTCGACCGGCGGATTCCGCAGGACGAACGGCCTCCAGCCCCCGACCTCGACCGTCCCGTGCTCGGGGTGGGGGACCTCGTGCCACGGGACGAACCCCGCTCCCCCGAGCGCCTCGTCGTTCCAGCGCAGGCGCTTGCGCTCCTCTTCCCGCGCCTTCTCCTCCTTGGAATCGTCCCGCTTCGCTTCGGGCTCGCCGGCGGGCCTCGTCGCCGGGGCCTCCTCGATCGGGGGGGTCCAGAGCGTCGCGGCGAACGTGGGGAGGCCCGCGTGGAAGTAGGACCACGCCGCGAACGTTCCGGCCTCGTCCGCGCGATCCCCCTTCGCCTTCGAGCCGGTGATCTCGCGGTAGCGCTCGCCGATCTCCCGGACGAGAGAGAGGTCCTCGGCGAGGAGCTTCGCGACGGGAGAGCGGCTGCGGAAGAACGGCCCCTCGTCCGGGTCGCCGTCCCCCTTCTCCGTGTCTCCCTCGGCGGGCGTCGCGACGAGGTTGTCCTGGGGACCCCAGACGAGCACCGCGGCGAGGTTCGGATGCGCGAGGCAGAACTCGAGGAGCGCGCGCGCCTCGGGCTCGCTCGCGGCATGGAAGCCGCCGTCCGCGGCGTGCTCGGGGAATCCGTGCGGGAAATTCCGGTGCGGGCGCGCGTCGCCGGGCGGATCCTCGTTCGTCTTCCCGTCGCCGTCGCCGTCGGCGCCCTCCTCCTCGAGCCTCCAGAGGCCGCGCTCCCCCGCGAGCGGGTCGGCGTCGCGCAGGAGGCGCGGGTCCACGTCGTCCGCGACGAGCGTCCCCTCCGGATCGCGCACGCGCATCCGGACGATCGTCCCGTCGCCGTCGAGGTCGCTCGGCCCGTCCTCGTCGACGCGCCCGTCGCGGTCGTCGTCGTGCGGCCGGCCGTTCCCGGCGCGCTCCCGCAGCGGCGCCTCGAAGCGCGCGGCCGCGCCGTCGGGGTTCGCCCGCGGGACGACGTAGAGCGTCCTCTCCTCCAGGGACCGGCGGATCGCCTCGTCCTCGGCCGCGGCGGCGAGGAGCGCCCGCACCGCCTCCATCGCGACCTCCGTCCCGACGAGATGGCCCCCGTCGAGCCCCGCGACGAGGAGGATCGCGGGGCGGTCCCCCGGCGCCTCGCGCCCCGGGGCCGCGATCTCGAGCACGTGGATCGCGCGCCCCTCGCGCGAATCGCCGATCGACCCGAGGCTCACCGCGTCCGCGCGCGACGCCGCGAGCGCCCCGAGCGCGGCGGCGAGCGCGCCCTCGTCGCGGTAGGGGCCCGTGTCGACGGCGTCCTGGGTGCGGAACGCCGCGCAGGAGAGGGGGACCATCGAGAGGAGGAGGGCGAAGCGGCGGGCTTGCGGCATGGGCTCGGGGGACGGCGGGCCGCCCGGAACGGTGGATTATCCGCTCGCGGGCGGCCCCGCGCGCAATCCATATCTCCTTCCGATGCACCCTCATCCCTCCGGCGCGGCTATCGGAGGGGTCGCCCGCGGGATACGATCGCAAGTCGCTCGAGGAACGAGGTCGACCATGCGCTTCTGGAGCGGATTGGGATGTGCGCTCCTCGGACTGGCCTCCCTGGCGCGAGCCCAGCGGTTCGGGCTCACGCACCAGATGCTCCCCGCGGACGTGGACGATACTCAGGCGCTGGCGCTCGGGGACGTGGACGGAGACGGAGATCTCGACGCCTTCTTCGGGATCTACCCCCAGATCCGCCTCTACCTCGACGATGGGACGGGGACCTTCACGGACGTCACCCCGACGAACTTGCCGGCCCTCATCGCCTCCACGAGAGCGGTGGCGCTCGGGGACGTGGACGGGGACGGGGACCTCGACGCCTTCATGGGGAACGTGGGACAGGATCGCCTGTACGTGAACGACGGAATGGGGGTTTTCACCGACGTCACCGCAACGAACCTGTCTGCCTTTCTCGACAACACCTGGGCGGTGGCGCTCGGGGACGTGGACGGAGACGGCGACCTCGACGCATTCGTGGGGAACGGCGATCTCGCCAGTTCAGTGCAGCAGAACCGACTCCACCTCAACGACGGGACGGGGACCTTCACGGATGTCACCGGGACGAACCTGCCGGCCCTCGTCGACTCCACGAGGGCGGTGGCGCTCGGGGACGTGGACGGAGACGGCGACCTCGACGCGTTCGTGGGGAACTCCGGCGGCCAGAATCGCCTCTACCTCAACGGGGGGACGGGGGTCTTCGTCGACGTCACCGTGACGAACCTCCCGGCCCTCGTCGACTCCACGAGGGCGGTCGCGCTCGGGGACGTGGACGGAGACGGCGACCTCGACGCGCTCGCGGGGCCGAGTCACCTCTACCTCAACGACGGGACCGGCACCTTCGCCGATCTCGGCTCGACGAATCTGCCCGGCCTGTTCTACAACCCCTCGGCAATCGCGCTGGGAGATGTGGACGGAGACGGCGACCTCGATGCGCTCCTGGGACAGTCTGTCGCGCTCGCGACCTCGAGCTACCTCTTTCTAAATAACGGGGCCGGGGTCTTCACCGACGTCACCGCGACGAGCCTGCCGGCCTCGGTGAGTCTCACGGGAGCGGTCGCGCTCGGGGACGTCGACGGGGACGGCGACCTCGACGCGTTCGTGGGGAATCTTTTCCCGCACCAGGATCGCCTCTATCTCAATCTCGGGACCGGAGTGTTCACCGACGTCACCGCGGCGACCCTGCCTCCTCAGTTCGACCAGACGCTTGCGATCGCGCTCGGAGATGTGGACGGCGACGGCGATCTGGACGCGCTCGCCGGAAACTTCGGGCAGAGCCGGCTCCACCTCAACAGCGGCACGGGGGTTTTCACCGATGTCACCGCGACGAGCCTGCCGATCAGCATCGCCCCCGCAACGGCGGTCGTGTTCGGAGATGTCGACGGCGACGGCGACCTCGACGCGTTCGTGGGGAATTTCGGGCAGAGCACCCTCTACCTCAACGGCGGCCTGGGGGCATTCACCGACGTCACCGCGACGAACCTGCCGGCATTGTCCGATCTCACGCAGGCAGTCGCGCTCGGGGACGTGGACGGGGACGGGGACCTCGACGCGTTTGCCGGGACCGTTCCCGGCTTCTACCCTGGTAGCGGCCACAACCACCTCTTCCTTAACGATGGGACGGGGGTATTCACGGACGTCCCCGCGTCGAACCTGTCGGCCCCCGTCGAGTTCACGACGGCGGTCGCTCTGGCCGACGTGGACGGGGACGGCGACCTCGACGCGTTCGTGGGGAACTACCAGCAGCAGAACCGCCTCTACCTCAACGGCGGGATCGGGGACTTCGCCGACGTCACGGCTACGAACCTGCCCACACTCGTCGACGACACCCGAGGGGTCGCCGTCGGAGACGTGGACGGGGACGGCGATCTCGACGCATTCGTAGGGAACGGCGGCCAGAACCGCCTCCTCCTGAACGTGGGGGCAGGGGTCTTCACCGACGTCTCGGCGGCGTACATTCCGGTTCTCCTTGACAACACGTATGCGGTCGTGCTCGGGGACGTCGAGGGGGACGGCGACCTCGACGCGTTCGTGGGGAACAACGTGGGGCAGAACCGGCTCTACCGCAACGATGGGACGGGGGTATTCACGGACGTCACCGCGACGAGCCTTACGACTCCTCCCGACCACACCGCTGCTCTTGCGCTCGGAGACCTGGACCTGGATGGCGATCTAGACGTAATTGCGGGGAACACTCTCGGTGGCTTGGGCTCCCTGAACCGCGTCTACGTGAACCTCTCCCGTCAACTCGCCTGGCGGGGGATCCCGAGAGTGGGAAAGCCCCTCGTCCTGGATCTCTGGGGGCCTCCGAGCGGCGCCTGGCTGCTCGCGGCCTCGCTCGGGAGCGCGAACATCCCGCTCGCTCCCTTCGGAACGCTGCGGCTCGACTCCGCCACCCTGTGGCTCGTGGCTGCCGGCGCGCTCGACCCCCAAGGCCGCGCGAGCGTCTCCCTCCTCGTCCCCTCGATCCCGGCCCTCGTCGGGATTCCCGTCTACTGGCAGGCGGGGGTGGCCCCGCCGGCGCTCCTCACGAACCTCGAGATCACGACGGCCACGAGCCTCTGACGGGGCCGCGCCCCGCAGGGAGGAGGCGACGGGCGGGGGGCCCTCAGCGCAGGGTCCGAAGGAATGGAAGCGCGGGACAAACGCGGATCCCTTCAGAGGTGACGTAGTCCTTCGTCCCCGTCGCGGAGATCTGCCAGGCCTCGCAAGCGGGGAACCGCGCCTTGAGGTACGCGAGACCGCGAGCGACGGGGTCGTCGCCCCACTTCGCTTCGACGAAGAGGATCGGACGGCGGCTCTCGAGGACGACGAAGTCGACCTCGCGTCCGTCGACGTCCCGGAAGTAGCGGAGCTCGAGGTCGCGCCCGGTGGCGTCCTCTTCGAACTGGACCCATTTGAGGAGGTGCGAGGCGACGAGGTTCTCGAATCGGGGACCGTCCTCGCGGACGAGCGACCAGTCGAGGTGGTAGTGCTTGCGTTCCTTCTTCACGGCCCGGATGCGCGGCGCGCCGAACGGAGAGAGACGAAACACGACGAAGAGCCTCTCGAGGATGTCGACCCACCGGGCGACCGTCTTGTGGCTCACCTGGAGGTCTTCGCGGAGCGCGTTGAGGGAGAGAGGAGACCCGACCAGGTCCGGGAGGCGGAGGACGAGCAGCTCGAGGCGTCCCAGGTCGTCGACCCGCTCGAGGCTCGAAATCTCCTCGCGCGCGAGGCGGGAGCGGTACTCCCGAGACCAGCGTCGTGCCTCCGTTTCCGACCCTCCGAACCAAGGCTCCGGGAACCCCCCGAGCTTCAGGAGGTCGAGGAGCTCCCCTCGCGTCGACAGGCCGAGCTCGGCCACGGAGAGAGGATGAAGGCGCAGGAGGTGGTAGCGGCCCTGGAGGCTGTCGCCGCCGTAGCGGTACCACTCGAGGCGGGCGCTCCCCGTCACGAGGATCTGCTGGCCTCGCCGGCGCCCGTCGTAGGCGCCCTTGAGGAAGCCTCGCCACAGCCGGTACTTGTGGATCTCGTCGAAGACCCACAGCTTTGAAGGCGCCAGCTCGCCCCGCAGGATTCGCTCGCGGTCCGCGGCGACGTCCCAATTCAGGTACCCCGCCCCCCGGCCGAGGATCGACCGGGCCAGGGTCGTCTTGCCTACCTGCCGAGGGCCGGACACGAAGACCATCTTTCGCCGGAGATCTCGGCGAACCTGCGGGGCAAGGTAGCGGGCGCGCGCGGCCACGGCCCGAGGTTACGAGCATTTTGTCCTTAT
>Ga0187892_10011494_pt1 | contig 10832 bp, 14 predicted proteins | sample MA1701073metaG_FD_139345 | JGI IMG/M metagenome (GOLD analysis project Ga0187892, IMG submission 139345) | Bio-ooze microbial communities from a basaltic lava cave in the Kipuka Kanohina Cave System on the Island of Hawaii, USA - MA170107-3 metaG ... | reverse complement strand
TTTGTCGTAGACGAGCTTATCGGCCAACCGAAAATCTCGCGAGATTCTATTTCTTCGCAAATCGTTTAGAATGGAGACGTGATTGCTCATCCGACCATTCGAAACGCCTATCATCTTCTGACAATTCTTATCAGCTTTGTGGTTCTTATCGTCATTCCCTCTACTCTTTTCGCGCTAGAATCCCCCTTCTCTTTCCGCACGGCACCCATCTATGCCCAGACCAAGATCTTCCTCGTCGCCGGCAGCGGCCAGACGGCAAACTTTGCTCAGGAGGTCTTGGAGCAGAAAAGGATCTGGATGCGCGCCGGTTTTTCCGAGGAGGAGATCGCTTGCTACTATGCAACGCCGAACGTGCGGGAATTTAGACGGGATCAGGAACAATTTGTGAGGATTGCGCCGCTGCTCTCCCAATGTTATCCGGCCAGCGTCTCTCTCATCCGCCGACATATGCAATTGATCGGCCGGGGGCATGAGAGGCCACCCTTCCTTTATCTCTATGTCACGAGCCACGGGGAGAGACCCCTCTCCTACCGTGTGGCGAAGACGCGAACCGATCGGATGGAGCGAAAACTCTTGGAAGAGAAAAGCCGTTATCCGGTCTTGAACCAATATCTCCTAAGGATCGACGGCCTTGAGGATCACCCCGCCTCCTTCGAGGATCTCTTAAGCGCCTATCGAGCGGGAGAGGATCCTGAGGAGTTGTTCATGACTCCGATCTACTTGAGGAACCTTCTCGAGATGAGTTTCAAGGATGTCCCGAAATTCTTGGTCCTCCAAGGCTGCTATTCGGGAGGTTTCGTCGAGGATCCTAGTCAGGCCTTCGGCGACCAGGGGCTTAAAAACCTCTCACCCATCACCTTGCTGACCGCCGCCCGCCATGATCGGGCGAGCTTCGGCTGCGAACCGGGAGTGGTGTCGACGTATTTCGGGGGAATCTATAACGAGGTCTTGGAGGGTCGCGGCGACGACCCAAGACGAATGGACTGGAAGGCCCTCTTCGAGAGGGTGAAGGAGAAGGTAAAGGAAAAAGAGATCGAAGAGGAGCGTCGCCCTCCCTCTGAGCCCACCTTCTATTCCAACTTCCCAAGGGAAGGAGAGGCTCCCGCTCCCGAGATTCAACCAAACTTGTAATTCCACCTCAAAAGAGGGTCCCGATGACGTTCATCACGAGACCAATGATCACAGTGTAATAAAAAAAACAGATCAGAGTCTGGATCAAGGTGATTCGCCGGATGAACTTCGAAGTAACCGAGATATCGGAGACCCCATAACACATCGCCAGTGTGAACGAAAAGTAGAGGAAATCCCAATAATCGGGCGCCTCGGGTGTCGTAAAACGCATGCCCCCTGCGATCGTCACCCCCTCTGCATCCGCCTTTTGATAGTAGAGGCGGGCGTAGTAAACGGCAAACATGGTCTGGAGGATCAACCAGGATGAAAAAATAGTGATTAAGGAGAAGGCCAGATGGAGCTGATAAAAGGGATGATTGGGGTGGATGTCATCTAAGAGATAGATGACCGCGGCGATACTCACAAAGGCCATCATCACACCCCCGATCAGCATGGGGGTGTGCCCTTCATTCCTCTGCCCCTGGCAGCGCTCTTTCACCCCCTCCGGGGTGAGGACGGCGATCATCGTCATTACCTGTCCTAAAAAGAAGAGCGCCCCACCGCACCAGGCGACCAAGAGCCGCACATGCCAATCCAAACTGCCAAAGAGCACGATGTAGACCACGCACGCCACCAGGAGGGTGAGTCCCAGACGAGTGAAGGGTCCGATCTGGATGAGGCGTTGGGCGATCACTGGTCCTTTCCGCCTTCCTTGGATTCCCTTGGGCCGAGGGTCACTTTCACCCGATTGGGCTCGATGTTCTCCAGATTGATATCCTTCGGAAAGGTGAAATCCGATTTGGAGAGTTCGATGACTTCCGTCCCTTCTTCCGTCCTCAAAAGCTTCAGGGCAAGACGGATATCCCTCTCGCCTAAGAGATGAAAGGCATTGCGGGGGCCTGAGAAGGTGGCCACCACTTCATCCGGCTCAACCTCCTTCACCATCAGCTGCGGCGCCAATTGGAAATACTCCACGGGAATCTTAAAGCTCCGGACGGAATATTTCGCCCCGTGGACCACCACAAACCAGAGAAGGACGGAGATGCAGACCGCCGCGATCTTCTCACCTGGATTTTTTCTAAAAAACTTCAGACCGCTTTTTTGATGTGGGGTCGGCAGGATCTCCTGATAGAAATTGCCCAAGACCCGCTTGAGGTGCTCCGCATTTTGGATCGGGAAGATCTGCCCCTTCTGGGCGGCCGATAAGGTCCCCTGCTCTTCGGAGACGACGATGCACAAGACGTCGCTGCGTTCTGTCAACCCCAAGGCCGCCGCATGCCGGGTCCCCATCTCCCGGTTCTCCTCAAAATTTTTGGAGAGGGGGAGATGGCAGCCGAACAGCGCAATTTGGTCCCTCTGGATCACCACGGCCCCGTCATGGCCCTGGGAGTGGGGATCAAAGATGCTCATGAGGATCGATTCGCTGATCTTCCCATTCAACTCCACTCCCCCTTCCAGATGACGGGCGACGGGGTCCTTTCCACAGATCACCAAAAGCGCACCTATCTTTTTACGGGAGAAGTCCAGCAAGGTGCGGGTGAGGATCTCGATCTCCGTGGGAGACGGGGGGCTGCCCCCTTGCTGTCCCTTGATACTCCAGGCGCCCAGACGCTCAAAAAAGGAACGTAGTTCCTCTTGAAAAATCACAATGAGGGCGATGATTAGGACGGCAAAGAAGGCCTGGAGCAGGGTGGCGGTGAGCTGCAGCCGAAACTGGTAGGCGATCAGATAGACTAAGCCTAAGGTCAAGATCCCCACTAGAACTAAAGCCGCCCGCTTTTTCTTGAACCAGGAAAGGACGGCGTAGAGCAGGACGGACATCAGGATGATATCGATCAACCCCGCGGGTCCGATCTCTTTTAAGAAAGCCAGAATCTTTTCGCTCATAGAAGAACTCTTTGGAGGTTACTTTCCTTTTCCTGGGTTTTGGTCCCCCCCTTCCGGAACCAACGGACGGGATTGAGATACTGGCGATACCTCGTCATGAGTTCCTTTCCCGCGATCAGACAACCCAGCCAAAAGGTCACTTCACCCATGAGGATGAGTCCACCCGCCATCGTGGCCTTTCCCTTTATGGACAGGCCCATGAACGGGATCAGGAGGAGCCCGGCATAGAGAATGCATGAGAGCACCATCAGGCCCAATCCAATTTTTCCGGCGTGGGGGATGTTCATTTCTCAGTGATATAAGGATTTCCTATTGTTCTCAAGGAAGAATGGAGAGATAATAGGGGCGGCACGAGACCTTTGACTCGTCGCCTGAAAAGGCAAAACCGGGGTAACCCGGCGACGCAAAGCTTCCGGTCCTCCACAATGCCTTTGGCGTGTAGGATAGCGGGGTTGCCAAAAAACGACCCTGCCGAAAGGCAGAGCGGCCCACCTCTCCGAAGTTTAAAAAATGGAAGGTGGGTTTTTGGTGTCCGAAGTCTAAGGCCGATCCCCCACCTTTTTCATTCCTCTTTTCCCGAAGATCGCCAATTTGTGGGTGTAGTGCTTGAACTCCAGGAGATTATTGGAAGGGTCCTTGAGAAAGAAGGTGCGGTGCTCCAGCGCCGACTTAGGAAAGCGGATCTTCGGAGCCTGATAAAAAGGAAGACCCTTTTTCAGGGCCCGACTTAAGACATCCTCCCAATCCTGTCTTTTTAAAAAAACCAGGCCAAAATGTCGTGGATAAATTCCTTTCTGGGACTTGGGTCTCTCAGGGGTGAGCTGGGCCACGATCTGATGTCCCGCAAGATTTAAGATCAGGGAGTGTCCTGACTCTCGCCCGGCCCGACAGCCTAATCCCTTGACGTAGAAAGCCTTGGCCGATTTGAGGTTGTGGACGGGAAAGGCAAGATGAAATATGGATTTTCCCATGGAGTCACTTTTGGCGTGAGCTATCAAAGTGACGAGAGATCTTCAACGTGGATTTTTAAATGTTTATTTCGGCTCGAGGACACACGAAATCATTCCTCCACTGGAGAGATCCACGACAATTATGCCCATCACGTCATTGGTGGTATAGGCAATCGAAAATTTGTATTTCTCTTTGTTGGTGAGGGAAAGGATGGCTCCTTTTTCACAAAACTCGACGGGTCCTTTTTTATTCGGATCATTCGCATAACCTTTTATCAGAATGTGTTTTGGTCCATCCTTGGTTGGTCCTTGGATGTTGAGGTTATCTCCGGCGCCTGAGGAATATCCCCTAAAAATGGCGCTTGGACATCCTTCAAAAACAAGGGCTCCGTCGGTCGCTCGGGCCAAATGTGGGATAAAATAACAGAGGGCCAGAAATCCGATCATCAGGGAGTTAATCTTTTTCATAATCATTTCTCCTTCATTTAATACAGTATGATGGTGACCATCTCTTCATTCTTCAAAAAATCGAGGATGAAATTCAATGCGGGAGCTGTCATTATATTTTTCTTATACAAAAGATCGGTATTGCCTGCCTCTCCTTGCTCCTCCGAGTTCGGAGTCACGTCTCCTTTGGAGAGGGGAACCGGGAGGGGGTAGGAAACGTGTGGAGTGAATGGGACAGGTTCAGAAACGGCGGGGCTTTCTTGACCTGTTTGGGAGGAAGAACACCCCAAAGGCAGGCCTGAAATCAGGCATAAAATGGCTAAGAGCTTGATTAGGAATGGGAATCGAAACGGAGACTCTCTCATTGCCCCCTCATTCATGAAAAAGAATCCTTCCAAGACCCCCTAGTATCGTGGAGAGAGTGGCGAAAGTTTCCTAAAGGGAGAAAGATTCTTTTGTATTGATTAGAGCCCCTTCACCTTCCCCTGAAAATCGTCTCTCGCCTCCGGATGACGATCCCTTGTCGGCCTAAATTCTTTAGAAATTGCTGATTCAGGGCGGCGGTCTTTTCCTTCTCGTCCGTCCCTTCCTTGAAGGCGGGATAGACCTCTTCGTAGACATAGTCGCCTGTCAGGAGTGAGGGGTCCATTTCAGAAGATTTTGAACGTGTTTTAAAAAAAAGGCCAAAAAGAATTGAATGAAAATTATCCGTGCGCGGGGGTGAGGAAGAGGACGAGAAATATTAGGACCGTCAGGGTGATACCCGCCATGGCCATTTTGAACCCGATCCGTTGTCGTTGGATGGGAGGGGGAATGAGGATCATAGGGCCTCCTTTAGTCTTTCCTTCCCCTAGGACGAAAACACCCCATTAACTATCTTGCACTGCTGCTTTCGAAACTTAGGACGCGCTTCCAAACCGAATGCCTACATTTCTTATCATTTTTCTTAACATTTGACATCAAATCTTATCATTTTTTTAATATTTTTGACTACTTGCGTCAACTTATTCACAGACTCATTGAAAATAAACGGATTTTTTTTCCTCCATCCCGTCTAAATAAATGGGGAAATCCCCTACGGAAAAACCGTGCCCACCCCCATTGTCCTTTTGCTTCCGCGCCAGTAAATTATTCGAAACGGTCGTAAAAATTAATCGTGTTTCAAATTAACCCTAAGGAAAGGATGGTTATTCCTATGGATAAAAACAAAGAACAGCAGCAGCAACAACAAGGTCAACAAGGCCAACAACGTCAGCCTGGCCAACAGGGCGGACAACAGCAACCGGGTCAGCGGGAAGACCGCGAGCAGCAACAGCGCCAACGGGAACAGCAGGAACAGCAAAGGCAGCAGGGGCAACAGGGCGGTCAACAGCAAGAACGCGAAAAATAAAACATCGCTCCCCGCACTCGAGCATTCAGTTCTTAAAAAGGGGGTCTTTCATTGCGAAAGATCCCCTTTCTGCCTTGCTCCTCCAAAAGGATCGCTCGTCCATCCTCATTTTTTAAGATACACTTAAAAAACGTAGGAGGCGGCCATGAAAGAGAAGAAAGGCCTGAGCGGCATCGCCAAGGACTTGATCCGACATTTTTCGGAATATCCGAAGATTCGCCTGCTCGGCCCTGTGGGTGAAGAGATGGTCCGGGAGTATCTGACTCAGTTTGAAAAAATCGCCTGCAAGAGATCCAAGATCTTTGTCGTGGAACTCACGACTTATGGCGGCAAGGCGGATTATGGATACCGGATCGCCGAAGAAGTTCGTCTGGCGAGAGATTATTACGACAAAGACCCCGTCTTTCTCGGTAAGACCTTTGTTTATTCCGCGGGAATGACGATCGTTGCGGCCTTCGCAAGAAACAAGCGCTACCTGACACAACACACAACCCTTCTCACGCACGAACGTCGCATCGAGGAAGATGTCAAATTTCTGGGTCCCCTTGTGGCGAATATCCAAGTGGCCAAGGAGCTTCTCGCCGATTTTGAGAACGGGAAGCGCATCCAAAACCAAAATTTTGCTCAGCTCATCGAGGGGAGCAATATCAGCCTGGAGGAGATCTTGGAACGGGCACAAACCGGTTGGTACATCACGGCCCAAGAGGCCTATGAGCGAGGTTTGGTGGAAGGGATCCTCTAAAATGAAAATTTTATTAAGGATGCTTCCATAAGGTCGGGGAGACAGGATTTGAACCTGCGACCTCCAGCTCCCAAAGCTGGCACTCTACCGGGCTGAGTTACTCCCCGAAAATTTTGCTGTCGCAAAATTTCGTTCATCGTTCATCGTAATTCGTAGGTCGGGTCAAAAAAAATGCCAATTTTACTAATTCTGACCTTAACGTCGCGGGTCCGTCAATTCAATGGAAAAACTTGCGGCGTTTTTTCGGCGCTTGTGAGAAAGGAGATCTTTCCATGAATCAGGTCCCATTATTGCTAAAAATTTTCCTTGTGACAATCACCCTGGTCCTTATTTCCTCTCCTCCCCTCCTCTGGGCGGCGACGGTGAAGGTGACGAGCAGCCCCGCCGGGGCAAAGATCGTCGTGAATGAGCTGGATCAGGGACGCCTGACCCCTGCCGTTCTAAAAAACCTCGAAGAGGGGAAGAAATACAAGATCCGCCTCTTGAAGAAAGGCTACAAAGAATTTGAGACGAGCCTTAAGGTCCAAACGGGAACCAATCAAGTGCATGGGGATCTCGAGCGAGAAGCGAAGAAAGAGGAAACCGTCCAGGCGATGAAAAAAGAAAAGGTCAAAGAGTCGAAAGGCAAAGTCGACGAGTCGGATGGCTCGAAGGTGGAACGGGCCTTCGGCTACAACAAGATGTACAAAGAGGGCACCTACGGCTGGCTGGAGGTGAGCAGCATTCCCAATGGGGCGGTAGTCTACATCAATGAGGAGCGCCAAGGGGGCCCCACGCCCAACAAATACAAGACGCCCGTCGGGACCGTGAAGGTCTCAGTGGTGATCAAGGGGAAGGCCGTGCGGGAATTCTCGAATGTGAAGATCAAGCCGGGCGAGACGACGACGCTCGAGATCATCGACTTCCGCGACGAAACCCGCCGGGCGAACACCAAGCCTCTCTTGAATTGATCAATGGAGGGAGGTCGTTGGCTTTCTCTTTCTGACGGGGCTCAGTCGCACAGGCCTCGCCGTCTTGATCTGCACCTGATAGGAGCTCGGCAACCAATCGAGGGGGGCCACTTGGTTGAATTGTTCCGTGAAAGATTGAAAGAAACTCGGATTCTTTGCGTTGGGTTTCTTAGTCCGGCGGGTCTTCGCGGTTCCCGACTTCTTCTTGGAAGCGGACTTTCTGCCTTTTTCCACAGTATTATTAAGGCGCATATTCGTTCTTCCGTCCCATGATTGTCCCATAGTTTTCTCCTATTCCTCCTGAAAAATGTACCGATTATGACGCATCATGTCAATATCGGCGATAAAAATTCCTTGGTGCCTCAAAAAAGACGTGGAGGGATTTTACAAAACCTATATTTATTTCAAATAGTTATATAGATTTTGCGATTCTCTCCAAAATGATCTCTTTGATCTTTCGAAAGGCCTGCGCCCGATGGCTGATGGCGTTTTTTTCGGGGGGGGTGAGCTCAGCAGTGGTCTTTCCTTTTATAGGGACCAAAAAGAGGGGATCATAGCCAAACCCATTTTCCCCCTTCGGGGAATCCAAGATCTCCCCCTCGATCACTCCCTCTACAGTTGTCTCAAACCCAAGGGGATCCGCCAGGGCGGCGACACATCGAAAACGCCCTCTCCTTTTTGGAGAATCCATGGGGATCCCCTGAAGCTCTCGAATTAACTTTTGGTTGTTGTCCTCATCCCGGGCCCCCGCTCCCGCATAACGCGCCGAGTGGATGCCGGGACGCCCGCCCAAGCCATCCACCTCGATCCCGCTGTCGTCTGAGACCGTGATCAGACCCGTCTTTCGGGCGACCTCTCGCGCCTTCTTGAGCGCATTTTCTCGGAAGGTGTTTCCATCCTCGACGACGGGCGGAAGATCGGGATAGTCCTCAAGGGTGAGGACCTCGAAAGGGACCGTCCCCCAGATCTTGAGGATCTCGTCCACTTTGTGACGATTGGAAGTAGCCAGGATAAGTTTCATGAAAGGATCTAGAAGGGACCGGGCTGAAGGTCGTCGGAGACGTTCGCCAAGTCTTCGAAGCGCGTGTACTCACTCAAAAACGCAAGACGGACCATGCCAATAGGACCATTGCGCTGCTTGCTGACTAAGATCTCGGAGATGCCCTTGTCGGGCGTATTTTTGTTGTAGACCTCGTCTCGATAGATGAAGGCGATCACGTCGGCGTCCTGCTCGATGGCACCTGATTCGCGCAGATCCGCCAGCTGGGGGCGACGATCCGAGCGGTTCTCCACCCCGCGGTTGAGCTGAGAGAGGGCAATCACGGGCACATTGAGCTCTTTCGCCAAGGCTTTGAGCGACCGTGAAATCTCGGAGATCTCCCGCTCTCGGCTGTCGGAGTTGATCACCGAGCGCATCAGTTGGAGATAATCCACGACGATCAGCCCCAACTGATGCTCCTTTTTGAGTCGCCGGGCCTTGGCCCGCATCTCGAGGACGGAGAGTGCCGGCGTGTCATCGATGAAGAGCGGGGCCTCGGAAAGCCTTCCCGCCGCGCGGGTGAGCTTGGGCCAGTCGCTGTCTCTTAAAAATCCTCCCCTCAGCTTGGAGCTATCCACCTTTCCCAATCCGCAGAGCATTCTCTGGACGAGCTGCTCCTTGCTCATTTCTAAAGAGAAGACGGCCGCACAGACCTTTTTCTCGATCGCCGCATGTTCGGCGATGTTTAAGGCGAAAGAGGTCTTCCCCATGGAGGGGCGACCGGCGATGATGATGAGATCGGAGGGCTGGAGGCCACAGGTGAGACGATCCAGGTCGCGAAAGCCAGTCGGCACCCCTGTGATCAGTTCCTTCTTTTCATAGAGCTGTTCGATGGCCTTGAAAGAATCCTTCACGATCTCTTTGACGGGAAAAAAGGATTGCCGGATCCGCTTCTCACTAACTTGAAAGATGATTTGCTCGGCCCGATCAAGGAAGCGGTCGACATCCTCTACCTGTTGATAGCCCTGACCGATGATCTCGGTCGCCGCCTCAATGAGCCCCCGGAGAACAGCCTTCTCCTTGATGATGCGGGCGTAGCTTAAGATATTGGCCGACGAGGGGAGATGATCGACGAGCAGGGAGAGGTAACTGGAGCCCCCCACCTCTTCCAGATCGCCTTTTTTGCGCAGCTCTTCGCAGACGACCAAGAGATCGGTGGGGTGGGATCTCTCATACAGAGAGATCATGGACCGAAAGATCTTACGGTGGGTCTCACGGTAGAAATCGTCCGCGACGATGACCTCGATCACCCGCCCGATGGCCTCCGTATCGATCAGGATACCGGAGAGGACGGCCTGTTCCGCCTCGTGATTGTGGGGCGGCAGTCGCAGGGGCTCGACGTTGGAAGGCTGCTGAAGGGCCAAAAGGAAAGTGAAAAGTGAAAGGTGAAAAGTGAAAAGTGCCTTCCTGGCCCCTTCACGTTTCACGTTTCACGTTTCACCCAAAATTTCTTGTCACCTACCAAAAGAAAAGGGCTTGGGGAAGGGGAATTATTTCTTCACCACCCAAACTTTTACGGTGGCCGTCACATCCGTCAGGAGTTTCACCGGCACATCGAACACGCCGATGGCCTTGATGGGCTCGGCAAGGTGGACCATCCGCTTGTCGATCGCAAATCCCTCCATTCTTAAGGATTCCGCGATCTCGTGGGCGGTGACCGATCCGAAGAGCTTGTCTTCCTCGCCGGCCTCCTTGGCGATCGTGACGGAATGGCCTTCAAGTTTCGAGCGGATCTCATCGGCCTGCTTGCTGATCTTGGCCTGTTGGGCGGCGATGGCCTTCTGATGATGCTCCAGTTGCTTGATGTTTTTGCGATCCGCCAGCACCGCCTTTTTTTGCGGGAGAAGGTAGTTGCGGCCGTAACCTTCCCTCACTTTGACGATCTCCCCCGCCTTACCTAAGGTCGGGATGTCTTCTTGTAGAATGACTTCCATAAAGGGCCTCCAAGTTTTAAGCCGTCGGCTGGATATCCAGCTTTCTAAAATTGAACCAGGAGTCGAAAAATCCGACCCCCACGAGCAAAAGCCCCAAGGGCTGAAAAAAAATCAGGATCAACGAATACAATAAAAACCGCATCCAGGGGGAGACCCCTTTGAGGGACAGATAGTAGCTCACGATCGCCAGCCCTTGGAAGAAATAAAGCATGAGGAAGACGATCAGGAAATTGATCAAGACGAAACTGAAGTTTTCACTGCGCCACAGATAAGTATTGATCAAAAACAGGCTTAAGCCCCCGATGACACCCCACACGACGGAAAACGGGATCCGAAAGGTGGAGAGGTCGGAGAGGCGGTCGAAAAATTTCAAAGGGGCAAAG
>Ga0187892_10011492_pt1 | contig 10835 bp, 14 predicted proteins | sample MA1701073metaG_FD_139345 | JGI IMG/M metagenome (GOLD analysis project Ga0187892, IMG submission 139345) | Bio-ooze microbial communities from a basaltic lava cave in the Kipuka Kanohina Cave System on the Island of Hawaii, USA - MA170107-3 metaG ... | reverse complement strand
CGTTAATGTGGCGGGAGCAACAGCAGCGGGAGTGCCGGCGACAGCAGTGAGAACTAATGACTTGGCAATCGTTTGCTGGACATCCAGCCGGCCTACCACGTCAGTTGTGAGCCAACTTGGCCCATAAGGCCAGAATATGAGAGAAGTGCGGGCTGTATCCCATTCCATCAGCGTCAAATCACTGGTCGCATCAACACCCTGAAACACAGCGTCTTGCATGGCCCTGGCCAGATTGTCGCCAGTAATAGGCTCTTTGAAAACGACGTGATGCAGAGTGAACCCCTCATAGAGCTGCCCGATGTTTAGCAGATTCCAAGTGACCGTGTAGCCGCCGGCGATGAAAGGCATGAGGCATTACTCCTGTTCGATGGATTCGTCGGAACTCGGCACAATCAGACTGCCCGTTGGCTCCTGGATGGATGCTTTGGCAATCACTTCCAGGCACCCAGGGCAGTTCACAGCTTCCGGGTCGCCGGTGGCCGCCTCCTGGTTTGTGGTGGTGGCCAAGTAATGTCGCGAGGGATCGCAGGCCATTCGATAGCGACCATCCCCGCCCATGATTCTCCCTTGGGGATCGGGAATCAACAGGTGCACCAGCGCCATCAGCACCACATAGGGATACCCCGATCCTTTACATTTGGGGCACGTATCCTTGTCCGCGTTGAACTGGAACCGCTCGAAGGTTCCAGACTGGCCTGTATCCCCACAACGAGGATTGACGCACATAAAGCGGCGCGGCTGCTTTTTGGTGCGATCAGGAGCCAGATTACTGATATGCGGCAGCGGGTTCATAGCTGAATACGCTCGCGCATGCGGCGAGCTCCTCCGAAAGAAATGGAACGGATCAGTCCTACCGGAGCCTTCGACGACCCTGACGTGCGGGCACGAAATACCAAGGGATCGGCGATGCGCGGTCGGTCGTCACGGGAGGTGAACCGCAGAGGCTCAATGAACCCCTGCAGAGTATCTCCTCCCTCGCGAATCAACAAATTGGCCATGTTCTGCACGTCATATTGAAAGTCAATAATGCTCCGCACGTCCTCGATTCTACGATTTAGCGCGTTGCTCGTATATAAGAACATCTCACGGATTTTGTCGGCGGGCAGCAGTCGGTTGCGCATGATCACTGACACTCTTACTGCGTAAATCTCGTCCAGCACCCCGCCGCTGGGATCTTGGGCCGGTCCGGGGGTCACGCCGTCCGGGATCACTGCCGTATAGGACTCACCCACGGTTTCCGGCACCTCCTCGTCCAATTCGATCTCGCACTCGTCGTTTGTAAGTTTCAGGCGGTCTCGCAGGATGTTGCGCACGGCCAACAGCAAGGCGGTTTCCGTATCAATTCTCTCTAGGGACTCGGGCATGTTTTAATCGCGCCATGCGCGGTTGCTGGCTAGTCGCACTATTCTTGGGCCATGCGCGGCCGCTTCTACAATTCGTTTGGCACGTCCGTACTCAGCCGTCTAGGCCCCGCCTCGCGTTTTCGTAGCTCGTTCACCAGGTCTGCAGCCAGGACTTCCGCGCCGACCTCGGTCCACTCTTGAGACCACGATGCGGGAATTTCCTGCGCGCTATTCGGCAGGAACTGGCGGCGCGGGATCGTCGCCGTTCCGTATTGGTGTGTCTCCGCATACGGGCGGCTTGTCCCGATACGGACGCCTTTCCGGAAGACTTTGAAAATCTGGAGGCGCCCGCCCAGTCCGCGTGGTTTGGTATAACGATCGCCGTCGATCGTGCCCGGTCGCAGACTATTCCCCAACTTAGCGGTGTCTATCAAAATCGGCTCTTTGCTATCGCCATAGGTGTCGATCAGGGTCTTTGCTCCCTGCTGTTTCAGCACTCGCCAGGCGACCTGGGCGGACAGCCGTTTGTTGCCCTTAGAATCCTTCATCATGCTGCGAAAGATATCTTTCCAGGTTCGGGACTGCTCTTTGGTCAGCAGTCCCGTAGTGCCGGAGGCCGCGCCATATCGAAACCCGGCTTTTCTCATCTCGCCTCTCTTTTTCCGACTGCGCTTGTAAGCTAGATACTCTGGCGAAAGCCGGGGCCATGTCCCGCCCACTTCCCCCGCGCCTCCAGCGGATTTGATCAGGAAGTCCCTGAAAATACTCCCTAGCGCGGCCACGCCAATATGCATGGCGAGTTTATTCGCTGTACGCCGGTTCCTATTGAAGTTCAGAAACCTTCGCAGAAACTCTCGCAGTTCATCGCGAGTCCCGTTAAATGTCACATGGACGTTCATTCCTCGGCCACTCCATCCAGGGCCAGCCAGCAGTCCGTCAAGTGAGCCAGGTCTTTCATAATCCGGTCGTATGCATCGGATACCGAATCCGGCACTGGCGATGCTCCTGTTTCGCACAAATAATACGCGGCCATGACCGTGGCCCAGCGATTGATCTGGGCGCTGGCCGTCAAATTCGCCTGCGAGTACCGCTGCCCGGCCCGACTGTTGATCTCCTGGTCGGCCCGTGCAATGGAATCCGTAACAACATCAGACTCGCCCACACCGTCATCGTCATGGTCGCTGAATGCCTCCACGCCACGCGACGTGAGATAACGACGGATTTCAGCGTCAGTTGTGTAAGCCATATAAACACGGAGTAGTCACTTACGCCGAAAACTCCACCGAGTCGATTCCCACGTCTAAGGACCATGTGCCGACCGTGAGGTTCTTCATCCCCTCGATCGAGGCCGCCGCGCGCGCATTCAAGGTCGTAATCGTGCGTCCGCTGATGTCTTCGGTCACATCCAACGTCCCATAAAGGTTGCATGTGGTAACCGTCCCTGACGAATTCAAATAGAACGTCGCACCATCATGGATGGTGAGGGTAGTGACCGTCCCGCTGCCGTAATTACGAGCCGTGCCGCCTCGCACAGTGCAAGTCACCATTGCCGTGCGGCAAGTAAAATCCCCGTCATAGATCGTAAAGGCGCTGCCGGCTCCATTGGCAGTGACCCCCGGACCTAAATCCAGAGTGCCATTGGCCATGTTGATCGTTTTGACTGTGGCCGTTTCGCTGGCCACCATAGCCACGCCCACACTGCCCCCGTTGACTTCCAGGGCCTCGTCTGCATGCCCACCCAGCAAGTTGACAGTCGGCATGCCGGTTTCCGTGCTGGAACCGGTGGTGTCAATCTGGGCGGTATAGGCAACAGCGGATAAGAAATCCAAGCGGATCAGCCCGCTTCCGGTGCCCCCGCTATCGGGCATGCGAAACAGGGTGCATCCATCGAATTGCAAGTATCGATCTCGGTATTCGGTATAGCCCCCGTTTACGTTCACACGGGCCAGTCCGACGTCATAGGTTGCGAACGGCTGGATCTCCAACAAAGCCGGCGTGACGGAAGCTAGGGCCGTTAAAGCGTATTTGGGGCCGACTGCCGCCTTCTCGAAGATGACGGTGTCGCCATCGGCGGGCAATACGCCGCCGGTCCAATTATTGACATTGTCGACATGGCTTGGCCCGGTAGGAACCGTGGTGGCGGCTGCCGTGAAATTTCCGGCGGCGGATGTGTGGCTCACCGTAATAGTCACAGGCACGCCCGCGTAGGCATCGCTGTTCGTAAAAGTGATGGTGGGATCAGCCCCCGTCCAGGTGCCCTCTTTGAATTCAGCCGGGGCGGTACTGGCGGTCAATAGCGCCACTAGGCCCGTAACCACGTTGCTAGTGGTTGTCGCGGTGGCAGTGAAGACAATCGTCCGAAAGGCGCTGCCGCCGCCGATATGCACGCTGAACGTCTCACCGGCCACGATCGGACCTGTGACGGTCAGAGTGGTTACTTGCTTGCGTGCTGTGGCCCGGCCCAGCCAGGTACGTGTCGCCATATTATCAACTCACCACTTCCCACGGTCCTTCCAGACTGGTGATCAACTCGTTGATCTCTTTAAGTTCTCGATACAGACTCTCTCGATACCCGACGTGATCAATGGCTCCTATGTGATCCGGCGAGGTATCCATCGCCACATTCGGGCGGCCCCCCAGGCTGTGCGGGGTCATGGCCGCCAGTTGCGCAAGTATCTCCGTGCGGCGCTCGAGCAATAGCTCCAAATTGGTCATTCATCAATGCCTCAAATACAGTACGACTGTCCCGGTTTTACTGTCGCCGGCATTGGCCACCACCAGTTGCAAAGGCTCGCTAACGACCACGTCGCCCAGCCCAGCCGTGGTGCCGTCGTGCCGCTCGCTGGCCGGAGTGATTCGCTTGCCGGTAGTGTTACTCAGGTTCGCCCCGCGACCGGCCAGCACGTCGACTAAGTTGGCGTCCAACAGCGTGATGTCATAAGCAGCCGATGGCTGCGTGCCTCCGGAACCGGGGATAAACTCCACATTCGTCAGGATGCCGTGCAGAATTCCCGTGAGGATGTCGCTCACAGCCCCGCCTGCGGTGCTGGTCCAGGCCAGCGACACCCGCTCGATGCCGTATTGCCCTTCCTGGGTGTGCGTAATGACGATGCTTCCAGCCATAAAAGCCCCGATAAAAAACGCCGTGCCGTATCATACGGCACGGCGTTGCCCAAAACCCGACTTCGCGTTCTCGCTTACGCTGCGTGTCGTGACTCCGAGATGGCATCCAGCACGTTCTTTGGCAATTGATCCCGATGCTTGGACTCGTCATAAGGCTCGACGAGTACTTTCTTATGCGGCTCCGTGAATCCGGTCATGCCGAAATGAGCCTTGAATTTGGCCTCGGCCCCAGCCATTTCCATTTGCAGCCGGGCCTTTTCGCCCTTATTGGCGACCGAGGGAACCCCCACCACCCGTTTCATGCGCTGCTCGCCTGTGAGCTGTACGAAATACAACCGTTCGCCGCGCGCTAGTTCCTGCTCCGGCTCGGTGAAGTTCTTTTGAATGTCCAGCGAGTGATCACGGGCCTTTTCCAAGTCTTTCTGGGCCTGATTAGCAACCTCGTCGCGAACAGGCGGTGGAGTTTGCAGCCGGGCGATTGCGCTTCCCAGACCGGCAATCGTGCTTTCCAGGCCGAGTAGGCTTTGTTGCAGACAAGCCACCTGCCGCCGCAACGTGTCTAATTCCTCGTCACGATCAGCAGGCGACTCGTCGCAAGGAGAGCCACCGAAGGAGAGTCCTTCTCCCATTCCGAGGGATTGTCCCATTGATCGTCCGCTGGGACAGGAGCAGAGGCGGATTTCTTGGCCATGTTGAAGTTCCCTGTTTTCCTTGTTTTACATGGTCGATAATAGCGCGACGTGCGACTAGGCAGGCTTGTTGCGAATCACGCTGCGCGGCTCGCGGACGCTGAATGCCTGCTGATAGTCGGCGAAGGCCGCCAGCAGCAGTTTGTGGTCGAGCATTGTGTAATCGTTGGGGGCTGCGCGCTGAATGGTGAAAGGCCAGTTTTGCGTCTTCACAAACGCCGGCTGGTCCTTGGTGTTGAGCATCCACCAGTATTCATTGGCATTCGCCTGGGACAGGGCCAGCCCGTCCGGCGCGGCCGCTGTCAGGGTCTGGTCCAAGTAAGGGCTTTTCTTGGACGCCTCCCAGAGCACCGAGGAGTCCAACGCGCCTTCGCGAATTTCCGCCTGGGCCTTGGTGCGGCTTTGGATGGAGGTGGCTCGGCGGATGTGCTCGGCCACCGGCAGTTTGAAAGGCGAGCAAACCAGCGAGTCATACGTGATCGTCACGCGGTTGCCCGTTTCCTGGTCGGTCATCCGACTGCCCAATTCAAAGGTCCGGTTGATGTTCGTCCAGTCCTCCAGCAGGTTCACCTGATCGTTGATCCAGTTGCCGCTGGTCAGGTACGTGTTGTACGACGTGCCGTTATAGCTGTAACTGTTGTTGGTCCCGCTGAACAGTTTGAAAAAGTCCAACTCTTCGTACAGGCCCAACTCCACCCCGATGCTGTTGGCCTGTTCCAGCACTTCATTGGTCTGGTCGTAGAACACCGCCTCGAACGTCACCGCGCAGGCCAGGGCGATGTTCTGGGTTTCCGGGGTCAATACCCGGCGATCTTGGAACTGGGCGAAGGGATGGCCCTCGCCGGGATTTCGTATCCTGGCCTGGTTGCCGATCCGGCCCAGACCGATCAGCCGCGTCTGCCGGGTCTTGGTGGGCAGAGTGGAGCACAGGTCATTGCAAATATAATCGGGCTTGCGATAGCCCTGCAAAATCTGTGCGTCGAGCAGACCGGACACGCTGCCCAGGAATGCGGATACGTTGGGAATGTTCCCCGGCACCACCGAACTCACCCCGCCAGGCCCGGCTTCAAATACGTGCGGGTTGGTGGCTCGTTCCAGCAGGGCCATATTCGGGTTCAGAGCGGCCTTGATCTCATAGGCCCAATTGTCGCCCAAAAAGGCTTGTGCCAGTTCCAGCAGCGAGAAATCATGCGGCTTGGCAGAGGGATTCTGAATCGCGAAATTGTTCCGCGAGTCCAGCGTGATGCCCAAGTCGCGGCGAAAGGCTTCAATGAACCGGAAGCTGCCCGCCATGCGCTCGCCCTCGCTGGCGGTTTTGGGAGCAAAGTCCCGCTCGAAAACAACGGCTACCGAACGTCCGTTGATGGTCATCGAAAAATCCCCCTCTCGTTAGACCGAGGCCCCTGACAACCCGCGCCAGGTGCCATTGCGACAATAAATAAAACCCGAGCCGTTCTGCGCGATGGTGATCACCGTTGCTGTATCCTTAATCGCCAGACTCTCGGCGGCATCCGCCGTATTTTCCACAAGGATGCACTCACCATTGAAATCAGCACTGGCAACCGGGAGATTCACGTCCTGGCTGCCGCCTCCTGGATCAAGCACCCAGACCTTGTACTGGCGGATTTCAGCGGCTGTGATCGTGCGAGTGCCGGTCAGGGTTTCCGTCTTGACCGTGTCCGCATTCAATTGTCCCGCATTGAATAAGCTCATGGCAGTGCCTAGTTGTTAGCGCCGACAATTCCCCGCCAAGCGGCCCCGTCCCAGAATACAATCGCGGATTCATTCTGAGTGGGAGTGCAGACCGTCGCCGCAGCCGCGTTTTTGATGGTCAAAATCTCGGCGGCGTCCGCCGAGTTGTGAATGAAAAACGGCTGCTCGCCAATTGAGCCGTTGGCGGGCAGGACAAGATCTCGTCCAGCACCTCCCGGATCAAGCACCTGAATGCGGGCATCGCCCGATACCAGGGTCTTGTTGCCAGTGAGTGTTTCCACATTGGCAAACCCGCCCACAAAGCCTCCCGGAGGCCGGATGTCGTGCGGCGACATTCTCGCTCGCAGCCGGCAACGAACGCGAGTGGTGGCGCTGCCGTATCGCTGAGTCACATAGCCGATGGCCTGCGAACTGTCGGTGACTTTCTTCACCTTCTGGTTTTCCAGGGCCGTGCCGCTGGATTGCTCCACAGGCCCCACCCAATCGCCGTTTTCAAAGGTCGCACTCGCGCAGTCGATCTCAACTTCCACGTCCGTGAGTAATCGAAAGTGCGTGACTGCCCCTTCTGTCGCCGAACGGTAGTCGCCTGCAATGCCAGCGAAGAGGCGCGCGACACCTCGCTGGTTTCGGTCTTCGGTCAACTGATCGGTGAACGAACTGAAAGGCTTCACATCGTTGGTGTCGTGAAACATCAGGTCCGTGATGTCCGTCAGCAGGCTGGTGTCGTGCGCGAACCGCTCTTGATTGAGAGGGCCGTCGCTGATCAGGGTCGGACGTGTCATGGAGGATGCCTCCTAGAAGGTTAATCGGAAATCGGCACTGCGTTCGGTCGTCGCATGGCCTCTACCAGAGAGCCAGGCTTTGCGTATCTGCTATTGGCCGCCGCGCTTTCAGCGGCTTTGTTGGGCAGCGGCTTGCTGCGTGTCTCCGGGGGAGGCGGCGACTGGTTTTCAGGAGTTGCGAAGGCGGCCAGGGTCTTGGCCAGGTGCTCTCGCGACTCCTTCGTTGGCAAATTCAGCATCGACTCCAAAACGTCGGTCTTGGGAGTCAGATTCGCCTTCTGGAGAATCTGCAGGCATTCGCTGAGCAATTCTTTGGATGTCATGGAACTCTCCTGGGCCTTGGGTTTTTCGTCGTCTTCCGAATCCTCGTCATCCGATTCTTCGGAGTCAGATTCGGATTTGGCCGGTGCCGACTTGGCCGGCGCGGGCTTGGCCTTGCCGTCTCCGGTGGCTGTCTCGGACAGCGAATCGCTCAAGCCAAGAATCTTGAGGAGTTTCTTTAGCGTCTCGACGTCGGCGTCTTCCACCGCCATGCAGATCGCGGCCATGAGGCCCTGTTGAATATGGTCAACGGGATCTGTCTTGTCGTCCTCAGCGCCCTCATTGGCATCCACGTCGATGTCTGCTCCATCCATGTCCGTCATCATTTCCTCGTAAGACGTGTCGTCGAGTTCCGCCACCCAGCCGCTGGTGGGCTTGGGGGACGCCTTCGAGGTCAACTTCACCAGGTGCTCCAGTACATCGCGCCCTGGAGCGTCTTTGGCGGCGGTTTGGAGGATATCGGCGAGTTTCATAGTCCGCACCTCGGATTCAAACAGGTTGCTGGTGGTTCCAGGACGGTCGCTGATGAGCGCCACTCGTGAGACTTCCATGATTTTCGTCAGGTAAATCTTGCCGTTGATGACCTTCGGCTCGCCGAATAACGCCTCGTGCGACATGCCCAGTACATTGGGATTTCGCTCGGCGATTTCCAGCAGTCGGGGCGTGAAGGGATGGTGCTCCAGGTAGTTCAAGTTGCCGAACAGCCCCTGCCCTTCCACAACATGAACGTCTGTCAGCCAGCCAATCAGGTCGTCGGTGCGCTGGCTGTCCTCTTCCTGAACCACCCGCCGCCCGTCGTCGTTGGTGCGGAACAGGGTGTGGTCAATGAAGACCTTGGACCCCTCGTACAATCCCTGGGCCTCTTTCAGGGCTTCCAGCGTGTAGCCATACGGCTTGTTAGCGGCGTCGCCGAATTGCTTCTCGCTCAGCCCTAGCACAAACGCCGGGTTGCGGGATTCCAGACCCAGAATCTTGACCCCCTTAATGATGTGCAATGCCCGGTCAATGCGATCGCCATTGGTTTCCGGAGCGAAGGCCAGGAAGCCCGCTGATTCCATCGAACCGTGCCGTTTCCGTTTGTGTCGGGTGGCGATCATTTGTCGGTATTCTGGATTCCTGGTGGGGTGCTTGCCCTGCTTGGTTCTTCGCGTGTGGACGCGGTGGGGTTTGTGCGAAGGGATCTCTCTTTTGTAAACCCTGGGAGCCTTACGCGGCGGTCGTTTGGCGTGGTGCTCACCTTTGTTGGGCCGCTCTTTCTGGTACAACACCCGGCCCGTCTTGGTGGATTTCCATCCCGAACCGCCGTGCGGGCCGCGAAACCTGATCCATTGCTGCTGCACCTGTCCTTTTTGAATGCCCATTATTCATTGCTCTATCGTTCCGCCGTCGCCTGGGCTGAGTAATTCCAAGAGCACTATAACCACATTGCGAATTTTGTTGGAACAGTGTAATCTGGATATGAGTATTAGTATCATCAGGACTAGGAGCACACCAGCATGCCTGACGGCCAGTACATGAAAGTCGGCCAGGTTGCTCAGTTACTGGGCTTGAACACCGCGCATACCCTGAGCCGTATGATCTATATGGGAAAATGCGATCGCTCGAAGATGCGCAAAAGTAAATCAGGATGGCTGATCCCGATCGCCTATGTCGACACCATCCGCAAGATGCTGATCGAGTCCGGGGATTTGGCGTGAGACTCTCTGCTCCAGGTCGGCCAGCGCTGGCCTTAGCCCAGGCCATCCCACGGCCCGATTGTCCCAATACACATGAGCGATAATCTTGCTGCTCGAATCGGCGGGCTGGTCCGGATTCTCATTGATGAAATGAAACGGGATGTCAAATTGCTGTAAGTGCTTTGCCACAACGTCCTTATCACCTCGTACCGTAAACACGATGATCCGCACGCCCAGCGCCCTCACTCGGTCCATGACCTCGCGGGCATCGGGCAGGGGCGCTCCCAAAACGCCGCAGGAGGCCCCGTTAGGCTCTTCATGCAAAAGAGTGCCATCCAGGTCGACAGCCAGGGTAAATGCCGGGATGTGGTCCGGTTTGCCCAAAACCCGGCCTCGCTTGTGCATGTCCCCGGAGGCCGGAGCCATGCGAAAAGCCGGATTCGACGCCCATTCCCGAAACTCGTCGATCGACGTCCCGACAAGAGGGCCGCACTTCCAACCAGGATCATAGTTCGCCAGGTAGGCGTCTTGCGCCTCGCTCGTACTACGGAATCCCAGGAGGCACTTATGCTCGTCGAAATCCCCAGTCTCCTGGTCGATCTGGTCGATGATCACCGCCAGATCGGAGTCCAGGTGAGGTCCGACAAAGACATCTAGAGGCTCAAGATCACGCCCCAGAATCGGTGCTGTCGAGTCCTGTGATGGCTCCATAGTCATACTTCATTTGAGATTTCCATCGCTTGCCGTGCTTGTCCGTCCCTTCCCGGTACGAACCCGCCGGGTTTTCAATAACAATCCGGATGCCTCGAATGTTCATTAGTGAAAAAGGCGAGAGAACCTCCAGCAGTTCCTGGCGGCGTCGCTTCTTGCGCAGGCTGTGAGTCAGGTCGAACAGTAACTCGTGGTAGGTGCTGGTTTGCGACAGGCCGCTCGGCACAATCGCCGCCATCTGTTCTGTAACAAGAGGATTGCCGAAGCGGGCCTCGGTCGCATCCTGGAGGGTTTTGAGAGCTTCATTGAGGTGATTATACATGGTCGACTGGCCGACCCCATAATGAGCGGCCAGTTCGCCCATGTTCTTGCCCGCATGCTCGCCGGCCCACTTGTCGATGCCGTACTTGACCCCAATCGCCGTCTGCTGCATGGGAGTCAGTTTGCCGACCAAGCTTGTAAGATGCTGGTGAATTT
>Ga0187892_10011491_pt1 | contig 10836 bp, 8 predicted proteins | sample MA1701073metaG_FD_139345 | JGI IMG/M metagenome (GOLD analysis project Ga0187892, IMG submission 139345) | Bio-ooze microbial communities from a basaltic lava cave in the Kipuka Kanohina Cave System on the Island of Hawaii, USA - MA170107-3 metaG ... | reverse complement strand
GACAGGAAAATTACCGTTGCCGGGCCGACCGGCAACGGGGTCTCTCGCCAGGACATGCTGGCCTTCCTGAACTGGAATCTGCCTCATCTCATCGAAATATTCCCGCGCTTTACCAACAGGCTATTGATCGTCAGCGCAGGCGATCCGCTATGGCGAGGCGGGTTATCGGGGCCACGCTCTTTGTACATTCACGCGAATCAATCGTTGATCAGCGAAAACGGCACCAGTGTCTTGCTGCATGAATTGGTGCATGTCGCTATGCGAATTCGCGCTGTGCCACCGGATGATTGGATCGTCGAGGGCCTAGCGGAGTTCTATGCGCTAAAGATCATGCGGCGCTCGGGCACTATCACGAAAAATCGTTACGCGATCGCGCACCAAGCCCTTTCCGATTGGGGTAAGGATGTAGCGAGCCTGAGGCAGCCGCACGCGAGCGGCGCGGTAACGGCCAAAGCGGTGGGTGTATTTCGTGCCCTGGACCAGGAGATCCGAAAACGCACCAAAGGGCAGCATAACCTTGACGACGTCGCGCGCGAGCCGGCGAGCGATTACCGCAAGCCCGTAACCCTAAAAAAGCTGCGCGAAGTAGCAGAGCGAATCGCAGGCGGCTCCTTGAAAGCCCTCGATCAAATCGACGATGAACGAAAAATGCGAGGACGTTCGTAGAGTACTCGGATGACTGGAACCAGGTGCGAGTGATGTCGCCAGCGCGGTAAACATTGGCTGAGAATGCATACAGCCATTGCGCCCAAAACGTGATTCTGGCCACTCTCGACCATGCGCATCGCATAAATTGGCCGTAGTGTCATGGGTATTGTCCTCTCAAGGCTAGGGTGTCTCGCCTTAAGGCATGGGCGCAATCGGTATGCCAACACAGAGACAAGAAACTAGAAAATTGAAGATCCCAATGCGATCAGGAGCTAAATTGGTGTCACCTCACCTTTGGGAGTGTCCCTTGCCGACCTCAAGCCACACAGTTTTTTGACGGGGACGCCTAAACATTGACGTTCGGTGAGACTTGAAGCTTAGACCTTCGGGTCTGGGCGCGCGGCATTCAACGGAATCTCGATGGTCGATGCTCAGGGCGCCGCCCGACCCACTACCACCCGCCGTAGCTCGGGCCGAAGAGTTGGTCCTCTTGCGGGACGGTGTGCTTGTACAGCCCGCTTAAAAGGGCCAGTCTCGATATATTTATGATATACTCGACGCATGCCCCGCCGCCCGCGTGTTCACCTCGATGGAATACCCCTGCACATTGTGCAGCGCGGCCACCACCGCGCGCCATGCTTCTTTGGCGAGGAGGACTACCATACGTACCTGCATTGGCTCGGTGAGGGATTGAAGGAGACAAGTTGTTCACTGCACGCCTATGCGCTCATGACCCACCATGTACACCTACTCCTCACCCCCAAGAAAGCCGCGACGGTACCCAAGCTTGTAATTTCGTTGGGACGGCGCTACGTGCAGTATATCAACCGGCAGTACCGGCGTACGGGCACCTTGTGGGACAGCCGCTACAAGTCCTCACTGATCCAGGCGAAGACTTATCTCCTCACCTGCATGCGTTACATCGAAATGAACCCCGTTCGTGGGGCGATGGTCAACGATCCGGCGCACTACCGTTGGACCAGCTATCGAGCCAACGCTCTCGGGCAATTCTCACCGCTGCTCAGCCCTCATCCGGTCTACCTAGCCTTGGGGGCGGCCGACCACGCGCGACGGATCGCTTACCGCCGTTTGTTCCGGTCCCCTCTCGATCCGGAGACCCTCAGCGACCTGCGGCTTGCGCTGAACCAAAGCCAGCCTTTGGGCAATGAACGTTTCTATGCCAAGATTGAGCGCATAACGGGGCAACGGCGCGAGGCGAGGCCGCGGGGCCGGCCGCGATTAGACGCTAATGTCACGGGCTAAGCCATCGCTGAGCAGGGGAAGCTGGCATTGTGAAAATATCCGAGCCGGAGAGTAGATCGGATTCTTGCCGCCGTTGAGGTCGAAGTTGTTTCCCGTGATCGCGATCTGCCTACCCCGTCCACCCCAAACCGTTAGCGATACAGTTGATGGAGAGCAGCAAGGGCACCAGCTCTTTTTTACGCGCTGCACGGTTTTTCGGCAGCGCCCGAAACGTCGCTAAGAGTGCCACTTGTTGGGCGCCGATCTGGTTCAGCGCCGAAAGCCGCCGTCCGAGCTGGCGCCTGAAACGCGAGAATCGCGCCACTAATTCTCGGCTGCCGGACAGCCACAGCACGCGCTCAACCGTGAGCCGATATTCGTTTTGAATCATGCCAAAGATCTCCTCGCGCACGCCCACATCCGGTACCAGCTCTGCGTATCTCTTTGCAATAGCGAGGTCCACTTGAGCGATGGTCTTCTCGACCTCGTCGATAATCAGGCGGAACAGGCGGTGCTGCTCGAACAGGCAGCGCAGTAACCGTTCGCCTTGCTCCCCATTGGCCTTGATGAATTCTGCCAGCGCACTGCCCACCCCGTACCATCCCGGAACCAGATGCCGGTTTTGGGTCCAGGCGAACACCCACGGGATGGCTCGTAGATCGGCCAGGGTCCTGGCCCCAAAACGTCGCGCCGGCCGCGAACCGATGTTCAGCAAGGCGAGCTCTTCCACGGGGCTGGCCGCCTGGTAATAGCTCACCAGACCTGGATGCTCCACCAGCTCTCGATAAGCGCGATAAGAATGTTCGGCGAGGGTACCCATGGCCTGTTCGAATTCCGGCCTAGGCTTTAGCGCTTGTTCACGACCCGATTGCAAGGTATGCTCGAAGACGCTGGCGGCGAGCAGCTCCATATGGTGCAGCGCGGTGCCGCGGTTTGCGAAGCGAGAGGACACCACCTCCCCCTGTTCGGTCACGCGCATGCGGCCGCTTACCGAACCCGCCGGCTGGGCCGCGATGGCATGACCCGTTGGGGCACCGCCGCGGCTTACCGAACCGCCCCGCCCGTGAAAAAAGGCGATGGGCACGCCGGCCTCTATGCCTACCTCGGTTAAGCGTTCTTGCGCCAGGCTGAGCTCCCAGTTGGAACAAAAGAAACCGCCGTCCTTGTTGGAGTCGGAATACCCGATCATGACCTCCTGGAACCCGCCGAGATCATTTGCCGTGCGCCTGACCATAGGCATACTCAGCAGTTCCCGCATGATATGCGGTGCCGCGCGCAGATCGGCTATGGTTTCAAACAAGGGCACCACGCTCAGAGTGCAGCTCTCGATCCCCTTGGGTCGGCGAACAGCCCGGCGTATTTTGCCAGCAAGTACACGCCCAATACATCCGCGGCGCTTTGCGTCATGCTCAAGATGAAACTGCCTATCGCTTCCCGGTCGAGCCCGCCGCGGTTCTGCCGGATCGGGCGCAACAGATCGAAGGTCGCTTGGGCCTGCTCCGGCAAACCCGAGAATACCCGCTCCCCGCCTAAGGGTTTACCGAGCTCGAGGCTGATCCAGTCCTGCCACTCCCGCGAGTCGTGACTCGGTTCTTGCCCTGGCTCGCCGCCTGTGATCTCGGCCCAGATCGCGGCTAGAGTCTGATTCGTTACGGTGGTGTTCTGCCGCAGATCTAGGCTTACGGTATGGAAGCGGAAGATCTCCACTTCTCGTTTCAAAGGCAAAACGAGCTCCCGCGCGATCCACTGCCCTTTGATCTCATGCAACCCTGACAGCATCACCTCAAAGTCCGCGATTAGCTCATCAGCGCTGCGGTAGGCCCTCTCGTCCCGAACAGGTGGCGACTGAGCCTCGCTATTGCCGAGTGTCGCCTCGAGTTTCTGGAGCATGCACACGCCAAACTGCCGGAAGATCTCGCCCGGGTTGCGCGCGGCGATGGTGTCGCCCTCCCCGCTCTGCTCCAACATGCGGGCGAGTTGCTGCTGAAAAAGGGGCGAGGGTTTGATCGCATGTTGAGCGATGCTGAGCTTAGCGCACAGCTCTTGCAAGCGAGCTCGGTAGCGAGACAAGCTCGCCCGCCGATAAGCGAATAGGGCGCGGCGGGTGACCTCGTTGGTGACCAAGGGATTACCATCGCGATCCCCTCCTATCCAAGAGCCAAAGCGGAAACACGGCAAAGCGCATAAGCTACGCCCCGGATAATATCGGTTTAGCGCAAGTTCCAGCTTCTCCAGCAACTCCGGCGCCCGTTCGAACAACGCATCGCGAAAAAAATGCAGGCCCCAAGCGACTTCCTGCTCGACGGTCGGCCTCTCCAAGCGTAACTCACCGGTTAACCACAGCAGATCGATCTCCGCTCGCAGTTGCTCGATAAAACCCTGTCTCTCGCGCGCCGTCCAGCGCTCCGGCTCCATCTGTACTAGCAACAGATAAATGCGGCGGTGGATCTCTAACACGGTCACGCGTTTGGCTTCGGTGGGATGCGCCGTGAGAACCGGCCGGATGCGCGCGCGCCGGTTCAGTTCTTCAATCTCCTGCGCAGAGATCCCAGTATTCGCCGCCGCCGACAGCACATACGCAAAGGTACCCGCGACTTGGTCTGCTCCCCGCTCTTTTTCGATCAAGCGGCGGCGGCGCATACCGGCGTTCTGTTCGACGATGCTGAGCAATTGGAACCAGATCCCGAAAAGCTGCAGGCTACGCAGCAAGAACGGAGCATCTGCCGACGGCGCCGTTTTCTCGCCGATGAAAATCGCTTCTAATCGGGGTTCCCGGATGCGAATGACATCCAGCAGTAGCGAGCCAAGAAGGGAGATCGTTTCCTCGGCATACGCCGCGATCCGTGCCGCGATCGAACCATCCTCCGGCGGTTCTGGATCGTAACCGACAGGGCCGGGTTCTTGTTCAGTCACACAACGCGGTCACCCGGCTCCTTGCCGTCAAAAAAGGCCTTGAGGTTTTGCACCACCCGCATGCCCATGGCGATGCGTGTTTCCCGCGACGCGCTGCCCAGGTGGGGGAACAGCACCACGTTTTCCATGCCCAACAGTGCTTCGGGTACCGCCGGCTCGCCTTCGTATACGTCTAGCGCAGCGCCGGCGATCTTTCCAGCTTCTAAGGCCTCTATCAGGGCCTGCTGATCGATGACATCGCCGCGGGCGCTGTTGATCAAAAACGCCGTTTGCTTCATTCGACTCAAGCTTTCGGCATTGATCAGATGGTACGTTTCCTTGCCGCCCGGGCAATGCAAGGAAACGAAATCCGCCTCCCTAAACACTTGGTCGGGCGATGCGCACTGTACAGCCGCCACGGCATTGGCAACCTGTGCCGGCGGTGGAAACGGATCATGGAACAAAATGCGCATCCCAAAGCCGAAATGCGCCCTGTGCGCCATTGCCCGGGCGATGCGCCCGAAACCGATGAGCCCCAGCGTCTTACCGGTAACCTTGGTTCCGAGCATGTGGGTAGGACGCCAACCGGCCCAGGACTTGGTGCGCACATGGCGCTCACCCTCCCCCGTGCGCCTCGCCACCATCAGCATCAAAGTCATGGCGATGTCTGCCGTACAGTCGGTCAGCACCTCAGGCGTATTGGTGACCACCAATCCGTGTTTCTTGGCCGCTTCGACATCGATGTGGTTGTATCCCACGCCAAAGTTGCCGAGGATGCGGGCCCGCAGCGGCTCGGCGCCCAACACCTCGGCCGAAACCTTGTCCGAAACAGTAGGACACAGAGCATCTGCACGGCGCAATGCTGCCTTTAGCTCGGCCGTGCTCATGGGCTGATCTTGCGCGTTCAGCTCGACATCGTAGTGCTCTCGCAGGTGATTCTCGACTTCTTCCGGCCAGCGGCGGGTGACGACGACTTTGGGTTTGCTCATGACCTTGCTAAAAGCGGTCTTTGGACGTCTGGCGCAGATAGTCTTGGGCGGCGGCCACCCCGCTGCCAAGCTCGATCGGGATCCCTAAGTCTTTCATCGCCATCTCGGCGCCGGTGATCGGCGTTAGGATCATCAACTCGTTCATGTCCCCTAGGTGCCCGATGCGGAATGCCTTGCCTGCGATTTTGGCCAGGCTGATGCTCATCGCTAAGCCGTAACGTCGGTACGCATGCCGCACCACCTCGTTGCCATCGAATCCTTCCGGCACGTAGATCGCGCTCACCGTGTCCGAATGCCACTTGGGCTCTTTGGCGACTAACTTCAAGCCCCACGCGGCGACCGCGCGCCGCACGGCTTCGGCCATGCGGTGATGGCGCGCGAACACGTTCTCTAAGCCTTCCTCAAACAGGAGATTCAGCGATTCACGCAGACCGCGGATCAGATTCATAGGCGGCGTATAGGGGAAGTAACCGAGGTCATTGGTCTTGATCATATCCCCGAAGTCGAAAAAGCAGCGTGGACATTTCGCGCTCTTGTTCGCTTCTAAGGCCTTCTCGCTGGCGCACACGATGCCGAGACCCGTAGGAAGCATGAATCCTTTCTGCGAACCGCTGATGGCCAGATCCACCTCCCACTCGTCCATGCGAAAGTCGATGCTGGCGATGGAGCTGACCCCATCGACCACCAGCAAGGCCGGATGCTTGCAGGCGTCCATCGCGCGGCGCACCGCGGCGACATCGCTGGTCACTCCGGTCGCGGTCTCATTGTGTGTCGCGAGCACCGCCTTGATCTCGTGGTTTTTATCCGCTTCCAGGATCTGGGCGTACTTTTCCACCGGCACCCCCTCTCCCCAGTCAACCTCCAGCGCGTGGACTTCCAGATGATGGCGTTGGCACATATCGATGAACAAATTACTGAAATGACCGAAGCCCGAAGCCAGGACTCTATTCCCCGGAGAAAGGGTGTTGGTGATCGCCGCCTCCCAGGCCCCGGTTCCGGACGCCGGATAGATGAAAACGCGCCCGGTCTGGGTCTTAAAGACTTTTTTCAGGTCTTCGTAAAGCGGTTTTGTGAATGTCGGGAGGTCTAGTGCACGCATGTCCTCCTGAGAAAGGTGCATGGCGTTGTTGATCCGATCCGGTATGTTGGTCGGTCCCGGAATGAAAAGGTGGTTGCGCCCTGGCATTGTTAGCTTTCTCCTATGGAATGATTAAAGTAGTTGTTCTAGTTGGGGATCTCGAGTCAGCGCCGGCAACCCTTTTATGCAACAAAGCGGGGCCGGGTGAGTTCTTATGGGACAAAATCATACCTATTCGGCGGGGTATTTGGCAATCAAAAAAGGCTCTTCAGCAAAACCAGCAGGTGGGTTCGGGTTGGAGGAGCTCACACGTGCTCGACCTGGAGTCCCGGTGATTGGGCGGCCGACACTTGCCGGCGGTCCGCTGAGACAAAGACGTCGGGCTGGTAGTCAAGAGCACAGCCGATGTGAATGGCGTCCATAGCCCGCAATGGGGCTCCCTCCAGCGCATTGATTGCGTGATCGAGTACCGAGGCGGTCACCATACAGACGTCGATATCGGCGATATCTGCAAGGACGTCCCCTTTCAGCCGTGCATATTGAATTTGCGTTAACTTGCGTTCTCGAACGAGTCGACAAAGGCTCGATATCAACTCCGGTAAACAGACCACCGCGAGGCCAATTGAATCAGCTTGATGACAGAGCTTTAGTACCCGGATAGTCCCGCTTTCGGTCACGTACCGCTTGGCAAAAGCCGATGTGTCGAAGAATAACTTCATGCGGACACGCTGTCCCGGTCCCGCATGATCTCCTCGCTCAACGCGATGCCCTTGACCACCAAAGGCTCCCTGGACTGCCGCTTCCACGAAGGAGTCACTGGCGGAACGGGGATAATGTCAGCGATCGGTTTGCCATTCCGTAACACTCGCACGGTTTCCCCTGCCTCCACCGCATCGAAGTACACCTTGGCGTTGTTTCTCAGCTCAGTAAATGTCGTCTGGCGCATGCTCCTCGACCTAGAGAATAACTCATACTGTACATAATAATGTACATTATCTTGCGCCCGAAACAAGTCGGTTGATTTACTGCGCTTTGCGAGGCGAGACCGCGAAAACGGTGTGCCCCCACCGCACGGCAGTTGTAAGCCTACAAGGGCCGGCGCGAGCACGCGACGAAGCAGGCGGGCCGGTGGGCCGCGCAATAACTCTTGCAGAGGCTCCCTAAATCGTCGCCAGCGCGCGTTTCAAGTCTGCGATCAGATCCCCTGCATCCTCAAGCCCCACAGAGATCCGGATCAATCCCTCCGTTATTCCGGCTTGGGCTCGTTCCTCGTCACTCAGCCGGTGGTGGGTGGTGCTGGCTGGATGGGTAATCGTGCTCTTGGTATCCCCCAGATTAGCGGTGATGGAATATAGCCCTGTGGCGTCGATAAGTTTCCAGGCCGCGGGTCGTCCTCCCGGCACTTCGAAGGCGACGATCCCGCCGTAGTGGGTTTGCTGCTTACGGGCGAGTGCATGCTGCGGGTGGGATTCCAGCCCCGGATAAAATACGCGATGTATCTTCGGGTGCTGGCTCAGCCAGGCAGCCAGCCGGTGGGCATTCTCGCTGTGCGCAGGCATGCGCAGCGGCAGGGTTTCCAAGCCTTTCAGAAACACCCAAGCATTGAAGGGGCTCATGGTCGGTCCGGCCGTGCGCAGAAACCCGAATACCTCTTCGCCCAGCAGCTTCTCCGGGCCGATTACCGCCCCCCCCACACAGCGGCCCTGTCCATCCAGATACTTGGTGGCGGAATGAATCACCAGATCGGCCCCCAGGGAGAATGGGGTCTGTAACACGGGGGTGCAAAAGCAGTTGTCCACCACCAACAAGCACTGCTTGGCGTGGGCCAGCTCGGACAGCTTCTGGATATCGGCGATTTCGGTCAGTGGGTTAGAAGGCGTCTCCAAAAACAACAGGCGGGTGCGCGCGGTGATGGCGCGTTCCCAGGCCGATAGGTCGGTCAGGGGCACGAAGCTCGTCTCCAGGCCAAAGCGCGACAGGACCTTGCTGAACAGATTCACGGTGGTGCCAAAGATGCTGCGCGATGAAACGATATGATCGCCCTGCCGCAGCAGAGCCATGCAGGTGCTCAAAATGGCGCTCATGCCGGAGGAGGTGGCGATGCAGCGTTCCCCACCTTCTAGCGCCGCCAGGCGGGTTTCGAAGGTGCGCACCGTGGGGTTAGTAAACCGCGAGTAGATATTCCCGGGTTCGGCCCCCGAAAACCGCGCCGCCGCTTGCGCGGCATCTCTAAATACAAAGCTCGAAGTTGCGAAGATCGGTTCGCTCTGCTCGGACTCTGTGCTGCGCACCTGCCCGGCGCGCACGGCCCGCGTCGCTAGAGCGAGATCTGAAGACTTCTCCGCCATATTGCCTCCTACGCCTGGTTTCGTAGGGAAGGGACCCTTGGGCGGGAACAAAAAAACCCGCTAAAGCCATCGCTAAAGCAGGTCCCATCGCTTTAGCCATACTTATTAAGCGCCTGCAAGCTGACAGTCAAATCGGCGCTAAGGGCATCACGGTAGAGCAATCGGGAGACGGTGTCAATTGCTTCTGGCTCTTGCGCCAAAGGCAGAGCGGGGGGCAGGAGGGTCCGACCGAGTGTTGAGTCGGATCATTGCTCATTCTCGATCGTGGCCCCAATCTAGTGGATGCTTTGTGGAACCGGCTTGGGTTATCTCTTAAGCCGACCTTCTCAAGGCGGCGATGCGTTCTTCTAGCGGGGGATGGCTCATGAACAAGCGTGTCAGCCCGCCTCTAAACCCGCCTGTGATCCCAAAGGCGGCAAATTGGTCTGGCAGATGCGGCTGATCCGTGCTCCGGCGCAGGCGTTCCAAAGCGGAAATCATCTTTTCCCGGCCCGCTAAGCTCGCCCCGCCCGCATCCGCTCGAAACTCGCGATAGCGGCTAAACCACATCACGATTACGGTGGCCAGCACCCCGAGCACAAGTTGAGCAATCATCGCCGTGATCCAGAACCCCGGGCCGTGCCCTTGCTCGGTCCGAAACACCACACGGTCTACGAGCTGACCGATGACCCTGGAAAGGAAGAACACGAAGGTGTTGACCACCCCTTGGACCAAAGCCAGGGTCACCATATCGCCATTCGCGACATGCGACATTTCGTGCCCCAGTACGGCTTCCACCTCAGGTTCGCGCATGCCTTCAAGCAGGCCGGTGCTGACAGCCACTAAAGCCTTATTTCGATCCATTCCGGTGGCGAAGGCATTCATATCCGGCGACTGAAATATTCCGACCTCCGGCATCCCGATCCCGGCGCCCTTGGCCTGCCGCGCCACGGTGTCCAGCAACCAGGCTTCCGTGGGGGTAGACGGGTTTTCAATGATCTGCACTCCCATCATATGTTTGGCGCTGGTCTTGGACATCATCAGCGAGATGAGGGAGCCGCTCATGCCGATGATCCCGGATACGATCAGAAGCGATGTGAGGTCGAGTCCCTGCTGATTGAGGTAGGGCTCGATGCCAAAGAGCTTGGTAGCGATAGCCAGCACCCCCATTACGGCGATGTTGGTGGCGATGAAAAGCAGAATTCTCACGTTGACCTCCAGAAAGCAGACACCTCTTCCAGAGCGCTTATATAAGGCCATAACCCAGAAAGTCAAGCGCCCATGTTCACCGCATCCCGGACGGGCAACGTCAAAAGGCAGTCTGCGAAAGCCCGCTTCGGAGCTTCCCTAAAGTATTCCAGCTGGCAGCCGATAGGATCGTTGCAGGACGGGTATTCCCTCCCCTCCCGCCCGTTCTGCTTTGACCGGGGCCTTTTGCCCCGGTCTTTTTTTTTCACCTTCCGCGCAGGAACCGGAGAAACCCAAGCTGGGGGTACCCGTGGGTACCCGACAAAATTACTTCCCTGTGGTCTACAACTACAAAGCACAAACGCGGCTTGCTCTTTGTTTCAAACGGGCGTAATCGGTCGAGCGCGCTGGTAACAGGCTGAACATGCTTGAATTATTTTTTGAAAATGGGAAGATGGGCTCCGTCCATTAG
>Ga0187892_10011490_pt1 | contig 10837 bp, 7 predicted proteins | sample MA1701073metaG_FD_139345 | JGI IMG/M metagenome (GOLD analysis project Ga0187892, IMG submission 139345) | Bio-ooze microbial communities from a basaltic lava cave in the Kipuka Kanohina Cave System on the Island of Hawaii, USA - MA170107-3 metaG ... | reverse complement strand
GGAAGGCAGTTGTTCTAGCGTGTCCGCCGCGGTGACGATGTACACGCGTCGTTCCGGCGACGTGGATTCGGAGTACAACCCCCCGTCAGCCACCAATCAGCCCAATGCCATCGACGTGGCCCAATTGGTCAATAAGTTCAAGAACGCGGCGGGTGCTCCGAACCACTTTAGGGCACAGCTTCAACCGAACCTGCCTGAGCTAAACGCCAGCGTTAACGCCTTGGACATCGTGGCCGTGGTGGACGCAGTGAAGGGGTTTGCGTATGCCTTCACCGGTCCGTGTCCATGCCCGTCGCTGGTGACGTGCGGAGGGTCGTGCACGGGTTGTCCCGGAATGTGTGTCAAGACCTGCACCGGCGGTGACAACGACGGCGAGCCGTGCGTCAACAGCAACCACTGCCCGAGTGGTGCATGCGCTGCCGTCGGCACCTGCCGCGACCAGTGCGGACGATGTACGCCGTAATCCAGAAACTAGGAGAACAGAGTTTGTGCGGAATGTAGCCGCCCGATACATTGCCAATCGGAGGATTCGGCAATGTTTCCTTTCGGGCGAGTTGTTGGACTGTTGCTCGTCGGATGCACGACGACGCCCACTTCGGCGGGTCCGTCGTCCATCCCTGACGATCCTGATTTTGCCAAGCAATGGGCATTGCAGAACACCGGCCAGTTGGTCAATGGAACAACCGGCACGCCGGGCGCCGACATCCGCGCAACGGCCGCTTGGGAAATCTACGCCGGCTCGTCGTCCATCGTGGTAGCCATCGTGGGCACGGGAGTTGATCCACACATCGAGTTCGCCGACCGTTTGTTGGAAGGCTACGTAAGCCCATCGACCGGCGGCGATCCCTTTAGCACGTTGGAAACGAATTCCGCTTCGCCGGGAACCCGCGTCGCGGGGATCATCGGGGCTTCCACGAACAATAGAATAGGGATCGCGGGAGTCAACGGCAATGCCTGGCTTCTTCCCGTCCGCGTCATTCAGGGGACCGTGGGAACCGAAACCTCAACGGCGGAAGGTATCGAGTGGGCCGTTGACAACGGGGCTAGGATCATTGTTGTGCCGCTGCAATTCTATGATGGCATTCCTAGACTTGCCTCCGCCGTCGCCTACGCGGCCGCACATGACGTAGTTGTTGTCGCACCGGCAGGCCACGCCGCAAACAATGAAATCGCATTCCCCGCCGCCTTCGATGGCTGCATCGCCGTTTCATCCACCACCAACAGCGACGCGCTGGCGACCTTTTCCAACTTTGGCGAACAGGTCGATCTTGCGGCGCCCGGCAAGGACATCTGGTCAACGCGCGCCGGCGATGCGTATGGTTTCGAGACGGCCTCCAGCTCCGCGTATGCCGCCGCATACGTGGCCGGCGTGGCGTCCCTCATGCGCTCCTACGCTCCACAACTTTCCGCCGAGGAGGTGAAGGAAATCCTGATCGCTTCGGCCCATGATCTCGGCGTATCCGGATGGGACCCCTATTTCGGCGCGGGGCGACTCGACGCCCTGCGGGCGTTGGAGCTTACACCGCCCCCGGCCATTCGGTTTGAACATGTCGATCCGATTCCAAAGACAATCCCGCCGGATCGCCCATCCAGTTTTACGGTTCGCATTGCCGACGGCGAGCAACAGGTTCTGCCGGAGTCGGCGATGCTCATGTATCGCACCGCGGCGGCGGGATTCGCGGAGCCAACGCCTCTACGATTTATGGGAGATGGACTGTATGCGGTTGACCTTCCTTCGGTCCCGTGCGAGACGACCATCGAATACTATTTTTTGGCAGCGGGAAATGATGGAACGTTCGTAACCGATCCGCTTGATGCACCGGCAAGTCTCCACACCGTCCTTTCGATCCAATATCAAACGCTCTTCGATGACGATTTCGAGACCGATCTTGGCTGGGAGGTGGACGGAGGCACGAGCACAACAGGCCGATGGACGCGGGTGATTCCGGTGGGCACTTCGGCTCAACCGGCTTTTGACCGTTCCACCGACTACGGCAGGTACTGCTTTATCACCGGACAGCATCCCCCCGGCGGCGGCGACGGAGCCAACGACGTGGACGGTGGGCCGGTGCGTCTGATTTCGCCAGTCATTCCACTCCCATTACCCGACGCGGAAATCACCTACGCACGATGGTTCTACACAACGACCGGCACCCCGGATCAATTGACGGTGGAGATATCGCGAAACGGCGGCGCATCTTGGGTCGTTGTCGAAAGTGTCGGCAATACGGGCGGTTGGACGACGCACAGTTTCCTACTGAGCGAGATTCCGCAAGCGGTCGGGGACCAGTTGCGTATCCGTTTCAGCACATCCGACATTCCAAGCGACTCGTTGACCGAGGCCGCCCTGGACGAGTTTCGCGTTCAGGCGATCGACTGCACGGTGATGCCCGGCGACGCCGACGGCGATCGTGACGTGGATCTTGATGACTACCGCCGCTTCCGAGAGTGCTGGAAGGGACCACTGACGAGCCCAGGCGATCCGTCCTGCGCCATTTTCGACTTGACCCCCGACGGATACGTCGACCTTAAGGACTTTCAAGAGTTCCAGAAATCTTTTCATCCGTAGATGATTTTTCCTGCAGATAGCGATTAGGTAATCAATTTCGACGGCTCGCAGCACCACGTAATTATTCCGGAAAAATCTTGCGGCTAACCAAACGGTCTTGGTATAATTACTCTATTCAGTTTTTTCCCGGCTCAGAATCTTGGAAAGACGAAAGGATCGAATTGCCATGTCCGCGAAAATGATATCAGGAATTGCTCTGGTAATCGCACTATTCTTCACCCTGAATCGAGGGGACGCCGCCCCATTAAGTCGCGCGTGGACCTACCAGGGGCAGCTCAAGTTGGGCGGCGTGCCGCTGAATGGTACGGCCGACTTTGAGTTTCAGCTCTGGGACGATTGCGCCGCGGGGAGCCTGGTGGCTAACGCCGCGCCGCAGCCGAGCAATGTGTCCGTGATAAACGGATTCTTCATCGTCTCCCTTGACTTCGGCGCCAACGCTTTCAATGGCGATGCCCGTTGCCTTGCGATCAGCGTTCGCAGCCCCGCCGGCGGCGGAGTCTTTACCCCACTCGGCGGGCGACAGCCGGTGACGGTCGCACCCTATGCTTTGGAGACGCGCGGCATCTTCGTCGAGGACGCGGGCAATGTGGGTATCGGCGACCTCACTCCCGCGGCAAAACTGACCGTTGGCAACGGGGACAAGTTCCAGGTGTCCGGCGCCGATGGAGATGTCACATTCACCGATGACCAGGCCAGCATGACCTTCCCCGCGGCAGATGCCGCGAACTCCCCGATGATCCAAATGTTCGCCTCGGGCACCGGGAATGGAAATCGCATGGTAATCGCCCACTCCCCATCGAATACGAACTGGGGATTGCAATACCAGGACATCGGGGACGAATTCCATTTTCTAAGCGGCGGCGACGATGTAATGAACGTGGACTTGGGCAACCAGCGCGTCGGCATCGGAGCTACCAACCCGGCTTCCAAGCTTCATGTCGAGGACACGACCAGCCTCGACGTGACAATGATGATCCACAATACTGATAACTCGGGTTCGGAGCGCCTCTATTTTGGCACTAGCACGGGCACGGACGCAGGGATGATCGTCTGGGGTTCCACCAACGCCTCCACTCCGGGCAAATGGCGGTTTTTCAATAATAAGACTTCTGCGAATTATGACTGGATAACCAATGGCGGCGTACGGATGACTCTCGCCAACAGCGGAGACCTGGGCATCGGTACATCCGCCCCGGACGTCAAATTGCACATCGATGGCGGCACGGATACGGAACCGGGCAGTGGGGGGTATCTCGTAACCGGCAACACGGCGGGCTTGAACATCTCGATCGACAACAATGAGATCATGGCCCGCAACAATGGCGCGACCGCCACGCTCTTTCTCAACAACGACGGCGGCGCGGTCCGAGTGCCGGTGCTGGAAATCACCGGAGCGGACATGGCCGAAAAATTCCCAGTGAGCGAGGTGGTCACGCCCGGCATGGTGGTGCAAATCGACCGCAACAATCCCGGACAGCTTTGCCTGGCCCGCGGGGCTTACAATCGCCTTGTGGCGGGCGTCGTCAGTGGAGCCAACGGCCTATCGGTCGGAGTCGTGTTAGGCCACCTGCCCGGACTCGAAGAGGCTCCACCGATCGCCATGAGCGGTCGCGTGTGGGTCCATTGCGACGTGTCGAGCGGTGCGATTGAGTCTGGCGATTCACTGACCACATCGGACACGCCCGGACACGCAATGAAGGTCGTCGATTACGACAAGGCCCAAGGCGCGGTGATTGGCAAGGCGATGACCTCGCTTTCCGAAGGCGATGGACTGGTACTCGTATTGGTGAGCCTGCAATAGTAACCTTGGAATCTCGGCTAATTGGAGAGCTGCCATGAACCCAAACCTATTCGACGACGCTAGGGCCGATCGCAGCGAATATGAAGCTGTACGGTCAATTCGTGCCCTCGTTCCATTCGTCTGCCCGTTGATCTTGCTAGTGCTTTGCACACCGCCAGGACTTCGCGCGCAGGTGGTGCCGGTCGTGCCCCGCCATGTCGAGCCCTATTCGGTGGATTCGGGATTGTTTGACGGACCGGACGAAGGCGAGACGATCGCTTTTCAGCACGTGGTCGCGTCCCCGGGCGCGCCTTGGCTCCGGTTGCATATTGCCGACCATTACCTCGGCGCCGGAAGCTATCTTACCTTCACTTCGCTCACCGACGGCGCTTCGCAGCCGCTGGACGCGCGCATGATCGAGCATTGGTTTAACGCCAGCGCCATCTTCTTCGGTGATTCGGTTCTCGTGGAGCTTCACGTCGCCGGCGGCGACCGCGGCGTCTTCTTCCGGATCGAGGAAATCCTGGTGGGCGAAGAAGCGACGGGTGAAGACGGCATCGCCTCGATCTGCGGAGCGAGCGACAATCGCACGGCCTCGAGCGACGGTCGATCGGGCCGGTTGTTCTTCGGCGGGTGCAGCGCCTGGCTGGCTTCCAATGGTACTGTCCTCAGCGCAGGACATTGTGTTGACTTCGACCCCGACGATACGCCCGCTGGTTGCGGTCCGCAGCTGCCTGACGGGATTCTCGACCTGACCGGCGTTTTCGAGGCCAACGTTCCGACTTCGTTTGCTAACGGAACGACACGACCCGCCGCGCCGGAGGACCAGTATCCCATTAACCTCAACAGCGTCGTCTGGAACTTCGATGGCGGCTGCCAGGGGCTGGGCAAGGATTTTTCCGTATTTACCGTCGGGCCAAATGCAAACACGGGTCTCAGAGCGCACATGGCGGAAGGCTTCTTCCGCATGACGCGCGAAGCGCCCGCGATAAACAACACGATTCGAGTGACTGGCCACGGCAGCGATGCGGGCACCGCCAATTTCACCAACCAGACCCACACCGGTCCATATCAGGGCGAGGTCTTCCAGAATGCCACCGATATCTCGCACACCTATCAGGTGGATACCACCGGCGGAAACTCCGGAAGTCCCGTCATTTGGAACACCAACGGAGTAGCCATTGGAATTCACACAAATGCCGGCTGCAACGCCGACGGCAGCGGCGCCAATAGTGGAACCTCATTTGAACATAACCCGCTGGAGGCGGCATTGGACAATTTTTATGACGCTGACACGGTTCACGTTGATGGCGGGATGCCGGCGCTGGGACCCGCGGAAAACGGCACCGTTTTTCGGCCCTACAACACGGTTTTGGAAGGCGTGACCGCCGTTCCGACCGGCGGAATCGTGATTATCGTGGAGGGCTCGTACCCGGGCGAGACAATGACGATCAACCGCGCCATGACGTTGATGGCGCCGGTCGGCACCGTCACAATCGGGAATTAGTCCGTGAATACCCGGGCTTTTGAACGGATCAAGACCACGAGGAACAGTTCAGGAGTTGTAACGGCGGGGGAAATTGGGGAAGATAGAGCCCCGTAGAGGCGACCTGAGTCTTAAGCTGGAGAGGTGCATCATGCGTATTCGACGAGCATCGTTTGGAGTGGGGGCCGTGGGAGTAGTTGCGGCGGTTGCTTTGGTGATGGGTGCGGGAGGCGGACCGGACTATGACATCGACTGGCACACCATCGACGGCGGCGGAGTCATGCGCAGCACCGGCGGAGAATTTGAACTATCCGGCACCATCGGCCAGCCAGACGCCGGACCATTGACCGGCGGCGATTTTACCTTGACCGGCGGCTTCTGGTTCGAAGTCATCGCCAGCGATTGCAACGAGGATGGCGTGGTTAGCCTGTTTGACTACGACACATTTCAGACCTGCATAACAGGCCCGGGCGGCGGTCCGGTTCCGGCGGGCTGCGATTGCTACGACTTCGACAAAGACGGCGAAATCACCCTGCGCGACTTTGCCACCATGCAGGTCATGTTCAACGGGCAGTGACGCCGTGAACTGGTCCAAGAGCGCCCTTGTAGTCGCAAAACTCGGGTCGGCCCGCCCGCTCATGAACTTTCATTATTGGGGAATGCTTAAGAACATTTTTCGGACGGCGAGTTTATCGACATACCTACCCCTGACTTACATGAGGCGACGGCATTCCGCGGAAACATCGATCAGTTTTTCCAGGCGTCGATTACGTGTTTCTTCCTGCTTCGCCTGCATAACCCACCACACGACTTTACTCCGGTAGCTGGGTGGCTGAACGCGGAAATAGGCCCACGCCGGCCTGTGCTTTTTGAACTGTGCTAACCGATCTCGATCGAGCTTTCCAACCTTCTTCTGTGCCTTGTAGCCTGCCGAATCAGGTTCCGGTCTTGTCCGAAAGGCTGCGCGACCGGCGTCGGTCATTTTTCCGGCGGCTTCAAGCTCGCCAATGAGGCGGATGTTCACGGCGCTCCAAATGCTCTTGGGCCTTCGCGGCGTGAAGCGGATGGTGTAGCGATCTCCGTCCAGACTCCTGCGGATCCCATCGATCCACCCGAAACAAAGTGCTTCGGCCACCGACTCCGGCCAGGTAATACTCGGCTTGCCTGAATCCTTCTTGAAGTAGCCGACCTGAAGCTCGCTGGCTTTGGCGTGGTTTTTCCGCAGCCAGGCCCGGAACGCAGCCGGCGTTTTGAAGAAAAGGGGTGTCGTCATGGGATCACGATAGTCTGATGGCAACACCCGTTGTCGTGTAGCTTCAGGACTTGTTCCCGCTGCCAAGTTACTGAACACCGCCCACGAAGAGCGCCCTACCTAATCGGCCCATATTCGTTATTATACCTATTCGGTCCTAAAGGTGTTTGGGACGTTTAACAAGGATGACGAATGGCTGACACACCGACAGATGTAAAGGACGAAGGCGCGGTTCCCGGCGGGCCGGAGAATATCGTCGATCATCGCCTCATCGAGGAGATGCAGGATTCCTACCTGACCTACTCGATGAGCGTGATCATGGCCCGGGCGCTGCCCGACATCCGCGACGGGCTGAAGCCCTCGCAGCGGCGGATTCTGGTCGCTATGAACGACCTGAACCTCGGCCCGAGGTCTCAGACCAAGAAGTGCGCCAAGATCAGCGGCGACACCAGCGGTAATTACCATCCCCACGGCGAATCGGTGATCTACCCCACGCTCGTGCGCATGGCCCAGCCCTGGAACATGCGCCAGCCGCTCATCGATGGGCAGGGCAACTTCGGCTCCATCGACGGCGACCCCCCGGCGGCCATGCGCTACACCGAAGCACGTATGACCAGCGCCGCGGCCATGATGCTCGAAGACCTCGAGTACGAAACGGTCGATTTCGTCCCCAACTACGACAACTCCCGCGAAGAGCCGACCGTCCTGCCCGGCAAGTTTCCGAACCTGCTTATCAATGGCACGACGGGCATCGCCGTGGGCATGGCCACCAACCTGCCGCCGCACAACGTCGGCGAGGTGTGCGACGCGTTGCTGGCCTACCTTGATAACGCGGACATCAGCATCGCGGAGCTGATGAAAGTCATCCCCGGCCCCGATTTCTCGACCGGAGGACAGATTTGCGGGCGGCGCGGCATCGTCGACGCTTACACCACCGGGCGGGGCAGCATCGTCCTGCGCGGGAAGTGCCACGTCGAGGAGAGCAAGTCCGGCAAGAAGACCATCATCATCACCGAGCTTCCCTACGCCGTGCTGCGCAGCACGGTGACGGAGAAAATCGCCGAAGCGGTCAAGTCCGGCCAGATCAAGGACGTATCCGCGGTCAACGACGCCTCCGATCGCAAGCACGACGTCTGGATCGAGATCGACCTGAAGCGCGACGCCAACGAAGACGTGGTCATCAATGGGTTGTACGAATACACCCCGTTGCAGTCGAGCCTGCACGTGATGAACATCGCGCTGGTCGATCGCCAGCCGCGGACGCTGACGCTCAAGCAGATGCTGGAGTTGTACGTTGATCACCGCAAGGACGTCATCCGAAGGCGGACATCGTTCCTGTTGCGACGGGCCAAGCAGCGCGCGCACATTCTGGAAGGGTTGATCCTCGCTGTCGGGGACATTGACGCCATCATCGAGCTGATCAAGAAATCGCCCGACCCCAACACCGCGCGAGCCGGCTTGATGGCCAGGCCGCTACGGATCACCGAACAGCCGACGCTGCGCAAGCTGCTCCCCAAGATGTTCGTCGATCGATTCTCGAAAAACGATCACCACCTGACCGCCGTGCAGGCCAACGCCATCCTGGCCATGCAATTGCAGCGCTTGACGGGGTTGGAGATCGAAAAGTTGGGGACCGATTACGCGAAGCTCGTCGAGGAAATCAATGGATATGAGGCCATATTGCGTGAGGAGCGTTTGGTGCTGGACATCATCCGCGAGGACATCCACGAGCTGAAACAGACCTTCACCAGCAAGCGCCGCACGGAGATCGTGGAGGCCGTCGGGGAGTTCCGCATGGAGGAGCTGATCCCCGACGAGCAGGTTGTGGTCACCATTTCCCGCGAGGGGTATATTAAACGGACAGACGTGGAGGAATATCGCAAACAAGGCCGCGGCGGAAAGGGCGTTCGCGGCAGTGCGGCCAAGGAGGGCGACTTCCTCGAACACCTCTTTGTGGTCTCCACCCACGACTACCTGCTATTCTTTACGGATCGAGGGCGGGTCTATTGGGCGAGGGTCTACGATTTGCCGGTCATGAGCCGGACCTCGCGCGGACGGTCCATTGCCAACTTGCTGCAAATGCAGCCCAACGAAGCGCACCGCGCGGTGTTGGCGGTGAAGGAGTTTGAAGAGTCGTATGTTTTCTTTGCCACCGCCAAGGGCACGGTCAAGAAAACGCCGATCGCCGCCTACAGCCGTCCGAGGCCCAGCGGCATCATCGCCATATCCCTCGACGCCGACGACTCCCTCATCAACGTCGAACGCACCTCCGGCGAGAACGAAATCGTCCTGGGCACCCGCGAGGGCATGGCCATCCGCTTCAATGAAAACGACGTACGGGCAATGGGCCGCAGCGCCCACGGCGTTCGCGGGATGAAACTTGAACCGGACGATTCCGTCGTGTCGATGGTAGCGATCAACCCCGGCATGTCGCTGTTGACCGTCTGCGAAAACGGGTATGGAAAACGCACGGATATCGGCGAATACCGCAAGACCCGCCGTGGGGGCAAGGGGGTCATCAACATCAAGACCACGGAGCGCAACGGCCGGGTGGTGGCGATTCAGGCGGTGATCGACGACGACGAGTTGATGCTGATTACGGCCAAAGGAATGATGCTCCGGACCGACTTGACCGCCGTCCGGGAGATCGGCAGGGCGACCCAGGGGGTGCGGCTGATTAGGCTTGACGAGGGCGATAAAGTCGTCGCCGCCGCCAAGCTGGCCCGTGACGAGGACGAAGAGAGCTCCACGGCCGGAAACGGTTCAGTCGATAATACAACGGAATCCCCCCAAGATGCTGAAGCACCGCCCTCTGCGGAAGATACGTAGCAAGACGCGTAATAAAGGGGGAAACCTGGTTTATTCTTGACCGGACGCTTTTCCGGCCGAAGAATAGTTGGCGGTTGAGTTCAATGGCGCGGTAATGGGGGTGATACGAAAATGATGACAACTAACGCAAGAAAGTTTTCGGGCGCCTGTTTGGTGGTTCTGGCCCTTTCCCTGTCGGCGACGGCGCAGATTAACAGCAGCGCCTTTCCAGTAGAGATCAATACCGAGCAGAACCCGTTCCGCAACCTCAGCGCCGCCGCCCTGGCCGCCCGATCTCCGGGGAACATGGTCACGGCGAGCATAGCGCGGCGGCAGTCGGCGGTCAACGCGACCCGTGGAATTATCGACATTACGGAAACATTGGCGGGCCCCGATCCCAAGGCTACCTTTCTCAGCGAGGCGGTGGAAATCCTTTTTGAGCAGCTAAACAGTACGCTATTGTACCTCGGCAACATTCTGCTGGAGCGGGCCGGACTTCCACCATTCGATCTAAGCGACCTCTTGCTTCCGTCTGCCAACGATCTCGGCGACAACAACGGCAACACCGATACTGTCACAACTCCACCCCGCGGACAAAAATAGGTTGGTGCAAGCTGCGCTCTCCATGCCCGTCCTTGGCATTGGCATTCAGATCGTATTGCACATCCTTAACGGTGCTTTGGAACTGGGGAGGGCGATCCTCCCGGCGAACCGTAGCGTCACTTTTTTGCAGCAACTCCGTGAACAGAAGTTTTCAGGCCCAACGGGCCGCAACATGAAAGCCCAGGGCAACGCCCTGGGTAACCAGAGCATTGCGAGAATGAGCCCTGAAAGGCAACGCCGTGAACTGAAGATTTCAGGCCCAACGGGCCGCAACATGAAAGCCCAGGGCAACGCCCTGGGTAACGTGAGCATTGCGAAAATGAGCCCTGAAAGGCAACG
>Ga0187892_10011489_pt1 | contig 10838 bp, 9 predicted proteins | sample MA1701073metaG_FD_139345 | JGI IMG/M metagenome (GOLD analysis project Ga0187892, IMG submission 139345) | Bio-ooze microbial communities from a basaltic lava cave in the Kipuka Kanohina Cave System on the Island of Hawaii, USA - MA170107-3 metaG ... | reverse complement strand
CGCCGCGCCGACGGTGACGCTCGACGTGGCGGCCTTCCCGGTGTCGGCGAAGCTGGCCCCGGACGCCGCCACCGTGGCGGCGGGCGGGAACGTCGAGCTGACGGTGAATCTGGCGCGCGAGTTCGGGTTCGCGGGTGACGTGAAGCTGGACCTGGTCCCCCCCTCGGGGGTGCCGCTCAAGCTCGCGCAGCCGCTGACGGTGCCGGCGGCCGCGTCGGAGGCGAAGTTCGTCCTGGAGGCGGACAAGAAGGCGAAGCCGGGAACGTACACGGCCATCCTGCGCGCGCCGCTTTCCTTCAACGGCCGCGCGCTCACCTACGACGTCTCCTTCCAGGTGAAGGTCGACCCGGCCGCGCCGTAAGCCTACTCTTTGAAACGCGGCCCGCCAGAGGACCCGCGGTCGCCGTAGGCTTTCAAGAGGCGCTTCATTTCACCCCGGAGGTACAGGGAGCCGCATAGACCTAAGATGACGCCGACGGCGGCGAGGCTGTAGACTCCTCCCTCCAAGGCTGCCGAATGTGCGACAAGTGGCTTGCCTGTCTCCCGGACCAGGGCGGCAACGATGATGGCCGCAGAGAATATCATGATGCCGCAAGACTCCAGGATCTTCGCGAGGAGCAAGCTGTGAAAATCTTGCGGGCTGAGTAACGCGAAGAGACGCAGAAGGGCCCGGCCACTCGACCAGGCGCGGAAGGTGATCCCGGCCACTCCCAGGATAAGAATCAGGAACGCGATGTTCCGGGTGCCTGAGGAGACGTACATCGAGAGCATGGAGGCGGCGAAAACCGAGACCGTTCCGATCGTCAGACCGGCGCGCGACGACTACCACCAGGTACCGTCCGGCGCCCGTCCGGCCCAAGACCGTATACCGACGCTCTGCCGCTCGCTTGACGCAGACGCGGCCGAAGAAAACCTCTTCGACCTCGCGGGGGGTCACCCCATGGCGGGCGACTTCAGCTGATTTCGTCAGTTTCCTTCGGATCGAAGCCGGTGAACATGAGCGGGAAGCCGCGCCGCTCGATCTCGGCACGCCACTTCGAGATGCGCTTCGGATTCCAGAACGTGGCGCACCGCTCCAGGTAGGAGAGAACGGCTTTCCTCTCGCCTCGTACCAGAAGCATCCGGGCGAGCCTGAAGTCGGGACCGAAGGAGCGGAGGACCGGGGCAAAGGCGCTTCCTTGGCGCCCCGCCGCGTCGAGCTCGCGACAAGCCGTAGTCATGTCTTCTCGCTCAAACGCCACACGCCCGCGGACGATGTGCGCCCAATGCAGGAAATCGGGTCGATGATCGTCAAGACATTGTGGGGCAAGGGCGATGGTTTCGTCGGCATAACGGACCGCATCCGGTAACCGTCCCGCTTCGAGGGCCGCCTGGGCGCATCTGGGGAGAATCTGGAACCTGCGCGCACTTGAGGCTGCCAACGCGAGGGCGCGTTCAAAATGCGCGAGAGCTTCCAGGGCGGTTTCTTTTAGCGCTTTGGGGTCTGCCTCCGTCTTCAGTCCCTGATCTTCGGCGTGCTGCGCGACGGTCACCACCCGGAGGAGGTTTTCTCCCAGCTGCGCGGCCCACTCGGGCGAGGTCGGCTCGATCGTCTCGCCCAGTTCGAGGGACGCGCGCGCACGCTGGGGGTCGGAAACGGAAAAGTATCGCGCAACGTTCATCAGGACATTTGGCCCGACGTCGGGTCTTCCGACAATGCGGTCCCAGGCGTCGCAGACGCTTCGATAGGCAGGGTCGTTGGGATCGTGAACTTGGCAGAGGGGACTTCCTGCGACCTCGCTATCGGGATGGTGTTCGATGAACCAGAGGACGTGTTCTACGCGCGTCCGGCCTAGCTCAGGTCTTACGAACTGCCGTTGCATGAGATAGCCCAGCAGCTTCAGTCGGGAATCGATGTCGGAGGGATTCTCCTTTAGTTTGGCCTCGAGGGCCTGCGCCTTGGCTTCCGAGAGATGGATTCCCGTCAGGGCGTATCGTACGGGGTCGGGGCGCATGAAAGAATTCTACCCGACGAGACTACTTGTGAAGACGCGACTCGGGCTTGATAATAGCCGACCGAATCCACTACCTCCTCTTCTACACCGTGGCCGAGGACTACGTCACCCGCCGCGCGGCCTACCGGAAGGCGCACCTGGAGCACGCCTGGCGGGCGGTCGCCCGCGGCGAGCTGGTCCTAGGCGGGGCGCTGGCGAATCCGCCGGACGCGGCGGTGCTCCTCTTCCGCTGCGACTCCCCCGGCCCGGTCGAAGCGTTCGCCAAGGACGACCCCTACGTGAAGAACGGCGTCGTCCTTTCATGGCGCGTCCGCGAGTGGACCACCGTCGCGGGCAAGGACGCTTCGACGCCCGTTCGCCCCGAGAGCCTCGGCTAGGCAGACGAAGACCGTCGTCCGTCGGATACGGTCGCCTCTGCGGTTCGGAGGATGAAAATCGGGTTCGTCGTCGTGGGAGATTAGGAAGGAGAGAACTCGACAAGATCTTCTACGGTTGAGGTCCAATGGCGGCATTCCCCTTGGTCCTGGGGCTCCTGGCGGCGACGGCTCAAGGCAAGGGTCGACTCCGGGAGTTCGAAGAGCCGCTCCGCACCGGACGGGACTCGGACACCTCCGATTCCCGGCGTGAGCAGGATCAGGATCCGCACCGGGGACACCGTGCTCACGAACCGTACTTTCAACATCAGGAATGGCCGTCCTCGAGAGACGAAGCGGATTGCGAAGACATTCTGCTCTACCCGTGCGTCGACCACGGACTGAGGTTCGACGACTACCCCTACGCCCGTCACAGGAGGTTCTTTCTCACCCAGGACTCTTCCGGACGGGACTGGAGCCTTGACCTTCGCCCCTACGCGATCCGGCTGGAGCACGACCTGCTGGCCTTCGGCCTCACCGGCACGGCCCGCTACGCGTCCGGGGGCGACTTTCGCCTCGACTTCGTGGAATACCGGGAGGACGTCGGCGGCCGCACGGACCGGCTGACGCTTCAGACGTACGAGGTGAACTACGGGCCCGGCCTCGGACCTCGCAGCTACCATTGGACGTTTGGATGGGGCGTGGCGGTCCTGGAAGGGGAAGAGACCCACGCGGGCCTTTCGATCCAAGGCGCGGCCGACTGGTTCCCGGCCCCGCCGATCAGCCTGCGCGCGCATGCCGCCTGGCTGATCTTCTCGCGGTCGACGATGGCGGATCTCCAGGCGGAGGCGCGCCTGCACTGGAACCGGTTCGCGCTCGGTCTGGGCTTCAGGTCCCTGGTCAACTCGGTGGGCGACTCCCTGACCGGACCCTTCGTGAGTCTGACGGTCTGGTTCTAACGCAATCGGGCTTCAAAAGCCCCGTGAAGTCGTGAATCGCTTTTCATAGGATTGAAGCATGAGGTACGCCATCACGGACTTGCCCTCGGTGGTCCCGGGCGAGGCGCCTGATCTGAGGGCCGAGCTGCTGGAGCGAAGAAAGCGACAGCAGGACGTCCTGGAGATGCAGGGTCAGATTCGGTTCATCGGGGTCGGCAGCCGGCTCGGACTTCGATTTGGCTCACGGGATATGCCGCTGGGCGCGGGCGCCCGTGTGGCCCTCGGCCAGCAGCTCGGACTCGGTCGCGCGCCGGCCGGCATCTTGCACCTGGACCGCCTGAACGACTGGGTGTCGGGTTTGCGCGACGTCCTCGTGCGCCTCGAAGGAAACGAAGTCCGGGCGGTATTGCCGGGAGACGTTCGGGTCCTGGACCTTGTCGAACTGCTCGACGTAACGCTGGACCACCTGCGCCGCCTGCCCGTCCGGGTGCGGCTCGAGCACTGCGAAGAGGAGCGTGGGGAGCTGTACCTTACCGCCGTGGCGCCGGAGCTGGCGGGCGAGCTGGCCGAGGGCGATTACCTCTACGGCGGCTTCTACCTTTCCCATTCGGAGACCACGCTTTCGGATACCGAGGCATGCGTCCGCATCTACCGGGTCGCCTGCCGGAACGGTGCGCTCATGGACGCCGTCGAGGGTCAGCGCCTGGTCCTCCCCCGGCGCGTGCGGGCGGGCGCGCCGGACCCGTACGCCGGGTGGGAGGAGCGCCTGGGTCGCGTCGTCGCTCGGAGCTTCGACGGCGGGGAAGTCGACCTCGAGACGCGCCGGTTCCGCTCCACGACGTCGCAGATCCTGGCGACCCCCTACGAGCTTCTCCTCCACCTCGCCGCGCAAGGACTCATGACGCCGGAGGAGCAGGAGCGCATCCAGCGGGAGTTCAACACGGGGCGCGACGATTCGATGTTCGCGCTCATCAACGCGGTTACCTTCCAGGCCCACGTGGAGCGCGAGGGTCGGGACTGGGCGCGGGCCTTCGCGTTGGAGCGGCTGGGCGGGGAAATCCTTCGAGGGGATCACCAGCCCCCGGTCCTGGAACCCGTCCATGCGTAGGCAGGTTCGCGCCTAGACCGCCGTCCCATGACCCGGAGGATCGTTCGCGACCGGACCCCGGGCTCGCGGCGCGGATCACTCCGCGCGCGCCGTTGCTCTACTCGGCGGGGGCGGACCCGGCGACGGATCTCAAGAAGAACATATCGCGTAGGCCCTGCCCCCGCCCGCGTCCTGTCTCCCGCTATCGCCCGGGCGCTGGCCGCCGCGCCGCCGCGGCGCGACGGCCCGCGCCCGCACCCGCCACTAGGGGAGGCCGCCACGAAAACCGCCCCTCGATCCTCATCCCCCCCCGTTTCCGTCCCCTCATGACCGCCCTTTGTCCCTCCTACCCGCAGCGGCCGGGCGGCGGTCGAAGGGCTTATCCGAGAACCCTGCGTCACCCAACCGCAGTGGCGCAGGGAACGCAGAGAAGGGGACTCCCCCCGACCCCCGGGGTGCGGAAGGAGATGCGGGAGATAAACGGAGATACGGTGATGCGGAGGAGAGGCCGAGGGGGGCGCCCCTGAGGTCGATTCCGGGAACGAACGACAGTCCCAAGGTTGTCTTTCGTTCCCGGAATCGACCTCAGGGGCGGGACCGCCCTTGGCGGTCCGGCGGCTTGGCCGCCGCCCCCTCGGCCTCGGGCCCGAACCCTCTCTCCGGATCTCCATTTATCTCCTCATCTCCTCTTTTCTCTGCGGGCTCTGCGCGCTCTGCGGTGCAAGCATCTTTGCGAATTCACTCGGACCCACTTAGCGCGTGAGATTCGACCCGCCGGGGGACGCTGCGGCACAAGATCCGTACAGCAGAAAGCAAAACCTCCGAACTTCCGCGGGAGTATATCCACCCAAAGGGGCGAAACGATGAGGACGTGCGCGGCTTTCCTTGCCCTCCTGGCGTTGCAGGACGACCTCAAGCAGGCCCCGACCGTGATCGACAAGCCTGGCGACCGCGGTGTCGGGAAGAAGGTGAAGGGTGACGCCCTCGCGCCGCTCCTGGCGGACTCCAAGCTCCTGGTCGTGGCCTTCACCGCGCCGGACTGTCCCGTCGCCAAGCTCTACAAGCCCAAGCTCGGCCGGCTGGAGAAGGAGTACGCGCCGAAAGGGGTGCGCTTCCTCGTCGTTTCGAGCGACGACGCGGCGCTCACCGCCCTCTTCGAGGCGCGCCGCACGACCGAGGCGTTCGTCCTCGACCCGGCGGGCGTCCTTCGCTACCGCGGCGCGGTGGACGACCAGTACGGGATCGGGTACATGCGCGACGCGCCGACGAAGACGTACCTGATCGACGCGCTCGAGGCGCTCCTCGCGGGCAAGCAGCCCGCGGTCCTCGCCACCGAGGCCCCCGGGTGCGCGATCGAACCGGCTCCGGCCGGAAAAACCTCGGCCCCGGCGGGGCGGCCGACCGGCAAAGTCACGTTCCACAAGGACGTGGAACCGATCTTTCACAAGCGTTGCGTCGAATGCCACCGGCCCGGCGAGATCGGGCCCTTCTCGCTCCTCACCTACGCGAAGGCGAAGGCCTCGGCCGCGCGGATCAAGGAGGTCGTCTCGCAGCGGCGGATGCCGCCGTGGCACGCCGACCCCAAGCACGGGGAGTGGAAGAACGACCGCGCCCTCACGAAGGAAGAACTGGACACGGTCGTGTCCTGGGTCGACTCGGGCGCAGCGCAGGGCGAGTCCAAGGACGCGCCGCCGGCCCGGAAATTCCCGGAGGGGTGGCAGATCGGCACGCCGGACGCGGTCTTTAAACTTCCCCGGCCGGAGAAAGTGCCCGCCGAGGGCATGATCCCCTACCGGTACATCCGCGTCACGACGGGCCTCAAGGAGGACAAGTGGGTCCAGGCGGTGGAGGTGCGGCCCAGCGCGCGGGCCGTCGTCCACCACGTCCTCGTGTTCGTCCAGTACCCGCTCAACCGCCTGAAGGAACAGCCGCCCATCGACGGCGGCCTCTTCAACGGTTACTTCGCGATCATGGTCCCCGGCGAGAGTCCGATGATGTACCCCGAGGGGACGGGGAAGCTCGTCCCCGCCGGCGCCTCGCTCGTCTTCCAGATCCACTACACGGCCACGGGGGAGGCGGCGGAAGACCAGACGGCGATCGGCCTGGTGTGGGCCAAAGGCCCCGTCAAGCAGGAAGTGGTGACCCGCGGGATCGTGAACCAGCTCATCCGCATCCCGGCGGGCGCCTCGAACCACCGCGAGGAGGCGAACTTCACCTTCTCGTCCGACGCGCGGATCCTCTCCTTCCTGCCCCACATGCACGTGCGGGGGAAGAGCTTCCGCTACACGTTGGTCGGGCCGGACGGCAAAGAGGAGATCCTCCTCGACGTTCCTAGGTACGACTTCAACTGGCAGACCTGCTACCGCGCCAAGGAGCCGCGGGCCGTCAAGGCCGGCACGAAGATCCGGGCCGTCGCGCACTTCGACAATTCGAAAGGCAACCCCGCCAATCCCGATCCCACCAAGGACGTCCGCTTCGGCCAGCAGACCTGGGAAGAGATGCTCATCGGCTACATCGACTTCGTGAAGGAGATCCCGTGATGAAGACGGGGATCCCGTGATCAGAAGCCACGCCGTGCTAAGACACCCCATTAAGGACACGAAGGCCACAAAGAAGAGGCGTTCCAAAGACCATTTGATGGGATTGCTTCGTGGTCTTTGTGTCTTTGTGGTGCACCACATCTTCACGAATGCGCTAGGACGAACTTACGGGCGCGGCGTGGGGTTGGTCTTGATCCCCAAGCGGGGCATGTAGGTCTTCGCCAGCTCGTCCAGCAGGCCGCGGCTCAGGTCGTCGGGCTCGCCGCTTTCGAGGGCCCGCTTGAGCGTGAGGACCAGGAGCGCGGCCTCGTTCGGGTTCCGGCCGATCGCGGCATCAAGCTCCTCCTTCTTGTGCCGGATGAAGAGCGTCTTGCGGGTCGCCAGCGACTCGACCAGCCGCGGCAGTTCCTCCGGGATCCCCTTGAGCTGCGTCAGGTACCGCCCGATGATCCGGTCCGGCAGGCCCGTCCGGCGGACGCGCTCCAGGTGCTGCTGCGCGCGGAGGCGGAGCGCGTCGGCCTTCTTGCGCACCTCGGCGAGGGAGAGCTCGTAGAACGTCTCGCCCTCGACGGACGTGAGGAGCGCTTCGTACCCGCCCGCGATCTCCAGCGCGATCTTCCGGCTGGGCCGGAAGGCGTCGATGTCGTCCTTCTCGGCGAGGAGGCCCTGCGCGAGCGCTTCGTGGCGGGTGTGGAGGACCTCGAACTTCGCGCGCGGCAGACGGTCCAGGTAGATCCTCGCCTCGTCGATCAGGTCGGCGATCGCCACGACGTCGCTTTCGTTCTCCGCCTGGCCCAGGAGTCCCAGCCCCTTCTCGTAGGCCTCGGCTTCCTCGTAGGCGCGCCGGGCGAGGAGCGCCTCGGAAGCGGAGAGGATCAGGGTCGTCCGGCTGTCCCGCTTGCGCTGCTCGGACGGGGGCCGGAGCGGATCGGCGTGGACGAAGACCCGGTTGCGGATCAGCTCTTCGGCGTGCTCGAGCGCCAGCTCGCAGGTGTACCGCTCCAGGACCTCCTTCTGACAGCACGTCATGATGAGCTTTTCGACCTCGTCCGGGAGGGTAGGGTCGAAGTCCCGCGGGAAGTGGGGGTGCATCCGCGTCAGGTCCTGGATCTCGCCCATGATCAGGCGCCGCGGGTCGGCGTCCTTGACCTTGTCCTTGGGCATCCGCTCCAGCCGGACGCGGTACTCCGCCTCGTCGTACATCGGCCGCCGGGTGAGCATCTCGAAGAGCGTGAGACCCGCCTGGTAGACGTCGGTCCATTCGCCGACCGGGGCGAGCGCGGGGTCCGCCTGCTCGGGGGCCATGTAAGCCGGCGTGCCGACGAGCTGGTCGGCGAACGTCACCTGCGTGCGGCCGTCCGGCTCCATGGGCTTGGCGAGCCCGAAGTCGGTGATCTTGACCCGCGTCCCGTCGGTAAGCACGTTGGGGGGCTTCATGTCCCGGTGGATGACGCCGCGTCCGTGGGCGTGGTGGAGCGCCAGCAGGATCGAGACGAACGCCTGCAGGGCCCATTCGGGAGTGACTTTCGAGGAGTAGATCATCTCCGCGAGGTTGAGACACGGGAAGAACTCGGTGATCAGGACCGGGCGGTTCTCCACGAGGTCGCAGGAGATGTATTTGACGATATTGGGGTGGTCCCCCATGTTGTGGATCGAGCGGACTTCCCGGAGGAAGCGCGACGTCATCGCCGGGTCGTCGTGGACGGGGATCTTGGCCGCGGCCACGTAGCCGGCCTTGACGAGCTTGACCTCCCGCTCCTCCATTTCCTCGACCATGCGCTGGAAGGTGAAGGACTGCCGGTCGACGGCCTCCAGCCGCTGCCGCACTTCCTCCTCGAAGTCGGGGTCCTGGAGGTGATACTTCCCGTGGATCCCCAGGATCCGCGGGCTGATGTCGCCGCTGAGGACGTGGCTGAGGACGTACGTCCCGGCAAAGTCGTCGCGGTGGATCTGAATCTTGTAAATGCTTCCCATGCCCCCGACGGCGATGGGCTCCAGCGCGGTGAAATAGGGATAGCGCTCCCCGATCCGGAGGCCCGGCACCGCCGAGGTCGGGACCGGCTCGAGCGAGCGCGCCGTTTCGGGGCGAGGGGCGACCATACCATTTTGCATTATACCACCCGCTCCCGCCGGCGGATCAGATCGACAGGGAGAGCGCCCAGGCCCGGTAGGTAGTCCCGGAGTCCCATTCGTCGCATCGTCCGTCGGGATATCCGTTTCTCAGCGAGTCGACAGGACGGAAACGAGCTTGCACAGCCGTCGGCCCGCGGGCGTGGCCCACACGTCCTGCGCCTCGGCGGCCAGGCGCCGCGCCCGCTCCGGATCGGCCCCGCGAAGGGCTTCCCGGGCCTCTTGGCGGAGCCGATACGCCTTCCCCGCCAGAAGCATGAGAGGCGCCAAGTCGGCCCCGCAACGCGCGCACTCCGGCGTTTCCCGAAAGCGGGCCCGGCAGACCGGACACTGCAAGGCGTTTTCTCCGCTCACTCCTTTCCCTCCACGAAGAAAAGCAGTTCCTTGAGTTCCTCCATAGCCTTGGCCAAGGCCTGCCGATCCAGACGGCCGATCGAGGCCTCAACCCGCTCGTTCAGCCCGATCGCCTCCTCCTTGTCCTCCTCGTGCAGGTTCTCCAGGACCCGCCGGGAGCGTGCCAGGACGGCTTGGGCGTCCCGCGTCGCCCGGGCCCACTCCGGATCGGCCGACGTCAGCCGGCCCCGGGCCTCGGGGCCCGCCTCGCCCTGAGCGGAGCCGAGCGGCTCCTGGGCGACTCCCTCCGCCGGGGAGCTCCCAAGTACTTCTACGGTGTCCGTCGGCCCGACCTCCGCGCCCTCCGGATCCCCGCTCTCTTCTCCTCCCTCCACGGTATGGAAAAGCTCTTGGAGATCGTCGGCGCGACGGGCGTAGAGGGCCCGCATCCGCTCCCGAGCTCCCGCCAGCTCCTCCGCGGTCTTGGACCGGAGGGCCCCTTCGATCTTGATTTCTTTGGAGCGACCCGTTCGTTTCTCGATGGCCGTCACCCGGAGGATCCCATCCAGGTCCAGACCCATTCGGCAGACCACTTCGTTGGGCCCCTCGAGCGGAGTCAATCCAGAGATGCGAAACTGCCCGACTCGCAGGTTCTTGAGCGCGTCGGGCTCGTCGCCCTGAAAGATCTCGATTTCCACTTCCTCTTGAAAGGGATGAGACGTGCAGTAGCTCTCGGCGCGCGTGACCGGGAGCGGAGTGTTCCGCCGGATGATGGGATGGTAACAGTAGGGATATGGAAACCCTTCCCGCTCCCCCAGGTAAGAAGGGCCGAAGGAGTACGGCGAGACATCCACGAGCACCCGCTCGATCGCATGGCCGGCCAGGCGAGAGGCCAGAACCCCCGCTCCGAGCGCCACGCAGAGATCGGGATGCACCTCCTGCCGGGGCTGGAGGCCCGTCCGTTCCTCCAGGACCCGCGTCACCAGGGGCGTCCGCGTCGAGCCGCCCACCAGGAGGATCGCGTCGAGATCCCCCGGCGTTTTCTTCGCGTCCTCCATCGCCCGAGAGACACTGTCCAAGGTGGCGTCGATCAGAGAACGGATCATCCTTTCGTACTCGTCGCGGGACACTTCCAGCTCGAGGTTGAGCGGTTTTCCGTCCTCCGTCACGAGCGCCTCCTCGCGCACCTTGACGTGGGGCTCGAAGCTGAGCTTCTTCTTCGCCTCCTCCGCGGCCCACCAGAGTCGGGAGTAGGCCACCGGATGGCCGCGGCGCAGATCGATCCCGTACCGTCCCTGGAACTCCTCCAAGAGGCGCCCCGTCAGGAGCTCGTCGAAGTCGTCCCCGCCGAGACGCGTATTGCCGTGGCTGGCGAGCACCTGCGTGACGTCGTTCTCGGTCGTGACGATCGAGACGTCGAACGTGCCCCCCCCGAGGTCGTAGATCATGACCGTGCGCCGCTT
>Ga0187892_10011488_pt1 | contig 10838 bp, 8 predicted proteins | sample MA1701073metaG_FD_139345 | JGI IMG/M metagenome (GOLD analysis project Ga0187892, IMG submission 139345) | Bio-ooze microbial communities from a basaltic lava cave in the Kipuka Kanohina Cave System on the Island of Hawaii, USA - MA170107-3 metaG ... | reverse complement strand
TCCTCCTCAACCACCCGAACGTCGACATCGCCTGCCTCACCGCCAACGAGCAGGCGGGGAAGCGGCTCGACGAGGTGCAGCCGAACCTGCGCGGCCTCTCCGGGCTCTCCCTCGAGAGATTCTCCGGCCAGAAGGCCGACGCGTATTTCCTCTCGCTGCCGCACGGCGAGGGTGCGCAGCTCGCGCCGAGGCTCGCCGGCCGCGTCATCGACCTCTCCGGCGACTTCCGCCTCGCCGACCGCGCCGCGTGGGAGAGGCACTACAAGATGCCGCACCCCGCGTGGGACTCGCAGAAGGACTTCGCCTACGGCGTCCCCGAAATCAACCGGCGCCGCATCCGCGAGGCCCGGTGTGCCGCCGTCGGCGGATGCTTCGCCACCGCCGGCATCCTCTCCTGCTGGCCGCTCGTGTCCGAGGGCCTGGCCGCCGGCCCCATCGTGATCGACGGCAAGACCGGATCGTCCGGCTCGGGCGCGAAGCTCTCCGAGAAGACGCACCACCCGCTCCGCGCGCTCTCCTTCTTCGCGTACGAGCCGTTCCACCACCGGCACACGCCGGAGATCCGGCAGGCGCTCGGCGGCCACGAGGTCCTCTTCCAGCCCCACTCCGCGCCGCTCGTCCGCGGCGTCTTCACGACGTCGTACGTCCCGCTCAAGCAGGCGATGACGGACGACGGCCTGCTCTCGCTCTTCCGCAAGGCGTACGAGGGGGAGCGGTTCGTCCGCCTCGGCCAAGGCACGACCAATGTGGCGTACGTCGCGAACTCCAACTTCGCCGACATCGGCGTCGCGGCGGACGGGAAGACCGCGATCGTCTTCGCTGCGATCGACAATCTCATCAAGGGCGGCGCGGGCCAGGCCGTCCAGTGTTTCAACATCATGCACGGCCTCGACGAAGAAACGGGATTGCGCATGATGCCGGGGCATCCCTGATATGGATCCCGGATTCCGGATCCCGGATCCCGGCCCGCGGGCGGCGATGCCGTCCGGTGCGCCGGGATCAGCGATCCGGCATCTGGAATCAGAGGAGCGCACATGACCCTGGCGATCGACACCGACCCCTATCTGCTCAGGACCTACCGGCGCATGCCGATCGACCTCGCGCGCGGCGAGGGCGTCTACGTCTGGGACACGATGGGGACGCGCTACCTCGACTTCTACGCCGGCCACGCGGTCGCGTCGACCGGCCACTGCCACCCGCGCGTCGTCCAGGCGATCCAGGACCAGGCCGCAAAGCTCATCTTCTACTCCAACGTCGCCGGCCTCCCGCTGCGGACGCAGGCCGCGCGCCTGCTCGTCGAGGCGGCCCCCTCCGGCTTCACCCACGCCTTCTTCGCCAACTCGGGCGCGGAGGCGAACGAGGCAGCTCTCAAGATGGCGCGGAAGCACACGGGACGCACGGACGTCGCCGCCATGCAGGGGGGCTTCCACGGCCGCACCGCGGGCGCCATGAGCGTGACCGGCGTCGACAAGTACCGCGTCGCGCCGCTCGTTCCGGGCACGACGTTCATTCCGTTCGGCAACATCGCGGCCGCGGCCGCGGCGATCTCGGAGCGCACGGCGGCCGTGATTCTGGAGCCGATCCAGTCGATGGCGGGCGTCAAGACGGCGGGCGCCGAGTACTTCCAGGGGCTGCGGACGCTCTGCGACCGCCACGGCGCGCTCCTCATCTACGACGAGGTGCAGACCGGCATCGGCCGCACCGGTCAGATGTTCTTCGCCCCGCGCCACGGCGTCTCCCCCGACCTCATCACGCTCGCCAAGGGCATCGCCAGCGGCGTGCCGCTGTCGGCCGTCCTCGTCTCCGCGCCCGTCGCCGAGCGCGTGCAGTACGGCGAGCACGGCGCCACGTTCGGCGCCGGCCCCCTCGCGATGGCGGCGATGAAGGCGACGCTCGAGGTGATGCGCGACGAGAAGCTGCCGGAGAACGCGGCGTCGGTCGGCGCGGTTCTCGCGGAGCGCCTGCGCGCCGTGAAGGGCGTCGCCGAGGTGCGCGGCGCCGGCCTGCTCCTCGGGATCAAGGTCGCCGGCGACGCGGCGGCGCTCCAGAAGGCGCTGCTCGGGGAGGGCGTCATCGTCGGGACCGCGGACGAGCCGGGCGTGCTCCGCCTCCTTCCGCCGCTCACGCTCCAGAAGGGGCACGTCGACGACTTCCTGCGCACGTTGACGGCCTGCATCGGACCCTGATAGGATCCCCGATCCATGCCGAGCTCGCTCAAGGGCAAGCACTTCATCTCGACGCAGGAGTTCGCCCTTGCGGACCTGGAGGCGCTGCTCGTGCGCGCGCGCGACTTCAAGCACGGCGGCCCGAAGGGGAAGCCGCTCGAGGGGAAGTCGGTCGCGCTGGCGTTCCTCAACCCGTCGATGCGCACGCGGCTCTCGATGGAGCTGGCGGTGCGCGAGCTGGGCGGCGTGCCGCTCACGCTCAACGTCGGGTCCGACTCGTGGTCGCTGGAGCACCGCGACGGCGTCGTGATGAACGAAAGCAAGACCGAGCACGTGAAGGACGCGGTCCGCGTGCTGGCGCGCTGCGTCGACGCGATCGGCGTCCGCTCGTTCGCCGCGATGGAGAAGCCGGAGGACGACCTGCAGGACACGGTCATCCTCTCGTTCAAGCGCCACTCGCCCGTGCCGGTCGTCAACCTCGAGAGCTCGCTCTCGCACCCGTGCCAGGCGATGGCCGACATGATGACGCTGGTGGAGCGGCGCGGCGCCGTCCGCGGCACGAAGGTCACGCTGACGTGGGCGCCGCACCCGAAGCAGCTGCCGACGGCCGTCCCCAACTCGTTCCTCCTCGCCGCGACGCAGTTCGGGTGCGACGTGACGCTGGTGCATCCGGAGCAGTTCCCGCTGCCGGGGCGCGTGATCGAACTGGCCCAGAAGAACGCGGCCGCGGCCGGGCGCCCGCTCAAGATCGTCCACAACCAGCCGGAGGCGTTCATCGGCGCGCAGGTCGTGTACGCCAAGAGCTGGGGCAGCGTCGCGTACTACGGCAACTGGGAGCGCGAGACCCAGATCCGCCGCACCTACACGAACTGGATCGTGGACGAGTCGAAGATGGCGCACACCGCCGACGCCGTCTTCATGCACTGCCTGCCGGTGCGGCGCAACGTCGAGGTCGCCGACAACGTGCTCGACGGCCGCCGCTGCGTCGCCTACGACCAGGCCGAGAACCGCCTCTGGGTCCAGATGGCGCTCCTCGAGGCGCTCATCAAGTAGATCTCGGATTTCGGACTTCAGATTTCAGCGGCGCCGGCGGCACCGAAATCTGAAATCGGAAATCTGAAATCGGCGAGGATCGATGCGTCCTGAAGACGTGGGGCTGCTGCGCCAGGCGCTGCCCTACATCAACAAGTTCGGCGGCAAGATCTTCGTGATCAAGCTCGGCGGCGACATCGCCGAGCAGGACGCCGTGCTCCACATGTTCTGCGAGGAGGTGGCGCTGCTGGTGCGCGTCGGCATCCACGTCGTCATGATCCACGGCGGCGGCAAGCAGGCGACCGACCTGTCGGAGAAGCTCGGCATCGAGCCCAAGATCATCAACGGGCGGCGCGTGACCGACGACCGCACCCTCGACGTCGTCAAGATGGTCTTCGCCGGCCAGATCAACACCGAGATCCTCGCGTCGATGCGCAAGGCCGGCATCGCCGCGGTCGGCCTCTCCGGCGTCGACGGCAACATCGTGCATGCGCGGCGACGCCCGCCGAAGATGATGAAAAACGACGCGACCGGGAAGGAGGAGCTCGTCGACTTCGGCCACGTCGGGGACATCGACCGCGTCGACGTGAAGCTCCTGCGGACCCTCCTGCAGGCCGACTTCGTGCCGGTGATCGCGTCGCTCGGCGCGGACGACCAGGGGAACGTCTTCAACATCAACGCCGACACGGTCGCCAGCACGATCGCCGGCGAGCTCGAGACGGAGAAGCTCATCCTCGCCAGCGACATCGACGGCATCCTGCGGGGCGACCGGACCATCATCTCGCGCGCCAGCGTCGCGGAGATCGAGGGGCTGATCAGGGACGGCGTGATCCGCGGCGGGATGATCCCGAAGGCGCAGTCGTGCATCGAGGCGCTCGCCGACGGCGTGCGGAGCGTGCACATCATCAACGGCATGCGCCCCAGCGCCCTCCTCGAGGAGGTATTCACCGACACCGGCTGCGGGACGATGATCTACCGGTAGCCCGCAGAAGAAGAGGGATCATCCCCCATAATGCTCCCGGAGCGGTGTCCCATCCCTAGTAGGAGTGCGTCGGACCAGGTCTGACGCGCCGTTCCCCGTTCGAGCGGTCCAACGGCGAACGGGGAACGATGCAACGGCGTAGCGGGGAGACCATCGGATGAACTGGGCCCTTGCAGTTGCCGCGCTCTTGGCGCAGGTCGAGCAGCAGAAGGTCGACAAGGCGATCGATGACGGAGCCGCGTGGCTGACGAAGCGCTTCGACCGCGGCTTCGACTCGTCGAGCTGGAACTCCACGCTCGAGCTGGTGATGCTCACCCTCTCACACGCGAACGTCAAGCCCGACGACCCGGTCTACAAGAAGGGGCTGGAGGCGCTCGAGAACACGAAGCTCCAGTACACCTACCGCGTCGCCGCGCTCGCCATGGCGCTCCAGCGCATCGACGCCGTGAAGTACCAGGACCGCATCGCGTACTGCGCGCAGTGGCTCGTCGACACCCAGCTCCCCGACGGCGAGTGGGGCTACCCCGACACGCTCACGTCCCCCACCGAAGTGCCGAAGGCGGTGGAGGTCGACCCGCCCAGGATCGAGAAGAAGAGCGAGCCGAAGGCGGGGCAGACGCAGTCGACCGTCAAGATCCGCCGCGTGATCAGCAAGAAGCTCAACATGAAGGCCAAAGGGGACATCTCGAACACCCAGTTCGCCATCCTCGGCCTCAAGGCGTGCCACGACGCCGGCATCGAGATCCCGAAGGAGACGTGGGGGGGCGCCCTCGGCTACATCCTCAAGTTCCAGAGCCAGGACGGCGGATGGGGCTACACCTTCAACGGGATGAAGGACAGCGAGACCTACTCGTCCATGACCTGCGCCGGCGTCTGCAGCGTCGCGATCTGCCTCTACGGGATGGGCACCAAGCAGGCGACGGCGGTGAAGGCCCCCGCCGTCCAGCGCGGCCTCGCCTGGCTGGCGAAGTATTTCGTGCCGGACGACAACCACAACATCGAGCGCAGCCACGTCGCCGACCCGAAGCGCTGGCTCTACTATTACCTCTACTCGATCGAGCGGGTCGGCAAGATCGTCGGAATCGAGGAGCTCGGGCGGCAGAAGTGGTACGATGTCGGGGCGAAGTACCTCCTCGAAAAGCAGAAGAAAGACGGCAGCTGGTGGACCGGCATCGACGGGGTTCAGTGGAGGCAGGCCGGCGACATCGAAACGGCCGACACCTGCTTCGCGATCCTCTTCCTGACGAAAGCCACCCCGCCGCTGGTCGCGACGGGCGACACCAAAGCGAAGAAGTAACTTTCTTGTAAGGTTGGTTGGGGAGGATCTATGCGGTACCTCGGACTTCTCGCGATCCCGGCGCTGATCGCCGCGGTGACGCCGTTCGACCTCGACTGCGAGCTGCCGACCGGCACGCCGTTCGACTCGATCAAGATCCCCAAGGAGACGCCGACCGGCGGCGGCGCGAGCGATACGTCCACCCAAGGCGGGCAGAACAAGCCGCCCCCGCCCCCCGACGGGAAGCCCGGCGAGACGCGCGCCGAGGACCCCAAGAAGGCGCCGCCCCCGAAGCCGCCGTCGGGCCTGCCCGGCGTGAGCGCTCCCTCGACGATCGACTACCAGCAGCATCTCGGCTGGAAGCCGAAGGACGACATGGTCGACTACCAGGATCCGATGAAGGGCGGGGTCGCCACCGGCCCGTACCGCAACGACAACGTCGAGAAGTGGGACGTCACCACGTACCCGCCGTCGGTGCCGAACGACCTCTACGTGTACGCCGTCACGCGCTTCCTCATGGTCATGCTTCACCCCGCCATGCTGAGCGAGCGCGAGCAGACACAGTACCTCATCGAGATCGGCTACCCGGGCCACTACGCGGCCACGGCGACGAAGGACGAGGCGCGCCTGAAGCGGATGGCGCAGGCCGTGCTGACGTCGGTCGGACCGATGCAGAAGCAGCCGCCCGCCAAGCCCGCGGGCGAGGTCGCGCAGAAAGTCTACATGGACCTCATCTCGCGCTACTGCTACGAGGCGGACTTCGGCAAGTGGATCCTCGCGCAGCCGTCCGAGGTGACGCTGCCGGTGCTTCTCGAGGTCGTGAAGAACCACAAGCACCCGTTCCTCGTGCGCAACGCGGTCTTCATCCTGCGCTGCTACAACACGCCGGAGGTCGTTCCGCCGCTGCGCGACCTGCTGATGAAGACGACCGACAAGTGCATCCGCAACCGCGCGCTCGCCGCGCTCGTGCGCTGGCAGGACGCGGAGATCGTCGACTGGCTCTGCAAGCAGGTGGGCGGCGCCGACCAGAGCTTCCAGAGCTACGCGCTCTGGGCGCTCGGGCGGATCGGGCACGCCGGCGGCATCGACATGGCCTGCGCCTACGCGCGCAAGAACGCGGGCGACGGCGAGTCGCTCTGGGCCGCGATCCCGGCGCTCGGCTGGCTCGGCGAGAAGGCGCTCGGCGACAAGAAGAAGAAGATCGAGGAGACGCTCCTCGCGCTCGAGAAGGTCGTCCCGGGGATCAAGGACCCGCCGGCCTGGGACGGCACCGGCATCATGGCGACGCGCGCGCCCGACCCGCCGAACGCGCTCTCGAAGATCCTGATGCAGCGCATCACGATCGCCCTCGCGCTCGTCGGCCGCGCAGGCTCGATCGAGTCGGTCAAGAAGTGGGTCGACTCGGACGTGATGCAGCCGAACAAGGACTTCTTCCGCGAGGTCAGCCAGAAGCTGCCGTAGGGGCGCGAACGCGCAGTTTCACGTATCAGGCATCAGGTTCAAGTCGTCGTCGGATGACCGTCGACGGTCAACGACATGATACGTGATACACGAGACTTGAAACTGCGCGAACCGCGCCGGGCCCGGCTGCGTTCCACCCGTCATGGTCGGCGTCTCGAGATCGCTCGCTGCGCGCCGCCGCTCGTCCGCCAGGTCCGCGCCCCTGACGTTCTGGCGGGTGCCGGGCGTCATGTTCTGCGCGGCGGCATGGGTGTTCGCTCCCGCGGCGGTCATCGCGCTCGTCGGCGTGCGGGCGCAGCCGGCCAGCCCGGCGCCGTCCCCCACGATCGCCGACCGCATGGCGGCGGCCGCGGGCACGCCGATCGCGGAGCCCGAGCCGCCGGTCCCGCTGGCCACGTCGCATGACGAGATGCTCGCCAACCGTCTCCATGGCGCGCGCAAGTGGCTCGCGGCCCATCGGTCGAAGGACGTCGCGGCGACCGGGGCGGCGGTCCTCGCGCTCGCGGGCGTCGACCGCGAAGCGATGCGGCTCGGGATGATGCACATCGTCGTCTCGCAGGACGCCGACGGGTGGCTCGGCCCGCGCGCTCGGCCCCTCAACCACGCGCTCGGCATCCTCGCCCTCCTCGCCGCTCGGTCCGCGGAGGCGACGCCGCTGATCGACATCACGATCCGCCAGGCGCTCGGCGCGCCGGCCGCGGCGCCGGACGACCCTTGGATGACGCTTGCGCTGGCCCGGGCGCGCGCGGCCGGATTCGACGTGCCGCAGGTGCGGCTGGCGCGGGCGTTCTCGCACCTGAACGCGGCGCTCGCGGCCCCCAAGGTCGATCGCTGCACAGCGGCGCTCTCGGTGCTGGCGCGCCTGGCGATCGGCGCCGGGCCTACCGACCCCTTCCTCGCGGCGAGCGCCGCGATGCTCCGCGCACCCGACCCGACCGACACGTGCGGGCAGGCGCTCGGGGCGGTCGCGCTCTACGAGTATGACGGCACGCCGCCCGCGGCCGCGCAGGCCCGGCTCTTCCGGCTGCAGTCGCGGGGGGCGACACGATGGGCTCGTGGGGGCCCGACGCGTGCTGCGGCGGCGCGGGCCGGGTGTTCGCGACCGCGCTCGCGTCGATGGCACTCGCGCTCAATCCGGAGGGGCCCAGGCGCTGACTGCCCCTTGAGCGGGCGGCCGCCGCAAACTACAATCCTCCGCCATGACCGACGCGCCTCCGCCAGCCGCACCGCCCCCGCCCCCGCCCCCGCCCGTGCCCGTCCCGCTCGGCCCCGGCGAGTACACGCCGACCGCGGACGAGCGCACGACCGCGATGTGGGCGCACCTCGGCGCTGCGATCGCGAACTGGGTGCTTGGCGGGAACGGCTGGCTCGTCGCGCTCATCATCTGGCTCGTCAAGAAGGACTCGAAGTTCGTCTCCTTCCACGCGGCGCAGGAGCTGTTTCTCCAGATCGGCGTCTTCATTCTCGTGGTCACCTGCATCGTGACGGGCATCTTCTGCCTGATCCCGTGCTTCTTCATCCCCGTCATCCTTCTCGGCCATGTCATCTACGCGATCGTCGTCGCGATGAAGGCGAACGCCGGCGAGTGGGCGGAGTACGTCGTCGTCGGCAGCATGGCCAAGAACATGATCCTGAAGCCGTAGCGCGCTCCGCGCTTCAGGTCAAGCCGGGGTCGACCGACGACGACGTGAAACCTGATCCTTGATACGTGAGACAGCGCGTCACCCTTTGCCGACGCGCTCTAGGCCGCCGCCTCGCGCCCCAGCAGCTTCCTCATCCGCCGCGCGATCTCCTCCGCCGGGCTGTCCGGCGGAAGCACGTCCATCGCGCCGAGCGCCGCCAGCTCCACACACGTCGCCCAGTCGCCCGCCCGCCCGACCACGTGTCAAGCCGCGTCGGACGGCATCAGCCTGCGGAGGCGCTTCGCGAGCTCGGGCCCGACAAGGGCTGGCGGGACGACTTCGATGGCGCCGAGCGAGGTCAGCTCCGTGTACGCGTCCCAGCTCGCCTGCGCGATGACGACGAACCGCACGCGCGGCCCCAGCGGGCGGAGCACCCTCAGCACGCCGGCGGCGCGATCGTCCGAGACGACGACGATGTCGGTCTCGACGCGCTGCAGAGCCAGCGCCGCCTCTTTCGCGTCGGCGACCGCGCGCGGCCTGAACTCGTGGGGAGCCAGCGCTCCCAGGACGCGCTCGCGGCGGTCGGCGGCGGCGTCAACGATCAGGACGGTGGGGCGCTTCAGCCTCGTGGTCAATGGCATACGTCACTCCTCGCCTCCCCCCATATTCTATGACGCCTCCCGGACCTCCGCGTTTCCCCCGATCGGAACGCCCGCGCGCGGGCGTCACGTATAATGGGAAAGGCCATGGCGGAGCAGCAGCAACAGCAGCAGCAGGAGCGCACGTTCGAGCAGGTCGCCCTGCAGAAGGGCCTCATCACCCAGGAGCAGCTCGACGAGTGCGCGACGATCCGGAAGAAGGTCGCCGAGGCCGGCCTCGAGACGACGCTCGAGGAGATCTTCGTCAAGAAGGGCTACCTCACGAAGCAGAAGGCCTCCAGCATCAACGGCGCTCTCGGCCGCGCGAAGTTCTCGATCGACGGCTACGCCCTCCACGAGAAGATCGGCCAGGGCGGCTATGGCGCCGTCTACCGCGCCAAGCAGACCGCCCTCGACCGCTGGGTCGCCATCAAGGTCCTCCTCCCGCGCTTCGCCCGGGAGCGCGACGCCGTCGAGCGCTTCCTCCGCGAGGCGAAGGCGATCGCGCGCCTCAACCACCCCAACATCGTCTCCGGCATCGACGCCGGCGAGTCGAACGGGATCTACTACTACGTCATGGAGTACGTCGACGGCGAGACGCTCGAGAAGTCGCTCAAGAAGCGCGGCACGATGCACTGGAGCGAGGCGATGCCGGTCGCCCGCGCCGTCGCCCTCGCGCTCGACCACGCGCACCAGAACGACGTCATCCACCGCGACATCAAGCCCGGCAACATCATCCTCACCCGCGACGGTGCCGTGAAGCTCGCCGACCTCGGCCTCGCCCGCATCGCCAGCGGCGACGACATCTACGTCACCCAGACCGGCGTCATCGTCGGCACGCCCGCCTACATCTCGCCGGAGATGGCGCGGGGCGAGAAGGTCATCGACATCCGCTCCGACGTCTACTCGCTCGGCGTCACCCTCTTCGAGATGCTGACCGGCAAGCCCCCCTACGAGTCCGACAAGGCCCTCGTCGTCGTCACCAAGCACGCGACCGCCGACATGCCGGTCCACCGCGTCGCCGAGCGCAACGTGCCGGGCAACATCGTGTCGCTCGTGAAGAAGATGACGATGCGTGACAAGCGGCTCCGCTACCAGTCCCCCGCGGAGCTGCTCGTCGACATCGACGCGGCGATGCGGGGCGAGCGGATCGAGGCGCCGGAGACGGTCTCGGTGAAGGCGCCCGAGCCGCCGGCGCGGCCGCCCGTCGTCCACTACGTGCCGCCGCACGGGCCGGTGCGCGGAAACCCCCTGGTGGCGATCGCGGTGGCGGGGGCGACGCTCCTGGGCGCGCTCGCGCTCGCGTGGGTCGTGCTCCGTTCCGGCGGGCCGTCGCCGATCGCGTGGCAGCCGCCGCCGGAGACCGTCCAACCTCCTCCGCCCCCGCCCAATCCGCGCGAGCAGGCCGCAGCCGACGAGTTCGCCGACGCCGAGCGGTACGAGGAGGAGAACCGCGGCCGCGACGACGCGTTCGAGGACATCCACGCGCGCTGGAAGCGGGCGCGCGACGCGTGCTTCCTCACGCCGTACGAGGCGCGCGTGAAGGAGAGGATCGATCGCACCGACGAGCTCATCGTGCGCGAGATGGGGCTGAGGCTGTCGAAGCTCCGGACGCGCGTCGCGGAGCGGGTCGGCGTCGGCGAGCACGGGCTGGCGATCCGC
>Ga0187892_10011487_pt1 | contig 10839 bp, 14 predicted proteins | sample MA1701073metaG_FD_139345 | JGI IMG/M metagenome (GOLD analysis project Ga0187892, IMG submission 139345) | Bio-ooze microbial communities from a basaltic lava cave in the Kipuka Kanohina Cave System on the Island of Hawaii, USA - MA170107-3 metaG ... | reverse complement strand
CGTTGAGTGTGACGAATGAAAGCGGGCAACTCTTCTATAATTTAGGATTTATGACTCTGGGACTCTCCGGGATCCTCGGCGCGGTCAATTTCCTGACGACGATCATCACGATGCGCGCGCCAGGCATGACCTGGGGACGGCTCCCGATCTTCGTCTGGTCCATCTTCTCGACGGCGATCCTGTCACTACTGGCAACCAACTTCGTTTTTGTCGTGTTGCTGCTCGTGATACTGGATCGAATCGCTGGAATGAGTTTCTTTGACCCGGCGCGCGGCGGCAACCCGATCCTCTATCAGCATTTATTCTGGTTCTATTCGCATCCGGCGGTCTATGTCATGGCAATCCCGGGCATCGGTGCGGCGCTGGAAGTGATCCCTCACTTCGCGCGCAAGCCTCTGTTCGCCTACCGCTGGGCTGTGGCAGGCTTTCTGGGCATCGTGGTGTTGAGTTTTACGGTCTGGGCGCACCACATGTTTACGACCGGGATGCCGGAGAATCCACTGCCCTTCATGGTGACCACGGAATTGATTTCGATTCCCACTGGATTTATCTTTCTTTCGGCATTGGGAACGATCTGGCTGGGGCGATTGTGGCTCAAGACGCCGATGCTGTTTGGGCTTGCAGTGATTTTCAATTTTCTGATCGGCGGCATCACGGGCATCTTTTTAGCCGATGTTCCCGTTGACCTGCAATTACAGGACACTTTTTGGGTGGTGGCTCATTTTCACTACACGATCGTAAGCACACAGATCTTCGGCTTGATGGCGGCAATCTATTACTGGTTTCCCAAGTTCACGGGCCGCATGTACAACGAGAGGCTGGGCAAACTGCATTTCTGGTGGATGTTCATCACGTTCAATACCACGTTCACGCCCATGTTCTGGCTGGGGATCCAGGGTATGAATCGCCGCGTGGCGCAGTACCTGCCCGAGTTTGCTGACCTCAACCGCTGGGTGAGTCTGAGCGCTTTCTTGATGGGAGCCAGTTTCCTGGTATTCCTTTACAACCTCATTTACTCGTGGGCGCGTGGTCCCAAAGCCGAAGCCAATCCCTGGAAAGCGCGCACTCTGGAGTGGTTAACTTCCTCGCCCCCGCCGCACGAGAACTTTCCGCGTGAACCCGAGGTGGTTGGCGATCCGTATGATTACGGCGTGCCTGGTTCTGTCCACGCCTTGGTCCCGATTTCGGGCGCTTCGACCCAGGGAGATGACTGAAAAGGATCAGTTTATGAAAGAAGCAACCGACAAGAGTTTTCGGAAACGTCTCGGCTGGATCATTTTTATTGCATTGGCTGTTTTGACAATCATTGAATTCCTGGTGGGAGCACTCGTCCATCCAGCAACGCCTTATCTGGTCCTCACGGCAATCGTCAAAGCCGGGTTGATCGTTTACTACTTCATGCACATTGCGCAGCTCTGGCGAAAGGACGATAAACACAAATGACCACCGTTTCTCTCCAGCACGGACGCTACAACCGATTAAGCATCAACCGTTTGGGTTTGTGGTTGTTTATTCTCTCTGAATCCGGCATCTTTGCCGCCCTGTTGTTTGCCCGCTTTTATCTGTTGGGATTCGAGCGCGCGTCGGAGTTGAACCAGACCATTGGATTGATCATCACAAGTATATTGCTCATCAGCAGCTTGACCGCTTACCGCGCTGAATCCGCCATTGCGCAAGGTGATCGAAAAGCTTTCCTGCGCAATACGCTGGCAACCATCCTTTTGGGCGCTGTGTTCGTAATCGGTGTTGGGATCGAATGGTCGCAGGCTTTTGTCCACTTCCCGCCTAACCAGCTCTTCGGGACAGTCTTCTTTAGCATGACTGGAATGCACGCTTTTCACGTGTTGACCGGTTTGATCATGCTGGCGCTGTTGTATCTGAACGGGCGTCAGGGAGCGTATTCAGCCGAAGATCACTGGGGACCGGAGGCGGTTGTCAAGTACTGGCACTTCGTGGACGTGGTCTGGGTTTTCTTTTACCCCGCCTTGTACCTGGTCTCTTGAAAAGGAAAGGAGGTGAAAACACAAACGAATTGTCAGTTGGTTGATTGCTTTATAAGCTGAGTGGATATTCCTGAGAGGAGTGTTGAGAAATGCAACGATATTTCTTGTTAAGTGTGTTAGCCAGCCTGGCGCTGATTCTCGCGGCTTGTGGCGGGGCATCGCAGGGCGCTACCGCTGATGCCAGCGGCGCCTTGAACATTGTTCAGGAAGATAGTGAGGAAGGGATGAATTTCGCCCCCGACACGATCGTCCTGACAGCCGGGCAGAAAGTGCGCCTGGTAATCGAGAATCAGGGCGCCAAGAATCACGAGTTCATGATCGGGCGCAATGTCATGTACGCCGAGTCCGGCGCGCCGGATGGCTTCGAGGAGGATTTCTTCATGGCAATTGCCGACCAAATCAATGCCCAACCATCCATGGGTGCCATGGTAATGATGAATGGCGAATTGATGAGCGGCATGGATATGGGCATGGGGGACAGCGACATGGCGGACCACATGGGCTGGATGCTCATGAGCCCCACCGGAACGGGCCCCAGCACGATCGAGTTTACCGTGCCTGAGAACGCGGTCGGCGAGTGGGAGATGGGTTGTTTCGAAGATGACGGCACTCACTACGACGACGGTATGCGCGGCAAAGTGATTGTGGTGGCGCCATAGCTTACCCGGGTATCAAAACCTCTCGCCAGCTCCTGGCGAGAGGTTTTGATACCCGGAAAGAACTCGTTCTAAAGCAATATCGGGGTCATATTCACCTGCGATCCCATCTAAATCCGAGATAGGCGTCCAAAGATATGCATTACCTAGACCGTAGAGCATAGTTCCTTGCACGATTTACCTCCTTACGAATATCAAACGTTGCTTACTTGATAAGTTCAATCGTCACGCTTACAGGGCCGGATACATTCAAAGCCTCCATGTCACCATCTGTTCTTCCCAGAAGAACAAGTCCGTTTGAGTACCCAAAATCCTGGATAAAAATCGCCATATTTGCCCAGGAAGCGTAATAAGTGATATCTCCAATTGAGGATCAATACCGGAAGGCGCGTCCTCTGTGGATAATCGTTTTGGTAAATAACTGATTTTTTCGGTCCCCGCATAATCTTCAATGGTTAAAGTGAGTGGCAGAAGCGAAATGAAGTCCCGGCTGGTGTTGTTATCATACAAAGTGGCTGTGATCACTCTATCTTCGATTGTTATTCGTATTTTCATATTCTGTGTGCCCTCTGCCGCCATTGGCGAAGGCTTGAGAGTGCACTTCAATGGCTGTCGGGATATCACGCCAAAACAAAAAGACTTCCGAAGTTGTTAAGACTTTGGAAATCTTTTTCATAAAACCTGCAGTGGAAAAAGAGTCCATCACTGAACGGCGCGGGTAAAATCAGGTTTTGTATTCATCCCATTGTTCAGCGGGACCATCAAACAAAATTGGGATGGCGTTGCGGATATTCCTTCCCAGAATCCCTGTTGACTGGTCCATTAAAAGAAATTTCCCCGTAAACCTGCGATCAAGGAAAATCATCTCGAGTTGAACCATATCAGCGAGTTTCGGTTCTCCGTCAAAGCCCTGCACTTCGTAGGCCTCTTCACCTGTAGTGGCGATGCCCAGTTTGTCTACAGCTTCACGAGGCAGTAAGGTGACATCGGCACCCGTGTCAACCAGCATCGGCACACTGGACAACGAAGCGCCGGTTGCAGGATTTCGCAGGGTTACGAAGGCAACCGGCGCGGGCGGGTCGAAGTTTTCAGCATCGTATTTCGGCATGGAATTATGTTATGCTTTGCCGACCTTCATCTTGAATTCCGATGCCTGCTTGCGATGAACCAGACGCGGCGTTGGGACGCGGGCGATTTTCTTTTTCCGCGTCTCCGTTTCAGGAAAGATCACGTAGACTATCGCATTTTCGGGCAGACGCACGCCTGCCCTCAGGCGGATCCTGCCTTTTTCCACAATGCCTTCATAGGTTGTGAGAGCCATCATACACCTCGTTCGGAATTATAGCATTGAATGCGGATTCGATTTTACCCAGGCGCGCCTGCTGTTGGCGAAAGCCGCATAAGAAATCTCAATAGCAATCCAAGCCTGCCCTGAGCTTGTCGAAGGGTCGTACCAATTGGTGTCTGCCCATGCGCCTGTGACGCCTTGGGCGCCATTGAGCAGTCCCGCGCGGATTTGGTTTGTCGAGCCAGTCATTTGCAGTTGGATGCGCAGAACATCGTTTGACACCTTCCACCCAGTGAAGAGATCGAGAATATCTCCTGCTGCCATTATTAGGCTGTTAGGGTTGAAATAGAACTGTGTGCGGTATTGGGTTTCGTTGTTCGGCAATGCTCATCATAATAGCAAAATCGATAAACTATTGTATCGCCGGCTCGTCAGGCTCATGACGCATTGGTTATAGGCTTTACTCCTATTACCGCTGACTTTTAACGAAAACATGACACACCCCTTTCCTTAATTTCGGGGTGAGTCATGTCTAGTGCCGAGGGGGAGATTCGGACTCCCGACCAAGGGCTTATGAGTCCCCTGCTCTGCCACTGAGCTACCTCGGCGTGGGCAAAGCGCCGCAAATATTACTATGGGAGATAGGGTTTGTCAACGCAAACGGAAAATTATGCGGAGTGAGATATAATCAGCCAAGGAGTCGTGTGAGCCATGAAGATCCTCGTCCTCAATAACGATTTGATGGAACGCACCGTGATCCAACAGGTCTTGCAGGTGAACGGCCACGAAATCGTCAACGCCGAGAACAGCGAAACGGCCCTGTTCCTCCTTCAAAGCGGGGATATTCGATTCGTCATCGCCGACCGATCCAACACAGATATGGATGAAAAGGCATTCATCCGCAAAGTGCGCGAGTCGAAGCCGCCGTATTACGTTTACATACTTTTGATGACCGCCAAAGTACAGGATGCCGACGTGACCACGCCGCGACTCGGCGCCGACGATTACCTGCACAAGCCCATCATCCCGGCAGAGCTGAAGTCGCGCGTGCACGTCGGCGAGCGGATTCTCAGCCTCGGCGACAATCTCGTCCACGCCAAGGATACGCTCGATAATCTCGCGATGGTGGACACGCTGACCGGCGCATTGAACCAGATCGCGTTTATGATCTTCTCGCGCGGTGAGGTCGAACGGGCGCGCCGCGGTCAGTCTCCATTGAGCCTGCTCGCCTTCGATGTGGACAACTTCAAAGAAACCAATGAAAAATACGGACGCAGCATCGGCAATGATGTGTTGACGGTCATCGCGCAGGGAATTCGCGAGAAGAGCCGCCCCTACGACGGCATTGGGCGCTTCGAGTCGGACATGTTTCTGCTCATCCTGCCCGGCGTGATCGGCACCGACGCGGAAAAGATCGCCGAGCGAATCATCAAGGGCATCACCAACACCCGCATCTCCACGCTGGACGATACCGAGTTGAAGGTTAATCTGAGCGCGGGCATTGTCTGTTTGCCGCGCGTGACAGTTACCACCGATGTGGACGCTCTGGTGGAAAAAACAAAGGAGGCGCTCACAATCGCAAAACGCGACGGGGGGAATCAAATCCACACGATCTACGTGTAGATTCACACACCCAGAAATTGCCAAAGAAACAACGCGACCATCCCTGCAAGGATGGTGATCAGCGTATTCTTGGTTGCCCACGCGGCCATCACCGCGACTAAACCCGCGAGCAGTCGGTAGTTATCCAGTGAAAGATCAAGCGTTCCATCGCGCAAGAACAATTCAGGAAAGACGATGGCAGACAGCACCGCCGGCGGGACATAACGCAAAGCCTTCCGCATCGTTTCCGGGACGTGGAACCTGCCAAACATGTAGATGAGGGAGAATCGCATACCGAACGTGACCAGCCCGCCCAACAACATGACAATCCAAATGTTCATTTTTTCTCCCTGAAGATGCTAAGACCGATTCGGTACATTGCTAGTCCTCCAAAGATTCGCGGAGATTGGCGTAGATGGGTAGATCTCTTTTGGGCTTCGCATTCGTCCTGTCTTCGAGAAACGTCCCAACGGCAATTCCCACTAGAGCGGCAAGGATCAATCCCAACTTGTACGGAAGCGAATACGCGGCGAGCGCGGTCAATCCCGCAGAGAGCGCCGCGGCAACCGCCGGGCGATTCTTCAACACCGGCACAATCATGGCAATGAACGTGAGCGGAAGTGCAAAATCCAGCGACCATGAGTCAGGAATTGCTGCACCGAGGAAAATCCCAATAGCGGTGCTGAATTGCCAGGTTGTCCACAATGCAAGTCCGGCGCCAAGCAGGAACCAATGGCTCTGCGGTTTTATCCCATCCGTTTCGTAATGAATGATGCTCGGTGCGTATGCCTCATCGGTAAGAAGGTAACTCAGCAGAACCTTCCAGCGCACCGATAACGATGCCAAGTACGGAGCAAGCGAAGCGGAATACAGCATGTGACGCAAGTTGACGACCGCGATGGTCAGAACGATCACAAATCCCGGCGCGAAATCCCGCACGAGTTGGGTCGTGATGAACTGCGCCGACCCGGCAAAGACCATCGAAGACATCATTTGCGCGGCGGCGGTCGAAAGCCCGGCATCCAGCGCCAATGCGCCGTAGATCATGCCGAACGGAAAGACACCGATCAATAGCGGAAGTTCGGAACGAACTCCCGCCCAGAAATATTTTCTCTTTTCGCTCATGAAAGTACCTAGTGTGGGAGTGGAATACCTGCGTGATCTTCGAGTTCGACCTCAAGATACATGTCGTGGATCGTCGATTCTAACGTATGTTTGATTCGGGCGCGTTCGCGGGCGCGGTCATGGTTTGGATTATACAAGACTGGCTTGCCCGCCTTGATCTTTCGTTCCCCCGGGTGTAGCGCCAACGGGCAGAATTGCAAAAGTTTTCTCGTATGGTCGAAATACATTTCGCCCAGCCGCGCGAATCCTTTTTTGAACGGAGTCATCTTGAACAATTCATCCAGCGGTTGCGCAGGATCTTCAGGAAAGATAAGCAGACTCCGTCCCTCAAGAAGATGTGACAGGCTCAAGCGATATGTTTCTCGCAATTCCTCCCCGCGATATACGAGAATACAATCCACCGCGCAGCAGGCGGACAGAAAGTTTCGAGACCAGCACAGCAATCTTCAGGCTGTGCGGCATCGTAAGATGCCACTCGCGTTCGACAAAATCCCTGCGGAGGTATTCAGGCGCTCTTTCAAAATCAACCATGTCTGCAATCACCCAAGGATATACGCGCACGGGAAGCGATGCAGTCACTGCGATCGGTCCCAATGCCCCAGCGTGGTTGGAGACAAAGACTACCGGATAGTCTTCGGGCAGGTTCTCACGATTCAGCGTCTCCCCTCCCCAAACCAGCCAGTCCAAGATACGAGCAAGAGACCAGTAGAGCGCGTCGCCTTTCATAGTGAATTCCAGTCTTCATGCGAATCAACCCCCACTGGAAATAATCGTTGCCGCGGCGCGCTGACCGCTTTCGACAGCGCCTTCCATAAATCCCTGAATCGGCGTGGCATGTTCGCCTGCAAAGAACAAGCGGCCCTTCGGTTGGAATAACGTCTTCCAATGTTTCAACACATCGCCCGGTGCGAGAGCCATATACGATCCGCGCGTAAACGGCTCGTTCAACCACGCTACTGTCGCCACGTTTTCGATCAACTTCGAGGAACCGGAGAAGTGTCTTTCAATCTCAGCGACTGCGGTCTCGATGCGCTCTTCATCGCTCATGGCAGAAAGATTTGTGCCGGGTCCACCGCCAGTATACGCGGTGAGGATGCCGCGCTCGTGTTCAAAATGGCTCGTCGCGTGCCACGTCATCACGATCGGCGCATCGGTGGTCAGCCTGCCAGACCAGCCGCGTTCATCCCAGAATCGTTTTCGATATTCGATCATCACTTTCGTCACCGCGCCGTACGGAATCTCGTTAATCATGCGTTGATGCTCAACAGATAACGACGACTGAAAATCCATCAGCCGAGCAGTGGTGAGTGGCACCGCAAGGATCGCAAAATCAGCATCAAGCGTCACATGCGAATCAGCTTGACGATAGGTGACAGACACCCCGTCGGGTTTGATACGAATTGATTCCACACCAGCGTTCAGCCGCATATCGGGTAATGCATCTGCAAGCGCGCGCGGGATCTGGTCGTTGCCTCCGATCACGCGCATGCTCGGCGAACGATCGGTTTCAAAATAGTACATCTTCGCGTTGCGGCACAGATCCAGCAGAGAAAGTTCCTCCGGCTCACACGTGTATTCTGAGCGGATATGTTGGACGAAGTATTGTTTCGCAAAAGGATGCACATCTAACGATTCGATCCAATCGCGCGCAGATTGTGAATCGAGACGCTCCGTTTCGCGCGCCAAGTGAGGCTGTTTCGGGTCTGGGACAAACCGACTCAACTCGGATAAGAACTCCCATTCGCGGTCCACCTCTTCGGCGAGGTTGAAGCCCCACACGCTTCCGTCAGTGAGGGGACCTGACTTCCCGTCAAACGATGCCCAGTCTAGGTCGCCGCCGCGCCAACTTGCCGCGGGCGCAAGCTTCAACCCGAATTGATTCGCAAGAGCGATCATGCGCGCATGACTCTCTTCGATGAACTCGCCGCCGCCCTCCGCTACCAACCCATTCGAAAAATCCCGAACGGTATATACGCGCCCACCGACTCGGTCACGCGCTTCGAGTACAGTGACATTCCACCCGGCGCGATGCAACTCGTACGCGGCGGAGAGACCGGCAAGTCCTGCGCCGATCACGGTAACAGTCTTCTTTTCGATTTTCATGTGGCAAGTATAGCCGGGAACATTCCCCCTACATCAACGGATTCCACCTCAATGACAGATAAAAAGCGATCAGCATCAACACCACCGCGACCGCGTTGAAGATGGCACTGATCTCGGTCGTCTCACGTGTGACGACCAGATACGTCGGAAGATTGCGGAATACGTTTTGCAGTTCGCCAGCGCTGGTCGCGGCGTAATAGGTCCCGCCGGTCATGTCTGCCACCTGCTTCAACGTGACTTCATCCAACTCCCTGCGAAAGCCTCCGCCACCGCCAAAAGGTGCACCAAAACCAAACCCGAAACCGGGCCCGCCAAACTGGTCGCTCTCAGAGAACGCATCGCCGCAGACCATCGGCGAAGTATTGAAGAGCGTGCCAAAGCCAATGGTGTACACGCGGATGCCGCGCGCCATCGCCTCGTTTGCAGCGGTGAACGGAGATGGTCCGGCGTTGCTCGAACCGTCGGTGAGCAGGACGATGATGTGCGGGGCAAACTCACCCTCTGGCACGTGTTGAACGGATACGCCCGGTTGAGCCGGCGCGACGCGGCTGTCAATCTCGGAAATCGCATCAATGGAACGGAGGATGGCGCTTCCTATTGCCGTGCGGCGCGCGGGTATGAGATTAGTGATAGCGTTGACAAGCAAGTTCCTTTCTCTCGTAGGCGGCTGGACCAATTCAGCAAAACCGGCAAACGCCACAACGCCGATCTGCGTACCTTCATCCTGACTGTTGACGAATTCGATGGCAGCTTCCTGCGCCGCGACCAGGCGATTCGGGGGAATATCCGTTGAACACATACTGCGCGAAACATCCATGGCGAGAATGATCGTGGCGCGATTTGACGGAACGATGATCTCCGCGGTGGGTCTGGTCAACGCGAGCACGAGACTGGTTAATGCAAGCAAGAAGAGAATGAAAGGCAGATGCCTTCGCCACCGCGATTGATGCGACGCCGCTTCCCTCACCAGCGACAAGCTGGAATATCGAATAACAAATCGTCTGCGCCGGCGCAATATCCATACATAGGCGATAACGATGAGCGGGATCAGAAGCAGCAAATACAGTGAAGAGAACCACAACATATTCATGTGTGCCAGAGGGAGGAAAGCGTCAGGGCAACCATCATCGTCAGGATCGCAAACGCATTGAAATATACGCTGCCCTCGACAGTTTCGCGTTGCAAAATAAGGTCAACGGGAATTGCCCGGAAGACATCCTGCAATTCACCGGCGCTGCTCGCCGCATAGTAAGCGCCGCCGGTCGCCTCGGCGACCTGCCTTAAGGTGACTTCATCCAATTCGCGCCGCGACCCCGGATCGCCTCCACCGATGGGTGAGCTTACATCCGGGCCACCCTCCAGCTTTTCCTCATTGACATGCTCGGAGCAATTCATAGGTGATTGATTATTCACCGTTCCGAAACCGATCGTGTAGATGCGGATGCCACCCTCCAGCGCCTGTTGCGCCGCGCCCAATGGATTGGGACCATCATTGCTGGATCCATCCGTCAGCAGGACGATCATGTGAGGCGCAAATTCCCCCGGCGCGAGCACCGGATTAGATCCCGTTATCTCCTCCGAGCCAATAGCAACGATCTGGTTGTCGAATTCCGCGATGGTCTCCAATGAACGGATGATCGCGCTTCCGATCGCCGTGCTGTGCGCCGTAGTCAAATTCATAATTGCGTTTTCCAGCAGGAAATGGTTGTCGGTGGGAGGTTGAATCAACTCGGCAGTACCCGCAAACGCAACAACCCCGATCTTCCTGCCGGACGTTTCACTCTCGACGAAGGATAACGCCGCCGCCTTTGCCGCTTCCAGCCGGTTCGGCGGAATATCCACCGTGCACATGCTCCTCGAAACATCCATGGCGAGGATGATCGTGGCACGGTTGGACGGAACGACGATCTCCGCGGTGGGTCTGCTCAAGGCAATCACAAGGCTCGATAACGCAAGCAGGAAGAGGATGAAAGGCAGGTGCCTGCGCAACCACGATCGATGCGACGCCGCCTCTTTCACCAGCGACAAGCTGGAGTAACGGATGACAGACCGCCTGCGCCGG
>Ga0187892_10011486_pt1 | contig 10839 bp, 6 predicted proteins | sample MA1701073metaG_FD_139345 | JGI IMG/M metagenome (GOLD analysis project Ga0187892, IMG submission 139345) | Bio-ooze microbial communities from a basaltic lava cave in the Kipuka Kanohina Cave System on the Island of Hawaii, USA - MA170107-3 metaG ... | reverse complement strand
CGAATCACGAATGACGAATCACGAATCACGGGATGTGCACCGTCGACAGGGCGGCTCCCGTAACTCGTAATTCGTGACTCGTCACTCCGGCCGGCTCTCGATCGCCCCCTTCATCGTGAAGTCCATCGTGCCGCGGCGCATGCGGTCCGGCTTCCCGAACACGCCCTCGAACGCCGCGCGCACCGTCGCGAACGCGCCGTCCTTCCACGTCACGACGCCCTCCAGCCTCCCGCGGCACGAGCTGCGGTTCGGGTCGTCCAGCACGAGCTTCACGTCGCCGCGCAGCAGCCCCGACGGCTCCAGCGTGAGCGCGCCCGAGATCTCCTTCACGCCGCCCATCCCCTCCATGATCGCCGGCGGCGTCAGCTGCTCCAGCCACGCGCGCAGCTCCGCCGCATCGACATCGCGCGCGCGCTCGGGCTTCGCCAGCGCCTTCCGCTCGCGCTCGCCGATCGGCACGCACTCGACGACGGGCGCCGCGTACTGGTTGCCCTCCGAAGCCTTTCCAGCATCCCCGGGCGGCCGTGGGCCGGCGGAGGAGGGTCCGCGCAGCGACAGGTAGACGCGGACGCCCGACTTGATGTCCGGCAGGTGCATCGCCGGCTCCGGCGGCTTCGGAAGCTCGACGCGGATCCGCCCGAGCTCGTCGCAGATCCCGCGCGCCATGCGCTCGTGGTCGACGACGCTGCCCCGGAACGCGGGGAACGACCCGGCGGGCCGCGCCTTCGCGTCGAGCACGAAGCAGTGGATGTTCGACGTGCGGTTGCGCGCCCCGCGGCTCAGCTCGCCGACCTCGCGCGGCATGTCGTCTTCATGCCGCGCGGTGACCGCGACGACGATGAACGGCCGCAGCGCCTCGATCACGTCGCGATGCGCGAGGGCACCCCTCACGTGGTCGGCGCTCGCTCAGCAGTGGCCCGTGTAGAGGTTCGTGGGCCCGCTGATGTTGGTGTTCGTGACGAGGAAGATCGGCCGCTTCTCCTTCGACGCGCGCTCCTTCGCCTCCTCCCACGTCGGCGCCCAGTCGTGCCGGTAGATCGCGAGCGCCTCGTCCGACGGCCGCGCCGCGCGGAACTTCTCGAGGACGCGCGCCGCGTCGTCCTGCGCCAGGATTGAGAGGAGGACCAGGGTTTTCATGCCTTCCACAACGCGCAGCGCTCTGTGCTATTGTCCCCGGCGCCCGGGAAAGGTGTCGCCGGCGCAGGGCTCCCCGTGATTCGTGATTCGCTCCTATTGTCTTCCCGCGCGCGCCGGCCCGCCCCCCAGCATCGGCCACGCAGGACCCGCCGTCCGCCGCACGCGCACGCAGACCACCGTCCCGTCCTGCAGCCCGATGTACAGGTCGCGCCCGTCGATCACCGGGGACGAGTTCCACACTCCGCCCCCCAGCTCGAACCGCATCACGGGCTTGCCGTCCTTGTCGCTGAGGCCGTAGAGGATCCCCTCGCGCGTCGCGACGTAGACCGTGTCGCCGGCCGGACAGACGGTGCTGTCGCGCATCACGCCGTCGATCGTGGCGGCCCACCGCCGGTTTCCGGTCTTCGCCTCGACCGCATGGACCCGCGTCGATTTCTCCCCCTGGTCGGAGCAGAAGTAGACGGTGCCGCCTGCGGCCGTCGGCGCCGCGCTGGTGCGCTCCGTGGCGTTGTAGGTCCAGTCGAGCTTCCCGCCCGCCGATTCGACCGCGAAGAGCTCCCCGTCCTCGCCCGTGACGAACACGCGGCCGTCGCCGACCGCGGGGGCCGAGCCGAAGCCGGTGAACGGCTTGCCGCCCCAGCTCCACACCTGCGGCGGACCCTCCGCCTTCACGCAGTACAGCCGCGGCTCGCCCGTCGTGAAGTAGACGCGGCCGTCCGCGACGGCGGCCGCCGCCGTGACCCGGCTGCCGGCCTGGAACTCCCACGCGGGCTTGTCGGCGCCCGGCTTCACGCCGACGAAGCGCTGGTCGAGCGTGCCGAAGTACGCCAGCCCGCCGGCGACCGCCGGGGACGCGACGATCCGCCCGAGCGCCTTGAGCGCCATCGGCTTCGACCGGTCGCGGAGGTCGATCGCGTGGATCGTCCCGTCGGCGCTGCCGAAGACGAGCAGGTCGTCCGCCGCGGCCGGGGACGAGTCGATCATCCCCTCGGTCGCGTGCTCCCACTCGCGCTTGCCGGTCGCGGCGTCGAAGCAGTAGAGCTTGAAGTCGCGGCACCCGACGTAGACCTTGCCGCGGTGCACGCACGGCGTGCTGCGCAGCTCCTTCCCCAGGCGCTCGCTCCGCCAGCGGAGGCGCGGGACCTCCTCGGGCGCGACGAAGCCGTGCTTCTCGTAGATCTTCGCGATCCGCTGCTCGGCCTCGGCCGGCTGAAGCCCGGCCGACTTCGCCTCCGCCACCTCCTTCGACCACGCCTCGAGCACCTTCCGGTACGCCTGCAGGCTCTGCAGCGCCGCCGCGTCGGTCACGTAAGGCTCGTGCGCCGGGTCCCAGCGGCGCGACTCCGCGAGCGCGCCGTCGTATCTCTCCCCCTGGATCAGCTCCGCGACCGCCGCGGCCAGCCTGCGCGCCTGGCCATCCGCCTCCGCCTTCCTCGCGGACAGCAGCTGCTCCAGCCCCGTCCGCCGCGCCGCGTCGAGCGCGAAGCGGAAGTCGAGACGCTTGAAGATCTCCTCGTAGCGCTTCTGCAGCGCCGACGGGTCGGCCGCGTACTCGTCCGCCCGCACCGCCTTCAGCTGCTCGCACAGCTGCTTCACACGGCCCGCGAGGTCGTCGTACGTCCCGAGCGCGGACCGCTCGGCCTTCGCCTGGATCGCCGGATCGAGCGCATGGCGCGCGAGCGCGTTCTCGTACTCCCCGGCGCCCACCGCCTCGGCGAGCGCCGCGAGCTTCTCGCTCAGGTGCTTCCCCACCGCGGTGTCGACCACTGGCTTCGGCGCGACGAAGCCGTGCCTCTCGTAGGCCTTCGCGATCTCGGCGTCCGTCTTCGCCGCCGGCAGCTCCTTCGACCACGCCTCGAGGCGCGCGCGGTCCGCCTTCAGGCCCGCGAGCGCCGCCGCGTCGGTGACGTACGGCTCGTGCGCGGCGTCCCAGCGCCGCGACTCCGCCAGCGCGTTGTCGTACTTCTCTCCCTTGATGAGCCCGGCGACGGCCCCGGCCAGCGTGCGCGCCTGCTGGTCCGCTTCAGACTTCCGCGCCGTGATCAGCTGCTCCAGACGGGTCCGCCGCCCGGCGTCGAGCGTGAAGGAGTCGAAGGCGAAAGACCGGGAGATCGCGTCGTACCGCTTCTGCAGCGCCAGCGGGTCGGCCGCGTACTCATCGGCCCGAACCTCCTTGAGCTTCTCGCAGAGCTGCTTGACGCGCGCCGCGAGCTCCTCATACGGCGCCAGAGCCGCGCGGTCCGCCTTCGCCCGCATCGCGGGGTCGAGCGCGTGGCGCGTGAGCGCGTCCTCGTACTCGCCCGCCCCGACCGCGGCGGCGAGCGCCGCGTGCTTCTCGCTCAGGTGCTTCCCCACCGCGGTGTCGACCACCGCCTTCGGCGCGACGAAGCCGTGCTTCTCGTAGGCCTTCGCGATCCGCTCCTCGGCCCCGGCCGGCGGCCCCGTCCTCGCCTCCTGCACGTCCTTCGACCACGCCTCGAGCCGGTCCCGGTCCGCCTTCAGGGCCTGCAGCGCCGCCGCGTCGGTGACATACGGTTCGTGCGCGGGGTCCCAGCCGCGCGACTCCGCGAGCGCGCCGCCGTACTGCTCCCCCTTGATCAGCCCCGCGACCGCCGCGGCCAGCTTGCGCACCTGCGGGTCCGCCTCCCCCTTCCGCGCGGTGATCAGCTGATCGAGGCGCGTCCGCCGCGCGGCGTCGAGCGCGTACGGGAAGTCGAGCCGCTTGAAAATGTCCTCGTACCGCTTCTGCAGCGCCGACGGGTCGGCCGCGTACTCGTCCGCGCGCACCGCCTTCAGCTGCTCGCACAGCTGCTTCACGCGGTCCGCCAGCTCGTCGTACTTCGACAGGGCGCTCCGGTCCGTGATCTTCGCCCGGGTTTCCGGGTCGAGCGCGTGCCGGGCGAGCGCGTCCTCGTACTCGCCCGCGCCCACCGTCCTGGCGAGCGCCGCCGTCTTTTCCGCCAGATCGACGGGGGCGGGCCCGGACCGCAGGATGAGGAACACCACGAGCGACAGCACGACGATCCCCGCGATCGCGGCGGGGATGCGCCACTTCGGCCGCGGCGGCGGCTCGAGGGCCGGCTGGACGGTCACGTCCGTCGGGGGAGCGACTTGCGGCGCCGTGACGTGGGTCGTCGGGAGCTGCAGCGTCAGAGGCTCCATCGGCCCCGTCGCGAGCGTGTTCTCCGGCGTCTCCTCAAGCCGCTTCTTCACCGCCTCGAGCGCGTTGGCCATCGCTTCGCAGGTCTGGTAGCGGTCCTCCAGCTTCTGCGCCATCGCCTTCATGATCACCGTCTCGAGCGGCCCCGGAAACCCGGGCCGCACGGAGCTCGGGGACGGCGGCGCCGTCGTGGCGACCTTGATCAGCAGCTCCTGCGCCGTCTTGCCCGAGAACGGGGGCACGCCGGTCGCCAGCTTGTAGAGCGTCGCGCCGAGCGAGTAGACGTCGCTGCGCGCGTCCAGCTCGGAGGCGCTCCCGCTCGCCTGCTCCGGCGACATGAACGACGGCGTCCCCATGATCTGCTGCGTCATCGTCAGGCCCGCGCCGCCGCCGTCGCCCTGCACCGCCTTGGCGATGCCGAAGTCCATGAGATACACGTGGCCGTCCGGCTGGCGCATGATGTTCGACGGCTTCACGTCGCGGTGGACGACCTTCTGCTTGTGCGCGTACTGGAGCGCCCGCGCCATCGTCGCGATGCTGCCGGCGATCCCCGCGAGGTCGGGGGGCGGCGTCTTGTCGATCGTGGCCCCTTCGACGAACTGCATGACGATGAAGGAGCTGCGGACGGTCTTGCCGTCCTTCGTGCGGCTCTCCGCGCTTCCGACGTCGTAGATGCCGGCGATGTTCGGATGCTGGAGGCGGGCGAGGATCCGCGCCTCCTGGCGGAACCGGCCGAGCGACTGCTCGCTCCACTGGGACGAGATGAACTTGACCGCCACGTAGCGCCCGAGCTGGCGGTCCCATCCCTTCCACACCACGCCCATCCCGCCGCGGCCGAGCTCGCGCAGGAGCAGGAACCGCCCGCCCCCCTCCTGCACGCTCGGCCCGAAGTGGCGCACGAGGTCGTTCAGCAGATGTCGCGCGTCCTCCGGCATCGTGTCGTCCGCCATCGGGCGGATCTTCGTCAGCTGCTCGGAGGTGTCCAGCTGCTCCAGCACGCCGGGGCAGGCGCGGCAGGCGTACGACTTGCCCTGCTCGAAGTCGTCCACCTGGCTGTTCAGGCCGCAGCCGGCGCAGATCAGGATGGTCTCGTGGGTGCTCACGCGGTTCCCGTACGCTACCACAGCGTCCAACGAGCGGCAAGACGGCTTCCAGTTTGCCGATTTTCATTGACAGTCTTCGCGGCGCGAAAGAGATTGGCCCCGGTCTATGGGGGCATGCGCCTGTCCGCGCATGCGACAGGTCCTTACACCAGTCTAGGAGAAGAGCATGGCGAAAGTGCCGATGGTTGCGGCCGCCGTCCTGGTGCTGTGCACCGGCGCGTTCGCGGCCCAGCAGTCCCAGCAGAGCGGGTTGCTCTGGTCCGGTCCCGCGGATGAGGCCGCGATGAATCCGACGCAGACCACCGCGGCCCGCCTCGATGTCGAGCCCGCGACCGAGGTGGCCGACCAGGACAAGCAGGATCCCAAGCCGACCGCCCCGCCCGACAAGACCGGCAAGATCAGCGTCCTGGGTCAGATTTCCTACACGATGTACGATGTGGATCCCGACTCGATCTCCGTTCTCACGCTGATCGCAGGCGTCGGCTACTACCTCGACCAGAACCATGAGATCGGCGGATTCCTCGTCACTTCGCTGGCGGACGCCGGTGGCGAGACGACGACCATCATCTCGTTCACGGCGAAGTACAGCTACCACCTGATCCTGGACTCGCCCGATTGGGCGCCCTACGGCGGAGGCTCGCTCGGCTTCGCCAGCTTCAGCAACGGCGCCGACGACTCTGCTTTCCTGGTGGGCATCCACGTGGGCGTGGATTACTTCCTCACCACCAGCGCGGCCGTGAACTTCGAGCTCGGGTACAACATCATCTTCTTCGACGACGCGACCGGCTACCTCCAGCTGCTCATCGGCTTCAGGTTCTTCTTCGGCTAGACCTCGCGTTCAACGGGGCGGGACCCGGCTCTCCTGGGTCCCGCCTCTTTTCTTTCACTCGCAGACGGCCAGCGGCATGGACTAGAATCCCCGTGGGTTTCCCCAGGCTGGAGGTGCGCATGAGACAGGCTCTCGCCGTGTCGGCCCTGCTGCTGCTGGTGTTCGCGGGATGCGGAGGCGCGGCCCACATCCGACCCAAGCCGCCGATCCCGGTCGTCCCCGACGCGCCCGAGCCGTTCGTTCCGCTGACCGCGGGCCTCTACCTCAGCGAGACCTTCAAGACCTTCGTCGCGAAGTCGGGCGGCATCCAGTGCGAGGTCGGATCGAGCATGGCGCCGATCATGAAGCGCTACTTCGAGACGCTCTTCCGGAAGGTCGTGTTCGTCAATTCGCGGACGCCCGGCGAAGCGGGCGCGGACGTGATCGTCGAGCCCTACTGGAAGTGGTTCACCCTCGAGTTCTGGCCGAGGCCCGGCACGTACGACTCGCACGTCGCCCTCGCGGCGATCATGCGGACGACCTCGGGCTGGAAGTTCGAATGCGTCGGCCAGTCCAAGCGCAGCGAACCGATCATGTCGGGCACGAGCAAATCGACCGAGGACCGACTGACGGAGGTCGCCAGCCGCACGACCGAGGAGGCGATGTTCAAGCTCAGCGAGGGGATCCTCAAGGCCCGCGGCGCGCTCTGCCGCGCCGTGCCCGACCTCACGCCGCAGCCCGGGCAGACGCAGACGCTCCTGGCGATCAACACGCTCAAGAACGGCCAGAAGGTGGCGGCCGAGTCGACGCTCCTGGGCGCGACGGTCGTCTACCGCGCGGACGGCGGGCACGCCGAGATCACGGTCAACGGCCAGCCGGTCACGCTGGGCCCGCAGGACCAGTGGGCGGCCGGCAAGTCGGCGGACGGACGCCCGGTCGTCTCGCTCGCCAAGGACGTCCCCCTCAAGGCAGGCGACAACACCATCGTCCTCCGCGCGGTGGAGAAGGACGGGGGCAAGACGGAGCAGTCGGTCGTCGTGCAGCGCCCCGCGGCGCCGACGTTCGCCGCGGCGGCCGAGGTCCGCACCCTGATCACGATGGTCAACGCGCAGGAGGACCGGAACATCCGGGCGATCGACGCCAGGGACAGCGAGTCGGCGGCGATCGAGGAATTCCTGACGGCGACGGGCGGCTCCTCGCCCCGGATCTACAAGCTGTCGGGCATGGACGCCAGCCGGAAGTCGCTGATCGCGATGCTGCGGAAAGCGGCCGATCGGACGATGGAGAACGATCTCCTCGTCCTGTTCTTCGTCGGGCACGTCGTGGAGGACCCGTCGTCCAACGAGGTCTACTTCCTGACGAGCTCCGCGCAGCTCGACAACCTCAACGAGACGGCGTACTCGCTCTCGGAGCTGCGCAAGGAGCTGCAGCAGGTGTGCAACACGCCGAACGTGCTGCTCGTGCTCGACGGGTGCCACAGCCCGTTCAGCCGCTCGACCGGCCACGCCTTCGACGTGTCGTTCGTCCCCCGGCATCTCCAGCGGCTGGCGCAGGCGCGCTCGCGGATCGCCGTCCTGACGGCCTGCTCCGACCAGCAGAACTGCGTCGAGACGGCGTCGGGGGCCGCGCACTCCGTGTTCACGCCGCAGGTCGTCCAGGCGATGAAGGGCGCGGCCGACGGCGACGACGACGGCTACGTGAGCGTGCAGGAGCTGGCGGCGCACGTGCAGAAGGGATGCGACGCATCGACCTCCGGGAAGATGCGGCCGATCCTGGCGGGCGCGACCGACGTTCCGGTCTCGCGGCGGGCGAAGAAGCCGTAAGAGCCGAATCACGAATGGGGTTTGAGGGGTTGAATCACGAATCTCGGGGCATCGACAGGGCTTCGCGCACCCGCAAGCTCTCCGGTCCCTGGGACTACTCACACGGGGAGTCCGGGCGCTCGGCGGAATGCTGCGGCGAAGGCTGTTTCCACCTGGGCAGCTTGAAGTAGCCACGCGTCGATGGTGTCGACCGACGATCGCGACTGCCGACGGTCGACGACGGGCGACCGAGGACTGATGACGACTTGCACCCTGATACTTGATATTTGAGACTACGCTAGTCCAGCCAGTCCTTGTCCTTCAGCTTCCTCGGCAGATAGTGCGTCGTCAGATAGCGGAAGTCCTTGTTCGCCAGCGCGTCCAGCTCGTACTTGAGCCCGCTCGCGAGCATGTGCCTGATCTCCGCCTGCCACTCCTTCTTCGCGAACCACGGGTACGCCATGATCTCCTTCGCGCGCCCGATGTCCTTGTCGTTCAGCTTGATCCCCACGTTCCGCGGCAGCTTGTGCTTCTCCGGATCGCGGCTCGACAGCCCCACGAACTTCGCGTCGGGAATCGCCATCCGCTGCGACTCGAACGCGAGGTTGATCGACCCCTGCTTCACGACCGAGTAGATGTAGTACCCCCACGGGTCGTTGTCGACCAGCACGAGCACCGGCTTCCGGCACTCGTCGTGGATCCGGCGGCAGAGCCTCCGCACGCCCCGCGGCGGCTGTCCATTGCCCGTCACCAGCACGCAGTTGTGCCGCTTCCAGAACTTGTCCTCCGACAGCCGGTTGAACTGCGTCGCCTTCTCCACCAGCAGCACGAAGTCCGCGCCGCACTTCTGGATCCGGATGTCCGGCTCCTCGCAGATCGACGGCACCGTGTGCCCGCTCTTCCCCGCCTTCGTGCAGTCGATCGCGTCGCCGTCGTCCACGATCACGATGTTCCCCACGACGCTCCCGCGCCCCTCCGCGGCGACGTTCAGCTCCTCGCGCAGCGTCGCGAGCGTCACCTCGAGATCCTCGATGATCGGATCGCTTTCGTCCTGCGCGTCGAACGTGTTCTCGCTCGACTCCGCGAGCGTGTGCTTCGTCCGGTAGTAGATCTCTCGCAGCGACGTCGTGCACTCCGCCCGCTGCAGCTCCGCCAGCGCGTCGGCGACGAGCATCGTCTGCATGAACTTCTTCGCCATCCCGAGGTTGAAGAACGTCCGCGCCTGCGTCGCGTCCTTCATCTCGATGATGCGCCGGCGCTCGTTGAACTCGACGTTCGAGAGCGCGCGCACCGGGATCTCGATCTCCGGGTCGCGCTTCCTCTTCGCCGCCTCAACGACGACGTCCGCGAGGCCGACGAGCCTTTCCTCGACGCTCTGGCTTCTGCTCATGCTTCTCCTCTGGTTTCTGGGTTCCGGGGTCCGGGTTCTGCGGCTCCGGCGCCGCAGGCGGCGGAACCGCTCCCGTCGGCCCCTCGGCCGTCATGATGATCGTGCTCTCCGCCGCCGGCTCCGGCTCCTTCTTCCCGTTCACCAGCTCGTCCGTCTTCAGGCCGCCCGTGATCTTGTGCGCGATCGCCTGCAGCTGCTTCTTGAGCTTCTCCGCGTCGAGCTTCCCCTTCCGCAGCCGCTTGCAGGCGTCGGCGACCTCCTCGATGTACGCCTCGAAGATGTTGCGCCGCTTGTACTCCGCGTTCGCGCGGTCGCGCCGTCGGACGAACGACGACAGCCGCCGCCCCGCCTCGTTCAGCGCCAGCCGGATCTCCTTGCGGATCTCGTCGTAGTCGGCGATCGCCTCCTTCGACTCGCTCGTGAACGGCACCCAGACGCTCGCCATGTGCACGAAGACGACGAGCGGGCCCTGCGGCAGCGCGCCGCGCGACTGCGAGAGCCCGTAGTTGCGCCACGCCGTCTCGACCGCCGCCTTCGTGACGCAGCACGCGCCCGGCTGGTAGAGCAGCGGCACGCGGTTGGCGAACCGCATGAGGCGCGCGAGCTGCCCCTCGTCCTTCTCCTTCTCCTCCCCCTCCGCCACCGGCAGCGCCTGCTCCTGCTCGACCGCGCTCCTGGCGACCGCCGCCTGCCCCGTGCCGAACGCGAGGCCCACCTCGATGATGAACGGATTGCCGCGGTAGACCGCCGGCGAGCGCGTCACCGCCGTGTAGAAGTCCCCCTGGATCTGCTTGTAGAGGCCCGCCAGGATCGCCTTCTCGCCGATCGGCGACAGGCAGTCGGTCGGCGGGTTCATGATCTTCGTCTGCTGGATCGCCTTGTAGAGCGCCTCCGCCTGCTCCCCGTGGATCCGCTTCGGGTGCGAGCGCACGTCGAGCCCCGCCTTCTCGCAGATCTCCTGCGCGACCTTCGGCGACACGCGCGAGAAGTCGCTGCAGAGGAAGCCGGAGAGCCAGTGGCTCTTCGTGTCCTGCATCATCTTCAGCAGGACGCCGAGCTCGATGCCGTACGGGTGCGGCTTGATCTCGCGCGGCGAGTGCGGCAGCTCGTTCACCGTCCGCGCGAACTCCGCCTTCTGCCCCTCGGGGCTGACGTAGGTGAACGACGCGTGCGGATTGGCGACCGCCGTCTGCTCGAGGTACTCGTCGACCGACGTGCGCCCCTTCTGGTAGCGCCCCTCCAGCTCGATGGTGACCTGGGTGCCGTGCGGGCGGTCCCACTCGACCTCGCGGCGGGCGAGGACGCGGGGCTCGTTCTTGGCCGTGTCGATCTGGATCTCCACGTACCACGCGGGCTTCTTCTCGCTGGTCCGCGACACGACCTTGACGGGCTTGCCCGTGGTGAGCTGGCCGTAGAGGCCCGCCGCGGAGATGCCGATG